>WNFC01010624.1_pt1 | contig 11827 bp, 8 predicted proteins | sample 5400541 | NCBI WGS metagenome assembly WNFC01 (sample SAMN13153342, study PRJNA577476) | soil metagenome | isolation source: 120 cm saprolite under Douglas fir tree site 2 hole 2 replicate 1 | place: USA:California | collected 2015-04-18 | reverse complement strand
GGCGTCATCATCGACGGTGTGATGGTCGCGGCGTGAGACAAACTCGCCAAATAGGTCCCAGTGCCCGGGCGGAAGTTCCGTGCGCGGACCATTGGCCCAGTACTCGGCAATCATCTTTTGTTCGTCTGTGAGGTTCGCGCTTATGGTGATCAGATCCTTCGATTGTTGCAGGTACGTCTCCGAACCGTACAAAGCCGGACCGAACTGGGCGACAAAGGATCGAAACTGGTCAGGCGAGGTCATAGCGAAGGGTACTACGCGATACCACTGCGCTCCCACAAACGATTGCGTGACGATATGCGGCATCGGCGCCGTCGCGCCATCATCGTAAGTCAATCGCTGCCAATGGTTAGGATCCAGCACCAATGCTGGATTGACCGGCACTGTGCTCGCAGGATTCACCGAAACGTATCCGGTCCAATCGGAATATGCTCCCGGATGCAGATCGCCGAGCTGGTTGGAACCGTCGCCATGACGAAACGCGAGTACCGCATCGCAAGCCACATTCCCAATCCCCGCCGGAGTGTCTGTGTTGATGGTTAGATTGTTCGGATCGTAGCCCAAACTAGCCATGAGCGGATCAAAGACGCCAGCTTTGTCGAGCGCAAAGAGATCCACTAGCGCGCGATAGGCCGCAAAGCTGATAGCTTCATTCTTGTTGGACAACGTACGTTCTATCTTGGGTCGCCGCAGTTCACCCCCAAACTGCGTGCCGACAGCTCTCTTGTCGTACGCCGCCCACGCGTCGAAAATGCAAGTGTGCACAATCGCCAGGGCCCGGGCCACCATCGGCGGACCAATGCGGGAATCGCGAACCCCTTGCAATGCCGCGGCATTCCATCGCACTACCACGTTGCCGCTCGCACTGGTTTGACCCATTACGCCTACCGGCCAAATCAGAACAGCAACGGTAAGTAAGCATCGAAAATATACAGGGAGCTTAGATGTCGACGTGAACGGCAGGGGCATACTCGCGGCCATTGGGACTCCTCCCCCAACTATCGTGGACCATCGAATCTATTCGAATCACCCATTCTCGCTGCGGATTGACAGCGCCACGGCGAGCAGGACATCGGTCCTCGCTCGCCGTGAAAGTTATCTTGCTCCGCCCTTCTGCGCGAAGGACCTTGAAAACATCAAGGCACGAAGAAAGAGCCGTTACTTTCGCGGCCGATCTGAGCGTAGTTGACGGTGGTTGTTCCGGTGCTCTTGGCTGTAGTCGCGGTTACGGCGATGGTGACGTTCCCGATCTGGAAGAAGTTGCCCATGAAGTGGTTTGTGGAGTCATGGACCCCCAGGAAGCTCTTTGTCACACCGCTCCACTTGATGTCAACCGAATCAATCCTCCCGCTCACGAATCCAAGTGGGCGGTTCGGGCTTACGCTGTTGGCTACCGTGAAGGCGTCGAATACCGCGCAGATGTTTTCCGCGTGGAATTCTGCGGTGCCATCGTCCAGATCCACTTCGCCGCTACCTTCTGGCACCGGAGTCGTCCAGAATGTTAGGCTCTCAGAGATGCCGGCATCCCAGGAGTGATCGCGTCCCGAGCCCGACGGGCTCGTGGAATCAAGTCATATGAAGGTCTGCGTGCCCCGATGCTCGAGCCCGTCAATCGCCACGAACGTGCCCTTAAAGAACCGCCAGTCGGTGTGGAATGTGTACGGAGTGCTATCACCGGTGTTCAGGTCCGTCCCGGTGCCTGCAAAGTTCAGGTCGGCTTGAGCAATCACCCCCTTGAAGTCTGTGATCGTGGACGGATCAAAACCTGCGAAGGGGAAGTGAGGGAAGGTGGATGGAGCACTGCCGTCGGGCGGCCCGGGGAAGAAGAAGTGTCCAGGACCGGTAATGTGAGGGATGGGCCGCGCGAGGGCTTTGCACTTGTTGTGTTTTCCTTCATCCTCGTCGTCCGCAAGCGCCGACGACCGCAGTCCAGAGCCGAGCAAGAGCCCAGCTCCGGCAGCGGTGCCAGCTGCCCCTCGAATGAGATTGCGTCGGGTTAGCCATTTCTCCTGAAGCTTTTTCCACGAAATAGACTTTTCGTCATTCATTGTCGTTCTCCTTCACCTAATCGGCAGCGCACACAAAGAGAATGTGCTCACCGGAGAGTGATGGCCCGGGGTCCCGGAAATAACTGCTGATAAACCATGAGAAAGAACACTGAGAAAGGAAATTTGGGGAAAAACCAGGGTAAGTGTGCGCTTGTCTACGAGGGTATGTCAAGCAGCAAATCAGTGAACGGAAGTGATACAGACGCGATTGTGCAACTCGGCTTCCACGAAACTCTCCGCAGATTACCGCTAGAAACGCCAAACTACTGAGCAGCTGCGCAGCGGAGCTGCACTTCTGCGGCGAGATCCGGGTCCATCAACGCAGAGCGCCCATGCGAAGCGGAGCAAACCTGCAGCGCCGTGATTCCTGAAGCGCCGCGCAGATCCGTGCCCGCCAGGTTTGCGCCATCCAGTTCCACGCCGCGCAGGATCGCGCCCGTCAAATACGCCCCACGCAAATCCGCCTTCTTCAAATCCGCGTCAAGCAGGATCGCGCCCTTCAGATTCGCGCCGCTCAGGTCCGCTTCTCCCAGCTTGGCCGACGACAAATCCGTCTGCTCCAGTTTTGCAAACGAGAGCACGGCGTGCTCGAGTTTCGTATCGCGCATATCCGTGCGCGAAAGATCCGTCCGCAGCAGTTGCGCATTCCGCAAATTCACCGCATACAGCGATGCGCCGGAAACCTTTGCGTTCGAAACCACGGCATTTTCAAACGTCCCGTAAGAGAGGTCGGCGAACCTCAGATCCGACGCCGCCAGATTTGCACCCGTGGCATTGGCGGACACCAATACCGCGTGCGTCAGCTGGGCGCGATCGAGGATCGCCGAGCGCAGCAGCGCTTCGCGCAGATTCGCTCCGCGCAGGTCCGCCTCGGATAGATACGCCCCCTCCAGATTCGCGCGCCACAATTTTGCATTGATCAGAAACGCTCGGTAGCCCCGCGCAAACCGCAAATTCATCTGATTTAGGCGCGCGCCCGTGATTCCCTCCACTGTCTCGTCTGTCCAGGCCGTGCCTCGCGGCGGAGGCGACGACAGCGTCGCTTCCGTCAAATCCGCGTAGGGCCGGTAGCCCACCGATTGAAAGACCATCGCTGCCCAGCGCCTTACATCCGCCGGTGATTCATCTGTGGCCGTGCTCCGGTCGAACGGCAATCCCCGGTTCACACCAAGAGAAAAGAGAAAAAGGATGCACCCCGTCGCCAGTGCCGCGCGCGTGGTGCCTAGAATCATTCGTAGAATATTTTTCGACTTTGGCAGCCGGATATCCCCCGGCCGAAGCACTCGCGACACAACAAACGGCAGACAAGTCGCCGTGGCGACCGAAAGCGTCATCACAAACACGTGCAGCAGCGTCCCTCGGAAGTCCTGGCGCGGCAGATACCGAAGCCAGAAAAAGAACAGCGTCGCCGGAACAATCCAGTACGCCAACACCGTCGAAAGCACCGTCTCGAACGCGGTCATCGCGGAACGCGATTCGCCTTGCCACCGGAAGTGTCTGCGCACCAGCCCCATCAGGTACCATGGGCCGTCTTTCTCCAGCGTTTGCCCATCCGGAAAAACGGCAGGGAGCGCGGCCATGCTTCCCCACAACCTCAACAATAGAAAATGAAATCGCAGGGAAAGCGCCAGAAGCACCAGCGGACCGCCGAGATAAAGTCCCGTCATGGGAAGTAGATTCCCGAGGCGTACGGCGGGGATCGCCGACGAATTGAGCAACAGGCGCACGTCGCTGGTGAAGGCAATCAGGAGGCAGCAGATCAGGCTCACACCCACGGTGAGGAAATAAAACCAGCGCGCGATTTTCGTCGCCTCGCCGATCGCTTTCGAACTGTCTACCGCGGAAATCGATTCGGGAAGCACCCCATCGAAAAGATTCGTCCCTCCCAACCGGCCAATCCACAATCCTTCCGCACCATAGAGATTGGCGCCCATCAGGTTTGCGCCGCGCAGTTCCGTGCCCAGCAGGTTCGCATTCTGCAGATTCGAACGCACCAGGCTCGCGCCGCGCAAATTCGCCATCGATAGATCCGCGCCTGCAAGGTTCGTCCGGTGCAGATGCGCACCCTGCAAATTCACGCCTGTCAGGTCCGCTTTCGCTAAATTCACCCCGCACAGATCGGCCTTGACTCCCGATTCCCCGCCCGATTCCACCCAGATCTTGTGCTGATCCAGGATCTCGGCAAGATCGAGGAGCGAGATTCCAATGGAACCCTCTCCGTTCGAAAGCTCTCCTCCGGCAGGATTTGCGCTGTCGATTTCGCTCTTCAGTAATTCAATTTCTTTGATTGCGTCTCTTCCCAGGCCCATTCGAACGTTTTCCCCAGCTTTCTTCGCTTGCTCTTGCCCATCCTCGCGCACTCCAACCCCTCAAACTAGCGCGCCATCGCGCTTCTCAAGGCATTCGAATTCTTCGCGTATGAATTCTTCTCGACACGGTTCAAATACCCCCTGCAAGCCGTGTCTCGGCTGGGCTGCTTCCATCTTCTCCTACCATTACTGTGGAAATCCCCTGCCCGCAAGTACAGGCGGCGCAGAGGTAACGGGGGGCTGGAGGCCAGCGAGTCGAGAGGATTCGAACACGGAGTACACAGCCAGTGCGAAGCATCCACGGACGAAGCGGGAGAGCGGGAAAAATACCAGATTCGAATGGCTACAAAAAAAGTGCCGGGGTAGCTTCGCTGAGGGGCCAAGGCACCCCGGCTTATCCTGCCCGCCTCCGCAGTGAGCGAGCAAGAAACTCGTCAAGAATGCTTCCCGCCGCGAAGGCGGGAACATGTTCAAAAAACTCTTGTGGCCGCAAGGTCGTGCAAGCGTTGCAAGTTCGGCCTGCGGATTTTTTTGCCGCCGCGAAAGATCGGGCGGCTGTGAACCAGGAAGCGGGGGACTTCCCTTCCATTGAAACTTTTTTTCGTGGCCGCGGAAAAACTTAGTTCTCTTCGCCGCGGCTGGTAAAGTTTACTTTTCTTCGTCGCCGCGAAGGAATTCGTAGCGCTCGATCGCGGCAACTACGCCGACGGCGCCTTCTTCGCGCGGCTCGGTGCGCTGCACGCGGCCGAGGCAGCGGACGCGTACAGGTCCGGCCAGAGTAATCTCGTTGGGAAGGGTCAGAAGAATCTCAACGGGCGAGCCTGCCCTGACATCCTTGGAAAGAAAGAAGTAGACACCGCGGGAGCTGACGTCCCGTGACTCGGTGCTGGTTTCACCAACCGCGGCTCCCGTGGTCCAACGGACGGTGAGCGGCAGCCGCATGGAAAAGCGCTGGGTAGTGCGGCGTTCGGAACCGGTCAAAGAAGTCCTCCTGATCGAAGGGAGAGTGTATCCGGGTAGGGCCCAGGTAACAATAGGACTCCGGATACAAAAGTTGCTCCATTTTGGGAAGTACCGACGTACTAGAACGCGGCCGGAAATTGGGACTTCAGGTTGGGGGATAAGCGTTAAGGGATGGGGAATAGGGGATTGGCCGAGGGAGCGTCCCTGCACATGTGCGGTGATTTGGAGAACAGAGATCCCTAGGCCGCGAAACTCCTCGGGATGGAAATTCCTGGCGAAGGGGACTTCATGGTCTCCGATGAGACGCAAACGGCGCGCCTTCCTGAGACTTGAGAAGAGATCCTTCGTCGCGATGCTCCTCAGGACAAATTTCCTTCTCGGAAATTTGGTTAACAATTTGTGGCACTCCCCCCGGGGGGTCTCGCAAGTGTGGCAAACACGGGGTTTAGAAACACGCGTTTTCGGAAGTGTGGCAATACTTAGACTTACGGGCGATTTTGCGGATGTGTGGCAAGTAAAGGACTTAGGGGATAGGGCGCAGGGAGTAGGGGGCAGGCAATGGGAAGAATCAAGAGGCCGGCGGGGATGTTGAGTGAGAATCACATGGAAGGATAGCACGAGCTAATCAAGTTGTTAAGTGTTTTGCAGTGAAAGGCAAGAATTGAGGGTTGAATGGTAGCGGAGGCGGGGTAAACGGTTGCGGCGGATACGGGACGAGCAAGAAAAAACAAAGTCAAAAACTGCGCCCCTGGAAAAACCAAACTCCAAGGAGTACTTCGCCCCATCCAGGAGCCTGTCCCACCCCAGGCCACTATTGGACAACCAGTGTCAAAGTAGTGGTGTGCGTCAACGTACCGGAAGTTGCGGTCACGGTGACGGTGTAGGTGCCCGCTAGTGTGCCCGTGGTTGGAGGTGGTGGTGGCGGAGGTGGCGTGGTACTAGCGCTACCGCAACCAATGGTTTGCAGGATGAGGAATAAAACGAGCCCAGCCAATGGAAGAGCTCCAGCGAAGCGTAGCTGCCGTGTTCGCGCTAGTCGAAGCATGAGCGCGCACAACAAAAGGGTAACAACCGCGATCGGCCAAGCCGGCGGGTGGAGCGGCAACGGATTTGTGGGTTTTCCAAAAACCCCAGCGCTCCGAGACATGGTAGTCACAGCGACGGAGCCTATATTCACTCCGCTCGTGGTTGCGAAAGAACTTGGGTTCACGGAACATGTAGTGGCACGGGCGGGAACGGTACAGGAAGCCGTTACGGTCGAAGAGAATCCGAACAGCGACGTCACCGCAATGTCATTTATGTACTGTGCAGTCTGTCCCGCGGTCACCGTTTGCGATGTAATACCTCGGTCCGCTACAGTGAAATCTGCCACCAGATTCAGTGCTACTGCTGTCGAGTTCGATGCCGTGTAATTCGTGTCTCCGGCGTAGCTCGCGGTGATGCTGTACTGCCCTTGGGCCAATTGAGTACCATCAAACGTCGCGGTTGCCTGCGTGGTGCCGCCGAACGTGCTTCCGTTGGTCAGGTTCGCAGTGGCCAGAACCGTGCTGCCGTTACTGAACGTGATCAACCCAGTAGGTGCCGAGCCGAGCCCGGACGCACTGACGGTCGCCGTAAGCGCCAATCCCTGAGCCGACTGTTGCGATGCGAGCGTTGTGGTCGTCGCGATCTGCGTGATAGTGAAATTGATCGGCGTTAAGTTAGCGCTCGTATTGAAGCTGTTGTCTCCGTAATACCCCGCCGTGATGGAGTGTGTCCCAGACGCGATCTGCGTGAGCTTCGGTGTGAGCGCATTACCCTGCTTGTCCAAATACACAGAGCCAGCGCCATAGCCATTAGTATCCCAGAAGTTCACGTATGCGCTTGGCACGCCGTAGCCTGATTGCCCGCTGACATGCGCCTGGTAATAGACAGGGCTTCCGTAAGGTCCGCCGGTGAATGGCACGAAGTTTCCGCTCGCGTCCGTGGTCAGTACCGAAAAAGTCGTAGTCGTATTTTCCCGTTGGATGGTCACCTGCACGGGAGGTGCGGAATCGCTTCCGGCATAGGTTCCATCGCCGGCATAATGTGCGTTGACCTGATAAGTCCCACCCGGCAGGAGGTGTGTGACCCCGGTGACCGATCCTTGTGCATCTAATGTGAACGTGTCCGCCGTGCTGTCGCCAACGAAATTTCCATTCGGGTAGCCGTTCTGTGACACCCAAACCGATCCACTCGGTATACCCGTGCCACTGTTCGGCGTCACGTTCACCGAGACGTTCAGCGGATCACCATGTGTCGCTGTCGTGGGACTTAGGGAAAACGTCGTGGTTGTCGGGCTGAACGTGACACTGTTCCACTGGCTGATCAAAGTGGTGACGTTCACCGAACCCAGCCCGGTCGCTTGGTCGTACCCCTTTCCGCCTTGATAGTTGGCGCTGGAAGTTCCGTACCCGGATTCGCCGGGGACGGCGTTGTTACCCACAGTTACATCATTGAAGACGCACATGCTCGGCGGAAGCGACGTTGTGTTGGACGCGTTGCATTGCGAGAGATTTTCCGCGGCGGCAAGGCGATACAGCACGTAGTTTGGTTGGCCCAGACGCACGAGTGTCTTCTGGCCCACCAGAGCCATGATTCCGGCAAAGGCGGGCGTGGACGCAGACGTCCCACTCACTCCTGCGAAGCTGATCTGCCCCTGTGCATTCGGAACGCAAGACCCCCGAATGCACAGCAGGTAGGGATCATGAGCCGCGGCCGCCAGCGAAACATCGGGCAGATGGCGCGCATTATCCGCGGGGATGCCGGTAACGCCCGCCTGCCAGGAAGGTTTGGTGAAGAACGTACTCGCTCCACCCCCACCCGCCCAAATGTTAGGCTTGCTGCATCCCGATTGACCCGATGCACAGCTTTCATTCCACACATTCTCTGGAATATAGGAAAGGGCGGATTCAAGTGTTCCTTGGGCATTGGACGAACCCCAATACTTGCTGCTCTGGCCGTTTTCGTTGAACATCGTTCCGCCAACGGCGACGGTATAGGGAGTAGATGCCAGCATGTTGACGGAAAGCGGGTGGCTCGCCTGCGTCTCGGTGTGGGGGTTATCGCACCCGGCAGAACCCGAATCTCCTGCGGCCACCACGTAAGTGATTCCCTGGGCGGCCGCTTGCTGCGCCAGGCTAGCTATTCCCGCTGCTTGGGTGCTTGTGAAATTCGCCTCGCAGTCCCCGAAGCTTTCGCTCATCACGTCCGCAAGGTTGTTGTCGATGATGTACAACTCGGATAGATCGACACCATCCGTTGCAGCTGTCGACTTAGAAACGACCAGTGCCAGCCACGCCGTCGGGGCCACAGCGCCCGCCCAAGTCGTATCGAGGACCGCCTCCGTTTCTTCTCCTCCCCCGAGGTCTCCCGGATCCGGGCCGTTTACGATCACCTGCGCCGATGAGGCTTGATCGTAGGTCCAATAATGAAAGTAGGTAACGTCCTGAAGATTGATGTTCGAGCGTCCGACAATCGCGATTTTCGCACTGGTGGAGATCTGCAGCGGATTGAAGTTGTAGATGGTGTAGTAGTCCGCTGGCACCAGCGCATGCAGCCCGCTGCTAGAGGTAAACTGCGGCCGGGCTCCTGGCTGCACCTTTGCCGTGATCTGCTCTTCCGCCACCCGTACCTGGGGCCGTTTGTAGAAGTTGTGCAGCGTGAACACGCCCTCCACGACCAGCGACAGCGCCGCGGGAATCTTTGGATCGCTGGCGTTCGCCCAGTGCTCTTCCCCATTCACGGCGAATTTCCGGATCGAGGTTCCAAACGTCTCTTGCACTTGGGCCGCGGTCCCGGAAAACTCAATCACCGCGCGGCCTTTGCTCAAGTGCACGTTCTGAAAGCCGTGGCCCTTTAGCCAAGCCGTCACTTTCTGGATATCGCTGTCGGCCGGGCCGAATTGCTGCCCGAATTGTTCAGGTGTCAACCACTTGCGGTAGTTGGGCGAAGACCTATCTTGTTGATCATCTAGCAATTTTGTGAGTGCATCGTCTTGTTCCGGGCTCCGCTTGAGCACGAGCAGCATGCGTTCCAGCGGAAGGTCGAGCGGAGCCGCGCCTTGATCGAACTCCGGGCGGGCGAGGGGGTGGACGTTGCCCTTCAGAATGACGAGGTTTTTCTCATCCACCGCCTGGGTGATTCGCGCCGGAATGCTAGTGGTTTGCGCCGCGGCGCGCCAGGACGGGAAAGTCAAAATGGGAATGAGAAGCAGGACAACGTGACGCAAACCTAGTTTTTGGATTCGCATAATCCGCCCACGCAGCAGATTTAGATTGAACTTTTACAAATTCGCTTCGGCCAGACGGCGGAAACTCGCAGCTACATCGGGGTGCCGATGAGCAGGATTTCCGGACAGGGGGGACACTGGCCGACAGCCTGACCGCCACAAATTCGGCCGCAGCATAACATTTTTTCCGATAACTCTGTAGGCAATTATCTGGAGATCGCATATGGCCCCGCCATTCCCGGAACAGGAAAGATGCTGCCTCGCAGTGACAGAGAACCGCCAGCGGCCCCCCAACGACACGTCGCGGCTAAAAAACGCTCTGATTAGCCGATGAGGCGGTGATGGATGGCGTCCAGGCAGGAGCCGGGATGCAATTAAGATTGATCGATCAGCCGGTGGTGAATGGCGCCCCGACAGGAACCGGGGTGCGCTACGACTGATCTATAAGTCTGTGATGTATCGCATACAACGCCAGCTCGAGGCGGTCGGAGACGCCGAGCTTGTCGAAGATGTTGTGCAGATGGTTTTTAACGGTTTGTTCGGAGATAAAGAGCTTTTCGCCGATTTCCTTGTTGCGGAAACCCTGCGCCACGAGCTGGACGATTTCTTTTTCGCGGTCGCTGAGCAGCGGCTTTTCGCGGCGCGGCCCGGATTCGCTGGACTTCGAAAAAGCCTTCATGACTTCGGCGGTCATGCGGTTGTCCAGCCAGATTTCGCCGGCATGCACGCGATGAATACTTTTCACCAGGAGATCGGTGGCGGACTGTTTCAAGACAACCCCGCGCGCGCCGAGGCGCATGGCGCGAACCACGTCGCGATCGTCTTCCGCCGCGGTCAGTACGACCACGCGCGTAGGCAGCGTATCGAAATTGACTTCCTCGAGCACGGCCAAGCCGTCTTTATCCGGCATGCGCAGGTCGAGGAGAAGAATATCGGGCTTGAGCTTGGCGAGGAGCTTGATGCACTCGGCGCCGTTCTGAGCTTCCCCGACGATAGTGATGTCTTCGTCTGAATCGAGAAGTTTCCTCAGGCCATCGCGAAAGATCGCGTGGTCATCGGCTAGTAGTACCCGTATCTGCTGTTTCGTTGTCTTGGCCATATCAACCGAGCGGTACTTCGATCGTTAAACGCGCTCCATGACCCGGGTTCGACTCGACCGTCAAAACCCCGCCCACGGTACGCGCGCGCTCCTTAATGGAAATGGGACCCAGCCGCAGACGATCCAATTCGTCACCGGTGAACCTGCCGGCAAAACTAAACCCCTCGCCATTGTCATCTACTACGAGTACTAGACGGCTGTCATCCTGCGACAGTTTTACCACGACATGGGAAGCCTTGGCATGCTTTTTTATGTTGTTGAGTGCTTCACGGTAAATCTGGAAAATCTCGCGGCAGACGCGGTCGGGAGCGCGCAGCTGGGCCGAATCGATCAGCAAATCAAGGGCGACCGTGGATTCGTTGCGGTAGCGCTCGGCGAATCCGCGCATTAGGTCAACCAAATCGGCGCTCTGTACGCGGAGTGGACGGAGGTCCGTGACGGTCTGGCGGAGCTCCGCACCCTCGTTCTTGACGGTCTGCTGGAGGCTGGCAAGGCCGCTCGATGGCGCGGGCGCGTAAGTGCCTCAAAAGAAAGATGTTCTCGAGAGCGGGAGAGACATGCGCGGCTATGCTTTCGAGCCAGGCTAAGTCCTGCTTTTGGAATGGTTTACGGCCGTTGAGGAGGAAGATCCGGCCCATCGGCTGGCCTCCCTGCTCGAAGGCCACGGTGGCAAAAGAGGCGACTTTCAACTCCTGCTGTGCGGGGCCGGGCAGCCGAGGGAGGTTCTTGATGCGCCGTCCATCGCGCCGGTCCCAGCCAAACCCGGAGCCAGGTCCGGATAGCGAGTTCCAGCAGATGGTCGCATCCATATCATCCAGGAGGAAACCGTCCGTGCGAGAGAGGGGCATGCTCTCCGGAACTAGGCGCTCGCTTTCGCCCGCCTTCAAGCGCCGGAGGAAAATCCGCTCGAGATCGGTATCGCGGTAAAGCAAGAGAGCCTCTCCCGCGCTAAAGGTGGTCGCCAATTCTTCGAGGAACAGGCGCACCGATTCGGCAAGTCCCTGATCCACCTGCATCGTCGCGCTGATGCGCGAGAAAAACTCAATCTGCGAGGCGAATCGGCGATTGCGATCGCCCAGAAAGGCGAGCCCTGCGCCACCCGCAAATGTGCCAGTGGTGAGGCCGAGCCAGGAGACGACGCGCATCCAATGAGTTTCAC
>WNFC01008058.1_pt1 | contig 11827 bp, 13 predicted proteins | sample 5400541 | NCBI WGS metagenome assembly WNFC01 (sample SAMN13153342, study PRJNA577476) | soil metagenome | isolation source: 120 cm saprolite under Douglas fir tree site 2 hole 2 replicate 1 | place: USA:California | collected 2015-04-18 | reverse complement strand
CGTCGGAAGTTGGCGACAGCTTCAACCCGCGCCGCGACGCGCGGCCTCGAATCTACGAATACCGCGTGCTCAACCAACCGCTGCGCTCGGCGTTCGAGCGCAACTCGGCGTGGCTGGTGCGCGAACCGCTGGATATCGGCGCGATGAACGCGGCGGCGGCGGCGTTCGTCGGTGAGCACGACTTCGCCGCTTTCCGCTCGCTGGGATCGGCCGAAAAGACCACGGTGCGGCACGTCGCGCTCAGCCACTGGCGGCGCGAGAACGAACGCCATCTGATTTACCGCGTCGAAGCGAGCGCTTTTTTGCGCCACATGGTGCGCGCGATGGTGGCCGCGATGGTCGAGGTGGGACGCGGCAGATCCGCAGGCAAGCCACCCGCCGATACAATCGCCGCGCTGCTCGCAAGCGGCGACCGCGCGCTCGCGCCGGCGCCTGCGCCGGCCGCAGGCCTATGCCTGGTCGAGGTACGCTATTAGCCCGCAAGCGCGAATCGCAAGCTGGACCGCGCCCTGCCGATCGGGCGACGAAAAAGTGCCTCTGCCCCAATGGGTCAAAGCTGGGGCTGTTGAAAAACCATCACGGTTCTTAAGAAAAACGCATGATTTTGAGCCGTCGCAGCTTGCAAATAGCCGGACGCTGGTTCACCCTCTGTCAGCGATAACTCGCACTCGCACAAGGAGGATGATGATGACGCAGTCGCAGGTCGCGGCGCATCTCGCCGACAAAGTTAATATGTCCAAGAAGGACGCCAAGGTCGCGCTCGAGGAATTGACGGCCCTCGTGGTGCGCGAGCTGAAGAAGGAAGGCTCGCTGCGCCTTGCGGGGTTGGGGATTTTCCGCAAGCGCAAGACCAAGGCCCGGATGGGTCGCAATCCGGCCACTGGCGAAGCGATCAAGATTCCGGCGCGCACCCGCCTGCGTTTCACGCCTGCTAAGGCGCTCAAGGATGCCGTGCTCGGCGCGCGCTAGGCGCGGGTTTCCAGAAGTTTGAGATCGCGGGGCCGAAGCGATGCTTCGGCCTCGCAATCGATTTCGATCGCTCGAGCGTTCTCGATCCCCTCTCCTTGTAAAGAGAGGGTTAGCAGAGGTTCCACGATCGATTTTCGCGACCCGCTCGAAATGGCTGCGGCACAATGGGATTCAGGCTGACGTCTGCCGCCGCTCGCGATGCTCGCCGACCTCTCCTTGGACTCGGACAAGGAGAGATTAAAAATCGCTGAGCGCCCTCTCCAGAGAGAGCTTACGGATGCGCTGCTCGCGTGCGCTGCTGAATATTCAGGCGAGACGGCATTCTTATCACTCGCGCGGTTTTTTCGACGTCTCGGACAAACCCTTGCTGCTCTTGCGCGCGAGTCGCGCCCGTTCAAGGTATTCGCCCAGCCGCCCTTCATAGCCGCGTTCGGAAGGTTCGTAGTAGCGCCGCTCGCCCAATTCGTCAGGCATATAATGCTGCTCGTTGAGCGCGTCCTCGGAGTCGTGCGGATAGCGATAGCCCTCGCCATAGCCGAGCTTGCGCATCAAGCCGGTGGGCGCGTTGCGCAGATGGAGCGGCACCGGCAGGGCGCCGCGCTCGACGGCGTCGGCGCGCGCGTTGAGCATCCCGCGATACGACGCGTTGGATTTGGGCGCGCAGGCGAGGTAGGTCACGCCCTGCGCGAGTGGAATCGCCGCTTCCGGCATCCCGATGAAATCGACCGCATCTTTCACCGCGAGCGCGAGCTGGAGCGCGCGCGGGTCGGCGTTGCTGACGTCCTCGGCCGCGAAAATCACCATCCGGCGCGCGACGAACAGCGGATCCTCGCCCGCCTCCAGCATCCGGGTCATCCAGTACAACGCCGCGTCGGGATCGCTGCCGCGCATGCTCTTGATGAAGGCCGAGATGACGTTGTAGTGCTCCTCGCCGGCGCGGTCGTAGAGCAGCATCTTCTGCTGTGCCGCCTCGCGGACGTGCTCGGGCGCGATCGTTGTGCGGCCCGCCACGCGTGCGAGCGTCGCCGCGACCTCCAGCGTGTTGAGCGCGCGCCGCGCATCGCCTGCGCCAAACCGCACCAGCTCGGTGAGCGCCTCGTCCTCAAACTTGAGCCCGCTCGCGCCCAGGCCGCGCTCGGTGTCGCCGAGCGCGCGGCGCGCAATCGCCGCGATATCCTCGTTGCCGAGCGCGCGCAGCACCAGCACGCGGGTGCGCGAGAGCAGCGGCGCGATTACTTCGAACGAGGGGTTCTCGGTGGTCGCGCCGATAAGCGTGATGAGCCCGCTTTCGACGTGAGGCAGGATGGCGTCCTGCTGCGCGCGGTTCCATCGATGGATCTCGTCGATGAAAACCACCGTGCGCCGCCCACCGGCTTCCAGTTCGCGCCGCGCTTCTTCCACCGCCTCGCGCAACTCGGCGATTCCCGCCGCCACCGCGGTGATCGTGCGAAAGGTGGCGCCGGATTGACGCGCGAGCAAAAGCGCGATCGTGGTCTTGCCGCTGCCCGGCGGCCCCCACAGGATGATCGACGGCAGCGCGCCCGCCGCGAGCATCCGGCTAAGCATCTTGTCCGGGCCGAGCAGATGCTCCTGGCCGACAACCTCCTCCAGGCTCCGCGGGCGCATCCGGTCCGCCAACGGCTGCGCCGCCGGCGTCCTGGCAGGAAACAGACTTGGCTCTGGAGGGGTCTTACCGCTGCGCCGCCCGGCCATAAATCGACCGTAGCACAGCGGCCTCGCCAGCCGCATCCGGCGCATCCCCGGCCGCCCGCGCCATCCAGACATGTTTGCCAGCGGGGCGCGCGTATTCTAGCCTTGAAGGCCGGGCCGGACGCAGGCGCCGGCACCATTCAATGATCGTCGGAATCGATATCGGCGGATCGACCACTGACGCAGTAACGGTCGACAATGGCGACTACCACGTCGTCACGATCGAAGCCAATGATCCGGTCGCGGCGGCGGCCGGCGCGCTCGGCAAACTGGTCGAAGAATACGGACTCAAGCTTGACCAGGTGGCGTGCGTGGCGGCCACCGGGGCGGGATCGCGCGCTCTCTCGGCGACGCTGCTCGGACGGCCGGTGATTAAGGTAAGCGAGTTCACCGCGATCGGAATCGGCGGAACGTCGCTTTGCGGCAAGGCCGACGCGCTGGTGGTGTCGCTCGGCACGGGCACCGCGATGGTTTCGGTGCACGGCGACCAAATCGAACACTCCGGCGGCACCGGTCTCGGCGGCGGCACGTTGCGCGGGCTTTCCAAGCACATGCTCGGCGTCTCCACGCTGCAGACGCTGGAGGCGCTGGCGGAGCGGGGCGACTTGAGCCGTATCGATCTGACCGTGCGCGACATCGCGGGCGGCCCGCTCGGCGATCTGCAGCCTGGCGCCACCGCGGCCAACTTCGGCAAGATCAGCGCCGACGCGACCAACGAGGACAAGGCGCTCGCTATCATGAACATGATCGTCGAGGTGGTAAGCGTGCTGAGTTTCGCGACCGCGCGCGCCTGCGGCCAGCGCGATATCGTACTGACCGGCAAGCTGACGCGAATATTCCGTTTCATGCAGCGGCAGAAGCGGATGGACGCGATGCTCGCGCGCTTCACGATTCCCGATCACGCCGACTACGCAACCGCGATCGGCGCGGCGCGCTCCGCCGGCGGCCCCAACCGCTAATCGCGCCGGCGCACGCGTTTTCGATTCGGTTTGGCCATCCTTCCCGTAACAGGAGTATCGATGGGCTCGGAACTGCTCAGCGGCTTCAGGATGCTCGACCTCGCCGACGAAAAGGGCGCGCTCTGCGGCAAAATCTTCGCCGACATGGGCGCCGACGTAATCAAGATCGAGCCGCCGCAGGGATGTTCGACGCGGCGCATCCCGCCCTTTGTCGACGACCTGCCCGACGCCGAGCGCAGCCTGTATTTCATCGCCTATCAGGCCGGCAAGCGCTCGGTGACGCTGAACCTCGAGTCGCCCGACGGGCGCGCGCTGCTCGAAGACCTCGTGCGCAAGTCCGACTTCCTGCTGGAGTCGTTCCCGGTCGGCTATATGGAATCGATCGGACTTGGCTACGAGCGGCTCGCCGAGCTCAATCCGCGGATAATTCATACTTCGATCACGCCGTTTGGCGACATGGGTCCGGGCCGGAACTACAAGGCCGCCGACATCGTCTCGTGGGCCTCGGGCGGCCCGATGTTCCTGATGGGTGACGAGGGCAGGCCGCCGCTGGAGATGAGCCTGCCGCAGGCCGGATTGCACGCCGGTGCGGAGGCCGCGGTCGCCTCGCTGCTCGCGCACTACCCGCGCGAAATCGAAGGCAAGGGCCAGCGCGTCGTGATCGACATGCAGGCCTGCGTCGTGTGGACCCTGATGAACGAGCAGGCGATGCCGATCCTGCACGGCGATTACATAAGGCGCACCGGAGTCCATTACACGGCGACCGGCACGCGGCGCAAACTCGTCTACTCCTGCAAGGACGGCTACATCTCGACCGTCCTCGCCGGCGGCTCCGGGGTCGGCGCGATCTCGATGAAGGGGCTCGTCGAATGGATGGCCGCTTCGGGGTTCGCGGCGGACTGGATGATCGCGAAGGACTGGTCGACGTGGGTACCGGGGATTCTGATGAAGGCGACCGAGCAGGACTACCGTGAGATTGCCGACCTGGAGGATCGCGTACAGCGCTTTTTCGACACGATGACCAAGCGCGAAATTTATGCCGAGGCGCTGAAGCGGCGGATCCTGCTGGCGCCCGTGGCGACCGCCGCCGATATCGCAGATGACGAGCAGTTAAAGGCACGCAACTACTTCGTGCGCGTCGATCACGACACGCTCGGCCGCACGCTTACGCTACCAGGCGCGTTCGCCAAGTTCAGCTTGACGCCGGTCGGCCCGGGACGCCGCGCGCCGCGCCTCGGCGAGCATAACGGCGAAGTCTGGGGCGGCCTTTTGGGAATCGACAGCGCACGCCTGGGACGCCTGCGCGCGATCGGTGCGATCTGACCGGCGGCCAATTCGATGAGAGGAGCGGCTACGATGAGACGTTACGCGCTTGAGGGAGTTCACGTGCTGGATTTTTCGTGGGTCGGAGTCGGACCGATTACGACCAAGTACCTGGCCGACAACGGCGCCGACGTGATCCGGGTCGAGTCGCTGGCGCGGCCCGACATCCTGCGCCTCGCGCCGCCATGGAAGGACGCCAAACCCGGCATCGACACGAGCCAGTTTTTCGCCAGCTTCAACACCTCGAAACGGAGCATCACGCTGGATCTCGGCAAGCCCAGGGCGCGCGAGCTGGTGCTGAAGCTCCTGCCGTGGGCCGATATCGTGGCCGAAAGCTTTACGCCCAAGGCGCTTCGCAAGTGGGAACTCGACTACGAGCATCTGCGCGCGCTCAAGCCCGACCTCATCATGCTTTCCACCTGCATGCAGGGTCAGACCGGTCCCAACGCGCTCTACCCGGGGTTCGGACAGTTGATGGCGGCGCTTAGCGGCTACTACCACATTTCCGGCTACTCGCCTGGAGAGCCGCCCTGTCCGCCTTACGGGGCGTATACGGATTTTATCGCGCCGCGCTTTTCCGCCTGCGCGTTGCTCGCCGCGCTCGACTATCGCCGGCGCACCGGGCGAGGACAATATATCGACATGTCACAATACGAGGCCGCGCTGCACAATCTCGCGCCGGCGCTGGTCGACTATTTCTCAAGCGGCCGCGTGGCGGGGCCGACCGGCAACCGCTCCGAGCGCTACGCTCCGCACGGCGCCTATCGATGCGCCGATGTCGACGGCCATGAACGATGGCTGGCGCTGGCGGTCGCCAACGACGAGGAGTGGCGTGGGATGCTCGGCGTGTTGGGTAACCCGCCCACTGATTCGCGCATCGCCACGATGGCGGCGCGGCTGGAGAATCGCGCGGCGCTCGACGAGTTCGTCGGCGTCTTGGTGCGCGAGCGGGATGCCGACGCGCTGACCGTGGCGTTGCAGGCCGCCGGCGTCTCGGCCTACCCGGTGCAGAACTGCGTCGATATCCATCGCGACGACAATCTCGAGGCCTTCGGCTTCTGGCACTGGCTCGATCACAAAGTGATGGGCCCGTCGCCATACGAGGGGCTGGCGTACCGGATGAGCCGCACGCCGGGCGAGTTGCGCACACCGGCGCCGGCGCTCGGCCAGCACAACGACGAAGTGTTCGGCGAAATGCTGGGGCTCGACGCAGCCGAAATCGCGCGTCTCAAAGAGGAGCGGGTGATCTTTTGAGCGCCAGCGACGGTCAACTTCGCGGACGCGCCACGGCGTATCGGAACGGAGCCTGATTTGCGTTTCGAGCTGATGATCGCGATGCGCTACCTGCGCGCGCGGCGCAAGGACGCTTTCATCTCGGTCACCACGCTGTTCACCGCTGTGGGCGTGACGATCGGCGTGGCCGCGCTGGTCGTGATGCTGGCCGTGATGAGCGGGTTCGAGACTAATCTGCGCCAGCGGATGCTCAGCCTGAGTCCGCAAGTGCAGGTGCAAAGCTTCGGCGGCGCGATCTCCGACTATGCGACCGTCGAGGAGCGCATCGACCACACTCCCGGCGTGGCCGGGTCTGACCCGTATATCGTGGGCCAGGGGCTGATCAGTGCGGCGCACGGAATTTCGGGCGTGGTCGTGCGCGGCGTGGAACCGCGCAACCCGGTGGTCATCGCGCGACTTCAGCGCTACGTGGATGCGGCGTCATTGCGGATGCTCGAGAGCGGCGCGCCGGCGAACTCCGGCGGCGCCGGCAGCGGCGGAGCACATCAGGTTCCAGGCCTGCTGCTCGGCGGGTCGCTGGCCGACAAGCTCAAGGTCAAGCCCGGCGACCCGGTGCGAATCGTGGCGCCGATAATCGCGGGCCCCAATTCACAGCTCAGCACGCGCAGCGGCGATTTCCGGGTCGCGGGGATTTTCAACTCGGGCGTGCAGTTCATCGACAGCGACGTGATTTTCATGGGACTCGCCACGGCGCAGGAATTCTTCGGACGGCCGGGCAAGGCCGACGGAATCGAGGTGAAGCTGCATGACCTCGATCAGACCACGGCGGTCACCGAGGCCTTGCGCAGCACGCTCGGCAATACGTTTCGCGTAACCAACTGGATGGAGTACGACCAGGCGGCATCGGCCGGGTTCGCGATGCTCAAGCGGGTCTATGCGATAGTGCTGCTGCTGCTGATCGGTGTCGCCGCGTTCAACCTGATCGCGACGCTAATCATGGTCGTGATGGAAAAGCGCAAAGACATAGCAGTGCTGCTGGCCATGGGCGCGACGCCGGCCGAGGTGCGATGGATTTTTCAGCTCAAGGGGATAATCGTCGGTGCGGCCGGGACCGCGCTGGGGCTGGCTATCGGAGCGCTTACCTGCTTCGCGCTCTCCCGCTACCAGTTCATCCATATTCCGAGCAAAATCTACGGCATCTCGACTCTGCCGATCGACGCGCAGCCGGTCAGTTTCGCGCTGGTGGCGATAGCTTCGATGGTGTTGTGCTACCTGGCGACGATTTACCCAGCCGGGCAAGCCTCACGCGAGACGCCGGTCGAGGTTTTTCGCTCATAACGAGGGTTTCGTTTCGCCGTGTGCGCACGGCAAATCGGCGCGCTCGGCGCCTGCGCCAAGGCACAAGCGAGTGATCGGCTTCGCCCGCCGGCCCGGGGATCATCCCGCGGCTATGGCATTGAGGCGGAGACTCTATTGGTCGGAGCGGTCGGTGGCGCTGGAGGGCTTGGACACCAACTTGGGCTTACGAATCACGAGGGTTTCGTGACCGCGAACCCTGATCGTGCGAGCAGACTCGGACTGTGACGCATTGGAGCCTGCACCGTCGGGTTCATTTTGCCTGGGCCGTGCCGTGGTTCGCCGACGCCGCCAGTTGCTGAGCTCTTGCGAGAGCTTGCTAGCCAGTTCGTCGTTGTTCTCGTGGTTGTTCTGATCCGCGTCCACGGCGGACTCGTGCTCTTTGTCGAGATCGTCTGATGTATCCTGCGAACTCATGTGATGTTTCCTTTGTTCCTCCCCTACCGGGTTAATTCCCGATGAGCGAAAATGCTTAACACAGGTATGAAAACCAATAAGGCTGTGGGTCCGCCGGATGAGACGGAACGCTGCGCGGCCTCTTCACCTGTTTCTATTGTCCATTGGGCGCCAGAGGCGGCGACGATTGTCGCACGCTCCAGCCTTACGCGGTTTTTCGGAATATTGTCGGGCTAATAGCGGGTTGTATCTTTGGCTCTCCGATCTTTCCCTGGATCTTCCCCTGGACCGTGGAGGATCGGGCGGCTTCCAGTTAGCCGAACAGGCTCTGCAACCGAAGCGCGAGTCCCATGTCCCCTGCAATCTTGAGTTTTCCGGTCATGAAGGCCATCTGGCCATTGAGCTTGCCATTGACCATATCCAGGTAATCCTGCGCTGCCATGGAGATGGTGATGTTGGGCGAGGGCGCCTTTCCTTGTTTGACTTCGCACTGCTCGTTGGCGATTACGGCGTACCATTGGCCGCCGCCATCACCGGAGAGGTCGAACTGGTAGGTCGCGTTAAGCCCCTTAGCGGCGTCTTTCTTGAACCGCGAGGCCATGTTGTCGAAAACCTCTTTGCACGAAGACGCAGTCTCAGCCATTTGTAAACGGGGCCTCCTGGAGGGGCGCGGTCGGAAAGGTTCCTAGAACCAGTCTAAGCGACAGCCGAAAAGAATGTCAATAGCGGTTTTAAAAGTCGAATACCTAGAAGCCGAATACCCTGCCCTCCGCGACGCGAATCAGGTTGGTCCGCACCGTGACCGGCGCAGCCCCTTCGGCGATGGTCACCGCGCGTTCGCGATCGAGTTTGTTGGCGACCTCGCCGTCGAGGTACGCGTCACGCCCGATGACCTTTACCGTGACACCCGTCAGGCCCGCACTGGCAAGCGCCTGTGAGATCTGTTGCTGCCGGGCGGCCCAGACCGACGTGTCGGTGGTCGTCTGATCGATAACGTCGGTGACTCCGCTCACGCTGCGCGCGGTGCGTACGGCCAGACGTTTGTCGTCGTCGTCGAAGACCTTGCCGTAAAGCGTCACCACGCCGCCATTGGTATAGGCATTGACCCGGCCAAGCTTGCGATTGGAATGCAGCGTCGACTGAACCTGCTCCAATAATGCGGGCTTGGGCGGCTGCGCCGAGGCGATGCGCCTGTGCCGTCTGGGAGTGGGGGGGGTAGTGACAACCGGCGCCGCTATCGGGGGCGGCCCGACGGTCGGCACGGCCGCCGGGGCGAAGGCGTACTCAGGAGAAGAAGTCCCACCCAGGGCGGCGACCTTGGTGGCAAGGCCCGAATCGATAGCGCTGGCCTGGGCTGCGTCGCGCGCGAAGATCAGCGGATAGTCCACGCCGACTTCGCCGCCGTTGATCGGCGCAAATGACCATCCCATCATCGTCTTGACCGCCGCCGCGTCGAGTTCCGGATTGGGCGACGTAGAGGTCCGCACCACGGCGCCGGTCACCGCGCCGCTGGGCGCCACGGTCAGCCGTACCATCATCCCGTCGTCAATCGGCGATCCGCCCGCCAGCACGCCGCGGTAGGTATCGAGCAGCCCGCTTTTGCCAAGGTCGAAAACTTTGCGCGCCGCGTCGACGCTGCGCTCGGGTGCCGCCGCTGACTCGCCGATCGTCTGCACCTGCACGCTATGCGCCAAGTCGACCGTCGGGCCGCTTGCAACGGCAGCCGGGCTCGCCGTTGCGGCCGGGGATGCCTCGACTGTCTTTGGCGGCGAAGTTGCGGGACCAGTGCTCAGATGGATTGCGAGCCATGCACCAGCGGCCAACGCGACAATCGCCGCCAGCGAATAACCGATTACGCTTGCCAGAGGCCGGCGCGGTTCGTCACCGCTCTCGTCGTCGGGCGGAATCGGCGGCGTAAATTCGGTCGCGGTCAGTCTGTCCTGGGCGGGAACATAGGTCTCGGGGCGGCGGCGCGGCGATCCTGCGGCCGCACCACCAGGCGTCGCGCCGCGCGCGGGTCCGGGCGCGGCTATGGGCTCGGCGCCCGGCAGCCGCGCGCCGCAAAAATTGCAGATCAGTTCGCCCGGTTCGGCCCTGCCGCCGCACACCGGACATTCGATTTGCGGCTCAATATCGGCCATCTTTGCGGTGACGGGGGCTCCCCCAGCGGCTACCAGCGCGGTGCCGTCTGCTTCACAAAACGACTCGGCGTCGGGATAGGTTCTCGCGCATCGTGGACAGGTTTTCATCGCTTAAAGAGCGGCCTCCTGGACGCCGTGGCCGGACCTGACCTTCCGGGCCTGACCTTCAATGATATCCGCAGCGCCGCACGCAGCGCTACGGTTGCGCTATCGGCAGATTGCGCTCCGCGGGCCAACATCGCAGGAGCCGTTATTGGCGCGCCATCACCTGACTGTGGAACTGTTCCATCGCGGCGAGCGCACGCTCGGTATCACGCGCGCCGGGGATTATGAGCCTTGAGACGCCCGCGCGGGCGAACTCGTTGACCAGCTCGACGGTCAGCGGGACCTCCAGGCGCGGGCTAAGCGTGATTTCCAGCGGCGTCGAGCGGTTCTGCGCGCGTTCATGACCGCGCAGCCGCGCGATCAGGTCGCGCATGTCGTGAAGGTTCTCGGCAATCCCGTACCATCCATCGGCCAGTTGCGCGGCCCGGCGAAGCGAGGGCTCGGTATGCCCGCCGAAGACGATCGGCGGGCGCGGCTGCTGGATCGGCTTGGGCATGAAGCGCACTCCCTCGACGTGCACCGTCCGGCCCGCGAACGTCGGCTCCTTACGGGTCCAAAGCTGGTTCATCAGGGCGAGGTACTCGCGAGTGCGCCGCGCGCGATCGGCAAACGACATCCCCACCGCCTCGAATTCCTCCTCCAGCCATCCGATACCCACGCCGAAGATGAAGCGGCCGCCGGAAAGTACGTCGAGGCTCGCGACCGCCTTCGCGGTCGCGAACGCATTGCGTAGCGGCACTACAAAGATTCCGGTCGCAAGCCGGATACGGCTGGTCACGGCGGCGGCATACGCGAGCGCCACGAAAGGATCGTGCAGCGGCGTATCGGGTGGCACGGGCAGCTTGCCACTCTCCGCGTACGGATAGCGCGACCGGTATTCCACCGGCAAAACGAGATGCTCGGGGATCCACAGCGACTCGAAGCCCAGTTCCTCGGCTCTGCGTGCGACACGGGCGAGATCGGGACCTCCAATCTGATAAAGGAAAGTCGCGAATTTCACCCGTTCACCTCGCGCATCCGATTCTGCGCCCATCTACGCGGCCGAGTGCGAGCCAGGTACGCTCCGACATCGCGGCCGGGCCATTTCACCGGCGCATCGGTCGCGGCGATACTCGTCGGGTCGCGCGATTTAGACAGGACCGCCTTCGAGACGGAATCCTATCCTGAGAGTCACTTGAAACTCCGGTTCGGCCTGATGAATGCTCTCGTCGGAGACGCCGACTACGTCGACTATCTTGTAGGTTTTATCGGGCATGGGATTCTCTCCTGGCGTTTGCACGCCTCGCTTGCGGCCAACTCGTATGCAAGACCCGCAACCCTAAGCCCCCCATGGCGGGGGTCCCACCGGCTTACGGCCGTGTAGAAGGAAACGATACCGCGAACGCCGCCGCATCGTCCACCGCTCGCACGTCGAGCAGAAAGGCGTCGTCCGCGATACGTCCGATGACGGGCGGGCGCGCTGCACGGAACATCGCAGCAATCGCTTCGGGCGCAAGCGCAGGATGAGTAACGCGGACGGCACGGGAGGGGATCTCTTCGGTCGGTTGCGCACCCGATCCGATTTGCGAAAACGCGGGGACGACCTCGAGGCGGAAATCTCCGCCGAGTCGCTCGGCCAGGATCTCGCGGGCGCGC
>WNFC01025509.1_pt1 | contig 11830 bp, 13 predicted proteins | sample 5400541 | NCBI WGS metagenome assembly WNFC01 (sample SAMN13153342, study PRJNA577476) | soil metagenome | isolation source: 120 cm saprolite under Douglas fir tree site 2 hole 2 replicate 1 | place: USA:California | collected 2015-04-18 | reverse complement strand
CGATAAGAGCGCTCCCACCGCCGCCTTGAAGAGCAATGGGTCGAGGTGGCGCAACACGAGGACGCCGAGCGGCACACCGATCACGCCGCCAATCAGGAAGGGCAGCATAAGCGCGAGGTCAAAGCCGCGGCGCACCGTGCGGATCGACAGGATCTGGCCGATCAAGGAACCGAACACGACCATCGGGCCGGCCAATTGCGGCGACACGAACCACGCCCAGAAGGCCAGCGACACCAGCCCGAAGGCAAAGCCCGACAGGCCTTGAACAAAGCCCCCGGCCGCCGCCCCGAGCAGCACGAATAGGGTCGCGGTGTCCAAGCGCTGCTCGCCGCGGGGGCTCTCGGCCCGACTTAGGCCGGCCTGTCGCTCGCCCGCGCTACGCCGGTCACCGCCGCGAACAGCCGCTCGACCGGCTCGCGGCCGAGGTTGCGGGTGATAAAGATGAGGCGGGAGCGGCGGTCGCTATCGGGCCAATCCTCGAGCTCGATCGGGCGGTGCGCGACATGCTGCACGGCATGCACGACGATCGGGCCGCGGCAGCCCTCGACCGCGACGAGACCCTTGACCCGCAGCAGATCGGCGCCGCGCAGCCCGGTCAGCACCGCCATCGCCTGCTCGAACACCGGCCAGGGCAACGGCGCCGCGAAAAACAGCGCGAAGCTGTCGATGCCGTGCGAATGGGCATGTGCGTGATCGTGCCCGTATGCCGCGTTGCGGGCCGACAGGTCGAGGCTCTCGTCCAGCAGAAAAGCCGGATCGGCTGCGCCGTTGATCGCCGTCATGATCGGCGCGGCGCTGAGCGAGGCGAGGCGCGCGCCGAGCGCAGCGACGGTGGCGCTGTCGGCGAGATCGGATTTGGTCAGCACGATGCGGTCGGCGAGCGCGACCTGCTGGCGCGCCTCGGGCATCTGGTCGAGATTGCCGGCGCCGCCCGGCGCATCGACGACCGTGACCAGCCCTTGCAGGTGATAGACGTCGCCAAGCGCGCGGTCGCTGGCAAGGGTCTGCAATACCGGGCCGGGATCGGCGAGGCCGCTGGTTTCGATGACGACGCGCTGGAAGCCCGGCACGGCGCCCTGGGCGCGCTCGGCGTAGAGGGTGCGCAGGCTGTCCTGCAGATCGGTGCGCACCGCGCAGCACACGCAGCCATTGCCGAGCAGCACGGTCGTGTCGCTGCTCGAGCGCAACAGCGCGTGGTCGATGCCGACTTCGCCGAATTCGTTGACGACCACCGCGGTGTTGGCGCCCTCGGGCCGGTCCAGCAAGGCCCGGATCAACGTCGTCTTGCCGGCGCCGAGAAAGCCGGTGACGACCGTGACCGGGATGCGGGCGCCGCGCGGCCGGCGCTGGCGCCGCCCGAACGGGCTCGCGTCACTGCCGGCGAACGGATCGGTCATACCGCTTTAACATCGGTGACAGCAGTTTAAATTCACCACAGAGACACAGAGAACACAGAGAGGGAAAGAAACGTCAGCGCAAAGGGCGCGAAGGGCGCGAAGGGCACGCAAAGGACGCGAAGGCACCTCAGACCCCATCGCGACCATCGCGCTTCCTTTGCGTCCTTCGCGCTAAGTGGTTCTCTGTGTCTCTGTGGTGAATCGATGATGGGTTTCGCTGAGCTCTGCCCATCCTACCCACCACGCCGGCCTCAGAAATCCATTTCCAGCGTGTAGAGGCCGCCGGCATGGCGGTCGACGGCGTAGACGATGGCGCGGTCGTCGATGAACACGTCGTTGATCTGGCAGGCGCCGGTCGGCGCATTCGCCACCTGCGGCACGAAATAGCCGACTTCCTTCGGCTGGTACGGGTTGGCGATGTCGAAGGCGCGCAGCCCGCCATTGAAGAAGGTGCCGAACACGACCTGGTCCGACTTCCAGCAATGCGCCTTCGGCAGGTTCTCCCACAGATTATGCGCGCCGAACCGGCCGCCGCGGCGCGCGAAGCTCTCGACCGGCGGCAACGGGCAGGTCGCGATCGGCACCGGGTTGTCCTCGGCGCGGCCGTCGACGATCCACACCAGCTTCGGCCAATCGGCGCCGTCGTTGCGGGTGCATTCGTCGCTGACGATCAGCAATTGCCGCTCGAACAATGGCACCACCGTATGGGTGAAGCCGAAATTGGGCGGGTGATAGTCCCAGCGCGAGATCATCTTCGGATGCGCCTGGTCGGCGATGTCGAGGATGATCATGCCGCCGTCGATATAGCCCATGTAAACGCGGTCCGGCCGCTCGGGATAGACATTGGTGTTGTGCGGCCGGAAGCCGGTGTCCTTGCCCTCGTCATGGCGCTTCGGCGGCGGCTCGTTGTCCGGTTCGGCGACGCCGGGCAGCCACCAGCGGCCGACTTCCTCCGGCTTCGACGGGTTCTTGACGTCGATGCACTGATAGAACTGGTCGTCCTTCTGGTTGCGCGGCCGGAAATCAGAGGAGCCCGAACTCATATGGATGTATTCGCCGTCGGCGAACCACAGCTGGTGGACGCCGCGCGAATACGGTCCCGAGCGGTCGAAAAAGGCGATGCGGCGCGGGTTTTCCGGCACCGAGATGTCGAACAATTCGACCCCGGCCGGCTGCAACCCGGGTTGCGATGTCTGGTAGGCGATCGCCATGATGTCGCCGACCGTTTCCAGCGAGTTCGAGCGCATCTGTGCGTGCGGCAGGTCGGCGCGGGCGACGATCTTGGGCTGGCGCGGGTCGCTGACATCGACCGCGGTGAAGTTCTTCGGCGCGCTTTCATGGGCGAGCCACAGGATGCGCCGGCCGTCCTTCGCCAGCTGCATCGACATGCCCTCGCCCATCCCGCCGAAGCCTTCGAGCGCGTTGTGCCCCAACAATTTGAAATTCCACATCAGCGTGTCGCCGCCATTGGTCTTCTGGGTCTCGGCCATCGCGTTCTCTCCCATGTCGCAACCTGCTCGGGAAATCGTAGCCGGGCCGGGGCGGCGAAGTCCATCGCGCGTAACATGACCACAGCAGCCCCTCACCCCCACCCTCTCCCCGCATGCGGGGAGAGGGAGCGATCGGTGCGCTAGGAAATCCCTCGCCCCGCTTGCGGGGAGAGGGCGTCCGACGCGAAGCGGAGGACGGGTGAGGGGCAGATTACGGGCGTTTCGCCGCGGCCCCATTATCTCTGTCGGGCGCGGGCATCGGTGAAGGCGTCGGCTGCTGCGGCGCGGGCGGCAGGCTGGCGGGCGGGATCGGCCGGAGCGGGGCGGCGGGGCCGGTAATCACATCGAAATCGCCGTGAGACATCGCTGACCTCCAAGGGGTGAGGCCGCTCCACTTCTGGCGACATTCGGATGATGAGGGATCGAAAACGCGAAAGCCGCCTGCGGGTGGGGCGGCTTCGGGTTGTTGCGCGAACGCGTGGACCTAGGCCGCCGGGCGATACCGGCGGTACCAAAATCGCGTGGATCGGTTAGTCACCGCGTTCATCACCCCCAAGGTAGTGCCGGCCTGCCGTGGAAGCAAGCTCCTCCGCTGCTGGCACGGCGGGCTCCCTCCCCCGCGAGCGGGGGAGGGTTGGGGTGGGGGCGCGGCCGCGCTATGCTTGCCGATACGGTACGGTGATCCGCACGAGGAGAGATCCCATGGCGTCGTTTCCGCTGGTGTCGGCGACCGGCATGCTCGGCTCCGGGTTTCGCCCGGATTCGCTCGACAAGGCGATCGAACTGGGCGCGCGGATGATCGGCTGCGACGCCGGCAGCACCGATCCCGGCCCGGGGCCGCTCGCCTCGGGCACTTGCATGTTCGCGAAAGCCGCGGTCAAGCGCGACACCGAAATCATGCTGAGCCGCGCGGTCGCGGCCGGGATCCCCCTGGTCATCGGCTCGTCCGGGACCGGCGGCGGCGATGCCGGCCTCGCCTGGATGCTCGACATCGTGCGCGAGATCGCCCGCGAGGGCGGCCTCCATTTCAAGCTGGCGGCGATCCATTCGGAAGTGTCGAAGGACACTGTGCGCGAGCATCTGCGCGCCGGCAAGGCCCGCGCCCTGGCGCCCTCGCCGCCGCTCGCCGAAGCGGATATCGACGACGCCTTGCACATAGTCGCGATGATGGGCGCGGAGCCGATCCAGGCGGCGCTCGAAGCCGGCGCGCAGGTGGTCGTCGCCGGGCGCAGCAGCGACACCTCGATCTTCGCCGCGCTGCCGTTGATGGAAGGTTATAGGCCCGCGGTCGTCTGGCACATGGCCAAGATCCTCGAATGCGGCGCCGCCGCGGTCGCCCACCGCCTGGCGCCCGACAGCATGATGGCGGTATTGCACGAGGACAGCTTTGACGTTTTTCCGCTGCGCGAGGATTACCGCTGCACGCCGCAAAGCGTCGCCTCGCACACGCTCTATGAAAACGCCGACCCGTTCGATCTGAAGGAGCCGTCCGGTACCCTCGACACTCGGGAGGCGCGCTACGAGGCGATCTCCGACCGCGCGGTCAGGGTGTCCGGCTCGCGCTTCGCCGCCGACCCGGACTACACGGTCAGGCTCGAAGGGGTGCGGCAGGGCGGGTTTTCGACAATCCTGATGGGCGGCGTGCGCGACCCGTTCATCCTCGCCGACCTCGACAACTGGCTGAAGCAGCTCGACGACAACATCAAGATCCGGATCGGTGCGATGGTCGGCAACCGGCCCTACGAGATCGTCACGCGGGTTTATGGGTGGAATGGCGTCATGGGCGCGCTCGAACCGGAGGTGAAGGTCGGCGGCCACGAAATCTTCATCCTGTGGGACGTGATCAGTCCGTCGCAGGAACTGTCGCACGCGATCGCCGCCAGCGTGTCGCATCTCGCCGTGCACAACCCGATCCCGAAATGGCACGGGCTGATCTCGGGTGTCGCCTTCCCCTATTCGCCGCCCGAACTGGACCGCGGCCCGGTCTACGAGTTCCACCTGAACCACGTGCTGGTGCCGGACAGCCCGACCAGCCTCTTCCGCAGCGAATTCGAGGAGATCTGAGCATGACGACAATCGCCGATCTCGCGGTCTTGGTGCGTTCGAAGAATGCCGGGCCGTTCTGGCTGACGATCGACGTCATGTTCGACAATCAGGAGGCGTACCGGCGGGTGCGCGACAGCGAGGCGATCAACCGCGCCGGCATCGCCCGTATGTATGGCCGCGACCCCTCCGACATCATCGTTGTCAACCACGACGCCGCGCTGGCGATCAAGGTCAGCTTCCCGCGGCCGCAAAGCTCGGGCTCGAAATACGACAGCGACGTCTATGGCGGCCAGCAATACGCGCCGCTGTTGTCGCTCCCCGTGCCGGATTAATGAAACCTGATCAGGACGCCAATCAGGGCAGTCATCAGGCTTAGGCCAGCCGCGAGCATCAAGCCGAGCCGGACACTGAGTCGGAGCGCCAACATTTCGAGCGCGGTGTTCAGATCGTCCTTTGTCGCGATATCGGCCATGATGAATTGCCTTGCCGCTTCGGCATGAGTTTCTGCCTGCTCCTGCGGCACCCCGCCTTCGCGCAGAAACCGAGCATAGCCGAGGGTATCGAAGATCGCCATTCTGCGTTCTGATATGGTGGCTGCGGCCCGCTGTACCAGAAACCGAAGAGGTCGCTGCGTGCCTACGGGCTCAGATGGGCGGCGCGGCGGCGGTAGAGTTCGTCATCGGCATAGCCCATCGTGTCGGGCCGGCCCTTGCCGAGCATGACCTGGAAATAAACCGGCTCGAGGCTCTCGTTCTGGAAGCCGTGGATCACTCCCGGCGGGCAGGCGATGCATTCCCAGGGGCCGAGCCGGCGCCGCAGCTGACGCCCGGTCCCGTCCTCGATGAACACGGTCAGGATGCCCTGCAAGACGAAGAATACCTCCTCGACCTCGTGGGTGTGCGAGGCATTGCCCTGCCCGGGCGGGCAGTAGACGATGCTCAGGGTGAAGGCGCGCGGCGGAATGACGCTCGGGTCGTCATGCTTGCCCGAGCCGCCGGCGCCGATGAAGCGGTGCTGGGCGCGGCGGTAGCCCTCGATCTTGGCGTCCTCGAAGGCTTCCCAATCGGGCGTCTTGTCGCGAAACCGGCCGATATAGCGCTCGGCGATCTGGTCGAGCGACAATTCGGCGATGTCCGGCGGCATCGGGTGGCGGGCGGCGGCCATGACGGTTCTCCGTGACGAGTGGCGGTTTATTTGAGCTGGTCGGCGACCTTGTCGAGCCCGGCTTTGACGCAGGCCTCGTCCTTGTCGCCGCCCGGCGCGCCCGAGACGCCGGCGGCGCCGATCACATCCTCGCCGATCTTGATCGGCAAGGCGCCCTGCGCCGCGACGATGCCGGTCAGGTGCACCGCGCCGGTGGTCGGGTTGTCCTTGACGCGCTGCACGAACTCGCCCGAGGAGATGCGGAAGGTGCGCGCGGTGTAGGCCTTCTTCTGGCTGTTCTCGATCGTGTGCGGGCCGCTGTCGTCGCCGCGCAGCTGGGCGATGATTTCGCCGTTGCGCCCGACCACGGTCACCGACACGCGGTAGCCCTGGCCCTTGCAGGTTTCGGCCGCGGTCGTGGCGATGGTCAGCGCGGTGGCGAGCGACAGATCCTTGTGGTTGAGCAGTTGGGCGCCGGCCGGGTTGGACAATTTCAGCAGCCGCCGGGCGTTGCCGTTCAAGAGCTTTTGCGTGTCCTCGGCGGAGAGCGGCAATGTCTTGATCCATTCCGCGCCCGGCGGGTTGTCCATGAACGGGTAGTCGACCGAAAACAGGATGCGGTCGACCCCCATCTCCATCACGCAGCACAACAGCGCCGGGTCGGAGAAGAAGCCGCTGGTGGTAATCCAGAAATGCTCGCAGAAGATCTCGCGGAAGGTCTTCTCGCTCATGCTGGCGCGCAGCCCGTGGCTGATGCGCCAGAGATAGAAGGGGATGCCCTCGCCGAGATGGCCGAGGATGACCTTGAGCCCGGGATGGGCGTCGAACACGCCGCTCAGCACAAAGCGGATGCCCTGGGTCGCGGTCTCGACGTTGAAGCCCCAGCCGGCGCGCAACAACCCGGGATGCTTCTGGGCGTAGTCCTTGTAATAGGCCTCGACCACCGCGGGCTGCGGCAGCGCCGGGTGGATGTAGATCGGCACGTCGAGCGCCGCCGCCCGCTGGTAGATCGGCCAGAACCGCTGGTCATCGTGAAAGCGGCCGTCGGTCAGCCCGTTGATCATCGCGCCCTTGAAGCCGAGCCTGGTGACGGTGCGTTCGAGCTCGTCGGCCGCGGCGCGCGGGTCGGCGGTCGGCAGGGCGGCAAAGGCGGCGAAGCGGTCGGGATGGGCATGCACCGCCTCGTTGAGCCGGTCGTTGACGCGGCGCGCCAACGGCACGCCGGTTGCTGCGTCAACGCCCTGCAATCCCGGGATCGAATGCGACAGCACCTGAAAATCGATGCCGGACTCGTCCATCTCCCCGAGGCGCAATGCGCCGAGATCGTCGAGCCGCTCGACGATGTCGCGGCCGGCGCCCGGACCGCCGGTATGCCGGCTCACCTCAGCGTCCTGGTAGTGTTCTTCGAGCGCGATGATGTAGGGTTTTTTTGTCGCCATTTATCCGTCCTCCCTCACGAATTGGTTCCGGCGTAGCTGGTCAGGTCGATGAACTCCAGCACCGTGCCGTCGGGGTCGTGGAAATAGGCGCGCGGACCGTTGACGACGCCGCCCTGGCGGTCTTCCTCGAAGGTGATCTCGACCCCGTTCGCCCGCAGGTGATCGAGCGCCGCCCGGTAGTCCTCGTGCGCCACGGCGAACGCGTGGTGCACCCCGCCATGATTTTCCGCCACCGCATTGATCGGCGGGTCGCGCTTGACCAGGATCAGGCAGGTCCCGGCGGCGTCGAGAAACGCCATCGTGCCGTGCGCCACCGTTTCCAGGTGCCGGCAGCCGACGATCTCGGTGTAGAACCGGGTGCTTTTCTCAACGTCGCTGACCGGAATGCTTAAATGGGCGACGGATTTGATCGCGACCATCGTTCCCTCCCTCGATTAGTTAGTGGCGCCACGCCCGAGACGGCACTTAAAATGCGAGCGCAATGAAATCCGGGGGAAGGCCGAGATACACCTGCCCGACCGTTTCATACCGGGTCTCAGCGCCGAAGGCATGATGCCTCAATACCTGTACGTCGCGGAAGTAGCGCTCCAGCGGGCTCCTCGTATAAATCCCGCTTGTGCCAGCAACGCTGTACATCAATTCCACCGCCTGCACGGAGCTGCTGACCGCGTGGGTCATGGCGAGCAGCATGTCGGCCTTTTGTCTCAGCGAAATTGTCTCGCCCGCCAGGGTGGCGTCCCAGGTTTCCCTCAGGGTGTCGTAGAGCAACACGCGGCCCGCGCGCAGGATCGCCTCCGCCTGGGCCAGCTTGGCTTGCGCCGATGCCCGTTCCCGCAACGCGGTGCTCCGGGTTACCGGCACCTTGCCTTGCGCCAATTCTGTCACCTCCTCGATCGCGCGACGCGCTACCGCGAGTACGAGCGGCGGAAGATTGGACGCGACAATGCCGATCAACGGAAACCGGTAAAGCGAGCCTTGATAATGGGAGCCTGGCGGGCCCCCCGGCACGAACGGGAACGTGCGGGCCCTCGGCACGAAAACGTCGGTCACCGCGACGTCGTGACTGCCAGTGCCGCGCATTCCCATGACTTCCCAGGTGTCGAGCACTTCGCAGCTTTCCTGGGGGAGATACGCCATCACTGCCTCCGGCTCACCCTCTGCCCGAGATTGGTCTCCAGCCATTACCGCTGCCGTCGTGGCGATCCAGTTGGCGTCTTGGCAATAGCTGAAGAACGGCGCGCGGCCGGTAATACGATAGCCACCCTCGGTGGGGGCCGCCTGCATCGGGCGTCCGAATTGCGCCGCGATCAAAACGTCTGCAGCGCTGCCGTAGATTTCCTCGGCGCCCTCGTCCGGCAAGCGGGCGCAGAGATACGCCCAGTCTAAGGCGTTGGCGAGGCTCCAGCCGGCCGCGCTGTCGTGCCCAGAAATCTCTTCGATCACGAGGGCGCGGGTCAGGGGATCGGTTTCCAGGCCGCCCAGCGACCGCGGGGTGCACATGCGCAGCAACCCGGCTTCGTGCAGTGCAGCCAACACCGGCGGTGACAGGCGGCGCTCCCTCTCCGCCTCGTCACGGTGGTCCCGGATCACCGGCGCGATGCGTCGTGCGGCTTCGATGAGTGTTGTGTCGGCTTGTATCTGCATGGCGTCCTCCCCATCGGTTCGCTTCGGCTTCTTCAACTTCTAGTCCGCAAGGCTTTACCTAACGCCGGCCTTGCTCGGCATCGGCTAGAACCGTATATCGGTCGGCGGCAGGCCGAATTCGGAGCGACCGAACACCGCGGCGGCGCGCTCCAGGTTGGAGCCGGCATGCGCCTGCATCGCATGCACGTCGCGCCAGGCGCGCTGGATCGGGTTCTTCAGAAAGATGCCGCGGCCGCCGGCCGCCATCATCAGCCGGTCGACCGCGCGCACGCTCCAATCGGTCGCCTTGCCGGCGTCCCACCGGCAGCGGGCGCGGAAGCTCAGCGGGATGTCCGCCCCGGCGCGCGCGAGGCGCATCATCTCCCTGAAATTGTCCAGCATGCGCTCGCGCGCGGCGTCGATCTCGGCGGCCGACTCCGCGAGGCGCAGCTGGGTGAACGGATCCTCGGCAACGCGCGACTGGTCGCGCACATTGATCCGCCCAAGCTGCTGCTCGCGGAAGGCGGCGATCGCGCCGACCGCGACCCCGATCGCCGCAGCGCTGAGGCCATAGGCGAACACGAGACCGAACGGCAGCCGATAGAGCGGGCTGTCGTTGACCGCCGTGCCCGGGTTCTTCAGGTGAAAGGCGTCGAGATAGGAGTGGGTGCGGTATTCCGGCACAAAGGCATCGGTGACGACGATGTCTTTGCTGCCGCTGCCGCACAGCCCCATGACCTGCCAGTTGTCGTCGATCGCGTAATCCGAGCGCGGCAACAGGAACGTGCGCGCATCTGGCGGGCCGCCGCGTTCGCCACTCTTGTCCACCGGCGGCGCGATGCCGCCGAGCACGGCCCACTGACAGAAATCGCAGCCGCTCGAAAACGACCAGCGGCCGCTGACGCGGTATCCTCCATCGACGCGTTCGACCTTGCCGGTCGGCGCCAGCGAGGTCGACAGCTGCAGGCTGTCGTCCTCGCCCCAGACGTCCTCTTGGGCCTCGGGCGGAAACAAGGCCAGATGCCAGTTGTGGACGCCGACGACGCCGAAGACCCAGCCGCTCGACCCGCACACCGCGCCGACCTCGGTGATCGCCTGGTAGAAGAATTCGGGATCGAGCTCGAAACCGCCATAGCGCTTCGGCTGCATCGCGCGGAAGAGGCCGGCCTCCTGGAAATCGGCGAACGTCTCGTCAGGCAGGCGGCGCAACTGCTCGGCTCGCGGTGCCCGCTCACGGATCGCCGGCAACAAAGCCCGCACCCGGCCAAGGAATTCTTCAGGGGTCATGGCCACCCTCTCGTCTTCCGAGAGGCGATAGTAAATCCGCGGCCGAGTGCTGTCGCGCCTATCATGCGGCGTGCCGCTGTCGCTGGGCGCAGCCCTGTTTCACTGCGGCTGCGTTGGCAGCCGATCCGCCCATGGGTTGAACACGGGCACGCGCGCTCGGCGATAATCGCTTATATCGCGAGAAACGATCGTTAGACCGTGATGGAGCGCCGTCGCCGCAATGATGAGGTCGGGTTGCGAGAAAGTGTGGCCCGATTTGCGGCCCTCCTCCACCAGAAGCCGCCATTTGAGCATCACCTCTTCGGTGACGGCGAGCACGCGATCTTCGAACATCGGCCGCACGATCCGCGCGAGCCATCCATTCAGCTCCGCGCGTCTGCCTGCGTCATCGAGAAGTTCGATCCCGAAACGGATTTCGGCAAAGGTTACGGTGCTGACGTAGAGGAGGCGAAGCGGCTGCGCCGCAATAAATGCGAGTACCCTGGGCTCGGGTTGAGGCCGCCGAATTTCGGATACGACGTTGGTATCCAGCAGCCAACCGGTCACAATTCGACGCCGCGCACGGGTAACCGTGCCCGATCAGGCTCGAGATCGATGTCGCGGTAAGGCGACGCCTGAATCGCCCTGATCAGCGCCTCGCCCGTGCGCTGATCCGGATTGGATTCATTATCGGAGGAGGCCGAGGCTTCCGACGCGTGGGTTTGTTCCAGCGCGGTGATGTCTGCATCGGTAAAATCCTCGAGCCCCAGCACCTGGCGGTCGCGGCGCTTGAGTCGGTGGTATTCCTCGATCGAAATCATCACGGTGCGCTCGCGGCCATTGCGGGTCACCGCCACCGGCTGGGTGAGCGCCAAATCCTGGTATTTCCCGATATTGCGCTGAAAGTCAGCCGCTGAAACCTTGATCATGACACTCGCGTCCCGCCGATCGATATAGATGTTGCATGGGATACATAATTTATGCAATTGGGCGCAGCGGTACAAGGAGCTGTTCCGGCGGCCTGCTGATCATTCGGCCGCGATGTGGGGGATCTACCGCCGCTTGCGGTCGATGACCCCGCTCTCGCGCAATGCCGCGATCTCGGCTTCGCCATAGCCGAGTTCGTCGCGCAATACCGCGGCCGTGTGCTGGCCGAAGGTCGGCGGCGCGGTGACCGGGCGTTGCGGCGCGCCGGGAAACTTGATCGGCCGGCCGATGACGCGCATCGCGCCGATCGTCGGATGCGCGGCCTCGACCACCATCTCGCGCGCCACGGCGTGCGGATGGGCGAGCGCGGCGGTGACGCCGAGCACCGGCGCATGCGGCACGTCGGCGGCGGCGAGCCGCGTTTCCCATTCGGCGACGGTGCGCGTTCGGGTGACCTCGGAAATCAGCCGGTCGAGTTCGTCGCGGTGGTCGCGCCGCA
>WNFC01007728.1_pt1 | contig 11830 bp, 12 predicted proteins | sample 5400541 | NCBI WGS metagenome assembly WNFC01 (sample SAMN13153342, study PRJNA577476) | soil metagenome | isolation source: 120 cm saprolite under Douglas fir tree site 2 hole 2 replicate 1 | place: USA:California | collected 2015-04-18 | reverse complement strand
GCGCGACCGTTTTTTCGGCGGCAATTTCGTTGAGCGAGTAGACGAGAATGGGCCGGTCTTCTGGAAGGTCGGAGAACTCCGGGTATCCGCGAAGCACCGGCCGGTTTTCGAGCGGGAAAGACAACACCTCATTGATGGTTATATCGACCTTCACGTCGTTGCTCGCAGGGAGCGGCCCGGTGTAGCGAAGGTAGAACGTGTGGGTGTTGGCGCGGACGCGCGGGTCCTGGCGGTCGAACGTGAAGACGATGCCCGATTGTTGCTGGACGATCGCGTAGACCGGTTCAAGGCGTGCGCGAATCGCTTCGAAGGGGAGCGCTTCGCGGAGAGTGAAGTCCAGATCTTCCGAGAAACGATAGTCGACAAAGTAGCATCGCTTCAGCGCCGTGCCTCCCTTGAACGCAAGAACGGGCTCCAAATCGGATTGCGCGAGCGCCGAGAGGAGCCAAGCGAGACAGTAGTCCCGTTCGAGGACGTCTTCGCGAATGCGCACTTGTCCCCCGGCGGCGAGGCGGTTGGAGAGCCGCGAAATGTTTCGCTGTGGAATCACTCAAGTGCTCCGGACGGCCAGCAACTCTTCGGCGGGGATGTTGAGTTGGAGGCGCCATTTGGCGAGGTGGGAGCCCTCGCGCGGTAGTGAGGGATCGAGCGGGACGTAGGTAGCCGTCAACGAGGTCCGAAGGGACTGCAATTCGGCCTCGTTAGCGATTCCGAAAAGCTCGAGCAAATAGCCCAAGCGGCGATGCACGGAACCAACGCGAAGCCGACGAGCGTAGTCGAGGAGTTTAGGAACACTCACGTCGGTATGCCGCATCCAGAGACCCTTCGCAACATCGGTTATGCCGCCGCAATACTCGGGATGGCGCAGGCCGTCGAGGGCTGTACGTTCGAGGTCGCTGATGTCGACCGATTCTTGTTTTGTGACCCATTGTTTGGCGGTGCCAAAGAAATCCTTGGGCTTTAGGAGAACGAAACGAAATTCCGTTCCGTGCAGCGTTTGCCTGGGAATGGGTTTGGTGCTCGAGATGAATGTGACAAACTGCGGCTGTGTCACCATGCGGTGGAGTTCCATGGCCGACGCGTGAGAAAGAAAGTAAGGAGCGTCACCGGCCAAGTAGCGCGCAACCAGATAGGGATTTCCAGTGTATTCGGGCGAGCTTCCAAGTTCCGGTGGAACGATCACGAAGAGGCCGCGTTTGAGCTGCGATACGAGTCCGCGTTTTCGAGCTTTGTGGAGCAGGCTGCTCGCGAGCGGAACGGTGAGGCGGGTAATTTCGGCGGCTTCGGCCGTCGTGAACGTCGTCCGTCCCGAGTCGTAGAGTGCCATTAGAAGATTTGCCATGCGACTGCGGCTCGTCTTCAGGTTTGGGTTATAGTTTGTGCGCATTTGTTGGCCCGGTAAGCAAACTATTCTGCACAAAATATAAGCATCGTGAGATTGGGTGTCAAGTTGTTTGCCTGGCAGGCCAACTATTCTGCACAAACCATAAATTTGCACAGCGAGGCAGCTCTCTTGCACATTTGTTGTTGACTTCAAATCAACAAATATGGTATTTTCGCGCTGGGAAAAACTATGAATTTTGGCGAGCGTCTTCGGGAAATGCGAAAGGAAAAGGGATTGACGCTTCGCGAGGTTGCGGAGCGTGCGGGGATCGACTTCACCTATTTATCGAAAATAGAGAACGAACGGATTCCTTATACGCCAGCGGTCGAGACGATCCGGCAACTGGCCGATGCGCTCAGCGTTGATTCGATCGAGCTGCTCACTTTGGCGGGCAAGCTACCCAAGGAATTGGAAGCGCTCAGAGGAAACCAGCCGGCCCGGCGATTCTTTGATCGCGCAGCGAAGGTCGCTTCTCCCGGCGACTGGGAAGCATTCCTCGACTTGCTTGAGGAACGGCAGGCGAAGCGCGGCAACGAGAAGGGTGGCAGTAAGAAGGAAAAGTAGATGGCACTGGAATGGTCATTTTCAACGGACCGGCGGATACGGCGATGCCAGCGGCAGTTTTTCTTTGGAAGCGTAGCCGCTTGGCACAACGCGAAGGATCCGCTGCGGCGCGAGAGTTTTCTGCTCAGTCAAGTAAAGGGCACGGATGCCTGGCGCGGGAATTTGGTGCATGAAGCCATTCGGTCGTTCGTTGTGCCTTCGTTCGAGGCTCGTCAGGCCGTTCCATGGGAACGAGTGATTGAAGAAGCGCGTAAACTGGGCGCCCGTCAATTCGCATTCTCGGAGAAACACCGATTTCGCGAAACGGGCATGTCGAAGTCGAAAGCGAAGGAAGAGTATTGCGCGCTATTCGGCCACGAATTTGGTTCCGCGCCGACACAAGCGGAACTAGAAGCAACGCTCGATTCGGTGGAGCGGTCTCTTCGGAACTTGGCGGGGCTCGAAGATTTTCTGAAACACGTTGGCGGACGGAACTTCTATCGTCCTGAGGCGACGGTCTCGGCCGAGTACAACGGCGTGCGCATTCAAGGCGTGATGGATCTGGTGTTCAGCGGTGCGTATGGCCACTACGGCGTGGTGGACTGGAAGGATTATTCGGCGAGCTCGACGACCGAAGCGCGGCTGCAGATGTCGCTGTACGCGTGGCTGATGTGCAAGGCTCCGGCGTGGCGTGTTTCGCTGCCGAAAAATATCGAATTGTGGGAAGTGAATCTGGGTCTGCCGGCGGCGCACCAGTACAGGATCGACCAAGCGGCTTTCGACGAGCTCGAGGATTTCATGTACCGCAGCACGGAGAATTTGCGCACGCTGTGCGGGGACGGAGCCTATCGCGCAGCAGACCTAGAGAATTACGAGTACACGGAAAATCCAAACTCGTGCCGATTTTGTTCGTATCAGAACGTTTGCAGGGAGCCAGAACCATGGATCGTCATCGCATCAACCTCTACGAAATCGAAAACCCGGCCGGCCACAAATTCCGATACCAGTTTGTTCAAGTTATCGGACTTGACCGGGCCAGCGCCAGCAACCCGGATCTGATCGACCGCGGGCTGAACACGCTCGCCAAGAAGGTCGCGATCGGCGAGCGGTGCCCCGTGGCGGTCGTCCGGGAATCGTCCGGCGCGCGGCTTGTCGTCCCTGCGGACGTGGTTCTCTCGGAAACGGAATACCACCTTGCTCCCGATGTGGTTCGGCTCAAGCCCGAAAACCGGGTGAGGGAGTGCCATCTCGCGTCCGAGGACGCGGCGGACCGCCACGTTTGTCTGAGTTTTTTGCAATTCGATCTGCGAGGACGGCTGCGAAACGAAACGGATCTGTGGCCAGGCAGCATTTACAGCTACTTTCCGCGGAAACCACTGAACGGCGGAAATCTCAGCCGGGAAATTGACTTGTACGAAGGCTTTCACTTCCACATCCGCTACTTCGATGGGGGCCTGTTCTTGGGAATCAAACTGGCTCATAAATATGTGGACGCGGCATGGGCGGTCGACCGGTTCCGAGAAGAAACCTTCGAGCGTCTGAAAATGCGGATGTTTCTTTATCACTTTGGGTACACCTGGTATCCGATTCAGCTGATTGAAGTGATGGACAAATCCATTGGGGAAACGGAGTTTGTTCCTGCGGGTTCGGAAGCGGCAATCAGCCTGTTCGACTACGTGATGGCGAAAGCGGGAAAGAACGCACCGCCGTGGATACGCAATCTGGACTCGAAAACGAGGGCGGTGCGTCACCGGAATCCGGGGCGGGATGTCCGCCTGTTCTCTCCGCTGGCGTTGCTGAAGCTGATTCACCGCACCAACGATCCGGGAGCGAAAGAGCTGCACCGGGAATCGATCAAGGAGCCAGAGGAGCGGTTCAGTTTCGGGCGGCAGATCGTCGAACGCTATTTTCAGAATCAGACCTTTTTGGGCGCGGGGCTCTCGATCAATCCGAGCGCGCACGTCGTGCGTCCGCGGGTGTTTGCAGTGCCGTGCCTGGAATTTGGGCAGGGAAAGACGCTCCGCGTATGCGAGCACCCGAAGCAGGGAGAGGTGCCGCTCGCAGAGCTGGGGCGCTCACGCATGAATCTGCTGACGGACAGGACAGCCGGCGTGGCGGCCGCTTCCCCGCTCGAGCCGCAATACATTGTGATTCCGCGGTCGCTCGACCGCGTGATCGCCGAGGACGCGACCAAGAAACTGGAAGCCACGACGAGGAGTTTTCTCCAGACTTCGTATCGGCTGGATACGGTGCTCTATGACGACCGGAGTTGCCGGACGCTAAAGCACTACGTGGACGCGATCCTTGCGGGTGTTCGGCAACCGAATGCCCGGCACGGCAAAGGCGTCCTGGTGCTCCCGGCAAAGGCTCCCGGCGATTTGCACAACTACATCAAGAGAGCCTTGCGCGACGAGCTGCAGTTTCAGTGTCTCGATGCCGGGAAGCTCGGCACGTTCTATCAGACCGTCTTGCGGGATGGAGCGCGTTCCATCGAGCCGATTCCCGCGTCACTCCGGAGATTGGGTAGTTACATCAATTTTGCGTCGCTGGGACTGTTGATCGTGAACCGGCAATGGGGATGGGTGCTGCAGGAAGGCACACACTACGATGCGTACATAAGTTTCGATGTGCTGAACGGACACGTCGCGTTCACCTTCTTCTATGAGGGCGGACGGCATTGCTACACGCGGAACTTCGACTCGGGACAGCCGGAGAAGTTGCTGAAGGCGCAGGTCCGGAAAGCCATCTATGATGGGCTGAAGCTCGATTTGAAGGCTTTGCGAGCGCTGAAGTCGATCGTCCTCCAGCGCGATGGGCGGTTGTTTAAGGCCGAATGGCTGGGCTTCGAGGAAGCGGTGCGGCAACTCATCGCCGAAGGTCTGCTGCCAGGGGATATCCTGATCGGCGGCATCGAGATCGCGAAGAAATTCGTTTCGGGGTTGCGGCTGGTGCATGAAGTGGACGATCGTCTCGAAAACCCGACCATCGGTACGAGTCTCCGGACCGGAGACGATGAAGGAATCGTTTGCACCACGGGCCGGCCGTTCCGCTTCCCCGGCACGGCGTCGCCGGTTGCGGTGCGAGTGGTGCACGGAGCGCTCGATCTTGACTGGGTCATGGAGGACGTGTTCCGCAAGTCGCTGTTGTGTTGGTCTTCGCCGGGCGCTTGCATTTCGGTTCCCATCGATTTGAAGCTCTGCGACGAGACATTGCGGGCGTTCGCCGGAGAAGCCGAGGACGAAGAGGCGGTTCACGGTCAGGAAGTTGAGGAGTCGGCGGAAGTTGCGTAACGGCGGAACGGAGTAAGGGCATGAGCGACATTTCTGCTTTGTCCCATGAATACCAAACATCGGCGAAGCTCGCTGAAGAACTGAATGAGGCTATTCTCATTCTCAAGAAGGCCCGCCTGCATCGGCGCTCCGGGCTGAATCAAGAACAACGCCACCGGCTGGCGAACACCCTGGGGGCGGTGCGGAGCCGGCTGGCGAACGAAGGAAAAGCTCCCGGAGAAGTCGTGCCGCAAGAAGTGGTGGAGCGGCTCGTGGGAAAGCACGGCTCCAAGATGGCGTACTTTCTCGAGGATCTGACGGCGGCCACCGAGTCGTTGTCGGGCCAGCCGGGGCCGATCAACGATGCGGTCATCACTCTTCTCGATGAGCTCTGCGACGTGGCGGACCAAACCGCTTCCTCGATGTTTCGGCGCCTGCGCAGGCGGTAGATGGGACACGTCCTCGAGCCACTGTTGCACGATCTCGCCGAGAGGTTTCGGTTCCTCGAAGAGGAGCTCGGACGGATGACCGTGCCTCCGGAAGCCGAAGCCTCGCGAAAACGGATTCATCAAATCGCGGCACGGGCGAAGAAGCGTGTCGACGCGGTGCTCGCGGATCCGGATGTTTCAAGACCGGACTTCGCCAAGAATTTCTACCACACCTACAAGCGGCTTTCCGAGCTGGCGCAAGCGATCGATGAGGGTCCGCTGTTTGCGCTGAGCCGCTTCCGGGCAGAAGACCGATTCCTGACACACGTTGTCGGTGAAGCCTGCCGGGAGTTTCACTATCCCGACGAACCGCCCATCTGCGCCGCCATGAGTTCGCAATACTACTGCGCCATGATGGAGATGAATCTGATCCTCGTGCCGCATGGCGAGGCGACGCATCTGCTGGGTTGGGCGGACCTGTACCACGAGCTGGCGCATTTCCTGGTGTCGAGAAACGAATCGACCATCCTCAAGCCGCTGATGGATTTGGTAGAGGGCCATTTTGCGAAGGCCATTGACGAGGCGACGCGGTTGGGCTGGTCGCCTGATGCTATCGAGGAACTGCGACTCTTCCGGAGTCTGTGGCTCGGGGATTGGATCGTAGAGTTCGCGTGCGATTTGCTCGCGACGTTCGCCACCAGGCTGAGCTTCGCGTGGTGCAACTTGAGGTTATGCGCGCGAATGAGTACGGATGTCTTTGGAACGGTGCGAAGTCATCCGGCGGATGCTGCGAGAACCCGGGCCATTCTCGAGATGCTGGCTTTGGTGTCGGATGGCAAAGACCAGGAATTCGTCGAAGACCGCTGGGTGGAACTTGTAAGCACAATCGGCGCGGTTGAGCCTCAGTCGTTTGAGATACCGTATCCGAGGCAGCTCTTGCGCGACTTGGCGAAACAAGCGAAACAGTCCTTTGAAACGCTGGGGCTGAAATCGTACACATCGAAGGAAGATCATCTCGGCGATCTGTTGCATGAGGCCTGGAAGCATTTCCAGTCGCATCCGGAATCGTATGCGGATTGGGAGCGCACAAAAATTGGAGAGCTGCGAGCCAAGTTTGGCCTGGAAGCGCAGTCGCCGGAGAGTAGATGATGGTTAATCCGAAAACAATGGGCAGAGCGGCAGGAGAATATTGCGGACGCTCCTTGCCTGTCGAATTTGTGAGGATCATTCGGCCACAGCAAGAAGGATGAGCGCGAAGAGGCCGACGGCACAGAGTGCCGTGACGCGTTGCTTATTACGTTCCGCTTGGAGGTCCGCCCACTTTGCCCCGGCGAGAAGACGAAGGACCTCTTGCATAGCAGGTCGGTTTCCGGGATTCGGTTGGCAGCATGCTGCAATGGTCTCGCGGATCTCCGGCGTGCCAGTAAGGCCGCGCACGAGGAGATCGAGACGCTGGCCATCGACCGGTTTGCGTCCTGTCAGAAGATGATAGAGCGTCGCCCCATAGGAGTAAGCGTCACCGGCCTGCGAAATCGGCCCGCGAGCGCGTATTTCCGGTGCCCAATAGCCAGGCGTTCCGCCGTGATTCTGCGCGAAGAGAACGGTGCAACCGAAGCCATTGCCGAGCGGATCGGCAAGCTGAAGGTTTCCCTCATCGGTGATCAAGATGTTGTCGGGCTTGAAGTCGCCGTGATCGATGTGCCGGGCGTGAAGGGCTCTGAGCGAGCGTGCCGATGCATTCGCGACGGCAAGTAACTGCTGGTCCGAAAGCCGTCCAGCGTGTTTGGTAAGGGATCCGCCGGCAAGATAGGGCATGACGTAGTAGGGGCGCTCTGCTTTGACGTCGGAGAACAGGATGGGAACCATGCCGGGAAGGTTTTGGTCGAGGATGCGCACTTCCCGTGCGAACCCCTTCCGCGCGTGATCGAGATGCCATTCGCGCAGGTATTTCACGACAACGTAGGCCCGGGTATCGCTGCGCTGTCCGAGTTGGACGTCCGCGTTACCGCCGGAAGCCAACGGCCGAAGAAGATGCACTTGGTAGCTCATCGAGATTTACCCCCGGCGCGCGCGTAGGCCATGCGAAACAAAGCGTACAGAAACGCGCCCCTTTCGTTATTGGCTGCGCGCAGAATCGATTGCGGAGAATTGCCGGAGCGGATTGCCCCATCGAGCGCCAGATAGAGATCGAGGGTCGGTCCGGTGGGGCCGGAATTTCCCCCTTCCCATCGATTGACGCTCGCAAAGGAAACGCCTAGAAGCCGGGCCATTTGCTCCTGTGGGAGAGCCAGCTTTTTCCGGATCGCCGCGAGTCGCGCAGAATCAAGCATGCCGTAAGTGTAGACCTATGGAATCCAGCGAGCAACAAATATTATAACAATTGTTATACTCGGCGCGCGAGATGCTGAACTTCCCCGAAATCCTCGCAACAGAAAAATGGCGGGAGCGACGGGACTCGAACCCGCGACCTCCTGCGTGACAGGCGGGCGTTCGGGCGTTCTAGCCTATTGAACTACGTCCCCGCAAGTTGACCAAAAATGACTTCCGGCCCCTTCCACGGCCTTGCAGTGTCTTGCACTGCCTTGCACGTCTTTCGACATGACGGGACAGCATTCTCGGCAATGTCTAATCGATGCTAGCCGTTCGGTCTTCACCCGAAGGGTCTTAACGCCCTGAGTGTAGTGCCATCTGGCCAAACGTAAAGTTGGCAAATAGTTGGCAAATCGGTTTTTTGCGAGATATTCTCCAAAAGGGGAAAAGCGAGAATTGCCGCGTATTTATTGGTGATTTGAATGGTGGGCCTGGGTGGACTTGAACCACCGACCTCGCCCTTATCAGGGCCTTTTATGCTGCTATATACATAGTAGCGTGGCGATGATTACGCTGCTGACGACCTCACTCATGGTCACGTCATGGCATGATTGTTGGTTCCAGGTTGCCCGTTCCGTCCAGAGTGGAGATCACTTCCTACAAGCCGACTTTTCCGGGTACTAATCCGCACGATGCTCAACTGGATTCATATGTGGAGCACTGGAAAACCCGAGTGGTCCCCCAGATTTCCTGAAATCTGTCGAACGGGCCGCCTTTAGTACGTCATACAATCAGGCGCGCAAATATGCTCAGAATGTTCCCAAAGGAGAAAAGGTGATGCAATTCGCCCTGCTGATCTACCACTCACCGGAAGAGTTTGCCATGCGGAAGAACGACTATAACGATCCTCATCTCGGCGCCTGGCGGGCTTACTACAAGGCGCTGGTCGAGGCCGGAGTCTACGTCGGCGCCGATGCGCTTGAAGTGCCCGAGACAGGAACAACGGTGCGTCTTAAGGAAGGAAAGCGCCGCGTGCAGGATGGACCCTATGCTGATACGAAGGAGCAGCTGGCAGGATTCATCATCCTAGAACTCCCGTCCGTTGACGCCGCCCTCGAATGGGCTGCGCGATGCCCGGGAGCGTCGATCGGCGCAGTTGAAGTCCGGCCGCTGGCGCTTGAAGCCAAGCGTCGGGGGTTCACAGGGTGAATGGAATCAATCAGGAGGACACGTGCCGGACCATCGAGCGCGTAGCCCGCGAATCTTATGGCCGCTTGGTGGCCTATCTTTCCGTGCACACGCACGACTTGGCCAGCGCTGAGGACGCTCTCAGCGACGCGTTGGTGTCGGCGCTCAACCATTGGCCACAGGATGGCGTGCCGAAAAATCCCGAGGCTTGGCTGCTGACAACGGCGCGTCGTTCGCTCATTGACGTTATCCGTCATCAACGCGTCGTGCAGGCTAGCGAGCCAACTCTTGTGCTGCTAAAAGAAAACTCCACGGCGGCGGCCTTGTCGACCGAGTTTCCCGATGAACGGCTAAAATTGCTCTTCGTGTGCGCTCACCCGGCGATCGATCCAGCGATGCACACTCCCCTCATGCTGCAGACAGTATTGGGCCTCGATGCAGCACGGATTGCTCAAGCCTTTCTTATCGCACCGAAGACAATGGGGCAGCGTCTGTTCCGCGCGAAGACAAAAATCCGCAAAGGTGGCATTCCGTTCGAAATCCCGCAAGAGCATGATCTGCCGGAGCGCCTTGACGCCGTGCTGGAAGCGATTTACGCCGCCTTCGGGATCGGCTGGGACGACATGGCGGGCGCCGACCAGCGCGGGCGCGATCTAGCCGTGGAAGCGATGTGGCTGGCGCGGGTCCTTTTGCAGCTGATGCCCGGCGAAGCCGAGGTTCGAGGTCTGTTAGCCCTCCTGCTCCATTGCGAAGCACGACGGTCCGCGCGAAGAGGGCCTGACCTTCGATACATTCCTCTTTCCGAGCAGAACCCGAAGCAATGGTCGCTTGCGCTGATCGAAGAGGCGGAGCGCCATCTCGGCGAAGCGTTCACACAAGGACGCTCCGGCAGATTTCAGCTTGAAGCTGCAATTCAGTCCGTACATGCTGAGCGTGCGCGCACCGGCCGGACCGACTGGGCCGCGATAGCGCTTTTCTACGAAGGACTGATCCGCATATCGCCGACGCTCGGCACGCGAGCTGGATACGCCGCTGCGGTTGCGGAAGCGAACGGACCTGAAGCAGGACTTGCCGTTCTGGAGTCGATTGACCCGGACGCTGTGTCGCACTATCAGCCGTACTGGGCCGTTCGTGCTCACCTGCTGCAGCGTCTCGGAAAAACCCGTCAAGCATCCGACGCCTACGACCGCGCGATCGGCTTAGCGGAAGATCCTGCAGTGAGACGGTTCCTGCTCGAGAAGCGCGGCTAATTCTTCCCTCTGTCATAAATCAGAAAATATGTGGCTCCGTCTCGCGAGGTCGCAGCCCGCTCGCCGCAGGCTGACCTCAAATCCGAGCGTAAGTCCCTCGTTATCAGTGGGTTTTAGCCCCTCATTTTCCTTTCGTCGACTGATGTAGAAATCGCCCCACCTTACCCGTCATCCATACAGAGGCGGCTTAGCGGTCACGCTTCGCCACCCGACCGAGAGGTGATGCGATGTGCCCATTCTGCTTAGCAAGCATGGGGCTGATCGTCGCCGGCGCAACTTCCGCCGGAGGGCTGACGGCATTGGCCGTGAAATTGTCTCGCAAGAAAAACAACGCAAAAGAAATCACTCCCAACTCATATGAAAGGAGCAGTCAAGATGTCAACCCGAACAGTCGATAACTCGAAAGTCGTGTCGCGAGAGGAATGGCTCGAGGCCCGCAAAAAACTACTTGCCCGCGAAAAACAGCTCACTCGCGAGCGTGATGCCATCGCGGCCGAGCGGCGCCAGCTACCCTGGGTCAAAGTCGAAAAGAACTACGTTTTCGATTCCCCCAGCGGCAAGAAAACGCTTGCCGACCTCTTCGACGGCAAAAGCCAGCTCATCGTTTATCACCTAATGTTCGGTCCGGAATGGGAAGAAGCCTGCCCCAGCTGCTCCTTCAACATGGATCATACTGACGGGGCCCTGGTGCATCTTGCGCAGCGCGACGTTTCATTCGCGGCGATCTCACGAGCGGCTTATCCGAAGATCGCGGCGTTCAAGAAGCGCATGGGCTGGCGATTTAACTGGGTTTCCTCGAACGCGAACGAGTTCAACGATGACTATCACGTGGTGTTCACCAAGGAGGAATTCGCCGCGGGCAAGGTGGACCATAACTTCAATCTGGAGGCATTCCCCGGTACGGACGCGCCCGGAATCAGCGTGTTTTTCAAGGACCAGAACGGAGAGATCTTCCACACCTACTCCGCTTACGCACGCGGCACCGAGACGACTATGAACACTTACAACTATCTCGACTACGTGCCCAAAGGCCGCGATGAGGATGGCTTGGCCTTCACGATGTCCTGGCTCCGCCATCATGATCGCTACGACACCGGCCAACTGGCAGACGCAAACATGCCGTACTGGCCTCCGGACGCCCTCTCTCCGCGCTGAAGCGCGCCTTCTGGAAACGTAGCAGACGGAATGAGCGAACGTTGGATGTCAGCTTGTATTTTCGCATTTTGAAATTGCAGTCGTGAAATTTAATTTAGAACCGAGAGGGCGCGGTTCAAAAGGAGAAAGTCATGAACATTACGAACAAGACGGTCTTGATCACGGGCGCCAACCGCGGCATCGGCCGGGCGCTTCTCGATGAGGCGCTTCGACGGGGGGCGAAGAAGGTATATGCAGGAACGCGGAGTCCGCTGCAACATTCTGACAAACGCGTGACGCCCCTGACGCTGGACGTGACCAGTG
>WNFC01043534.1_pt1 | contig 11831 bp, 7 predicted proteins | sample 5400541 | NCBI WGS metagenome assembly WNFC01 (sample SAMN13153342, study PRJNA577476) | soil metagenome | isolation source: 120 cm saprolite under Douglas fir tree site 2 hole 2 replicate 1 | place: USA:California | collected 2015-04-18 | reverse complement strand
TATTGAGCCCCAATCATTGGCATTGAACACCGTGTTACGTATGTACTCAAATGCCGAGCCGTGAAACTGGTTAGTGCCGGACTTCGTGAGTACGTTGATAACGCCACTGGCGAAGCGGCCATACTCTGCGTTGTAACCGTTGGTTTGAACACGGAATTCCTGAATAGCATCCGGGTTGGGCAGAATGTTGCCTGTGTTGCGCAGGCCGGTCATGTTGTTGCCGCCGTCGAGGTAGTAGTTTACTGAACCGGTACCGCCGTCGACACCGCCGTTAATCAGGGTGCGCTGCTCGGGAAAACCGAGTACGAGTGAACTGGTACCGGTCGACGCGGTGGCGACGCCATTGTTGTTGGACTGCACACCGGGTGTTAGATCGAGCAACGTGTAAACGTTGCGCTCAACCAGCGGAAGGCTGGTGATCTCGGCAGACTCGATCGTGCGCGCGATCTCGGAGGTGCTGGTGTTGACTTCGGGCGGCGCCGAATCTGAAACGGTCACGGTCTCGTTGACCTGCCCAACGGCGAGGGAGACATCCACGCGAGAGGTGTCGTTGACCTGCAGGACGATGCCGCTGAGGAGTGCCTTCTTGAAGACGGTATACGTGACCTCAACTTCGTACTTGCCTACAGGTAGAAATTCGAGCCGGTATATACCTCCATCCCCGGAGGTCACGGTTCGGGTCAGACCTGTGTCGACGTTGCGCGCGGTGACCTGAGCGCCGGGAACAGCGGAGCCGCTCGGGTCCGAGATGGTACCGACGATCGTGGCGGTTGTGACCTGCGCGACAGCTGCCAGAGGAATAGCGAGCATCACGGCGAGTACAGCAAAGTGGATCTTCCGTAAACCAAAGTTTCTTATGCTTAGCATGTCAGCGACCTCCAATTAGAGATTCGAAACCCGAAAAGCAACTTGATCCTCCGCCGGTGACGATCCTGTGATCGTCAACGGCCGTGCACCCGCTTGCTGTGCTTAGCCCCATATTTTTTCCAACTTAAGCCACGCGCGGCGCGGCAAAAGTGGGCGCTGCAATGAGCGCCGCAGCTCCGCGCAATCGAGGGTATTCCTGCGCCGGAGTGATTCGCAGCGGCGTGCGTGCCGCCGCTTCGGTCAGCGTGCGCGCGACCATAGCCGATCGCACTGTCTCTTCAATCAAATCCCACGCGTTTGTAATTTCTCCCGCCAGGTAAACAACATCCGGATTGATAATGTTGACGATAGTTGCTAGCCCGACGCCCAGGAATTGACCGCTAGCTCGAATCGCAGACAAAGCTTTCGTATCGCCCGTTCTCGCGCGCGCGATCAGGTCGAGCACCGTAAAGGAGTTTCTTTCCATCTCCTTCATGTGTTTTGGACTAAGTTGGGACAAATTCCAGCCAAAATAGCGGGCCAAGGTAGCGAGATTGGACGTGTATGCTTCCCAACATCCGTTAGCGCCGCACATACAACGTGGTCCCTGGAGATCGATTGGCATATGTCCGAACTCGCCGGCAATGTGATCACGGCCCCGAATCAATTCCCCGTTCATTACGATTCCAGTGCCAACGCCGTCGGACACGCTCACGTAAACGAAGCTTTGGCCTGCCGTCTCGGCTTTCTCAAGCCACAGCTGTGCAAGTGCGCAGGCTCTTCCCGAGTTCTCCACGTGTACCGGCAAATCTGTGGCGGCCGCGATCTTTGAGCGAATATCGACGCCGCGCCAACCCAATGCCGGCGCGTTCAGGACTCTTCCGGTTCGCTGGTCAACCATTATTCCCGGAACAACGACGCCGATACCCTCACAGACGGCATCGGGGCCGCGCCCTTTCAACATTTTCTTAATGCGACGGGCCAAATCCTTAATAAAGTCAGGAATCGAAAAGACCGTATCGTAAATTTCTATGCCCAGTTGCCGGCCGGAAAAGTCGCACAACATTAAATACGTCTTGGTGAATCTGATATCCACTGCGACTGCCAGGCGATCCTGAGTTCTAACGTGTAAAAAAGTAGGCTTGCGTCCGCGCGCCGCCTCGCCAGTCGCACCCTCGTAGATCAGCTCCTGCTCGATCAATTCCTGGACAAGGACGCTAACGACGCCGCGGGTCATCTTCATATGCCGAGCAAGGTCCGCCCGCGAAATAGGTTGACGTTCGCGGATGACATTGAGCGCAATACGTCGATTGATATCACGGGCCGTCGTGCGGGTGGCAATACTAAAATTGGTGGTGTTTATCTTGCGCATGGCTAAGGGACATATTGTTCGGCGCGCGAACAATATCCCTGAGCCGGAAGCTTGTCAAGAGTTTTTTTGAAAAATGTTGGAGGACGGCTGAACTGGAATCGTCGCGCTGAGGTAGTAGCGGCTGGTCGACCAACCCTAATCTTGGGACTTTTGCGAACAATGCGCTAAGAAAATGTGGACTCGTACCGATGCTTAACGATTAGAAGCGGCGCGGGACACTGTAGCTATCCATCTTGATGTGCAGTATCGGCTATTGATGACGATTTCCGCATTATGCGGAACAACGCGTCTGACTTCACTCCATCAATTTCCGGATACTGCCATTTCCGATTGCCGAGCGCGACCGGTCGAAACAAGAGCGCGCTTCAGTAATTTGTTGACTATCCTCCCGGATTGGTTTAGAAAAACTTCGTCCCCCTTGTCACACGTTCCCGTACCTTGATGAATGGGTACATCATTAGAACAGAAGAGGTTGCGAAAATGGGCCAAGTCAGATGGATACGCGTTGGGTTCATTTTGGTTTTGCTTGCCGCGCTCGCGTCCACGTTTTCTCCGGCCGGCCGGACCGCATATCGCCAACCAGAGCGCGAGACCGGGCACGTCGTCCCCACCTCACAGTCTTTGCCTCCTTTAGTCGCCGAGTATCATGGACTCATTGCGAATTCAGCCAAGCCGGCTGAGAACCTTCATCCCAACAATTCGGGGGGAATTCGCGAGCAAGTTCCAAAAAAATACGCTGCTCGGTACCAGCATTGGAAGCAGGAGTTTCTTAACACCGAAACTGGCCGGCAGCAATGGGCTTTCTATCAAAACAATCCAAACTTCACCTTAACTGTGGTCATTAGTCATGACAATCCCGAGGGTGGAAACACCGGTAACTACGAGTGGAACGCGGACGGAAAATTGGTGGCTGCGACCATTACTCTCGGTTGCCGGCTTGATGAAGGCGTTCCGAACGCAGTTTATTTTCCGGTGATGAATTCCCTGTTGCCCACCGAAACAACTCGCAGCATCAGCGGAGCGACTCTGGCGGCGACCAAGATCGCCCACGAGTTCGGCCACGTAAAGCAAACAGCCAAGAGTGACTCTGTTCTCTATCAACTTCAGCTCCAATTGATGCCTCAGTACAATCGAATATTTTTGAGCAACGGGCGCGATATCAGCGATCCGCGTTTGATCGAATTAGCCCGAAGAATGGGAGCCACGCCCGTTGAGATTTGGGAAGATCGTGAATACTGGGGCGAAACAAACGCCATGCTCTATCTGCGCGATCGATTTGCCGACGACGGCTTCCGCTGCCTGCTCTTTAATAGAATTAAACGTAGTGTCGATTTGTACGCCCGGAGTTATGAAGAGCGCTTCTTTAACATAGTCCAATCGACCCCACCACCTCGTTGTGGCTGGTAACTTTTTTCCAAGTCAGCGACAAGCTATCCGCTTCGTTCTATTCCATCGAGAGATCTTTTCGTTATTGTTGGCAGCTAATTCTGATTATGCGCCTCAGGTCAAGTTCTCTGTGCGTCCTCTGTGTCTCGGTGGTGAATCTTTATTAACGGTTACTCACCACCGAGACACGGTGGACGCACAAAGAGAACTGGGATTTAGGAGACTACCGCCAGTTCGCTACGCTTAGACTCTCGGATTCGTTGTGTGTAAGACTTATCTGTCGTCCGGATCAAATGTGAAATCGAGACCAAACAGAGAATGCCATATCAAGCTTTCGATTTAAGTGGAAGAACCGCAGTTGTCATTGGCGGCACCTCCGGAATTGGGCGGGCGATTGCTCGCGGGCTGGCTGAGGCCGGCGCGGATGTGGTCCCAAGTTCGCGGCGTATGGAACAAGTCAAAGAGGCTGCCGCGGAGATTCGCACGCTCGGCCGGCGTTCGTTGGAAGCTGTTTCCGACGTCAGCCATCGGGCTTCGTTGGACCAGTTATTGAATAAGTGCATCGGCGAGTTCGGCAAGGTCGACATCCTTGTCAATTCAGTGGGCAAGACAAAGCGCACTCCTACTGTCGACGTCAGCGATGAAGAGTGGACTGATATCCTCGACACCAACGTGACCGGAACGCTGCGCGCCTGTCAGATTTTTGGCCGGCACATGCTCGAGCGTAACTACGGTCGCATTGTAAACATCGCTTCGCTTACATCCTTTGTGGCGCTCTATGAAGTTGCGGCTTACTCGGCAAGCAAAGCTGCGGTAGCCATGCTGACAAAATCTCTGGCCATTGAATGGGCGAGCCGCGGCGTGAACGTAAATGCGATTGCTCCCGGAGTTTTTCGCACGGCGCTGAATGAAAAGTTGCTCGACGACAGCGAGCGCGGTCGGGAATTCCTGCTGCGCACGCCAATGAAACGATTTGGTAGAGTTGAAGAGTTGGCCGGCGCGGCAGTGTTTCTCGCTTCAGACGCGGCCAGCTTCGTCACTGGCGAAATCCTGGCGGTAGATGGAGGGTTTCTCGCCAGCGGTGTTAATCAATAATTGTCAGGACAATCCTGCTCAGCAAATTGGCGATTGGCTTTGCAAAAAAGTGCTTAATTATTCAGAACCTGAGCGACTCCGATTGCGGCTTGCCGCCGCGCAGTCGCTGAGCCCGCTGCGTTCCGATACGCTTTAGGTACTTTTTGTGCAAAGCCTTGGCGACTAAAATGGTTGAAAATTTCATCCTTCTAATCTGGATTTGAACAACGCAGACCAATGAGCAGCGCAACATTGGAATTGGTAGTCGGTCGCGGAGCGGCGACACTTTCACTCTCAGGGGAAGAGTTGCGCGCGATTGTAAGAGAGGCGCTCGCGGATATTGGACCGGGCGAACGCGTGCTGGCGATCGTTCCCGATAAGACTCGCGATGACAACACCAATCTGTTGCTTCCCTTTGCGGCGGAAATACTCGCCCAGAAAAACATTGCCTGTTTCGACGCTGTGATCGCGCAGGGCACTCACGGGCCGATGACCGAGGCTGAGAAGCGCGAAAAAATCGGCTGGAGCAAGATCGCGCCAGACGATATCGGCAGCATCTTCGATCATCGCTGGGATCGCGACGACGAGTTGGTGACAATCGGTGAGTTGAGCGCCGCACACATCGCCGAGTTGACTAATGGACTGATGCATGAATCAGTACCAGTACGCATAAATGCATTGCTCGCGCCCGGAAGGTACGACACGGTCCTGGTCTTTGGAGCCACCATGCCGCACGAGGTGGCAGGCTTCGCGGGCGGCGCGAAATATTTCTTTCCCGGCGTCGCCGGTCCAGAGTTAACTCATCTGACTCATTGGCTCGGAGCGCTGGCCACAATTGAAAATGTAATCGGTCGCATCGAAACACCGACGCGGCGCGTGATCGAAGCAGCCGCAGCCCTGGTGTCTGCCAGGATAATCTCATTTACATCGGTTTCAACCCGCAATAGCAACGGGTTGCAAACCCACGCGCTTTTTGCCGGCGACCTTTATGAAGCGTTCCGCCGTGCGGCAAAGGTCAGCAGCGAAGTTCACATAAAGCATATCGGCAGGAAGTACAAGCGCGTGGTCGCGCTGCTTGACCGTCATTACGATGAACTGTGGGTCGGAGGTAAGGCGAGTTATAAGCTGGGTAGCATCATCGAAGAGGGTGGTGAATTGATCATTTATGCGCCGCAGCTCAATCAGCTTTCGGCGACGCACGGTCACTTGATCGAAAAGTACGGATACGCGCCGCTCGAACAAGTGCGCGAAATGGTGGCGGGTTCAGATGAGTTACGCGCGAATCTTTGCGTGGCGGCACATCTGGCGCATGTCAGTTATGGTAGTGCCCGCAATGCGGACGGACAGCTCGCGCCTCGCTATCGGATTACCCTCGCTTCAGCAGTCTCCGAAGCTGCTTGTCACAGAGTAAACCTTGGCTTCCTCGATCACCGGCGATTTAACCTCGAAGACTATAGAGCCGACTCTGAAACTCTGGTGGTTGAGAACGCGGGCCGCGACCTTTATCTGGTTTGAAGAAGCCCCTTGGATGATAGGTGCCTTTTTGGAAAGCTTCCCGGGAGAGTTACGGTGAACCAGTAACTACGGGGCCGAGATGAACCCCATCTGCTCAATTACAATTACGCAAGACGCCTGTCGTCAGTTTGAGATGCCAATTTGGCATCTCAATACCTTGAAATGGGGGATTAATCTCCAAGTGGCCATAAGGAATGGGAAAAACCCGGAAAAACCTTAAAATCTCTTGGTGGCTGCAACTTTAGAAAAGGCAATTACTTACGTTTTTGCCGAGAGTCGCGTTCGCAATGCGGAGGCCAGGAGTTCGACCCTCCTCTGCTCCACCAATAATTCTCCTCTATTGAACTCTCGCGTACTTTTACTTTTACCCCACACGGGCTTCCGCGCGAATATCCTGCGCAACCTAAAACTTTTCTAAACGAACTCTTGAAAAATAGGGCATAGCCGTTCTCAAGCACTCGCTGCCTCCGGTGCGCCTGAGTGTCCTCAAAATAAGGGCTGCACCAATGCGTGCGGTAATATTGCATCTTCCGCCTGTTAACCCGACAATGCCATCGAATCAATGTGTCGATCCAGTCCCGTTCACTGTCTTAGGCTTGTCTTTTTACTGCTGCTAAGCGGCAGTGGGACTGCTATCGCGCTCGATTCGCGTAAGGATCTTTCTCAGTTTAAGACTGAAGTATGGCTTACAGAGAACGGCTTGCCGCAAAACACCGTTCACTCGATCGCGCAAACCAAGGATGGCTATATCTGGATCGGCACTGAGGAGGGGTTGGCTCGCTTCGACGGCGTACGATTTACCGTTTTCGATAAGCAGAACACCCCACCGCTCAAGAGCAACTACATTCGTGCTCTGTTAGCTGACCATCAGGGCGCACTGTGGATCGGCACAGCGGAGGGTTTAGTGCGCATGCAGAATGGGAAGTTCACGGCGTTCACTACTAATGAAGGGCTCCCCAGTAATACTATCCAAGCCGTTTATGAAGATCGCGAAGGCAATCTGTGGGTCGCCACCGCGACCGGTTTAGGCCTCTTCAAAAGTGGCGAACTTACGACCTTCACTACGAAGGAGCGGCTGATTGGTGGGAGCATCCAAGCATTGTTCGAAGACGCCGAGGGTGCGCTTTGGATTGCCACGCCTTACGGTGTCGGACGGGTTAAGGATGGAACGTTTACAAACTACACGGTCCGCGACGGACTGGGCAGTAATAGTGTCAGGGCAATCCAACAGGACCGGGACGGCCGCTTGTGGTTTGGTTCTCTGGGTGGCCTGACCTCGTTCAGCCGCGGCCACTTCACAATTTATACAACCCGAGATGGTCTTCCAAACGATAGAATTCTCTCCTTGAATGCGGCCCGAGACGGAGACCTTCTGGTCGGAACGGCTGGCGGACTTTGTCGTTTCAACAATGGTCATTTCACTGGTTTTAATGCCGGCGATCCACTCGCAAGTAGCACCATTCTCTCCCTGCTCGAAGACCTCGAGGGCAACCTGTGGATTGGCACTGAATCCAGGGGAATCGACCTCCTTAAAGATACAAAATTCACGACTTACACTTCGAGAAACGGGCTCTCGAATGATGTGGTCAAGTCGATCTATGAAGACCACCAGGGGAATCTGTGGATCGGTACTGACGGCGGCGGCTTGAATTTGCTGAAGGATGGCAGGCTCACCGTTTACACCACCCGCGACGGACTGTCGAGCAATGTTGTTCTGGCTCTGTTTGGCGACGACGCGGGAAATCTCTGGGCGGGGACGCCTGACGGCTTGAATCGTTTTAGTGGAGGAAAGTTCACCATCTTTACTGCGGCTGACGGTTTGGCAAACAACGACGTCAGATCGATCTGTGGAGATCATGGCGGTAATTTATGGATTGGAACGCGCGGGGGTTTGAGTCGCATGAAGGATGGAGTCTTCAGAACCTTCACCGAGGTGGACGGCCTCCCTAATGATTTGATCGCTACGCTTCATGAGGACTCTGGGGGAACCGTGTGGATTGGCACGTTCGGCGGCTTGAGTAGACTAAAGAATGGAGAGTTTACGACGTTTACGACTAAGGATGGACTCTCGAACGATGCAGTCATCTCACTCTACGAGGATTCGGAAGGTACGTTGTGGATTGGTACTAATGGCGGTGGTTTGAATCGCCTGAAAGACGGACAGCTTACTGCTTACACTACGCGCAATGGCTTGCTCGACGATGTCGTCTACCGAATCCTGGAAGATGGGCAAAATAACCTGTGGTTGAGTTGCCGCAAAGGCATCTTTCACATTGGCAAAAAGGAGCTCGACGAGTTCGCGCACGACAGGATTTCCGCAATCGCGCCGGTTGCTTACGGTACTGCAGACGGCATGATGACGCGCGAGTGCAGTGGCGGTGGGGATCCAGCCGGATGGAGAGGTAGCGACGGTAAGCTTTGGTTTCCGACTATAAAGGGCGTCGCGATGATCGACCCGGAGAGAATAAAAACAAACGCTCAGCCGCCGCCGGTTGTGATCGAGCAAATACGTATCAATGATAAATCAATCGAGCCGAGCGATCGGATCGAGTTGCCACCAGGTACAACTCGCTTTGACTTGTACTACACGGCCCCGAGCTTCGTGGCGCCAGAGAAAGTGAGGTTTATGTACAAGCTGGAAGGCTTTGACAAGGACTGGATCGATAGTGGCACGCGCCGGATCGCTTATTATACTAATCTGCGTCCCGGAGCTTACACGTTCCGTGTTATCGCCAGTAACAACGATGGGGTTTGGAATGAAAGCGGCGCTGCTTTTAGTCTTTACCTGAAACCATACTTCTATCAGACCTATTGGTTTTACGCGGTCTTCGTGTTTGGCCTGGCCATGCTTGCGTGGCTACTATTTCGGCTCCGCGTGCGCGGGATGCGAGCGCAATTCGGCGCCGTGCTCGCTGAGCGAACTCGCATTGCCCGCGAGATTCATGACAACCTGGCCCAGGAGATGTCGGGGATCTCCGTGCAACTGGAAGTAGTCGCACGCACAATGCCGCCTGGGGCTGACGCTGCCATAACGCATCTGGATCGCGCACGACTGCAAGTTCGTCATGGTATCGCCGAAGCCCGCCGCTATGTCTGGGACTTGCGATCGCCAGCTCTCGAAAACAATGATCTACCTACTGCTTTGAGTGAGACCGCGCGGCGATTGACGAATGAGACAGCTATCCAGGCCCAGGTTGAAGTCAACGGTACCTTCCGGCCGTTGCCGCATTTGGTTGAGGACAATTTGCTGCGCATAGGACAAGAGGCAATAAACAATGCCGTGAAACACGGCAAGGCCCAACGGATCTTTGTCAATCTCGTATTCGATGCCCGGCGAGTGCAGCTCAGCGTACGAGATGACGGGCGCGGTTTTGACAGTCAAGTGGCGGGCAATGGACGGGCTGGTCATTTCGGATTGATTGGCATGCGTGAGCGCGCCGAACAGATAGGTGGTACTTTGTCGATTCATAGCACCGAAGGCTCCGGCACTGAGGTCGTAGCTGACGTGCCAATCAGTAGTTAGTGTAGTGTCACGTTCTTCAATGGTTCGTTTAGAAAGCGGACTTGTCAGGCCCGCTTTCCTTCGAGCGTCGTTTAGAAAGCGGACTTGTCCGCCTGCCACGCGCGGGGCACAAGTGTCCTATCTAAACGGGCTGATTGTGACGGGCTGGTTTTTGATCGCTCGCTCAAGGATAAAAATGAAGAGTAAGTACTTGTGAGTAACCAGATCAGCATCATGGTAATCGACGACCAGGCGGTCGTGCGTCAGGGTTTTGTCGCCTTAATTAATACGGTGGCGGACATGGAGGTAATCGCTGAGGGGATCAATGGACAACAAGCCATTGATTTATATCGGCTACACAAGCCCTCCGTGACGCTTATTGATTTGCGTATGCCGGTCCTGGGCGGAGTCGAAGCCATTACTGCTATTCGGCGAGAATTCCCGGATGCGCGTCTGATCGTGCTCACTACCTACGATGGTGATGAAGACATCTACCGGTCGCTTCAAGCGGGTGCCAAAGGCTACCTCTTGAAGGACGTCTTTTTTGAGGAACTCGAGACGGCGATTAGGACCGTCCACGCCGGAGCGCGGCACATTCCCGCCGCCATCGCCGAGCGGCTTGTCGAGCGAATGGCCGGCTCTGATTTGACTAGTAGAGAGATGGAAGTGCTCGAGCTTATTGTGCGAGGCCAAAGCAATAAAGAAATAGGCGCCAGCCTGAGTATCAGCGAAGCGACTGTCAAGAGTCACATCAATAACATTCTCAGCAAGCTCGGTGTGACCGACCGAACCCAAGCCGCCACTACCGCCCTGCAACGCGGGCTGGTCCACCTGCGTTAGATGGGGAACAGACCCCTAATTGCACGAGCAGCTGCTCGAACAAACAAGAAACTCAACCAGTTTAGATAGGGCACTTGTGCCCCGAGGTGCGTGGCAGGCGGACAAGTCCGCTTTCTAAACGAACCGCTGTGGGTGTGGCTTAGCGTTCGTCAGTCATCGGCTGGCAGCCACCTCCAACTAAAGGTTGATTCCCGATCCCACCTTCTGGGCCATGACACAACTGCTGCTCGCTGTTAATCTGCGCCGCGTAGTCATCAGATTCTCAGTCCCGGGTTCGTTGATTCAAGGGTCCGATATTCCTACCAAACTTGTTGCGCAACCGACGGACCACTGAGCCGCATTTTTGAATTCGGGACTGGGCTCACCACTTGAAGACGGACAAGTGCAGGGACTTGGCCGCTACAGTCCATTCCCTTGCCTGAAATGAGCGTCTCGAAGACTCCACACGCGTCCGACGATCCGCCTACACAAACATTACCAGCTTCACTCGAGAGGACATGAGAGGACTTATGATTGTGACTGACAAAAGGATTCTTCTGCTTTCCGCTTGCTTGGTGATCCTGAGCGCTTTCGTGCTTGATGCTTCGGCACAGCAGAGTGCAACGGCTACCGTTAGTGGCGCTGTCAAGGACTCAAATGGCGCACTTGTGACTGGAGCAGAAGTAACAGTGACGCAGAAAGCAACTGGGATTCGCCGCGAATCTGTCACTAATGGCGCGGGATTCTTCGTCATAACGAACCTCGCATCCGGGGTCTATGAATTGAAGGTACAGGCCAAAGGATTTGCTGAGAAGGTTCAACCTCGAAGTGCCGATGGCGGTAACGTTATAGGAAACGGTAACTCTGGATGATAGATTTAATTATGAACTCGTAAACAGAACCACCGCGGTCGTTGACGGCGTCATACGCGATTTAGAGATTGAAAACCTGCCGCTCAACGGCCGGAACTTTCTCGAACTGGCATTGCTTATTCCCGGCAACTCGCCGGCACCGAATTTCGATCCGACGAAGAGCAATACGGTAGTGATTTCCTCCGCCGGCCAGCTCGGCCGGGGCGGCAATGTTACGGTTGACGGCGCCGACGATAATGACGACGTTGTGGGTGGACAAGTCCAGAACATCTCGCAGGAAGCGGTGCAGGAGTTTCAAATTGCCACCAACCGCTTCTCATCTCAGTTGGGCCGTTCTGGTTCGTCAGTGATCAATGTCGTGACTAAGTCAGGATCAAACGAGTATCACGGTTCCGGCTCGTTTTATTTTCGCAGCAAAACGCTTCAGGGACTTCCGGCCACGTTC
>WNFC01021379.1_pt1 | contig 11831 bp, 8 predicted proteins | sample 5400541 | NCBI WGS metagenome assembly WNFC01 (sample SAMN13153342, study PRJNA577476) | soil metagenome | isolation source: 120 cm saprolite under Douglas fir tree site 2 hole 2 replicate 1 | place: USA:California | collected 2015-04-18 | reverse complement strand
CGCCCCAGGCCATTCGAAAGCGCCAGCAAGCTGGACGCACTCCAGACGCTTCGCGAAACTCGCCGGCGTATGGAGAGCGGGGGTAGGTCTTTTTCGGCTGGATTGTGGGTAAAAACCCTATGGCAAATTTCATGCAATTGGGGTGAGGTTCATGGTGGTGAGAGTGCTATTGCGAAATGCAAGAATCGGGCTTTACTACGCAGGCCCGAACCACTGGGTCAGCAAATTTTCCGAGGCGCTGGACTTCAAAAAAATCGAACGCGCAACCCAATTCGCCTCGGAACAAAAGCTTACAGATGTGCAAGTTGTCTGGGGCAGCGATCGCCCCGGTTCCAAATTAGTTTCGACAGCGAGCGCGCAATCCTAAGCAAGCCACTAGGGAGAACTGGCAATCACTGGACGGCGAAGCGGGCGATTTGAGGTCCGTCCAAGCGGCTGGAATATCTACGAGCGAGTGCCATCCGGCAAAAACAACACCAGATGAATTTGACTCTTGCGATTCATCCTGCCGAAGACTTCAAGGACCTTGCCTGTCAGCGGTCTGGCTTGGTGGCTCTATTGAATCCTGAGCCTGACCTCACCAGGTACGAGTCCCTGGGCTTTGGTCCTCAAAACAACTTCGCCGGAGTTCCGGCCAGCTTTGACAACCGCCAGGCAACGCCCGCGCCATGCTTTTCTTCGCGATTGCTGGTTGCTCTCCGTGCTTATGGGATTGGCGTTAGCCACTCCGGCAATTGTTGCGGGACCTTCGATCTCGAATTGGACAAGGTCCTCCGCTTTGGGATTGCGAACCCCCTTGGCGTCAGTCAACTCCACCGTGACATAACTCAGGTCTTGGCCATCCGCGTGCAAGGTCGTCCGGTCTGCTTGCAGCCTGAACTGGCTGGCTGCCGCCGCTGTGAGCAATTCAGCCACCCCTATTTGTTTCCCGCCGATATAACCAATAGCGACCACCCGGCCCGGTTGATAGAGCGGTTGCCACGCGGCTGTGAATTCGGTGGATCGGTTGGTCGGCTTCCTGCCCAGCGATTTCCCGTTCAGAGTCAACTCAACTTCATCGCACGATGAAAATGCAGTGACCTCTAACGGCCTGCCCTCCTGTCCGGGCCAGTTCCAATCCGCAACCAGGTCGTGGAATTGCCACTTGCTCCAGCTCTTGCGCTCGGGATTCAATTCGAACGACGGTTCCGGCGGCTTAACGAACAGCGAGATTTGTCCCTCTTTCCAGAGCGCGTCGCGATAAAACGACTGGGGCCGTTTCCATCCGCAGATGTCCATGTCCCCGCAATACGCGACCGTCCAAGGATAGAAATCGTGGAATTGAAAATAACCGCGCCATCCAATGCTGGCCTCGCCGATGTAATCCCAGGCAGTCCAAACGAAGTCGCCAATCACATACGGATGATCCAAGACCGCCATCCAACTGCCGAAGGCCTCCAGTGGATATGATTCCGAGCCATACATGATCCGCCCCGGCACACGCGCGTGGTCCAACTCGCAGAGACCCTTTTTCTTGTGATCACCGCCGAAGGCATAATTGTAGCCGGCGACATCCAACGTCCCGAAATACGGGTCATTGTCGTTCTTGAGGTGATTGACCGCAGAAGTGATCGGGCGAGTTGGCTCCAATTTGCGGATGAAGCCGCTCAACATTTTGGCAACCGCCACCACCTGAGGTTGGTCACAATTGGGAATTTCGTTGCCAATGCTCCACATGATGACCGAAGGATGATTGCGGTCGCGGAATACCATCGATTCAACATCCTTCCGCCACTCATCCTTGAAATACAGATGATAATCGAACGGGTTCTTCCCGGCGTCCCACATATCGAACGCCTCATCAATGACCAGCATGCCCAGACGGTCGCACGCGTCCAGAAATGCCGGCGAAGGGGGATTGTGGGAACAACGAATGGCATTGAACCCGGCGCCCTTGAGCAATTCGACCTTCCGTTCCTCGGCGCGATCATAAGCTTTCGCGCCGAGCGGACCGTTATCGTGATGCAGACACCCACCCTTCAACTTCACAGCCTTGCCATTGAGCCGGAACCCGTGTTCCACATCATAAGCAATGGAGCGGATACCGAAGCGGTTTTCGAGCCGGTCCGCCAGTTCCTTGCCTCGGTAAACCTCAGTCACGCAGGTGTAAAGCTCCGGAGTATCCAGGCACCACAACCGGGGTGATTTGAGCTCCGCCCTTTGGACGAATTCGAACGCGTCCCCCGATTTGATGGCCTGTTCAGATCGGAGTGTGGCGACTTCTGTCCCGTTGGGGTCCAGGACTCGGGTAACCAAACCCACCTGCAAGGATTCGCTGCTTTCATTTACGACGGGGGTTTGAATGTTGACTTTCGCCAGCGCCGCGGTGACTTCGGACGCCGTAACGCAACCTCCCCATTGTGCGGCATGCAGAGGGTTCAGAATGTCCAGCCAGACGTGGCGGTAAATGCCCGAACCCGAATACCACCGGCTGTTCTCGCCCTCGTTTTGCACTTTGACAGCCAGCAGGTTGGTGGCGCCGAACCTGGCCTCTGGGGTTACGTCGAAGCTGAATGAACTGTAACCATAAGGATGGCCGCCCAGCCCCACGCCGTTGAGCCACACTTGTGCATTCATATAGACGCCATCGAACTGGACGACAACGCGATTGCCCTTGAACTCGGCGGGAAGGACAAATGCCTTGCGATACCATCCCGAACCGCCGGTCGTAAAACCACCGCTCACCTGGCTGATGGCACCTGGGTCAAACGGCGAATCGCGCCCCGGCAGGTCTTCAATGCTCCAATCGTGAGGAAGATCGATTTGCCGCCAACCCGAATCGTCAAATGCAAATCCCTCAGCCCCTAGCGCACCGCCACGTTGAAAACGCCACTCGGCGTCAAATTGCGTTGCCCGATGCGCCGCGGGATTGGTAGTTGGAAGCGGCCGGTCCGCTTGAGCCCAAGCTCGCATTTTGCTTTTTCATCTTTGCCGCTCAGTATATCCTACCGGGCTCGACGAATGGCCCGGACGCGTCTCCGATTTTCTCTGATAGACACGAACGTAATCCACTTCGAACCTTGCCGGGAATGTTGTCTGAGAAGGATCGCCGCCATGTTTTCCCCCAATGGCCAGATTGAGAATCAAAAAGTGGGGTTGGCGAAACGGGTTCTTTCCCTCACCGTCTCCGTTGAAAGTTTTCGTCACGTCAATCGTGTTCAGCAACCTGTCGTCCACAAAAAGGCGGATGCTGGTTTCATCCCAATCCATCCGCCACACATGAAACTTGTGTGACCAATCCGGATCGTGGAGGTCGCCGATAGGCGTGCGAACTGTACTCCACTCGGGCACTCCATTCGTTTTGGAGCTCCAGGCGGCGTTGGCCATGAGCAGTCCCCGGTAATACTCCATGATGTCTATCTCACCCCGGTTGGGCCATTCGCCTTGGACCCCAAGGGTCCAGAAGGCAGGCCAGAGCCCCGGACGGGTGTCAATACGCCCTCGCATTTCGAAACGGCCATACTGCCAGCTATGCAGCCCTTTGGTCGTGAGACTTGCGGAAGTGTAATCGGCATACTCTCTTTTTTTCCTCCAATCCTTGCTGTCCAGTTCGTAGCTCGGGTTCCGCTTGCGCTCGGAGCGGCCCTCAATCACCAGCAGGCCGCTCTGGCAGCAGGCATTGTCCGGCTGATACCACTGGTACTCCTTTGCTCTGACAAAACCGGTTTCGTTGGTCCAATTGCGCGGATCCGGCGGGCCGTCTTTGTCAAACTCATCGGCCCAAACCAATTGCCAGCCCTCTGATTGCGGAGCGCGCAGGCCGGCGTTCTCTCCGGAAGGGCCTGCCTGTAGCAGGATAGTTTCGCTGGTCATCAGGCCGATGACGGCGACCACAAACGGGCAGGTGCTTAACGCGGAGCGCGGACATTCCTGTCCGCAGCAGCTTTCGACCGGTGCTGCAGTTCCGATTCGCTGCCGTGCTGGCCGGAAGCACGTTGCTGCGGACAAGAATGTCCGCGCTCCGCTAAACAGGCGCACAAACGCGCAATTGAGTTTCATGGTGGCCATTGCTTTTCATGGCCTGCGGATGACATCGTTGGCTAAGTCAAACCCACTCTTTCTGCGGCACAACGCAATTCCTCGAAGCGCCAGCGCGCACTTTCGCGCGTGCTCCAATTCGGCCGCTCGCCCAGCCAACGGAAATGGAGATAAATTTTTGCCGCTTCTAGTGCGGATTGAAAACTGCCGGGCGCGCCCTCGGGCCAGCGTGCGCGTTTGTACTCGGTCATAGATTGCCGGACAAGCCTCGGATGCCAGCCTTTTCCTTCGGTCAAAGCCGCAAGGTCGATCTCGCCCGGAGCGATCGCGGCCGATTCCCAATCGGTCGGATAAATTCGACGACCGCACACGACAATATTGTTCTGGTAGTATTCGCCGTGAATAACAACCTGAGCAGCGGCTTGCAGAGGGTCTAACAGTTCGCCTGCCCGCCGACATAACGGTTCGAGCCATGGATATTGCCGATGGAGCTTGCCGGCGAATCGGCATGTCCGCTCAGCCCAGCCGCGATAATAAGCAATCCCTCATAGATTTCGGCTTCATAGCTCACGCCTCCCCGATGACCGTGGGCATTATGGTTGCGCCCGGCCTCGTACTTGCAGAAGAGATGGAGCTTTTGATCGCCGGCAAGCCTGCAGGTAACAATCTCTGTGGGAAAGGTCATCCCTGGAAGCAGAGGCTTGCGTTTTAGCACGGCCACCGGCCCGGCAGGCAGCCCATTGCCGGTGAGGACCTGGTTCAGGCCCTTCGAGAGGGTCGCCAGGGTGGGAAACGGGTTCGGGGCTGGAGTCATAGCGGTTTCATCTCAACTCCAGAGCTTGGATAATATCTGTGAGTTGAACCAAGAAAAAATCTCTTATGTTGAGAATGGGCCGCTCAAGGTTGTCAAATTCCAGGCGCCAGGATTCCCAATCAATCGCTGCCAGGGCGCGGAAGAGCTTTCCGATCTGTGCCATGCGCTCCACGTCCTGCTGCTTCACCCACGGCCAGCATTTACGAACCATCGCATGATACGCGGCGAGGTCTGGACAACTCGCCAAGTCCGGGCCAGGAATTCCACACCCGGCAGCCTCCCAATCAAAAATAAGCAATCTCAGCCCCGAGGCGCTCTCGGCTATGCGCATGTTTTTTTCCTTCAGGTCTCCATGCACGACTGTTTCCGGCATGCCGGCGCAAAACTGTTCGATATGTGGCCAGTTGGACTCCAGGAGGTCACAACGCGAAACGATCTCTTCCAGCAGAGCCAATTCGTTCTTCGCCAGGACAGGGTTGGAGGCGTGGCGCCGGATCCGGGCCCGAGCCAGGCGAAGATGTTTCAGATAGTGACCAGGGTCGCGGCGGGGCAGGACCGTCGCTCCAAAGCGGGTCCCTGCGGTATGCAATAAAGCCAGCCAGTGGACCAGCAACTCGCGATGACGCGGCACTGCCAGCCGGCAGGCTTGCTCACCGGCGTCTTCGATGAAGTTCCAGCAGTACTTCAGGTCAGGGTCCTCTGCAAAGCCGTAATACTGAAGCGACGGCACGGCCAAATGCGGGAGGATCTTCTGGTAGATTGCGCGTTCGGTTATGGCCGTTCGGCGCAAGGAGCGTTTAGCAATAAGCGAGGCGCCGTCCGGGGCAAAAGCGCGGAGCCGGTAAATGGCCGATTTGTTTTTGCGCTTTAAAGTCTGGATCTCTTCGGGCTCATCCTCTGTTGGGTGCAGTCGCCTCCAAGCCCGTACCGCCGGGTGCACCAGGCCAACGTCGTGTGCGCTTTGTGTGAGTGTTGATTCGCGCATGGCTCAGGTAGAATAAATCGCTACTCAATCATGCCATGTCCAGTCGAGCGCGCGCAGTGCGGCGGCCAGTTGCGGCACATACTCGCGGAGGGTCATGAGCGGCCTGAGCAGAAACTCGTAACTCTCGCCAGTCAGCCGGACGGTTTCCCAATAAATTTTGTCCACCACGCGCAGCAGGTTGCCGAAATGGGCCAGGCGCTGCAGGTCGCCCAGTTCGAGCTGCGGATCGTCCTGGTCGAACACGGCGGCATACGCGTCGAGGCCAGGACTGGCGGCCCGGCCGATGAACTGCGCCAGGTCGGTCGCAGGCACGCCCCAACCCGTCATCTCCCAGTCGAACACCAGCAGCGCGGGCTCGGCCGCGGCGTTTTGGATGCGCAGATTCTTGGTCACAAAATCGCCATGCACCAGAGTGCGCGGGAAATCCTCGAAACATCGTTCCAACTCCGGCCAGTGCGTTTGAATCACCTCGCACTGCGCCAGTAAAGTTCGCAGCAACGCCACGTCGTCGGCATACAAGAAAGTGTTCTCCACGCCCCGGAGCAGTCCCGCGCGGGCCGAACCCAACCGTTGCAGGTAATGGCCGTGACCACGCTCCGGCAAGACCGCCTGCAGCCCGGTGAACAAAGGCGAGCGATGGACTGCCGCCAGCCAGCACCCCGCCAGGGCGCGATGTTCCGCGTTTGCCGGCGAGTAGTTATGCGGGCCCGCGTCCTCGATGAACAGCCAGCATGACTCACCGTCCGGCTCGGGCAGAAAGCCATAGGTGCACAGCGCGGGCATCGGTAAACGCGGGAGGAACTCTTGGTAAATCATCCACTCGAAAGCCGCGGTTTTGGCGTGGCAACGTTTTGCGATCACCGTCGCGCCGTCCGGCCCGACTCCTTCGAGACGATAGACGGCGCTCTTGGCTGTTCGTTTCAAGACTTCCAGGCCCCTCGGCTCGACGCTGTTCGGCCGCAGTCTGCTCCAAGCCCTGACGGCGCAGCGCTCGAGGAGGCTGCCGGGCAAAGTTTCGTTGAGCGCCGGGTCAGGCATCGACATTGCTCCCATGAGCGGCGAGCTCCGCTCCGTCCGCCGCAAGAATCCCTGCCGCCACCGGCGCACCGCTGGGCCGGCTCTCCACCAATTCTCCATGTTCGATCCTCAGAATCAGGTCGCAATGATTGAGAGTGCTGAGCCGGTGCGCGATGATGAACGTCGTGCGGCCTTGCATCAGCCGTTCCATGGCTTCGACGATCGCCGCTTCGGTCTTCACGTCCACCGAACTGGTCGGCTCATCCAGGATGAGAATCGCCGCGTCCTTCAGGAAGGCGCGGGCCAGCGAAATACGCTGGCGTTCTCCCCCCGACAGGCGCATGCCCCGCTCGCCCACGGGGGTCTGGTAACCTTGCGGGAGGCGGAGGATGAATTCGTGGGCGTTGGCGGCTTTGGCCGCAGCCTCGATCTCACTCTGGCTGGCCCGCGGCCGGGCGTAAGCGATATTCTCAGCGATGCTGGTGGAGAACAACACCGGCTCCTGAAGCACCAGGGCGAACTGGTTTCGCAGGTCAGCAAGCTTGTAGTCACGCACATCCACTCCATCCAGCAGAATTTCCCCGGCGGTCGGGTCATAGAACCGCGTCAACAGATTCACGAGGGTCGTCTTGCCGGCCCCAGTCGTGCCGGCAATGCCCAGACAGGTGCCGGCTGCGATCTGGAATGAGATGTCGCGCAACACTGGCCGCAACTTATCGTATGCGAACGAAACGTGGCGGAAGGCCATTGCCCCCGACGCGCGCGCCAGCGGCCAGGCGCTCGGACGCTCGACCACGTCTGGCGATTCGTCCAGCAGCGCGAAGGCCCGTTCGGCGCCGGCCAGATTGGTTTGCATGCTGGCCATTTTTTTGCTGAGGGTCTTGAGCGGAGTGTAGATCTGCGCCATGTAGCCCATCACCAGCAACAGACTGCCTAGCGTCAACGTTCCCGCTCTGATGTCGCGTACGCCGATGTACAACACCGAGGCCATGCCCACCGCGGTGATGAACGCCACCAAAATGCCGAAGGTTCCCTGGGTCATTTCCAGGCGCAGCCGCGCCCGCATCCCTTCGTTGGATTTTTCCACAAAGCGCCCCTCCTCGCGCTCCTCCTGTCCGAAGGCCTTCACCACCCGAGCGGCCCCCAACACTTCTTGGACCACAGACAAGGCGGAGCTTTCGAGCTTTTTCACGCTGCGTGATTGGCGGCGCAACTGGCGGCGAAACGCGCGCGACGCGGCGAAAAGTGCGGGTGAAATTGCCAGCCCAACCAGGGCCAGCCGCCAGTTGATCCTTGCGGTGACGTAAATCATCGAGCACAGGGTCAAGGCCGAGGTGATGAACGGAACCACGCCGTCCACGGCGATGTGCTGGATCGAAGTCGCATCGTACTGGATCCGGTAGGTCGAATCGGCCGTTCCCCGGGTGTCGTGGTAAGAGAGGGAGAGCCGCTGGACGTGCCGGAACATTTGGGCCCGGAAACTGCGCAGCAACTTTTCGCCGGCGTACGCGCTGAGCAACGAGGTGCCAAAGTCCCGCAGTTGGCCCAGGAGCGCAACCACCAGGACGAGGCCCACGGCTATGGCCAGCGCCGTCGTCTGGGTGCGCGGCACCGCCGCAGGCAGGAAGACCTCAAGGAGACGCGGAAGCGGGTCCGAACCGATGACATTGTCCACCGCAATTTTTAGCGGCAGCGGCGTCAGCAAGGCCACCGGCGGCGACAGCAGGCTCAGCGCGAACATGGTGGCAAGCAAGAACCAACAAGACCGCACCTGCTGCCAGAGCCGCCAATACAACGTTCGCTGATTGAATCTGGCAGAGAACATCACTCCTTTATTTTACGTCGATTTTTTCTTTTCGCTCGATTTTTCTGACGACTGTCAGGAAGGCCGCCGTAGCGGCGGCACATTCCTGGACCATGCGTTCAACGATCAAAAAGGCCCCTGCGCCCAGCAACACACAAGCCGTCCAGATTGCCTCCTTGCCCGCCGCGTAGGCAAGGCCGGCCAAAACCGTTGCCAGCACGGTGGCCGTCAACGAGCAACGCGGCCAGGAGCGGATGCGCAGCAGTTGGCGGCCACTGCCGTGGTATTCGGCCGCCAGAAACAAATGCGCCGAGCCAAAGATGCCGCCGCTGGCTTTGAGGTCCCAGTGGTCGCAGTCTCCACCACGCACCGGCGCCCAACCCCACTTGCGCAGGTTCTTCTCGATGTATTGCAGCCGCTCTTCGACCCCGGCGGATCTCTTGGTCCAGATGTCCGCCGTCCAGGGCCGAGGCACGGCGTAACCGGTCGCCGTCCGGCGCCGCCAAAAAGTCAGTCCGTGACGCACGCGGCCAATCAGCCGCGCCATCGGCTGCAACAGGTGCAGAAAGCCGGTCAAGGCGCGCCGCTTCCACAGTTCGGGGCCGGAGGCCACATTGAACGAAGCCCCAAAAGCGCACCGACCAGCCTGCACCAGGAGCACAGTGACGGCCAAAACCAGAAGTGGCCACGCCCCATGCAATGGTCGCCACAAAAAGCCCAGACCCGCCAGGAGCGCCAGCGCCGCGATGACCAGATACCATTCGGGCATCATCGGCAACGACTCCGCCAGGTTCGGCGGCGGTTCGTAGAGCGACTGAAAGGGGGCGGTGCCCCATTGTCCGTGATAGATGCGCCGCACGCGCCAGCCCAGGTAGGTCAGGCCGTTGGTATAAACCCGTCCGGACCACAAGGCATGGCCGGCGGCATTGTATTTATCGGGCCACTTGCGTTCCAGCATGGCCTCGGCCTTGCCGTAGCCGCGTTGCTGCTTCCAGTAGGTCAGCACCGAATTGCGCCGGTGATGCCAAACGAGCGCCGCGGGGCTGAACCCCAGAGTCCAGCCTTCCTTCTGCAAACGCCAGCAGACATCGACGTCATCGCCCGCGACGTGGAATTGCGGATCGAAGCCGCCGATGGCTTTGAGCGCCACTCTGCGAAAGGCCATGTTGCACCCGGGAATATGTTCGGCTTTCTGATTGGTCAGCAGCACGTGAACCGGGCCGCCCGGCGCGTGGGCCACGCAATCGGCAATCAGGCCGTCACCCGGCGGCGCGATGTTGGGGCCACCCACACCTGCGTATTTCTCCGCGCGCGGATTCAGGAACGTCGCCGCCAGGTAGGTCAGCCAGTGCGGGTCAGGATACGCGTCGTCGTCAATGTAAGCGACGATCTGGCCGGTAGCCGCCTCCAGGCCCAGGTTCCGGGCGTTGCTCAACCCATGATTGGCCGTGGTAATCACCCAGTCGTGGCCGTTTTGGCTGCCGGGAAAGGCGCTGCTCAACCCGCAGTTCGAAGCGCTGACCACCCGGAAGCCAAATTGCCGGGCAATAATCGCTGTGTTGTCGCTTGAACCGTCGTCAACCACGATGACTTCAAAATCGGGATATTTTAATTTCCGCAACCCCTCGAAAGTATCGCTAATGGTCCGCGATCCGTTGTGGGTGCAGACGATCACCGAAACCTTGGGCCAGCGCAGGTCCGCCGGGAAGGGCACTTCACGAAAAGCCGCCCGAACCGTTGCCAGCGCAGGTTTGGCAGCTCGCAATCTATCGGTCAGGCCGAACTTCCAGTCATACACCTCGGCCCCGCCCCGATACCACTGGTCGGTCCAGGCATAGACAAAGACCCCGCCGCAGCCGGCTGCGAAGGCCGTGCGCACCTGCCAGTCCAATACGCGCGCCTGGGTGTCCTGGCCGTTGCGGAGGCTGTCCAGACCCAGTTCGGCCATGACCAGCGGGCGTTCGCTGGCGATGTTGTGCAAGCGGGCCAGGTAGGCCTCCAGACGGTCCTGTGATTCCAGATAAACGTTGAAACAAACGAAATCCAAAAACGGCAGACGCAGGTACTCCGTCGAAGGATAATTGACGTAGGTGACCAGGCCGTCCGGGTCTTCCTTCTTGGCGGCCTTATACAGCCGCTCCAGAAACCGTTCCAACTTGCGGCGGCCCTGCCAGCGGACAATGGAGGCTGGAATTTCGTTGCCGATGGTGTAGCAGAGCACCGCCGGATGGCCCGCGCAGGCCCGGATCTTCTCTCGCACCATCTGCTCGGTTGACTGCGCGCATTCCTCGTAGTCCAGAAACGCCGCTTCGCGTTCGACCGGCAAACCCACCATGACTCGCAAGCCGTGGCGTTGCGCGGCGTCCAGCAACCAGCGCGGCGGGGCAGTGTAAGTGCGGACCGCGTTGATCCCATTTTCGGCCATCAACGCGAAATCCCGCTCCATCATCCTGGGCGCGGGAAACTCGTCGCCGTTCTCGTCCGGCCGAAACGTTCCGTAGGTGACCCCGCGGACATAAAACTTCTCGTCGCCGACAAAAATGAATTTGCCCCGCACAGATGGGCGGAGCTGGGCGGTGGCGCGTTCGGCCTTTGGCGGCCCAGGCAGAATGGTTACCGATACACTCTCCGGCGCGGTCGGCTGGCCGGCGTCTCCACAGCACACCTGCTGCGCTTCTGCGCACGGTGCGCGCCCCAGCCGGTCACCGTACTCAGGTGCGCCTCCTTGATCAGCCAATTCTTCGTACCTCATGACCCCTCTGCAATGTCCCGCTCCGTCCATATATCACCTGCGGATAGGGTCTAGCTGTCTATTCCGTGGGCTATAGGAACCACTAATACAAACCAAATACTCAAGCCATTGGAAACCTATAAGCCCGCTACTGATTTCCGTGGGTTCCACAACGTAAATTTTAAGTCTGATCGCCACGGCCAACAATTGGGAGAGTTTCGCTTTCGCTTTAGGATTCTTGATGCATCTGACTAGGGAACTCTCTTAGGAAATTTTCTTAGGGGGCTGCAGCGAAGATGAAGTCTCCCACTTCGTACATTCCACTTAGGAAATTCTCCTAGGAAGTTTTCTTAGGTGGGTGCACTATCCATGCGCTCAGCCTAACAAGCTATCGAGTGCCAGGTGTAAAGCGTTGGCCAGAAGTGAGGCACGGGGCGAATCACTGGCCGATGGAGCCGTAGAG
>WNFC01007727.1_pt1 | contig 11832 bp, 10 predicted proteins | sample 5400541 | NCBI WGS metagenome assembly WNFC01 (sample SAMN13153342, study PRJNA577476) | soil metagenome | isolation source: 120 cm saprolite under Douglas fir tree site 2 hole 2 replicate 1 | place: USA:California | collected 2015-04-18 | reverse complement strand
AGCGGCTCGGCCAGGCCAAGCAGATTGAGCAGGACAAAGTTGATCAGGACCATGCCCGCCAGTGCGGCCGCCGCGCGCCGGTCGCCGCTCGGCCAGGGCCGCCACCAGTAGAGCACGTGGATTGTGACGAGCAGTACCAGCCCGGCCGCGACGGCCAGATCGGTCGGGGCTCGCGATGAGTTGGCCAGAAGAGCAAGCGCCCCGAGAAGTACCGGTGCGATCGCTACCCTGATTACTGTCGCGAGCCAGATCATTGTCCGCGGCATGCCGCATTCAGCGTAGGCACAAGAACGGCACTCGGGAAGGGCTAGGGACGAAGTCGTGACAAATGTCATTTCAGGCGGTGACGGCGCCCACTTCCGCGCGCCGTCGGATTCCCTTACGTTCGGTACTACATGACCGAGCCTGCCACCCATGTGGAGCCAGACCGCGAATCGCCGCCCAGCACCCCACGTTGGGTCAAACTATTTGGGATCATCGCGATTGTCCTGATCCTCGCGTTCGTTGGTTTGCATCTTACCGGCAATGCGCCCATGCATATGCCGGGCTCCGGTGCCACCGAGCACGGGATGCAGGCGCCGTGATCATGACGCCCGGCGTCCGCAAGCTCGCGCTCACTGTCCACCTCACGTGCTCCGTCGGATGGATCGGTGCGGTCGTGGCATACCTGGCGCTCGGGATCGCGGCCGTGACCAGCCTGGAAGTGCAGACGGTGCGTGCCGCCTGGACGGCTATGGACGTAATCGGGTGGTGGGCGATCGTCCCGCTGGCCATCGCGGCGCTGGTCACCGGCCTGCTTATGTCCTTGGGCACCCATTGGGGCCTGTTCCGCCACTACTGGGTGCTGATCTCACTCGTGCTGACAATCGTGAGCACGGTCGTTCTGGTGTTGCACATGCCGACTGTGAGTGCGATGGCAAAATTGGCGCAAAATCTGGACGGGACGGATCTTCGGGCACTCGGTGGCGACCTCTTCCACCCCGCCGTCGGCTTGGTGGTGTTGCTCGCTATCGCGGTGCTCAATGTGTACAAGCCATCGGGCGTGACACCGCACGGGTGGCGCAAACAGCGCGAGCAGCGTAACGCGTTGCGCATGAAGCCATCTGCCTCGGCCGCGCCGGTAACGGGCGCCGATGTGCGACACCCGTCGAGGTTCAGCCCATCCGTCGCAGGAGTGGGCTACTTCACGCTCCATTTCGCCGAGATGTTCACCGCAATGCTGTCTCGGACCTGATGGTCATTTAGCCCAGAGCGGGCGTACGCCGCGCAATCACATGTCCGGTCTCATGCTCGGAAATCCTGGTCGCTGAGCGACGATATAGACGTGGGTGCACAGCGAGAGCCGGAGCCTAACGACCCGGTTGTAGCGATCTATCCCGTTGCCCTACCCCAGGTCTATGGCTATTTGGTGCCACGCTGCGGAAACACGGCTCGGGCCGAGGATCTGACTGCCGAGACGTTCCTCGCAGCGGTCGCGGCCGTGCGGCAGGGCAAAGTCGCGAACGTGAATGTCGCCTGGTTGATCGGCATTGCGCGGCACAAGCTCGTGGATCATTGGCGGCAGCTCGAGCGCGAACAGCGCAGTCTGGCCGCGGTCGAGGAGTTCAAGGTGGAGGTCGAAGACCCGTGGCCAGAATGGCTCGACACCCAGGCTGCGCACGCGGCACTCGCGCAGTTGTCGGTCAATCAGCGTGCCGCGTTGACCCTGCGGTACCTGGATGGCCTACCTGTGGTGGCGGTTGCCGAGCATCTCGGGCGGACGGTGCACGCCACAGAGACGCTCCTGGTCCGGTCGCGCATCGCTCTCCGCCGAGTCTACCAGGAAGAAGAAGGCCATGATCGCTGATCCACTCGATGCGCTCCGCATGCCGATCGTGCCGATTGATCCCCGACCGGAGTTTGCCGCCGCTCTGCTGCGTCGACTGGAAGGCCAGAATCAACCGGTGCATCCGGTCCCGACGGTCCGCTATTTCGTAAGGGATGTCGCCTCGGCGGTCGCGTTCTACACCCGCTACCTCGGCTTCGATGTCGAGTTAGGGCCAACGCCGGCATTTGCGATGCTCTACCTGGGCGACTTGCGCCTTCTGCTCAACCTGCCGGTCGGGGCGCATGTCTTGCCCGACGGTACTGCGCCGGAGCCTGGTGGGTGGAACCGGATTCTGCTTCAGGTAGCCGATCTGCCTGCGGCCGTTGAGGCGCTACGCAGCCAGGGACTGCACTTCCTCAATGACATCGTTTCCAGTACTGGCACCAGGCAAATCCTGCTGGAGGATCCGTCTGGCAACCCAATTGAGTTATTCGAGGCGATGGAAGGCTACCACGAAAGGCCGCGCACACCTTTGAGACGGAGGAACACGTGATGGCGTCAGTTCAGGTCCGCTACATTGTCAACGACGTTGATGCTGCGATCAAATTCTATTGTGAACAACTCGGCTTTCACGAGGACATGCATCCGGCACCATCGTTCGCGATGCTCTCGCGTGGCGAGCTCCGGCTGGTGGTCTCGAAACCGGGTGGTGGCCCAGGCGGCGGTAGCCAGTCCATGCCCGACGGGACAATGCCCACACCAGGCGGTTGGAATCGGTTCGCAATAGAAGTTCCCGACGTTGCCACCACGGTCGAACGTTTGCGCAAGGCCGGTGCTCAGTTCCGCGGCGACATCATCGTCGGTGTGGGCGGCAATCAGGCCATCCTCGAGGATCCCTCAGGCAACCCAGTTGAGCTCTTCGAGCCCAAACGGGCCGAGGCTCGCCTCAATCGCTCACGTCAAGAATAAGCGGCCCTGATGTCGATGAGGGTGTAATTACGCGCCGGGCCAGGTAGTTTTGTAGCGGAGGATGCGGCCGTTTATGCAGCCGCTCAGTTTGTCGCTTTCGAGAGTCAGGGAAAGGGTGGGCCCGTCGACAAGCTCCAGGCGCGCCTGCCCCGCGCTTGAAGCGTCGTTCCACCAGTCCAGGGAGAGTGTTCCCTGTGCGGTCTGCGGCTCTGCGTCGGGCCGGCGCAGGTGCAGGTAAGCGCGGCCTTCGCCGATCAGCGTGCCGTCTGCGTCCAACAGGCGCGCACGAGTCTTATGAACGGTCATCTGGGCATTCGCCTGGAGAATCGAGGGGTCCGCACACTCGTGTTATCGGTATCTGCACATGCTAGATGGCGGGGCCGACGGCTCCCGTGACCTGGGTCACACTGTGGCGCCTCGCTACGAGCCACGAACGTGTCCTTCATCTGGCGTTCGCTGAGCGAGCAGACCGTGCTCGAGCGCCCAGATCGCCAGCTGCGCCCGTGACCGGAGGCCGACCTTGTTGAGAATGTTCGTGACGTGCGCCTCGACGGTGCGAACCGAGAGGACCAGCCGTTCCGCGATTTCTTTGTTGGTGAGTCCCTCCGCGACCAGCAGCGTGACATGCAGTTCGCGTTGGGTCAGGGATGCCGGCGCGGGCTGCGCCAACACCGGCAAAACGTCAAGCGCGCTGAGTGTGACTTCGAGCGGCTCGGATCGGCCGCGGTCCCATTCGTTCCCCAAAACGGATTGGGCCAGATTGGATCGAATGAGGGCGACCGCGCGGTCGTATTCGAGCGCATCCGAAGGCGGCCGCGGCATGCGGCTGGTCTCGCGCAAAGCCTCCGCCGCCCCAAGCAGACGTGCAGCGAGCTCGAACTGGCCTCGAGAGGCGCTGACTTCGCCGAGCGATTCGAGACAATCGGCCACTCCGAAGGGGTAGTAGACCTCCTGGTACGCAGTGATAGCTTCGCGACAGAGTGAGACGGCGTATTCGGCATCGCCGTCGGTCCACACCACGAGCGCCAGCCGTTGCAGCGCCGCCCCAATGCCTTCCTTATCGCCAAGCTGCCGCAGGATCTCGAGCGCTTCTTCGTGCAGGCGTCTGGCTCGTTGGAGTTGCCCCTGCCGCCGCGCAACCATGCCGAGAATGTCGAGTCCATGCGCGATGCGATGGATATCGCCGAGCCGGCGGAAGAGGACGAGGCTCTCGTCGATAAGCGCTGCGGCTGCCGAGTCGTCGTCGTGATCGAAGGCCACCAGCGCCATCCGCGTGAGCGTCATTGCAATGCCGTGTTCGTCGCGAAGTTCCCGCCGGATCGTCAGAGCCTCGGCCAGCATTGCCTCCGTGCGGCCGTAGTAGCCGCGCTCGCGTTCGAGCTCACCAAAATCACTCAGCACCCAGGCGACCTCACGTTGGTCGCCAAGCGCGCGAACCTCGCCCAGCGCCCGCTCGAACAGCTCGACGGCATGGTCGCTATCGCCCTGCGCGCCTGCGAGCTTGGCCGCCCACACCAGACTCCGAGCGCGCGACGGGTCTGGGCCGGCAAGGGTGGCGGAACTTGCAAGGACACTTTCGAGCCAGCGCAGTGCTTCGGTGCGATTGCCGCGCACGATCCAAAACCACCCCAGAGCTGCCGCCATGCGCAGCGACGTGCCCGTATCGCCGACATCTATGGTGTAACGGAGAGCGGCGCGAAGGTTGTCGTGCTCACGATCGAGCCGTTGCATCCAAACCGCCTGATCATCGCTCAGAAAGTGCGCCGCGGCTTCGTCGGCCAGAGCTGCGTGGAACGCCACATGTTGGGACTGAAGGGACTCGGCTTCGCCTGATTCGCTCAAAGCCTCCCATGCGTACTGTCTGACCGTCTCGAGCAGGTGATAGCGACCGGTGGCGCCCTGCACATCGGCTACGACGACCGACTTCTCGACGAGTGTACTCAGAACGTCGAACACCTCAGTCCTGGACAGGGTGGCCGCGGTGCACACTGACTCGGCCGCTTCGAGAGTCCAGCCGCCCTGAAAGACAGAAACTCGTCTGAGAAGCACCCGTTCACTCGGAGTCAGCAGCTCGTAGCTCCAGTCGAGCGTGGCCCGCAGAGTCTGCTGACGACTTGAGGCTGCCCGGTGGCCACCACGCAGGACGCCGAAGCGATCGTCGAGTCGATGCAGCATCTCGTCCGGACTGAGGACGTTCATGCGCGCGGCGGCCAGCTCGATAGCCAGCGGGATCCCATCCAGACGTTGACAGATCTTCGCCACTGCCCCGGCGTTCAGGTCGGACAGCGTGAAGCTCGGCAGCGCCGAACGCGCCCGATCACAGAACAGGCGAATCGCCGCGGCCGCGCCGATCTCGTCGTTGCCTGTCAGGCCTGCGCTGGGAAGCGGCAACGGCGCCACACTCCAGACGGTCTCACCGTCGACCCCAAGCGCTTGCCGACTCGTGGCCAGGATGCGCACCTCGGAACACTCCCGCAGTAGTCGATCGACCAGCGCGGCGCATGCTTCGACCAGGTGCTCGCAGTTGTCGACGACGAGCAAGCAGTGGCTCCGCTGAAGCGCCCGAACTACAGCATCCGGCAGAAGCTCCCCGGCCGTTTCGCCTATGCCGAGTGCGTCCGCGATGCGCTGAGGTACGACAGCAGCATCGACCACGGATGCGAGCTCCGCAAAAAAGCCGCCGTCGCGAAAGGTACCTTCAAGGTCACTTCCGATCTCGAGCGCAAGGCGCGTTTTGCCGACTCCACCTGCGCCAGTAAGTGTCACGAGGCGCCGGTCACCGAGAAGTTGGGCGACGGCCGCGCGCTCTTGTTCGCGGCCGACGAAGGTGGTCAGTCGGACCGGCCATTTATGACCGACCTTCATGCCATCGCCCGCTCGGGCACAACGTCCTGCTGCTCAGCCCGCCGCCTGGAAGGCAGCGTCTCGTACATACGGCAGAGCACGACGACACCTGACGCAAACGTCAGGCCAGCGATGGCCGCCATGGCCCAGGTGATTCCGAGCGCGTCGGCGAGGGAACCGGCCAGCACTGCGCCGATCGCGTAACCACCGTCGCGCCACAAGCGGTAAACTCCGACAGCGGAAGCGCGCCACTCTGGATGGGCAACGTCAGAGATGGCCGCCAGCAGCGTCGGATACACCAGTGCAGTGCCGAAACCCAGCAGGCTCATCGCCAGCAGCCAGATGCCGAACCCGCTGCTCAGTATGACGAGCCCAATGGCGATCGCTTGAATCCACATCCCGGCGACGATCATGCTCTTGCGACCGACCCGATCTGTCAGGGCGCCGGTACCGAGCTGCGTCACACCCCAGACGCCCGGGTAGGTCGCCGCCAGCAGCCAGACTTGCCCCACCTCGAGACCAGAAGCTGCGAAGTACAGGGGGAAGAGACCCCATGCCATGCCATCGTTCAGGTTGTTGATCATGCCCGCCTGGCTAGCGGACGACAATGCGCGATCTTTCAGGCTTACATTCAGGAAAATCGTGCGGAACGACGGCTGACGAGCTGCGGCCGATGAAACACCCGCCCCGAGTCCCGTGGCTTCCTCGCGCGCGTGCCCGCCGGAATCCCGCACGAAGAACACCGAAAGCAGCAGACCTAGAAGCGCGAACGCAACCCCCAGGTAGAACGGCTGCGGGCGGAGCGCGTAAGTTGCGGCCAGGTAGCCCGAGGCCAGTGCGGCCAATGAGACCGCCACATATCCCGCGAACTCGTTCAACCCCATAGCCAGGCCGCGCCGCGCTGGCCCGACCAGGTCAATCTTCATGATCACCGTGGTCGACCAGCACAGGCCCTGGTTGATGCCCAGCAGAACGTTGGCGGCGATGATCCAGCCCCACGATGGCGCAAGCATGATCAGCAGTGGCACCGGCAAGCCGACGATCCATCCTGCGACCAGGATCTTCTTGCGCCCAATCCGGTCGCTCATCCGGCCCGCGAACAGGTTGGCCAGCGCCTTCGTCACACCGAAGGTGACGAGGAACGAGAGAATGGCCGTGCGCGAGGTCAGTAGAAAGTCATGCTCGGCGAGCAGCGGCAGCACCGCCCGCTCCAGGCCAACCATGCCGCCGACGAAGGCGTTGATCACCACCAGCAGCGTGAATTGCCGCCAGTTGGCTCGCAGCCCGAGACGGACCCGGGCGACCTCGTGGCTCACGCCGGCGCGGGTTGGCGGTCGCCCGGCGTGCTCTGTTGGACCTGGCCGCCCGCCTCGATCAGCGCCGCCTGCAGAATATGGCCCGCGGCCCATTCGTGGGCCTGGCGCACGTCGACTACGATGAGCGGTTCGCCTCGCTCCAACTGTTGTCGAACCTCGCGCATCGTCAGAACAGTGCTTCGCTCGACGGCCAGCGCTTTGCCGATGGTGGCGAACTCGGCGTAGAGACGGTCCTTGAAGGGGCGGTGGCTCACTCTAGCCTCAAGTACTCAAACGAATTATTGAGCAGTGTAGCAGTCGCCACGCCTACGTCAAGGGGGTCCTGGTTGTATCGCGGATGTGCCCAGGCCGCACTATTGGCGTGGCGAATCCTGGCCGATTATCGCGACGCGATGTCAGATTACAAGCCGGTCGTCGCTCGGGGACTGCAGATCGGCCTGGCGACCAGCGTCCAGGTTGCCGTGGGCGTGGTGCTGCTCTGGCTCGTACCGGCGCTGGCCTTTGGTTACCCCCTGGTGCTGCTGCCCCTGCTCCTCGTCGGACCACTGGCTGGCCACAGAACGCCGCTGCGCCAGGCGTTGCCGATGGCCTTGCTCGCAGGTGTCGTCTCGGCCACGCTCGGGGCAAGCAGTCTAGCGTTCGGTTCAGTGGTGTTGGGCGCCGGCCGGTGGAATCTCACGACCCAGGCATCGATGGCACCCATGCCCGAGTGGTTGCCCCGACTGGCAGTCCTGCCCACGGACCTGTTCACCTGGGCACAGCAGGATCTGCTGGCGTTCGGCCCGCTGCTCGCGATCGCTCTGGCGCTGCTCACGGTGTGCGCTGAGTCGATGGGCGCCCGGCCGGCGCGGTGGGTAGCCGGCTGGCTGCCACGGTCGCTCAGCGGCCGACTCCAACTCACAGTCGGCGGATTGACCGCGCTGACGCTGGTCGTCGGCTGGGTTGGCTTCAGCGCTCTCGAGGACATGCACTTTCGCGGCCATCAACTGCAACTCCAGGCGCGTTGGCGAAGCGCGATCGTCGACGCGGACATCGCGTTTGGTGCGGAAGAATTGGCTCGCGCGACTGCACGCGACGCAAGCGCGCCGGGCGGGCGATTCGACTCTACCCTGGCCGACCTGCGCACGACGCGAACCTACCCGGGTATCGCCCTCGGGCCCAGCAGCGTCGAGGAGCTGTACCAACGGTACGCCGGCGCGCTCGAGGCCGCCGTCGCTGCCCACGCCAACTACGTAACTCAACCCGACCAGCTTCGCGCCGGCGAAGTTCACGTCGCGGTCGCGGTGCTCTTACACCGGTTGGAAGACGACGCGGTTAGCCTGCTCGACACTGACGACGTCGCTCACCATCAGCGCTTGTTCCTGGTTCTGGCCGCCGTCGGGTTGGCCTCGGCGCTCGGGTTGTGGCTGGGTCAGCGCAGTGTCGATAGCATCGCCGAGCCGATCCGCGGGCTCGGTGCGCATCTGGCTCGCGTTGCCCAGGGCGACTTCGCGAACCGCGTTGCCGCTGGTGGACCACGCGAGCTGCAGCAGTTGGCCGACGACGTCAACGGTATGACGGCTGACCTCGAGCGCCTCTACGAGGTCGAGCGCACCGGCTTCCAAGAGCAGCTGTGGCATCAGGCTTTCCATGATCCGTTGACTGGCTTGCCGAATCGTGCGCTGTTCCGCGACCGGCTGGAGCATGCACTTGCCCGCGCCGATCGGCAGACCCAGCCCGTAGGCATCCTCTTGCTCGACATCGACAATTTCAAGGTCGTCAACGACAGTCTTGGACATCTTCAGGGTGACCAGTTGCTGCTGGCAGTCGCGGAGCGGCTGAGAAGTTGCCTGCGTGCGGGAGATACTGCCGCGCGACTGGGTGGCGACGAGTTCACCGTCCTCGTCGAAGATGTTGGCGACCTGGACGAGGTTACCGCGGTTGCCGAGCGCATCGTCGAAGCGTTGCGCCGACCGGTCCAGCTCGATGGCCGCCAGGTTGTCACGAGTGCAAGCATCGGTATCGCCTTGAGCAGCCCGCGAAACAAACCAGCCGATGACCTGCTGCGCGACGCCAACCTGGCGATGTATCGTGCCAAGACAAACGGCAAGGCCCGCTGGGAACTCTTCGACGACACCCTCGAGTTCCAGGCGATGGAGCGGCTTGACGTCGAGACAGATCTTCGACAAGCGCTCGACCGCGAGGAGCTCCGTGTCTACTACCAGCCCATCGTTTCACTGTCGGACGGACGCATCGTCGAGCTCGAAGCACTGGTGCGCTGGCAGCACACCGAGCGCGGACTGGTCCAACCGGGCACGTTCATTCCCATCGCCGAAGAAACCGGACTCATCATCCCTATTGGCCAGTGGGTGCTCGAGCAGGCTTGCCAACAGGCGCGCACCTGGCAGGACGCTTCACCGGCCAATAAATCCCTGGTGATGAGTGTTAACCTCTCAGCCCGCCAGTTCCAGCACCCCACCCTCGTCGCCGACATCGAGCGCGCCGTTCGCCAGGCGGGTCTGGAGCCGCGCTCCCTCAAACTCGAGATTACCGAGAGCGTCGTTATGCAAGACGTCGAAAGCACGCTGGCGACGCTTCACGCCCTCAAGGCGCTCGGCATCCAGTTAGCAATCGACGATTTCGGAACCGGTTATTCGTCGCTGAGCTACTTGAAGCGGTTTCCGATTGACACCCTCAAGATCGACCGCTCGTTCGTCGACGGCCTCGGGCAGGAAGCTCAAGACACCGCCATCGTTCGTAGCGTGGTCGCCCTGGCCAAGACGCTCAACCTCAGTGTGACTGGCGAAGGTGTCGAAACCGCTGAACAGCAAATGCATCTTGAGCAATTGGGCTGCGACCTGGCACAGGGCTTCATGTTTGCCCGCCCCAGCCCGCCCGAGCTGCTCGATGCTGTTCTCGCGAACGGTTCCGCTGGATCGGTCCGTCCCAATCTCGCCGCTTAGACGAACCACTAACCGACCTTCAGACCGCGCCCCACTCTAACGCCGGTCAATGTCGCGTTTGCTTGGCGATGGCTGAGTCGGTGACCGTCAGATACTGGACACTGAACAGCCCTCGATCGTCAGTCCAGACCTGCTCCACACGCCAACCCGCTCGCGCCGCCAGCGCGGCAAACTCCGCTGGGTTGTACTTGTACGACGCCTCGGTCCAGATGCTCTCGCCTCGGTCGAACTGAATGGTGGCCTGCGCCACGCGGACTGTCTGGTCGGTGAGGCTGACCAGGTGCATCTCGACCCGGGCGAAGACGGGATTGTAGAACGCATAATGCCGGAACTGGTCGAGCGCGAAGTTCGCGCCCAGCTCCCGATTCAGGCGGGCGAGGATGTTCAGGTTGAACGCCGCCGTAACCCCCAGCACGTCGTTGTACGCCCGGTGCAGCATCAACGGGTCCTTTTTCAGGTCAACGCCGACCAGCAGGCCACCATCGCGGCCGGACAATTCGGCGATCCTGGTCAGGAACCGTCGCGCGTCCTCCGGAACGAAGTTGCCGATCGTCGAGCCCGGGTAGTACGCCACCCGCCGCGCACTAGACGGGAGCGTCGACGGCAACTCGAACGTAGTGGTGTAATCGGCGTACACCGGCAGAATCGGCACCGACGGATAGGCCCTGGCCAGGGTCGTGCTCGCTTGCTGCAGCTGCTCGCGGGAGATGTCGATCGGGATGTAGCCAGCCGGTTGTTCCATGTGATCGAGCAGGATGCGGGTCTTGAGGCTGCTTCCGCTGCCGTACTCGATCAGCAGACACTCGGGACCGAGCCGGGCGGCGATGTCCGTGGCCGCCGCCCGCATGATGCGCAACTCGGCGCGCGTGGGGTAGTACTCGTCTAACGCGGTGATCTGTTCAAAGAGCTGCGCGCCGATCTCATCGTACAACAGCTTGCAGGGCAGCTCCTTCTGTGGACTCTGCAGTCCGCGCAACACCTCGGCAACCGACGCCGCCTGATTTGGCGAGAGATCGTGTAATGAAATGCCGTTCATGCGTCCTGCGCCAATCGCATACCACTGAACTGCCAGCGCGCCTCGGGCGGGAAGAAGTTCCGATAGGTCGGCCGGATGTGTGACTCGGGCGTTGCGCAGGAGCCGCCGCGCAAGACGTACTGGTTGCACATGAACTTGCCGTTGTACTCGCCCAGCGCACCCGGCGCGATGCGGAAGCCCGGGTACGGCGAGTAGGAGCTCTGCGTCCACTCCCAAACATCACCAAACAACTGTGCCGGGCCTGGGCTCCCAGCCGAAACGTGCATCGGCGCCGGATGGAACCGGCGACTCTCGACGAAATTACCCTGGATGGGTACCGTTGCGGCCACCATCTCCCACTCGGCTTCCGTGGGCAACCGTGCGCCGGCCCAGCGCGCGTACGCATCTGCTTCGAAATAGCTGACGTGTGTGACCGGTTCGGCGAGGTCGACCGGGCGCAGGCCTGACAGCGTGTAGTGCAACCACCCACCGTCGTGTTCCTCCCAATACAGTGGAGCCTGCCATCGCTCCTGCTGTACGGTCGCCCACCCCATCGACAGCCAGTACTCAGCCCGCCCATAGCCGCCGTCTCGTATAAACTCCAGATAGTCGCCATTTGTCACCGGCCGTGAAGCGAGGCGGAACGACTGAATGAATTGGCGATGCCGCGCCTCCTCGTTGTCGAACGCGAAGTCGCTTCCCTCATGTCCGATCCAGTACACGCCCTCCGGGAAAGCCAACCACTGCAGGGGTGCGACTTCCACTGCCGGATTCGACAACCGATCGGTGTATACCGGATGGAGTGGATTGTGCGACAGCATGTGCTTCAGGTCAGTGACGATCAACTCCTGGTGCTGCTGCTCGTGCTGCAAACCGAGTGTGACGATCGGCATGATCTTGGGCAGATCCGCCGCGTCGACACACTCCAGTAGGTCCAGC
>WNFC01021152.1_pt1 | contig 11833 bp, 8 predicted proteins | sample 5400541 | NCBI WGS metagenome assembly WNFC01 (sample SAMN13153342, study PRJNA577476) | soil metagenome | isolation source: 120 cm saprolite under Douglas fir tree site 2 hole 2 replicate 1 | place: USA:California | collected 2015-04-18 | reverse complement strand
GAGCGACGACAAAGTGATCGCCGTGGCCACCAACGACCCGGAGTTCAGCGGTTACGTGGAGGCGCGCGATTTGCCGCCACATCGCTTGCTGGTGCTGAAGCGCTTTTTCCAGGATTACAAGCAGCTCGAAGGCAAGCTCGTCGAAGTGGAAGACATACGCCCGGCGTACGCGGCGGTCACCGTCATCGAACGATCTCTAGCCCGATACCAGCAGGAGCGGGGGCAACTGATGTCCAAGGAAGGCCACTGAGCCCCGTAGAAGCCCCCGATCCGGAAGCGGCTCGGCGTAATATATAAACACTATGTAGCCGGGTGCGAGGTGATGCTAAGGTTCGCGCACGATTTCCGGGGCCAACCGAAAACTCACGGGAGCAACGCACGATGAGCCGTTTCTGGAAATGGACGCTCGGCAGCTTTCTCGGCTTGTTGGTGGCCGCCTTCGTCGGCCTCTCGTTTATGGCCGGGAGCCCGCGCGATGTATACGGCCTGGTGCGCTATGCCCTTCCGCACATGCACCGCGGCAAACTGCGCGCCGGTGATGATGCGCCCGATGTGCGGTTGCTGACCCTGGATGGATCGAACCGCTTTCATTTGCGCGAACGCATCGGGGCCCGGCCGCTGGTGGTGGTCTTCGGCAGCTACACTTGACCGCCCTTCCGGCGCCACGTCGGCGACGTGGTCAAGATTTACAACGACTATAAAGATCACGCGGACTTCCTGACCGTTTACGTGCGCGAAGCGCATCCCACCGATGAGTGGCAGATGAAGTCGAACGTGAAAGAGGACGTGTGTTATGCGCAGCCGAAGACGCTGGAGCAGCGCGTGGCCATCGCCAACGACTTCGTGAAGCGCCAGAAATATCCGCTGCCCTTCGGGATCGATGATATGAATGACGCGGCGGACCATGCCTACTCCGCGTGGCCGGAGCGGCTGTACATCATCGACGAGCACGGCCGCATCGCTTATGCAGGCGGCATGGGGCCGTTCAACTACGACCCGGCGGAAGTGCGCGCATGGCTCTCTAAACGTTTCGGCCCCGTGACACAAATCAGCTTGACGGCCGCGCCCTCCAAGCCGTAATCGAGCTTTGTTAATCACGCATCATTGCGTTTGGGCGGGAGGCCCAGGCGGCGGGAGATCTCATCGACAATTTCTTCGGGCGAAACGCCAATGTCCACCACGACGGCGTCGCTTGGTTCTTCGAGGTCGGCGAATTGCCCTGCAAGGATGTGCCCGTCGGCAAAGTGGCCTTTGCGTGCGCGAAGACGCTCCGCAATCAGCTCGTAGCTGCCTTTCAGGTAGACAAATCGGACTTCGGGGCCATTCCAGAGCAACTGTCGATAGCTCTGCTTCAAGGCCGAGCACGCGAGGGCTACATTTTGTTTCAGGGCAACCCATTTTGCGATCTGGTCGTGCATGGCGGCCAGCCAGGGGAGGCGATCTGCATCGGTGAGGGGAATACCCTTGTGCATTTTTTCTTTGTTGGCCGGTGAATGAAAGTCATCTGCGTCGGCGAATTCCCAGCCCAGCCGCCTCGCGAGCAGGTTGCCGATGGTGGTCTTGCCGGAGCCGGTCACGCCCATCACCACGATGATCATGCGGGTTCAGCCTCAATGCCAGCGCAGCAAGAGAATGACGTCGAGCGCAACGAGCACGGCGACGACGACCTCTAGCGCGAACATGCGCCGCTCGTTGAACTGCGCGACCATGAACTCGTAGAGTTCACCCGCCGTCTTCAGCTTCTCGCTGACCAGCGCCTTGTAGTCATCGACGCCAATCTTCGAGGAGATGACTTTGTAGACGCGCGCATAGTACGTGTCGCTGATGAATTTTACGGCGTATTCGGTGCGCTCCGCCAAATCCATGATGTCCAGGCGGAGGCGGTTCAAACGGCCGGCGCGGCGGGGCAATCGCCAGCGGGAAAGAAAACTTTCGTGGCCCTCGAGCGAGCTGTACACGTTGGACAGCAGGCTGGTGAGGAGTTCGTCGTAGTAGCGAAACTCCAACAGTTGCGTGTTCGCGTATTCGAGCAGATCGATAATCGCGGAGGTGGCGTCCGGCTTGTCGTATACAAGCCCGGCGCCCCAGCCCGCCACGATCAGGTCGGTCGGGTAATACGATAGAGCGCCGCGCAGGATCTCGTCGCGTTCCGCGACGGACAGCGGCGTGATCTCGCCGCGCACAAGCTGCGTGAGCTGATCCCCATACCGACTGAGCAATTCGGCGGCAGTCGGCGTGCGGCCGTCCTCATACTGTGCGGATTGAATATCGATGACGAGGTAATCCTCGTCGAGCCATTTCGCCGAAGGCCTGATCAGGGCGGGCCGGAATCGCTCGAGGTGCCCGCGCAGCAGGTCTTCCGCGGCCTTCTCGACTTCGGGCGCGTTCATCCAGCGGTACGAATCCGGGCACAAGGCATCGAGGTCGCATTGGAACGGCGTGGTCAGCTCCACGCATGCAACGCCGAACCAATAGTATTTGATTTTCCCGCCCAACTTTTCGCCGCCGGGCAGCGTGAGCGGCTCAAGCGACTCCTCGAGCGGCGGGTTCTGCGCCTGCGCGTATTCGGGAGTGAGATGGACAAACCCGGGCGAGCGAGGAGACGCCTCCGGACCGAGAAGTACACGCAGTTTCTCCAGATCAATCGCCTCGGCGATGTCAAAGAAGTTCAGTATGCGGAAGTAGCCGCGAGCAATCATTCTTGTGGGAGCGCTGCCCCGGAGTTTTGATTCAGCCGGAGGCGCGAAGGCCGTCCTACATTACCTTAGATGCGGGGACATTTGCGGAGAACACTTAGCGTTTTAGCGGCCGACCGCCGCGGATTAGGATCGTCTCATTAGGGGTAGAAACCGGCGCGGCGCCAGGAGCAACTCCGACAACTATCGTAGAGGCGATGACTGGGCGACCCGGTTTTACATCGTTCTCGGTTTTACATAGCGCAGCGTTTATGCGGTGCTGCTGACTTTAAACCCTCAGGTCCAAACACCGAACCTGAGCTACAGTCCGGTCACATCGATTTGTAAAAAAGTAGAGCGCTTTACTTCTTGCTTGCGCGGCTGGTGCGGGTTTCACGTCGGCGGCAAGTTTTTGGAGATCGGTAACTGACGAGGAATCGAGTTGGAATACGAATCCTGCTGGCACGGGCTGTACCCAGTTCGTCTCTGCGTCCTCCCTTCGGGCATGAGTTTATTCACAACGTGTGTTGCATTCGTCCCACGAGCCGGAGGCTCATGACAACTTCGCGCTTGCACCTCGCTGGTTCAACCGCGACCAAGAGCAGGATCCCGATACCCTTCCGCTCCGCTGAGCACATGAAAGGCCGCCTGCGGCCAGATGCCGCATCACCGCTATTCGCGGCCAGTACTAAGTTAAATTTTGGTACTTGACTTCGTAATTCGCGAATGGCAGCATGCGCGGAACCTCGCCGAAAAAACTCAAGACCTGATGTCGAAACTAAGGCTTTCGGCAAAAGTGGACACGGGATTCCGAAGGATTTCTCGGAATGCTCATGGGTCTCTCGAAGAGGTTCGAAACAACCCCGTTAACCTTTTGTCATTCCCTTAGTTCAACCTTTTAGCTCTTAGGCCCACAAAGACGTGCGACGGTAGGGAGGCAGATATGTCACGGACGAGCGCTAGCCGGCTGTGGTTCGCCGCTTTAGTTTTTGTTGCCTTCGTCTCGATACCGGACGGCCTTGCTTTTGCGCAGGCCGATATGAAAATCACCAGCGTTTCTCACTCGCCTGATCCCGTGACCTTGGGCAGCGGCCAAAATATTTCTTTCTTTATCAGTGCGAACAACAGCGGGCCGTCGGCGGCGACCGGCGTCATCATGACCGATACGCTGCCCGCAGGCGTGACTTTCGTGTCCGCCACTTCGTCGCTGGGCAGCTGCAGTCAGGCCGCCGGCACGGTCACTTGTAATATCGGGAATATGGCCGTTTTCGCTGGCGTTAATGTGACCATTACTGTCGCGCCTAACACGGCGTCGTCTTCCGCTACTACTTCAGCCAATATTTCTGCCAACGAGCCGGACCAAAACCCGGCCAATAACTCGGCCTCAGATTCGGTGACGATCCTCGCGGCCAACGCAGACCTGCGAATCAACAGCATGTCTCACTCGCCTGATCCGATTACCCTTGGCGCCGGCCAGAATCTAACTTTGTTTGTTAGTGTGTCCAACAGCGGCCCGTCGGACTCCACCGGCGTGGTGGTCACGGATACTTTGCCAGCAGGGGTAAGCTTTGTGTCGGCCACTTCCACACAAGGTTCCTGCACGCAGGCGACCGGCACGGTCACGTGCAACATCGGGGCCATGAATCGCTTCGCCGGTGTAAACATCACGATCACCGTCACACCCACCACAGCGGGAGTCGCCAGTCACAGTGCCACGGTCGCCGCCAATGAGCCAGACCCGAATAGCGCCAATAATTCGGGCTCCGATGCGGTGACGATCCTCGCGGCCAACGCCGACCTGCGAATCAACAGCATGTCTCACTCGCCTGATCCGATTACCCTTGGCGCCAGCCAGAATCTAACTTTGTCTGTTAGTGTGTCCAACAGCGGCCCGTCGGACTCCACCGGCGTCGTGGTCACAGATACTTTGCCAGCAGGGGTAAGCTTTGTGTCGGCCTCTTCCACTCAGGGTTCCTGCACGCAGGTCACGGTTACGGTCACGTGCAACATTGGGGCCATGAATCGCTTCACCAGTGTGAACATCACGATCACCGTCACACCCACCACAGCGGGAGTCGCCACTCACAGTGCCACGGTCGCCGCCAATGAGCCAGATCCGAATAGCGCCAATAACTCGGCCTCAGATGCGGTGATGATCCTCGCGGCCAACGCCGACCTGCGAATCAATAGCATGTCGCACTCGCCAGAGCCTCCCACGGTGGGCCAAAACATGTCCTATTTCATCAGTGTGTCTAATAACGGACCTTCCGACACCGCCGGCGTGGTGGTCACGGATACTTTGCCAGCAGGGGTGACCTTCGTCTCGGCCGCTTCCACGCAAGGTTCCTGCACGCAGGCGACCGGCACGGTCACTTGCAACATCGGGGCCATGAATCGCTTCGCCAGTGTAAACATCACGATCATCGTTACGCCCACGGGAGCCACAACCTTGGTTAATACCGCGAGTGTTTCCGGCAATGACTCCGACCCCAATCAAGGTAATAACTCAGGAAGGGACGCGACCACCGCCAGGACAGGTCCCCCACTTTCGACAGACGCCGACGTCAAAGTTACGATGAGCCATTCACCGGATCCAGCTACGCTGGGCTCTGACCAGTTCATTCAGTACAACATAAATGTAAGCAACGGCGGACCGGCGACGGCCACTGGAGTCACTCTCACAGACACGTTGCCCGCAGGCATGACGTTCGTTTCCGCGACAGTAGCACCCGTGCCGCAAGGGAGTTGCAGCCAATCCGCGGGCACGGTCACGTGCGCCCTTGGCACGCTGACGATCTTCCAGAACGCGACGGTAACTATTTTTGTAACGCCAACAGCCGCCGGAAACGTCACAAACACAACTACCGTAACGGCTGCGCAGAATGATCCAAATCCCGGCAACAATACCGCGGTGGACACAGTAGCCATACTCGGCTCGGGCGCCGACTTACGAGTCACCATTTCTCACTCGCCTGAACCATATACAACAGGCCAAGACCAGTTCTTGCAGTACTCCATTAGCGTTAGCAACAACGGACCCTCGCCTGCTACAGGCGCGACGCTCACCGACACACTGCCGATGGGCGTGACATTTGGCGGAGCCGCGGTTTCTCCAGCTACTCAGGGTACTTGTGCCCTGGATTCAACTACCAACACGGTGAATTGCAACCTGAACACACTGGGCCGATTTTCAAGCACTTCGGTGACGATCTTTGTAACCCCAAGCGCGGCGGGGAACCTCACCAACACGGTCAGTGTAAGCTCGGCAACGCCGGATCCCAATCCAGCCAACAATTCCGCGACAGACAACGCGGCGGTCAACGGCGTGAGCGCCGATCTTCGGATCACTGCGTCTCACTCGCCCGATCCAATCACACTGGGCACCGGGCAGTTCGAGCAGTTTTTTCTGGCTGTGAACAACAATGGCCCCTCGCCAGCGTCAAACGTCATGCTGACGGACATGCTGCCGGCTAGCGCGACCTTCGCAGGGATTTCACTTTCGCCACCAACGCAAGGTAATTGCAGCCAGGACACGACGACGAACACGGTCACCTGCAACTTGAATACGCTGAGCCGATTTGCCGGAGCGAACGTGACAGTGTTTGTCATGCCAACCACGGCTGGAAACGTCACCCACACGCCAAACGTCACAGCCACGGAGACAGATCCCAACCCGGCGAACAATTCGGTTACAGATGGGGTAACCGTTAACGCGGCCAATGCCGATCTGCGAATCAACAGTATGTCTCATTCGCCCGATCCCGTGCGGGTAGGCCAAAGCCTGCAGTACTTTATCAGCGTGTCCAACTCCGGTCCCTCGGCGGCCTCTAGTGTAATGCTTACGAACACGCTGCCAGCGAGCTTCACTTTCAATGGGGTCTCTGTGTCGCCGCCGACGCAGGGCAGTTGTAGCCAGTCTGCGGGTACGATCACTTGCAGTCTGAACACTATGGGACCAGGTGCGGGCGTCAGTATCACCATATTTGCGACGCCTACGGCAACCGGCGCGGTCGTGAGCAACACCGCGAACGTCTCCGCCACAGAGCCCGATCTCAATCCGGCGAATAACTCGAAAACGGATAATGTGACGGTGAATCCGGCAGGCCCGGGGCCAGCGGTAACCACAGCCAACGCTACGGCTGCCGCACCTGCGACAGCATCGAGAACTGTTGCTTATACCGTGGTTGACGTTGGCCCGCTGCCGGGAGGCGCCGGAGGGCCCATAATGAACAATTCGGGGCAGGCCGTCGGCTACTCCAATACAACCGGTCAAGCAATTCACGCGGTCATTTACAACAGAAGTGACCTGGTCGACCTCGGTACGCTGGGGGGCCAGAACAGCTATGCGTTCAGCATCAACTCCACTGGCCAAGCAGTGGGTCAGTCGGAGACCGACAAGAACCAGACTCATGCCTTCCTCTACAAGGATGGGGCGATGAGTGACCTCGGCACACTTGGCGGCGATTTCAGCGCGGCATGGGGCGAATAGTGGGCTATGGAAGTTTCAACGGGCAGCAGCGCCAGTTCATACTAATTCCGGTGCCTGCGGCCCCTGCACCTTAAGACCTAACGGGCTACACTCTCACACGCTTGGTGGCCTGTTTTCAGGCCGCTGGGCAGCTTGACGAAATGGGTCGCGATGCGGGCGAGTGCGGGGTGTCCGCCGGCACTTTGCCCACGGATGCCGACATCGACCGCTACTTCACTCAAGTCGAGAATGAATTGATTGCCCGCTGAATTCGGGCCGTCCAGAGTGTGCGCGAGCAGGCCAGAAACATCCTGAAACGATTCAACTCGGTGGAGGGTCCGACCCTTTACCCTCGAATTATCGACACAGAATGCTGTCTTCAGGCTGATCAAGGTCAATTCATCTTGCACGCAATGTCGATGTCCTCGCAGCCTCAAGTGTTGGCGGGGCAAATTCCGTCGAGATCTGGGACTACAAGGGTGCGAACAAGCTGTCTGTTGGAGATCCGGACTACCAGCGTTACGTGTTCCAGATGCAAGTGTAGGCTGATCTATATCGGCAAAAGACACGGACAGCATCGGCGAAGGCAATATTGCACTTCCTGAATGTCCAAACACCGGACCCGAGCTACAGTCCCGTCACATCGTTTTGTGGAGAATTGGAGCGCTTTACTTCTTGCCTGCGGGGGGGAGCGGGTTTCACGTCGGCGGCAACCTTTTGCAGGGCGGCGACGGAAGAAGAGTCAAGTTGATACAGCGCGGGCTCGTTTTCGCGCTTGGCGATGTAATTGTCGCCGGATTTGCAAACCAAAACTTTTTCGACGCGTTTGCCGTCGTTGGAGGTGACCGTCAGTTCGATGGACGGCGAGGTGAATCCGGAATCGGGAAACCTGCTGGCGGAGAGCTCGCGAATTTTGTCGATCAGCGCCTGAACGCTCGATGATTCCATTTTTTTGCTGTCCGCGGACCACCAATCCTGCCCGCCCTTGGTCAGAAAATACGCTTTCGGGCCATCGTGGAGTTCGACTTTGCCGGGATCATCGTAGCCGAAATCGAAGAGCTTCTTGTTCCGGAAATCATCCAGATTCTTGTCGAGTTCTTTGCCGAGGTCGCTTGAGACTTTGTAGATGCCGGGAACGGCAGTTGATTTGGCGTAGTAGTCATCCTTGTTTTTTCGGATTTGCAGTTCCTGCGTGCTGGCGGCGTCGGTGACTTTTGCGGTTGCAACTGGTGTCGCCGAGGCAAACGCCGCAGCCGCCTTCTTCGCGTCCGCGTCCGCGGTGGAGGCGTCCATCTTGGCGTCGCGCAGCTTGCGCACGATTTCCTCGACCTGGAAATTGTCGGCACGCAGCGGCTTGGGCTTGACGATCTGCCATTCCTGTTTGTTGCGGCCGAACTCGATGCTTTGTTTTTTGGTGGCGAGTTCGATCTGGCTGAGCTTGTCGAAATCGAGGGTGAGCAAGCGCCTGTCGCGAAGGTCGTTGGCGGTCTTGTCCATGCTGGTTTTGTTGTAACTCGCAATGGTGAAAACGCGCGGATCGCCATCCAGCTTGGCAAACACCGCACTGCCCGCCGGAGTATCGTCACCGAGGAAAAGTTTCTGCGGCTTGCCGTCTTTGGTGGTGACGTCGAGCTCCAGGGAAGGCTGCGCGAGACCGTATTGGCTCAGGTCCGTGGCTTTGTCTTCCACCAGGCGGTCTGCATTGAGCGCAGACACGCTGGAGAGCAAGCTCGAGACGGCTTCCTGGTCGGCGCCGAGCGCCTTGGGCGCGGTGATCTGCCACTTACCGGCATCACCTTTCGCGAGGTCCAGCTCTTCCCCGCCCTTCTTCTTGATTGCAATTTTGGAAATGTCTTCCTGTTTCAGCGAGAGAATCCTGGGTGGAGTATCGATGGACGCCTTGGCGGTGTTGTCCGAAGGCGGATGATGATTGGACCAGTAGAGCACACCGCTGAGGGCGGCTAGTACGACGGCGGCGATGAGCAATCCGCTGCTTTTCATGACGAGCGACCGGCTACCTTCTGCGCCACCAGACGGACACGCCGGCAAAAATGACGATCAGCGGCAGTATGAATTGGCTACTGATCAGTACCCAACGAAATTGGGCGTTGGTCATGGTAATGCGGCGGTCTTCGGGTTCCTTCGGGCGGATGGAGATGAGGTCCTCGTCCGAAGAGAGCCAGTTCATCGTATTGAGCGCCAAGTCGCGGTTTCCTTTGAAACCGAGAAAGGAATTCGCGGCCCACTCCGAGCTGCCGATAACTACAAAGCGGCCCTGTGAATTCTCTTTCCCGTTGCTGTAGGTTCCCGCCGCGGCGATCGTGAGCGGACCTTTCTTGTTTTTTGGATCACTGGGATCAATCTTGGGAGAACTCAATTTGTCGGTAGCGAGGCTCGATTCCGAAGAATCAAATAGCTTCTGAACTGAAGTCTTACTTCCAGTCTTGACGTCGAGCGAGCGTGACAGCGGGAAGCCCGTCGCCAAGCCCTTCATCTCGCGAACAATAGGATGCGAATCGTAATTTAGCACGAGGGCAACTTGAGGTCCCAGGCCGAATAGCTGCCCGATCGGGTTCAGGTCCAGGATCAAATCTTTTTCGATGCTAATACCCCAGCTTGTCAGCAGACTGGCTAGCGCGTCATTGTCCGCGATCTCCGAACGCCCCATCTTCAGAGGCGGATCGAGCAGGAACAGCGCGCGTCCTCCACCCTCTACATATTTCTTGATGGCATCGACCTCGGGCTGCTGGTAGTCGCCACTCGGTCCGGCAGCGACCAGCACGGTACAGTCACTGGGGACTTCCGCCTTTTGCAGTACGTCGATCGACTTTGCGGTGTAATTGTCCTTGCCCAACAAATCTTTGAAGCTCGAATAGCCGGTGCGCCCCGAGTCGTCAATTTGGTGTTCCCCACTCCCGGTCGCAAAACAAATCGTGCGGGTGGTGTTTTTCAGGTCGCGAATCAACGCCCCGGTGAGTTCTTCTTCGGTGACGCTCTTAGCTTCGTTCTTGTTGAGGCCAACTTGTACGATGGCGGAGCCGCTATTCTTGAACCCTGCGGCACGCGCGACCATCGGTTCCTTTTCAGGATCCACATACTTGACGTGAATTCTTGGCGAGAGATTCGCGTAAAGGTCGAGCTGGTCCTTCGCGGGTTGGAATCCCCGGGGGCCGTCGAAATAGGTGATGGTGGCGTCCTGCTTTAGTCCCTTGACGATTTTGACGGTCTGATCGGAAAGGCTGTAGCGCTTGTTGCTGGTGGCGTCGAAAGACTTGTCATAGCGATTGGCCAGCACGTTCACCGTGGCCAAGATAGCGAGAACGACGGCCGTGTAAGTGGCGGCGTACGCTGCGTACTTGGTTTGCCGCGCCTTCAAAAACTGCATGCTCACTTAGGACCTCCACCGCAGGGATTCCATGGAGCGAGACGTCAAGAACAATCCCAAAAAGGTCAGGGTGACGTAGAAAATTGCATCCTTGGAATCCAACAGGCCTTTAGAGAAGGATTCGAAGTGCGTGATGATTGACATGTAAGACACAACGTGCACCCAGGTTGCGGTCTCGAAGCTGGTCACCCATTCCAAAATATAGAGGAGCAAGGAAACCGCGAAGGTGACCGCTCCAGCGATAATTTGGTTTTTCGTCAAGGTGGAAATAAAGGTGCCGAGAGCCAGCAGCGCGCCGGCCTGCAGCAGCAGACCTAGATAGCCTATGGCCAGCGGCTTCCAATCCGGATGCCCGTAGCGAAAAACAAACACAAAATTTACCGCGCTCAGCAGTAACATGCCGCCGTACATAATCATGGCGGCGGTCCACTTGCCGAGGATCACTTGCATGTCGGTAACCGGGGAAGTCGCCAACAACTCGATCGTGCCTGTGCGCTTCTCCTCTGCAAACAGCCTCATTGTAATCAGGGGGATGAGGAACAAACCAACGACGCTGATGTTCTGCAAGAGTGGCCGAACAACCCGTTCATTAAGGTTCATTGGGAACATCTGGCCACGCATCATGGCCTCCGTCCCTTCGCGAACGAAGAAGCCCAGGATGTTCCAGAAGAAAAACCCGAAGATTACCGCAAACATGGCCAGCAAGAGGTACGCAACCGGGGAGACGAAATAGCTGCGCAGCTCTTTGCGGCAAATGATCCAGACGTTTCGCATCTACTTGACTCCTGCGGAAACAGCTTCTTCTGCCGGCGCCGCGGCCGCGTCGCCGGTGAGTTGCAAAAAGACTTCTTCGAGACTGACTGCCGCGGGGCGCAATTCATTGAGGTCCCAGCCGGCTTCGACTACCGCGCGGGCCAGATCGCCGCGGACCAAGCCTTTGCGGCTTTCCACTTCAAAGATTGAACGGTTATCGCGTCTGTTTTTGAGGATCACGCGGCTGACGCCGGATACCAGCTCCAGGCGTGATTGCACCTTCGCCGGATCCATGAGGCCGTTGCGCGCGCCGACTTCCACCAGCAAGGATTCGGCGCCGCGGGCACGATTCTGTAAATTGCTGACGGAATCGGTGGCGACGAGTTTGCCCTTGTTGATGATGATGACCTGCTCGCAAGTCTGCTCGACTTCGGGGAGGATGTGCGTGCTGAGGATAATGGTGTGGTCGCCGGCGAGGCTCTTGATCAGCTCGCGCGTTTCGTTGATCTGCTTGGGATCGAGACCGGAAGTCGGCTCGTCGAGAATCAGCAC
>WNFC01009830.1_pt1 | contig 11833 bp, 9 predicted proteins | sample 5400541 | NCBI WGS metagenome assembly WNFC01 (sample SAMN13153342, study PRJNA577476) | soil metagenome | isolation source: 120 cm saprolite under Douglas fir tree site 2 hole 2 replicate 1 | place: USA:California | collected 2015-04-18 | reverse complement strand
AGATTATCGGGAATGCCCTGGCGCTGCAGTGCGGGTCCGACCGGCAGATTGTCGGTGTAGCCGTAGACTACGACTTTGGCGTTCTGGAGGCCTCTGAGCTTGGGAACGATGTTGTTGGCAAGCTCCGCCTGGCCGGCGGGGCTGAGTTGATAACCACCCTCCGGGAACAGCAGGTCACCCGCCTCGACGTATTTCTGCTCCGCCTGCAGCGCCGCGAGTTGAGCTTTGAGCTGTTGGTTTTCGGCCACCGCCGCATCGTATTGCGACTGCGAGACGCAGGCCGATAGGATCAGCGCGCCGAGGCAGATGGCACCGGCGGTAGCTAGTTTCATGATCATGGACGATACCTCCTGGTCGTATTGGTTGAATGCGACTTGGCAACGCAAGCCTCGACACCCGAGACTCTACCCTTGTGACTAGCGATCGCCTCACCCGTTACGCGGGCCCCTGGATCGTGATTTCGATCCGGCGATTCTGCGCCCGGCCCTGCGGCGTATCGTTCGTGGCGACCGGCTTGGTGTCGCCGAAGCCCTTAGCCGAAATGCTCGCTGCGGGGACACCTTGAGACACCAGAAACGTGACTACTTCGGCGGCCCGGCGCGTCGACAGCACCAGATTGTCCGGGATACCCTGCTGTTGCAGCGCAGGTCCGACTGGAAGATTGTCCGTATAGCCGTAGACGACAATTTTGGAGTTCGGAGGGACGCTCCTGAGTTTTGGCGCAATATTGTTGGCGAGCTCCGCCTGGCCGACGGGGCTGAGCCTGAAACCGCCCTCCGGAAACAGCAGATCGCCGGCTTCGACGAACGAGCTCTGCGCCTGCAGTGCCGCCATCTGTGCCTTGAGCTTATTGTTGTCGGCTATCATTGCGTCATATGTCTGTTGTGATACGCAGGCCGACAGCAACAATGCCGCAAGGGGGACCGCCGCCGCCGCGACAATCCGGTTCCTGGTCATCGACGTCTTCCTTGTCATAACGGTTGACCTCCATTGGCGATTGACGCAAGTCGCACCCGACCGCCGGGTGTCATAGCCCCTTGGAGCCGGGGCCGACCCGCACGGCTGAGCAGCGCCAAGTCAACCTCAATCGCGGCGAGTCCGCCGGGCTGCCGATAATATACCTGAGATTATTCAGAACCCAAGGCTAAGTTGCGGCAACTCCTTCCTTCGGCTCGTCACAGTTATGCACAGGGGCCGGCGCCTGTCGCGTAAGCTATTGACCTTGTTTAGAGTTCGACTGTAACCAAAGAACGCCCGGGATGACCGATCGCCCTCCCGCGGTGGTTGACGATCCGCCCAGATGTCAGCGGCTCTCAGCGCCGATGCCCGGGGTTGGCTCCCACGCGGGGCCGGCGCTGGCGCGAGAGCCGAGACATGGCGGAGGGGGCGTCCGTCGGATCGAACTCCACCGCGGTCCACGTGGGTCCATATCCGTCTACTAAGAGGCTGAAATAAAGCGCATTCTTGTCTGTAAATTTCCAGGATCGTCTATCACAATCCATCTCCATCAACAGATCATTTGTGGGTCCAGTTGTTGGTAGACAAAACAGGAACACGCGGGTATAAGGCCTCTCCTAAGGTTGTAGACAAGCGTCGAGGGAGATCATGGGTCGTGCGCTCAACAGGCTATCCGCAGTCGCGGTGAACACGGGTATCAGCCGCCGAGGGATGTACCACGATGGGGGCGGGCTTTATCTCCAAGTGAGCACCGGCGGGGCGAAGTCGTGGATCTTCCGGTTCATGCTCGACGGCCGCGCCCGCGAGATGGGCTTGGGACCGCTCCACACGATTCCCCTTGCCGAGGCACGCAAACGCGCAGCCGAGTGCCGCAGGATGCGCCTTGATGGGATCGACCCGATCGCGGCCAGAAGCACGCAGCGCGACCAGAAGAAGCTCGAAGCGGCCAAGGCGATGACCTTCGACGCGTGCGCTGCCGCCTATATCGACGCCCACAAGGCAGGCTGGCAGAACGCGAAGCACCAGGACCAGTGGCGCAACACGCTGACCACCTACACGAGCCCGGTCTTCGGGTCTCTTCCGGTGCAAGCGGTCGATGTCGGGCTGGTGATGAAGGCGCTCGAGCCGATCTGGAAGACGAAATCGGAGACGGCGAGCCGGCTGAGGGGGCGTATTGAAGCGGTCCTAGATTGGGCGACGGTGCGGGGTTACCGAAGGGGCGAGAACCCGGCGAGGTGGCGCGGTCATCTCGACAAGCTGCTTCCGGCGCGCAGCAAAGTCCGCAAGGTCGAGCATCGCCCGGCGCTGCCCTACGACCAACTCGCCGATTTCATCCCGGCGCTGGGTAGTCAGGAAGGCGTCGCGGCGCGGGCGTTGGAGTTCCTGATCCTGACCGCCACCCGTACCGGCGAGATAATCGGCGCTCGGTGGGACGAGGTCGATCTCGAGGACAAGATCGGGATCGTGCCTGCGGCGCGGATGAAGGCGGGCCGAGAACACCGGGTGCCGCTCTCTCCAACGGCTGCAGCCGTTCTCAGGCAGATGAAGGAGATCCGCGAGAGTGACTTCGTCTTTCCCGGCGGCAAGAAAGGCAAGCCGCTCTCGAACATGGCGATGCTGGCCGTTCTGAAGCGGATGGCCCGGGGTGAGCTCACAGCGCACGGGTTCCGGTCGAGTTTCCGGGACTGGGCGGCGGAGCGTACGAACTTCCCGCACGAGGTTGCCGAGATGGCACTGGCGCACTCGGTCGAGAATAAGGTCGAGGCCGCCTACCGCCGCGGCGACCTGTTCCAGAAGCGACGCCAGCTGATGGAGGCATGGGCGCGGTTTTGCGTGACCGCAAGGTCCCAGGCCGACGTCGTCCCGATCAGCGGCCCACGCTTGAGGTGATCTCCGACCTCAGCATGTATGGGGCCTCAGGGAGATCATCGGCAATCGCGTACAGGGCGCCGCGCGCCTGATCAACTTGGCGCAACGTTAACGGGCGCTCGTCGGCAGGCGTCGCGTTACGTCAGAAGAAGGTTGCTCATAATCACGATCGGCCGGGCACGCGATTCGCGCTTTTAGCAAATCCGTAATTGACAATTATACATGACTGTGATATTAGCAATCTATGTATAGGCATGGGAACAGGCAGAACGAGATCGCCCGCCGTGTTCCATAGTGACTAGGTAACCCTCTCCTGTGCACTTCTTCTGTTCCCGGGCCGAGCAATGCCCTGCTATCGGGAGCAGAGGGTCCTCACAACCTAAGAAGTTCCTAGAAGTCTTTGCTAACCACACTTTCCGGTAGTGGCAATCGAACAAGGGAGTTTGGGCATTGGATGCCGCAGCGTATTCGGTAAGGAAATGGTGTCAGCATCGAGGTATTTGCGTGGCGACATTTTATAATCGGCTTCCCCACGGAGAAATGCCTGCCATCATCAAAATCGGTCGAAGAACCGTGATCACCGCGGAAGCTGACGAAGAATGGCGTCGGCGCATGGAAAGGGCAGCTGGATCGGCGGGTGCCGTCCGCGGAGGCGGCTCATGAGCTCCCCTGAGGGGATCGTCGCCCCTGGCTTTGGCACAGCTTGACGTACGGCAAGGCCTGTTCACCCGGCGCACGAATACTTGCTTTGATCGTCGATGGCATTTGAAGGCATCGCTGCCGCTCGGCGGGCGCAACATTGCCCCTACGTCTAACAGTCGCGCGCTGGACACGGGTCGTCATCATCGCGTGGCCGAGGCCCTATGCGGCCTCGCGGGGCATTCGAGCTTCCTCAGTGACTGCACCTCATAGCCTGTCACGAGGGGTTCGAACGGCTTCTAACGAGCCGCGCCCAAGCGGCTCGGCTTTGGATCATCCAATAGCGGTTGCCGAGCTGACGCCGTCGTGCGGATGGTACAAAGACTTGAGTGATCGCTGGATCGAGCAGTTCGACCGGCAATGTCGGAGGCGAACCCCGTACATGCCGACTCTCATCGGCGTACGATGTTCGCACCTGCCTTGATGAGAGTGATTTTGGCTCTTTCTCGGTATTAGACAGCAATTTAGTTCGGCTTCAGCTGTTGACTTCGAACTATCCTGAACGCCCGTGAGTGGGTTCCAAACCCCAGACGACGACAGCGATACACCGCTGGACGTCACGGAATTCTTCGAAAACCTCGGTGGCCCTGAACCGCGGGGTCGACCGCGGGACTATCCCGGCGTAGAAATATTGTCAATCCTTTACACGCTGCAAAAGCACAATAAGGCGGGTAAATCTTATAAGCCGGACCCGACAAAGGAGCATCGTGCAATCAAAGCAGCCGACTATAAACTTGGGGGACGGTTTCTGTGCACCTTTGTCTTTATTGATAGTTTGGACGGTCTGTACACCCGCCTACAACGGTTATCGGCCGACCCTACCGGTTTCCTAATCCGCGGAATGCTCGCGGAGTGGGCAGGCACATGGGGCGCCATAAATCAACCGGTAGGACGGGATACTCGACAAACCGCCGCACAGTAAGACTGCGGGGCGAGGATGGCGCTTTTGAGGACGTTGCTCGTCAGCTCCAAATGCTCGACCTGGACGGTGTCCCTCTCCCGGCCGAGATGTCAGTCATTATCGATCCGGTGGCGTGCGTTATATGGGCCGTTGAACACCTTCTGCCTCCCGAATTTCAGGACGTCAGTTTCGTTTACCAGCTGTCGTCCTCGGCCGGTCTGACCAAGCACGACAACCAGTTGAACGTGCATTTGTGATTCTTCACGGATCGGCTCTTCTGGGACGTGGAGCTCAGAGCTTGGGCCGGTTGGTCGAACGCGAAGAAGTAGGACAAGATCATCGACCCAGCATTGTACACCCCGGTCCAGCCCCATTACACAAATGATCCGGAACTGCTCGATGGCCTGGTTGACCCGCTTGCCGGACGGCGTCTCGGCCTTATTCGCAGGCGCCGCAGAACGGTTCCGCTCTATATGCCGAACGAAGCGGAGCTAGCGGCAGAACGCCAATTGAAGGTCGAGCGGGCCCGACAGAGCTTTCGGCGGGCCATTGTCGCGACGGGTGGAGCATCGGCCGAAACGCCCGTGGAGCACCGTCCGGCGAAAGACGGTGCGGTTGAAGGCGAGGTCTCGGCTAAGCGTCAGCGTCCCCGAGACGGTGCTGGAAGCGTCTCTGCGTCACACGATGACGACATAACGGTCGAGGGCAGTGGCGGCAATGTCGACGCCGTCCGAGTGGGGCCCGGCTGGCGCGGGTATCTCGCTATGATCGGGTTCGAAGGCATATCCGCACCCAAATTCGGGCGGCGATCGGCAGCTACTTCTATGAATACGGTTCGCGCGCTGATCGCAGACGACTTATGGCCGCGATCGAGGACGCGATCGCCAAGAGCCCGTATCTAGACAGCGAGGAGCCGCGGTCGCGTCCACGAAGGGATGCTCTTGGCTATCTCGCGGCGCCTCCGGGCGGCACCTCCAATGTCGACGACATTATCGCCGACATCTCGGCTCGCCAGAAAGTGACAGAGCAACGCGCTCTTGAGGTTTGCGATCCCACTTGGCCTCTGCCAACCCTTACCGCCGACCAGGCTTTCGATCGGCTTGATGAGGCGGTCTGCGAGGTGGTGGCGGCGGCACTGGACTTGCGGCGGGATCGGTTAAGCCTCGATGCCGATCCCTTCGCCACTCCACCGCAGACCGCGGTTCTTTGCGAGCCGGGTGTTGGCAAAACTGAATCGATGATAAAGGCCATCGTCGAATTGCTTCGCGCTGACCCCGGCACGCGCGTGGCGATCGCCGTTCCCACGCACAAGCTCGGGCAAGGCCTAGCGGCGCGCATCAACGAACGGTTCGGCCAGCGGATAGCGGACGAGTGGTATGGGACGGAGCACCTTGATCCGCAAGCGCCGAAAAAGAAAATGTGTCGACTGGCTGATGCCGCTAAAGAGCTGATCTCGGTCGGCGGCAAGCTGCAACTTCTCTGCAGCAGTCGGGATCATGGCCACTGCCCGCATCATCCGCAAATCGCCGGCTCTGAGGCTTGTGGCTATCTCCGACAGCAGCTGCCGCCTAACCGCGACGCAATCCGGGTCTGGATCGTACCGTCGGTTATGCTCGCGATCAAACCGCCGCCGGCCCTGCAGCGTAAAGGCCCAATATTTCCCGGAGATTTCGATCTCCTGGTTATTGACGAGGCCCCCTGGTTCAGCTTGCTCCAAGGACTCGGCGCAGACCCGGTCGACGCGCCAGTCGAATGGCTATCCCCCGGCTGGTGGCAAGAACGGACGCCCCGCACACATGACCGCGACAAGGCCTTCGCGATTGACACGCTGACCAAAATACACTGTGTCCTCTCGAAGTGCCGCACAGGCAATGTCCCGGCTGAGGCATTCGAGGAAGCAGGTATCAGCGGGCTTAACGTCGCGCTGGCTCGTCGCTTCGTTTGGAGATGCAAAGCGGGGCTCCGTGAATTCGTGCGACCCGGTGCCGCCCAGCCGGAGCTTCGTCACGCTCTTGGTGACGTGGCACCGATCAATCGGCGCGTCCTCGCGGTGGCCGAAGTTCTTTGGCTGATGCGGATGCACCTGCAAGGCCGGATCGCCCCTTCCGGGCTCGAACTGATCGAGCACCCGCGAGGGGACGGACGGTTCCTGCGGGCTCGATGGCGAAAGGACATCCACCGCACTTGGCTAAGAGCTCCGGTGCTCTACCTAGATGCCGCCGGCACAGGGGCAGTCGAGATCGCGAAGGCATGGCTTCCCGATATCAGGCCCGCCGTCGAGGCGAGGGCCAGGGCGCCGCACATGCGCGCCGCTCAAATCGTCGACAGCCAGATGAGCTATCAAAAGATTTTTCGTCGCGGCTCAGCGGATGATCCCACGGTGGGCAACGCTGCGGAAATGTTGGCAAGGATCGTCGAGACCCGAGGTCGAAGTGGTCTCGTAGTCTGCCCGAAGCGGCTACGAGACGGCTGGGAGGAGCTAAACCGCCTGCCCGGCTGGGAGCTTTGGAATTTCGGCGCCATTCGCGGCCGCGACGAAGCGCGGGAGGTCCCGCACCTGGTCGTGATCTCAAGACCATTACCTAATCCGGGCGAGGTCGAAATCCAAGCCGAGACCATCTTCGGTCTTGCAGTCAAGAGGCTACCACCCGAGACGATGTACCCAAAACGCGTCGTTGGCCGACTGATGGCGGACGGCACGGGACGTCGCGCTCTCGCCTATCGGCATCCCGACCCGATGGTCGAGGCGGTGAGGTTTGCGGTATGCGAAGGCGAGTTGTTGCAAGCAATCGGCCGTGGCAGGGGGGTACGACGCACCGAGGAAGCGCCGCTCGTCGTTCTTATCCTGACGGACGTACCACTGCCGTTGCCGCTGGATGTGACGAGCACGTGGAAAGAGCTCTCCGATGGCGCGGGCCCGATCGAGGTGCTGGCCGCACGAGGCGTAGTGCCTCTCGACTATGACGGGATTGCCAAGGCGCTCCCCCCCTGGTTCAAAAACGGGCAATCCGTCACGGAATGGTTCCGGTATCGCCCCGAAGCCAAAGCGAGGCTCGGAGATCTTCGAGATCGAGCTCGTGCCGGAAATCGGGTTGAGATGCGCGAGTTTCTGGGAAATCTCTATAAAGAAATCTCTATAGAAAATTCCCAGAAACTCGTCACATACCGATACCGTCGAGCCGAAGATCGCCAATCGAAATTAGTGCTCGTCGACCTCGTCATGCAGAGCGACGCGCGCGCCGCCGTTGAGGCGGTTCTCGGCGCTGTGAGCGAGCTTGAGCCGGCTCAGCCTACGCTATAAAGAAGCCGGCGGCTGCGTACGCTTTCGCGGGATGACCTAAAGTTAGGTCTCGCATAAACCGTTTTGCCCGATCTTCAGCCCGACGATCACCAACGGATGTTTGGGCGGTGCCCCCCTTGGGCGCTTAGCTGCTTTGATGAAATTGCTCTCTCCAAGGCCACGTGGCGGACGAGTGGAAAGAACGATATCGATGAGAATTTTGAGGCACTTATACGCAGCGATGGTGCCGAGCAAACACGTGAAAAAAACCGCCTGCAGCCCCAGCTTGAGCGGCCCGCGGCAGTCGATGCAACGCCCTTGCTCGCCCTTCGCGCCCGCGTTCTTTAAAAATCGGGTCTGTAATCAATCTGTTAGTCCGGCCAAATGAAGTCGGGGACCCGCTCGACGCTAGCGTCGAGCGGGGTGGGCTTTCTCTTAAGCCGTTGACGCAAGTGCGAAAATGGCGGTGCTCAAAATGCACCGCGCGGTTCTCCTGATAGCCGTCTCGCCTCGACGTCGATCTCGCAGGGCACATGGTATCGGCAAAACTGCCGGGTGATGTGACGGCGATTGCGCATGGCAACAACCCGCCAGTTGTCGTGCGACGTAGATACAAAACAGGCCCGCGACACGTGGTGGTGAGTGCGGCGGAGCGCGCCTCTGCCTAACTTGGCTGAATGGGCACGCTATTTGAGGAGTTTGGCGACGCATTATGTCCCTCACCCACATCTATACCCACAAATCGAGTTTGCCGGGCGGCGCAACTTCGACATGGTGCTCGTGGACACTCGATAGGTTCACGCGCAGTGCTATGAGCCGCGACGGCGCAGCGCCTGCGAGGCAAAAACCGCCCATGGTTGAGGGCCTTCAACCGTCCCCCTAACGACTGGGGGGCGACCTCGTTTGCAAACGGCCACCCCGCCTGTCGGCTAGAGCTGCTGCAACCCCGATGCAGGGGTGCAAACTCTAGCGACTCCTTGACAAAAAGGCAGCCCGGTCCTGTCGCTTAGATGCAAATTGGCGCCGGCGGAACCCGAACCCCGGCACCAGTTCACGTGAACCCTCGGCCGGGCTTTATCTCGCGTGGGTTCCCCCAGCCATTAGCGCGCCGTGGTATAGGCCGCCATCCGCGCCCCGGTCTTGTGTCACTCGGATGGGTCCCCCTTTTAGGGAACGGCGCTGGTCCCGACGCCCTGTCGTCTCTTTTGTGCCAATTCCGGACCTTCACCGCCAACGAGGTTGTGAGGGCCAAAGGCGTACTCCGGCGAGGCATGCAGCACCTCGAGCAGCGCCTTTGCCTCTTGTAGGTCGGGGGTGTCGAAGTCCTCGGTCAACCAGCCGTAGATTGGTGCGAGAAGATCACGGCTCCGGCCTGGCGGCCCCGGTCGCGGCGATCCTTTCAGCAATGGGTTCGATCTTATTGGAAGTATCGACTCAGTATCCGCTGGTAGCTCCCGTTCGCTACCGGGACAAGCCTGAACCTACGGCTTCGCAGGGGTCACGATTGGACGCCGATTGAGGGTCAAACTTCAGCGCCGATTGACATCATCATCGCCGGAAGCGACGAGGCACGGCCTGCGCTGGTGACCCCGCCCGAGGGCGGTCGGGCAGCTTGGCAGCAAGCACGGAGCGACGCTCTGCACACCCGGCCCCGCCTGGATTCGCTCGCTGCTCTGAGGCAGCGAGCGCCAGTCTCGCCGGCCCGCGGCGGTCTGCCGCCCGGTGCCATGCGTCGGGTACGGGAACACGTGGAAGTGCATTTGAGCGAGAGCATGGATTTGGCAGAGCTCGCTGCCATCGCAGGACTATCGGTGTATCACTTTGCCCGAGCATTCAAGCAATCAGCAGGGGTGGCGCCCACCACTATCTCGTGCACCGGCGTATCGAACGAGCACAGGAGATGTTGGCTCGCTCCGAGCTCCCACTGTCGCAGATCGCATTAGCCACGGGCTTTTCTGACCAAAGTCACTTGGCGCGTCATTTCCGTCAGATGCTTGGCATGACCCCCGGACAGTTCCGCTGGTCGCAACGATAGCGCTTCCTACTCAGCAGAGCAGGTCCAATGGCTTCTCGGGCAGAGCGGTGCCGCGCCACACCGGATCCACCGGCCGGCCTCGGCGCGTTCTGCGACTGGAGTGAACAACGAGATATCGACGCCGACGAAATCGGCTAGTGTTACTATGGGCGCCGAGCTGGTCCAGCGCCTCGGCCAATCGCATCTCGAGATCCGTCACTTGCGACGCGATCACCGCCAGCTCCATGGTCAAAGCGGCTCTCCACCCGTCCTGTGGCGTTGTCGCACCGGGCGCCGGCAAACATTGCGGTAAGGGGACGGTCGAGCGGACTGCTGCGGTGAACCGGTAGCCGTGACCGTGCTCGGTCCGGATAAGGTCCCGGTCCTCGCCGAGCGCTTTGCGCAACGCTGAGATCTGAACCTTCACATTGTCCTGCGTAACGACAATAGTGCCCCAGACCCGACTTTGCAGCTCGTCCTTTGTGACGAGAGCCCCATCGGCCTCGATCAGCACGAGGAGGATGTCGAAAGCACGCGGGCCGAGTTCGACCATCGCCCCGTTGGCAAGCAATCTCCGCTGCCGCAGCAGCACGCGGAAACGGCCGAACGCGAGCGCTTCGTCGATTCCAGCCGGGTTCGCCCTATGCTCGACGATCGGCGAACTATCGTGGTCGGTCGGCTCGCGCCGAAGTTTTGCCATGACGAGCAGTGATTTCATGGGTCGCTCGAACTGAGCGATCATCGGATACGCGGGAGTGGCGAGCCGCTCTTGAACGACCTTGCTGCGAGCGGAACGGGTTTGCGCTATTGCGTCGCGCCGCGATCAGGCTTTCGCCCTGGAAGGACCCTTTAACCCCGAAACGGCCGGCGGGGCCGTCTGTCCTGGGCAGCCCCAACGCAGCCGAACTGAGCCAAGGGCGGCCGTCCGCGCCCAGCGCGCGGGGCAGAACAAAGAAGCGAGTGATGGGCCTTGGCTGGCCGCTGAGTTTAGGGCGTGCCAATCCGGACGCCTGTAGCGGCTGCCCGGAAAGATCAGCCGGGGCAGCAGACAGTTACCTGAAGGTAACTACTTGCCAAAAAAAGAGACCAAACACCAAATTGCTCCTAGCGGAACCCTCAACGAAAAGAATGGTCCATGACTGATCTGTCAGAAGCCGGTACTTGCAGTGCGGACGGCTACACTGTCGAGGCCCGTCCCCCGGCAAGCAAAGATACAGCAGAAAGGACCAAAACGCTCTCCATCGAGATCGTATCGGATGCTATCTGTCCCTGGTGTTATGTCGCCAAACGGCAGTTTGAGCGCGCCGTAGCCAGACTGCCCGGCGACGTGGCAGTTTCAGTCCATTGGAAGCCGTTCCAGCTGAACCCCGAAATGCCGGTCGAAGGCATGGACCGCGTCGCGTACCGCAGCCGCAAGTTCGGGTCCCGGGAATACTCCCAAAAGCTCGACGCCCAGGTAACGGCCGCCGCGGTGCAGGCAGGCCTTACGATGCGCCACGACCTGATGAAGCGCACGCCGAACACCTTCAATGCGCACCGCCTGATCTGGCTCGCCGAACAGGAAGGCGTGCAGGATGCTGTCGTTGAAGGCCTGTTTAGCGCGTATTTCGTCGAAGGCCGCGACGTGGGCGACAAAGGGGTGCTCGCGGATTTAGCCGCCGCCGCCGGGATCGACCGGGCGCGGGCAAGCGTCTTCCTAGCCGGAACTGAAGGCGCCGACGAGGTGGCGGAAGCCGAAGCCGCCTCGAAGCGCAGCGGCATGAACGGCGTCCCGACATTCGTCATCAACGGCCGCCCGACCTTCTCAGGCGCGCAGCGCGCCGAGCTGATGCTCGCTCATATGCTGGACGCCGTAGGCCCGTCATGAGTGGAGAATCGCCCTTGAAGGTTACGGTTGCCGGCGGCTCGATCGGAGGGCTCTGCGCCGGGATTGCCCTGCAGGGCATCGGCGCAGCTGTCGAGATATTCGAGCGCGATCCGGGACCCATGAACACCCGTGGGGCCGGGATCGTCGTGCAGCCGCAACTGACCTCGCTCTTGCGCGAACACAACGCGCCGGCTCTACCGGTCACGTCGTGCCGAGTCCGGCGCTATCTGGACCCCTCCGGCGGCG
>WNFC01007718.1_pt1 | contig 11838 bp, 14 predicted proteins | sample 5400541 | NCBI WGS metagenome assembly WNFC01 (sample SAMN13153342, study PRJNA577476) | soil metagenome | isolation source: 120 cm saprolite under Douglas fir tree site 2 hole 2 replicate 1 | place: USA:California | collected 2015-04-18 | reverse complement strand
GGTGCGCGAGGATGACCGGCACCACGTCGCGGGCGTCGAGCTTCACGAGCTTGTCGACGAGGTCCTCGAAGTAGGCCGAGCCAAGGTTCGGCTGCGTGCGGACGCTGTCCAGGAGCCGGTCCTTCTCGGATCGGTCCTTGTTCTGCTCGGCCCAGCCGGCGATCCGCGCCTTCCTGCCCTTCGCGTCGAGCGTGACGAGCTCCTCGGCGCTGGGCTTGGGCAGCGCCCGGAACCTCGAGCAGGCGATCTCTACTTCCCCGTCTCAGTTCGTCTTTCCCGCTTCAGATGGCGGGATGTTGAGCAGACATCTTCACCTCGAGCGCGTACTCCGCCGGGCCCTCGGCCGAGCCGGTATCGCCACGGGATGGAGGCACGTTTGCCGCCGCAAAGGATGCGGGCACGTCGAAATGGCTCCAGACGCGGCTCTGCGCCGCTGCCCAGCCGACGGGCGCAAGCTCTGGCCGAAGCCCGAGGTTCGGCCGATTCGTTTTCACGACACGCGCCACACAACGGGATCTCTCTCCATCATGGCCGGCGCTGCGTTGCCAGCCGTATCGAAGCTTCTCCGCCACAAAGATCCCAAGTTGACGATGGCTCTCTACGCACACCTCGCGCCCGAGTACCTTCGCGCCGAGGTCGATCGCCTATCCTTCGGCGTGAAACCAGCCGAGGGCGAATCTGTCGCGCAGCCTGCTCGAGCGGCCAACGCTGCCGACTTCGACTCCGATCGGTGTAAAACGGTGCAGACGAAGCCAGATCGACCGACTCGGCTGTCACCCGCCGGGGAACTTCCCCACGAGATTCAAGCTGTTACCAAAGCGCGCGATACAGGAGTCGAAATTGTCGAAGCGATAGAAAAACCCTAAGCAGGATCTGCGGTTACCCGCTATCACTTTGATTTCGTTGGTTTCGAATCCCGTCGCGTTCCGTCTGGTTCCACCCCATTCCGGCCAAAACCGCGCTGGCGCGGCACATGTACGGCACAAAAAGACCTGAGGAAACTCTCGGTTGAGCTATCACGGTGCCACGGTTTTCGTGTCCGGACTTTCAGTTCGAAGGGACATTGCTAAATCTAAAGCCTTTTCCAGCGGAGCATCATGACCTTCAGAATAGGGTACGTAATCCGAGATCATAACGTGGGGCTCAACACCTTTACCCTCTAGGCGCTCTCCGTCGATAAGCCCCTCATCGACTGGAAGAGCCAGTATCGATCGATCCGCCAACCAGTACACCGTACCGGAGACCACAGCTCCAGCGGTCCGTTCGCCGACGAGAGTCGCTATTGAGTGTCTCTTTAATGAGAATGCCACGACCTCCTTAGCACTCCGAGTCCCTGCGTTGATCAAGAGAAATAATGGCTTTCGCCATCGTCGGTCTAAGGTTTTCACCGGGCGACCATTGCCGTCGAGCTCGGTAATCGCTGGTAGGTATGGATTGACGAACTCCAAGAAATGACTGCTGCATCCGCCCCAACCGTTTCGGAAATCTAGTACCAGCACCTCAGCCTGCGCCTGGAATGTCTCAGTTATGTCATGTAGTAGCGTCTGAAGGACTGCAGGGCCGACACACGAAAAAATGTTGTAATATCCAATCCTCTTTCCCTTCTTTTCAAAGATACGCAGACTTGACTTCTGCGCATCAAGCCATTCCTCGCGCGCATCGATTCGCCGCGGTATTACGGCGACCTCCATTGCGTGTTCGTCTCTGCGCCGCTGGATGTGCAGCAACATGGTACTTCCTGAATGACCTAAGAAAGCAATTGTGGGATCGAAGTCCCTGTTATTAGCAGAAACAAGCTTATCCCCTCGGATTACTCCGGCGCGTGCAGCAGGTCCATTCGCGAAAACTGAGCGAACAAAATAACCGTCTGGTGTTTGCAATACGTCGATGCCGATACTGTCATATTCAACTTTCGGTAGTTTCAGAGCTTGCTGATAGACAGCCATAATCCCAATGTAGTCGACATCCGATGGAACGAAGAGGCGTGTGTGCGATTTTCTCAACTCTGCCAGTAGCTCATTGGTTTTTTTGGCGAACTCGAGACGAGACGCGATGCCTGCCGCGTAACCCGCGTGTCGTTCTGCCCAGTTTTGGGCTTCAACATTACCATTGAGAAAGTGCTGACCGACCAAACGAATGACTTCATCGCCAAGCAACCGATAATCGCTTAAACTGAGAGCATCGGGGTGCTCAATCTGTTCTTTCGTGCGCTTGGGTTCGGAGGGCGTAGCGCCGCGCTTTGGGCAGGCGGCCATTCCAAATGATAAAACAACAATGGGTAGGAGTGACAGACTATTCATTGGTCCTCCCGAAGGTTGGTGATGACCGGTCCTCGTATCTGTGAACTGGCTTCATTATCGTGATCTACGACGTTATTTGGCATCACCGAAGTTCGAGGGCAAAGGCGATCGGCAGAGCTGCCATTCGCCACCATGGTTTTCTTGTCATCTATCGAGAAGCCCATCAGCTGTTGGAGGACTTGGCGGACGGAGCGGTCGGGAGCTACCGCAAAATCCTCATCGAGCAGCTGGGAAAGGCGCAGCTGCTAATCATCGATGACTTGGGAATGAGGAAGCTCCCCCCTTCGGGGGCGAAGGACTTGCTCGAGCTCATCATGCGTCGCTACGAGAGGGCGAGCACGCTCATCACTTACAACCGCTTACGCGCTGCAGTGCGTAAGCGGTTTAATGCCGGGTGCATTGTTACGCGGAGTTGAGCTTGGAAGAAGCCGACGATGGCGCAATTCCGTCAGCTGAGACTTGAGGACCAGGCTCGGAATTACTCCGCATAATCGTGACGTCTTTCTCAACCTCAAAGGAAGACGTCATGCTCTCAGAGTTCTTCGATTCACTTGTGCGGATTCATAAACTTGGTGCTGGCCCAGTCGGGGCGCTTTTTGAAGGGTTCGCGCAAGAGTTGTCCAAGGCGGGCTATGCAGAGATCACGGCCCGCAGACACATCCGGGCGGCGGAACACTTTACGTATTGGGCAGACCGAAAAGGGATGCTGGTTTGCAGTTTGAATGAGCAGTCTCTCGAGCGTTTCGATCGCCACCTCGGCCGATGTCGATGTCCACGCTATGGCCATGCTGATCGCTTGAACGTGCTCAATGGCGCGCGTTTGTTCCTAAGACACCTGCGAGACGCGGGTGTCATCACGGCCTCGCCCCGAACTAACCGTTCAAGATCCGTTTCTCCTGACAGCATTCTCCCGGTGGATGCGCCAGCAGCGTGGCACTTGTGAGCGGACCCTCTACAACTACGGCATCCCCATTCGCAGGTTGCTCAAACGACTTGGAGACGAGCCAAGCAGGTTTGATGCTCGGAGCTTGCGACAGTTTGCGTTGGAGGAAAGTCATCACTGCGGATGGGCCACGGCCAAAAAGTGCACAACAGCCCTTCGCATGTTCCTTCGGTTTCTGATCGTCGAAGGCCAATGCGCGGCCGGGTTGGATGCTGCCATTCCCGTCCTGGCGCATTGGCGTCTTTCCTCTCTACCACGGTACCTGCAAGCCGAAGAAGTGGAACGCCTCATCGCTTCGTGCGATCCGGCTTCGCCAGTTGGCCGGCGGGATCGTGCGATTCTGCTTCTTCTGGCGCGCCTGGGCCTTCGAGCAGGCGACATCGTGCAGATTCGTCTGAGCGACATCGACTGGAAAGGAGCATGGATTCACGTCTGTGGTAAGGGACGCCGTCACACGCGACTGCCGCTGACCCAAGAGGTGGGTCAAGCGGTGGCGGCGTACCTGCAAGACGGCCGGCCTGGGACCGATGCCGACGCGCTATTTGTCCGCTGCCGCGCGCCGTTTCAGGCCTTCAGCTCTCACTGTGCCGTCTCGGTGATCGTCGACCGGGCTCTGCATCGAGCGGGTGTGACCCGCCCATGCCGAGGTGCAACCCACCTGCTTCGGCATTCCGTAGCCGCCTCTATGTTGCGCCAAGGCGCCTCGCTCCAAGACATCGCGGCCCTCCTCCGGCACCGCTCCATCGAGACCACACAGATCTACGCCAAAGTCGACGTCACCGCTCTGCGGCAGATCGCGCAACCCTGGCCGAAGGTGCAGCCATGCTAGCGCAAGCTGTCGAGTCGTATCTGGCGGTACGTCATGCTGCCGGATTCGCATTCAAGTCCGAAGGCTCTTACTTGAGAAGTTTCGCCACGTTCTCAGAGGCGCGAGGTCAGCACTACGTCTGCTCGTACATCGCTATCAAGTGGGCGGGATTGGCACGATCGGTGTCGCAGCGCGCGCGCCGGCTCGGTGTTGTCATTCGATTCGCCCGATATATCCGCGCGGAGGACGAAGGTCATGAGCTGCCGGCGGCTGTCTTCGGCCGCGAGAAGCTGCCACGGCCCGTTCCGTACATCCTTTCCCAGGACACCATTCGGCAACTCGTGCAAGCGGCATCGCGGTCGGGTTACTGTACGTTGCGTCGAGAGACCTACAGCACGCTGTTCGCGTTGCTGGCCTGCACAGGACTGCGGGTTTCGGAAGCCATCCGACTGCGATTTGAGGACATCGTCCCAGACGGACTGGTGATTCGATGTTCTAAATTCCGCAAGAGCCGCCTCGTTCCCTTACACGAGACCGCACGGGCTGGACTCGAACGGTATCTGGAGCGACGGCGCTCCTATGCGCCCTTCGATGACCACGTTTTCATTTCCTTGCGACGAAAGGCGTTACTTCTGGCTGATGTGGAAACCGCATTCCGCACCGCGGTGAGCCAAATAGGGCTGCCACGCGGAGTGGGGCGTTCTCGGCCTACGCCCCACTCGTTGCGGCATGCATTCGCGATCAGAGCCCTGCAAACCTGCCCGGACGACCGCGATCGCATCACGCAACACATGGTGGCGCTCTCGACTTACCTGGGTCATAGCAAGGTCGCCGACACGTATTGGTACCTGGAAGCGGTGCCGGATCTGATGAGAGATATCGCAGACCGTTGCGAAAGCTTTGTCACAGGAGGCCGGACATGACGGCGATCGCGCCACACATCACGGCCTTCTTCCAGCAACGCTTGCCTATCGAACGCCGCGCCAGCAGCAACACGTCTGACTCCTATGCGTACGCCTTCAAGCTTCTCTTGGAATACACGAGCGAGCGTCTCAAGGTAGCACCGTCTCAATTGGACCTGGAGCAGATCGATGCGCCGTTGGTGGTCAACTTCCTCGGTCACTTGGAAACCGCACGCGCGAATGGTCCGAGCTCCAGAAATGTCCGTCTGGCGGCGATTCCTGCCTTTGGGCGACTGCCCCTCGATGCGATCAATGCAATGGCAGTGGATTCGCTAAAGGCGAAGCTGAGGAAAGCTGGCACCAACTACAAAACGATCAACAACATCCTGGGAGTGCTGCGGAACGTTTTGGCACGCGCTTACGAGTGGGAACTGCTTCCAACGCCCCTCAAGATCCGGCCACTGAAGAACCCAGGCGCACAGTCGGAGCAAGATTTCCTCAGCTTCGATGAGGCTGACAAGCTGGTAGCCAGAGCAATTGAACCGTGGCGGGCAATGATGATCGTCGCGCTCAACACCGGTTTGCGGCGGGGCGAACTGCGAGCTCTACAGTGGAACGATGTGGACCTGAAGACGGGGCGGATCGTAGAGCGGCGAAACGTCTACCGCGGGCACTTCGGAACGCCCAAAGGCGGGCGGATGCGCGAAATCCCGCTGAACCAGAGTGCCCGCATAACACTACAGGACCACCGCCACTTGCGCGGCCCGTTCGTCTTCTGCAACGAAGATGGCAGCTACCTCAAATCGGACACGTGCCGAAAGATGCTGGAAGCTGTGCTGGCCAAGTCGGGTCTGACCAAACGAATCGGCTGGCACACCCTGCGCCATTCGTTCGCATCGCACCTAGTCATGCGGGGAGTATCTCTGGCGGTGGTTCAGCGGCTGCTCGGGCACTCCAGCATTACCACCACGATGAGGTATTCCCATCTCTCGCCCGAAATCAGTGCCGATGCGGTCAAAGTTCTAGACACGGTTACGGCACATATGCGGCACAAAACGGGAGAGGAAAACAAAGCCCCTGCAGGATCAGGGGCTTAAGAGCGCGCGATACAGGAGTCGAACCTGTGGCCTTTGGCTCCGGAGGGCAGCCGAAAGCAGTCCAGCCCTTCGCATCGCGTAATAACCAACCGGATTCATTCAGGGCTAGCAGTGCGGTCGAGTCCAACGGTTCACAGAATATCAGCACTGTTCACAGACCATTTGTCCCCCCGTTGTCCCCGCGGCTTCGAAGCATTCCAGGAAGTGCTGACAACCTGCTCTCAATCCGGGACACGGCCGAACGCCTAGGCTTGAGTACTGCTACCGTCTACGCGTTGTGCGATCGCGGTGAGCTGCCCCACATCCGAATCAGCAATGCCATCCGTGTGGCTCCGGCCGATCTTGCCGACTACCTGGCCCAGCGCCGAAAAATAGGAACCAAGAAGGCTGAGAGGGGATCGGGACGACCGGTTTCCTGATCATTTCGTTTTCTACGGAGGTGAATCGTGGGTGGAATAGGATCCGGCGAGTGGGGTCACAGGCGCTACAACCTGAACGATTGCCTAAAGCTGGACATCCGGAAGATTCTTCGGAATCGGTGGTCCGGGAGGCTCAAGTGGTTGGATGGGGACGGAGAATGCCAGGCGAGCATACGCCTGCAGTTGGGATTCGATAGCGCCAGGCTCAAATACTCCTTTGACGGCGAGCCCCGCCACTACGATATCCCGTTGGCCGGAACGCCATGCAACTACGGCGGGAAGCGACTCTGGTTCCGCTGTCCCGGTCGTGGGTGCGGGCGCCGAACTGCCGTCCTCTACTGTGCTTCGGGCTGGTTCGTTTGCCGTAGATGCGCCCGCCTGAAGTATGCAAGCCAGTCGGAACCACGATCTGCTCGCATGCAACGAAAGCGAGACAAGATCCTGCGCTCCATGGGAATCGATCCCTACTCAGGCGAGGATTGGGCAAAGCCGCCGCGAATGCAGTGGCACCGCTTCAACAGGTTGATCGAGGCTGCCAGCGCAGCGGATAAGGAGAGTTGGTCCTGGCCCTAGACCCGAAAGCGGAATGTTGACGTTTCGCGCATTGATCGCGGGCGTCAGCGTGGACCAGCATGCAGGGCTTACTTCTGATAGTGAGATCGCCGCGATAGCCCCGCCTCCCAGGCTCTCAAAGACCGCTATCGTCAGGGGGCTGAGCTGACCGCTGGTCCAACATCCCGGAGATCGCCCTGATCTCCCTGGCACGCGGGTTACTTCAAGGTAAGCAGCGTTGACTTGGTGATCGGTCCAGCAGTCTTGGTCACGATGTTGTACAGGTGACCTCTGGATTCAAAGGGAGGGTTCAGGGCAAATCCTCTGTCTGCCAGAACGACACGGTAGCGGTACGCACCGAAGAAGCAGACTTCCGCAACAACACGCTGCCTGGCGTCGTCCCAAGCGACCAATACCCAATGCATGCGGCGGTCATTAGCAAGCCCAGGCACAGCCCACCACGTCGCACGCGGCATCGGATCGCCGTAGCGGATATACTTTCGAATCGCATCGAACGCCGGATGTAGGGCGACCGCTGAGCCGTGCTGCGACGCCAGGTAATTCATCCCGATTTTCGCTATCGCCCGGCCAAACATTTGGGTGAGCAGCGCCGCGCTCTCAAAGCGATGAACGCCTCGATCCCCCGCCGGAGCGGTCTCGAGCGGATCGTCCATCTTGAGCCCCATGCCGCGAAGTGTTTCCAGCATCTTCGGCATGTCGAGCACCTCGACGAACTCCACGTAGCGCTTTCCTGACTGAACCAGTGCGAGAAGCTTTTCTTTGGCGCCGGGAAGGTCTTCGCCGAGAATCCACTCGAATGGTCCATCGGCATCCGACGCAAGCCCCAACTGCGGGATTGGTTTCACTCGGGGAGCTCTACCCTTCGAACGGGCAATGTGCAGGCTGGCTCCCTTGAGGCGGCCGTCCTGGAGCTGATGTCTCATTGTGGCGCGGCGTCCTAAGTGCTTGTACTCATCCGGGCTCCTCAAACCGAAGAGAAATCTGGCGAGGCCGATGGGCGTGTCTCGAGCTAAGTACTGGTCCAGCGTATCGGCAAAATACGAGTTACAAGCCTTACACACGATGGGGCCGCCCAGCGTCGGCGCATCAGAAGAAAACGCACCAAACGCGTCTTGCAGCACGTGCTCGGTGTTGAACGCGCTGGCGTCCTTGTCCTCTCGGCAGTAGATGCAAACCGGCATGCGCTGCGTCCCTCGCTCCAGAGTACCAAAATCGGGGTCCTCTCGGCGGCGCGGCGTCTAGCTAGCTAGGACCTGCAAGAGGTTGAAATGATGGCCGCAAGCTGCAACGGAAGTGGCTAGCTGGCAGACGCCAGGCCAAAGCGGGAGCGAAGTGGTGATTCGCACGAGCCTTGATCACTGATCGCGTGCTGCGGATCCCGCGCTGCTGCATTGGCTCTCAAAGCATGTCACTTCCGCCGGGATCGCCAAACCTCAAACACGGGTTCCATAAATACTAGGCGGTTTTCGTTTTCATAGGTCTCACCGAGTGCGATCTGGCCCGAAGAATCACGGGTGAACGGAGTAACGATCGCCCTCTCGAGGCCAGCTGCGGACGCGATGGTGGTTTGAAGTGCCTCATGGCGCTCAGGGGATTCTGAAGCTCGGCGCGATGGGTTAGCTGGGTCAAACGGGGCTCGCCAAATTTCGCCAGTGGCAATCACTCCATCAACATCGTCGCGTTTGATTTCCTCCGCAAGCGAGTGCCAAATGAGGTGCTTGTCGGCCTGGTCCTCGGTGTGTAACACCTTGAAGCCGAGCAGCTGATCGCCGCGCGTTAGGTTCACCAAATGAATGTGGTACCGGTCCTTTACCAGGATGGCCTTTGCGAGTTCGTGCAACTCTCTTCCCATCGTTAACAGGTCCCGTGCACCCCCCGGCAGCGGTGCGCGAAATCCGTATCGCTCTTTGAGATTCCTCACTCGCTTATCGTTCCGGCGTAATACAACTTTTTTCTCCCGCCGCACCACGAATTGCCCTGACTCCAGCTTGATCCTCACCCGACGTTTCTCCTCACCAGATACCATGCACGGCGGAATCACATTAGGGCTGGTGCACTCAGAGACGAACTTGGCGCAACAGACTGGCGCGAATGCGACTCCCGCTTGGGCGTGAGCTTCGGCGACAACGCTAGAGAGCACTGCGAATATGTGAGCCAGCGCCTCGAGTAATTCATGATCTGGCAAGTCGTTGACGATCCAGCGTCGCTCCACGACAAGCACTGCATCTTCTCGAATAAACTCCGGGGTGTCCGCGGCCAAGCCCGCTGCAATTTGGCGAGTCTTGCTAAAGGGCGGGGCATCGAATTCGCAAGTCGGAGGTCGATCGTAGTCAATCAGGACTGACACGCGTGCGCGGCTGAGCGTCTCAAGGTCGCCCTGCTTCACTACTCGGTTTCGTGCAGCGACAAGCCACTTACACAGCGGATCCGCTTGAAGGCGTTGCTGCTGGGTGGCGTACCAGTCCTTGAATCCTGGCAGAGCAGCGTGCTCTTTCTGGAGCACCCAAGTCACATTACGCAATTCCTGGATTGTCGAATTGAGATTTGTCCGAAACCCATCGGGGCTGTCGTACTGGGCTAGAGTCTGGTGCCAAAGTCGATGGGCAGAAAGCAACCGTCGGTGCGTGTTAGGGATTGGGCATCCCTCTTCAAGTTGTAACGCACTCGGCTTTTTCTTCGACACGGCTTCGACCTCGTTTGATGCTTTAGCTCGCCGGAAATTCCGGAGATCGTCTCAAAAGAAACCGCCACCCGAAAAAGGCACCGCCACCACACACGCTGGTCTTTCGTCGGCACGGCATTTCGAGGTCGGCGTACCAATTATCTACGATTTTCACGCGTTTGAGGTGATTAGACATGGCAGACAAGCTGTTCAAAACCAAGGCGAGGCGCCCGGCGCTTGCACTCGCCGAGGCGATCCAGAAGCAGATCAGCAAGGAGGAGCTGATCGGCATTCTACGTTTCGATCGCCCGGGGAGAGCTCCAGCGATCCCGATAAAGGTCCGCGCGGGGCGGATGGGGCGATGCGGGACGTCGAGCTGGAGGACATCAAGAGCCGACCGCATGCTCGGCGAGGCGCCCGAGCGCTTCAGAATTCAGCGATGGCGGGGGGCAGCCTCTGTTTCGACCCGTCGAAGATGCCCGTCGGCCACCACAGATGCTGGTCTTTGGTCGGCACGGGCTGAGAACAAATACGCGCGCGAGCGAACGCCGACACGTGGCGCATTAAGACAGAAGAAGATTGACAGTGGCGTCTGTAATGCCGCAGCCCACACCGTGGCAGCGCAGGGCTAGAGAAAACAAAGCCCGCTTCGCCCCGTCGGCCCGGTGCCAGAACAACAGAACCAGAACGTAGTCCTTGTACTGCGAGGCATCCATCCCGCCGCGCAGCTCGTCGCAGGACGACCAAAGTGAGGAGTAGAGTTCGGACTTCTTGATGGGCATTAGCGTGTTCCGGAAATTCGAAATTCTAGCGACATGAGTTGGCGCCGCGGCCGTGGGGTCGTCAAGCGTCAAGATGCCCGGTTCCCAGCGACGGACCGTCGAGCTAGAGTTTCGTCGGCCTTACTAATCTCTGCATCACCACCCCCTAGGCCTACTCCTTCGCGGTAGTGTCCCAGGGCAAGCCAGTTCTAAAGATAGGGGGAGAAGTTCATGCGAGCAGCCGTCTACCTTAGGGTCTCAAGCGATCGACAAACAATCGAAAATCAGCGCGACGAGGTCGAACTGCTGGCCCGTGCTCGCGGCTACGAAGCGGTCTTCTACGAGGAGACCGAGAGTGCCGCAAAGCGTAGACCGGTGTTCGATCGAATGCTGACCGACGTTCGCGTGGGTAAGGTCCAGGCTGTGGTGATCTGGGCGATCGATAGGCTGCACCGCTCCATGCAGGGCTCGATTAACACCGTCCTCGAGCTCGACCGACTGGGCGTCCGTGTTCTTTCCGTTCGTGAATCCTGGTTGGACACTTCAGGACCAGTTCGACCACTTTTGGTGGCGATCTTCGGCTGGGTGGCGGAGCAGGAACGGTCACGGCTTATCGAGCGGACCAAGGCGGGTCTCGAGAGGGCGAGAAAACAGGGCAAGAGGTTGGGTCGTCCACCGTGTTCGGTTGTGCTCCTAAGTGCCGCAGCCGACGCAGTGCGTTCGGGCTCGTCTATCCGGAAGGCGGCGGCGACGAAGGGCATCCCGGAAAGCTCACTTCGGCGCTTTCTCGCATAGTGCGCCTAAAACGTCTGCGGCTAGCAACCGAAAACTCCTAGCCTCTTCAACGGTTCGATGTCCTAGCAGGCTCTGCGTCTAAATCGGTCGTTTTTGGCGCTTCGCACTCGAGCTTTCGGCCCACGGGAGCCCATTCGAAAGCCGAAGGCAGGGGGAGAGAAGCCTCGCTTCGACCGTCCCAAGCGATCCGGCTTTTACCTACCAGCAACTTCGTTGCCCACCATGCGCTCCAGAGCCTCCAGCCGCGCCTTAAGGGCGTCTATCTGTTCGTCCTGGTCCTCCGTGCGCCTCTCTAGCGCCTGCACCGCGACCATCAGAATTCCATCTATATCGGTGGAGGTGATGGTAGTCGGCGTCCCGATGGTCCCGATGCCATCATTGCCGAAGGCGGCGAAGAAGTCCTGGGCCGCAGGGCCGTAGTGGCGGAATTGCCCGGGGTCTTGGCCAATGAAGTTCCAGCTGGTGAGGCTCAGCCTTCGGATTTTGCGGAGCACCTCTTCTCCTCGCACTGGCCGGAAGTTTTCCTGTCGGTTGCGGTCGGAGTTGGCGGTGAAGCCCACCAGGCCTTCGATGACCGT
>WNFC01030114.1_pt1 | contig 11839 bp, 7 predicted proteins | sample 5400541 | NCBI WGS metagenome assembly WNFC01 (sample SAMN13153342, study PRJNA577476) | soil metagenome | isolation source: 120 cm saprolite under Douglas fir tree site 2 hole 2 replicate 1 | place: USA:California | collected 2015-04-18 | reverse complement strand
CGCGGAAGATCCGGGATCCGCGAGCAGCTCTGCGAGGCTCGATCGCGTTGTCATGCGGCTACCTCGCGGACGACCTCGATTCGATCGGCCTTGACGAAAGTCGCAAAATTCACCGCACCCTCGAAACTACCGATGTCTTGGAATGACTGCGGGATGTTCAAGCGCTTGCCATACCAGACGCGCCAGATTGCTCTGCTTACCATTGCCATAACCTCCCATCAGCTCTCACAGGAGAAGCGTGAGAAATGACCGCACGAAAACGCGACTCCCCATGTCGCGCCGTATTGGGCGAATGACGATCAGGAATTCATGTAGCGGCCAAGGTCATCTTCGGGGCAAAGACGGTCATCGTGAGTATCGGGCGGAAGCCTGGTTTTGCGCGTTGTGGACATAGAAAAAATCCACGCGGCCTCTGCGAAATGTGCGTAGCGATAAGGAGGTATTGCTGCCGTGTTAGCTGCGGCGAGCAGGAAATTGGTTGAACGTTTTGGCGTTCGCGCAGGGGGCTTCGGGCGGATAAACGATCGTGTCCCGTACGTCAGGGGCCGCAGCTTCGATCTCTCCCGTAGTGCCGCTCGACAGATAGGACTCACCGCGAGGGAGTATGCCGCGTCCGGGTTACCGTAGTCGGGGTGACGTCTCATCAGCGCGCCCGGCGGTCTTCGCGACGTCGGAGTGTGAGAAATGGCCGCACGTAACGAGCCTCCTGATTTCCCGCCTTGATAGATGAAGCGCTGGTTGTCGTCTGTATGAAATCAAGCGGGAGAAAAACCATGATGAATAGAGCGGCTCTCGTGAAGTGGGTGAGAGATCCACGTAGCGGCGAAGTTCATCTCCCCATCGGAGAGGTGACGATCACGCGCGTCATGCGCAACCTGGATCGCACCTTGATGAAGGTGAGACGGGAGGCTGGAGATGACTGCGTGGTGCCTCCGGAGGAGCTTGCGGAGGTAGTGAACCAGCTGGTGTTTCGGAAGCCGCCCCTATCCGCGCGCGGCGAATAGTGACGGTCATGAGCGCTACTCATGGGGTGGAATCGCATCTTGTTGAATCTTAAACAGCCGACCGAAGGTGGGCGCGTGGCGTACCCAGAGGAGATTGAAGAGTCGCTGGCCACAGCCCTCGCCATGATCGCCGGCTTCCTCGATGCCTACGGTTTCATCACCTACAACATCTATGTGTCATTCATGAGTGGAAATACCACTCGAACTGGCTATGAAACCGGGCAAGGTAATCTGGCGGCAGCGGCGCATTCGGCACTGCCGATCATAAGCTTTTTGGGCGGTTCGTTCGCGGGAGCCTTACTCGCGCATTCATCGGTGCATCGGATACGGCGGCTGGTTTTCGGGATGATCGCCGCCTCGCTGGCCCTGATCATCGGCTTCACGCAACTCGGCTTGTTATCCGATTGGGTTAACGTTGCGGTGATTAGTTTCACGATGGGCGCCATGAATACCGCGCTGTCCGGGGTTGGTGCACGGTCCCGGGTCGCCGGACAATCGGTCAGTCTGACCTTTGTGAGCGGGACGTTGAGCAGAATTGGAATGGAACTCGCGCTGGTGGTCAGGCATGTACATCTCACAGACAGCCAGGAACCGTGGGATACACATGCGCGCCGGGCTCTTCGACTGGCGACCATCTGGGCCGGGTTTCTAAGCGGTGCATTGTTGTCGGGAGCGGCGACACCACGCTTAGGCGTGTGGGCCTTGTTGTTCCCAGTGCTTATCCTCTCGGCCTTGGCCGCGTTCGATCGCTCTTCGAGCGCACAGTCAGGGCGAAGTGTGGAATTCGAAGAAATCCGCGGAGTCGTAGAGTCAAAATCAACATAGCGAGGCTGAAGTACATGAAGATCGGAATCAATTGGCGCCGGCGCGGTCGGGACGGCCTGCGCCTTCGCGACAGTTATGCGTGGCTTCGCAAGTACAGTCGTGTTGATCGACCGTGACCGCAAGCGCGCGCGGGGAGTTGTCACCGATCTCCAGTATGGCGCGGTTTTGTCGCCCGCTGTCACGCTAATCGAAGGTGACTACCCAGACTTGGCCGAGGCGCAACTGGTTATGATCACGGCCGGCGTCAACGAACGTGCTGGTGGTGCGACTGATCGCAGCGATTCCAGCGGCCGGTTGCGGTTCTTCAGCGGGCAGTTGAATTGATGAAAATTCCAGTCGCTGATGAAGAGATGACGGCGGGGCCAAGCTTCGAATACGTTTCGCGGTCTTAGTCACCGTGTAAGCGCCACCTAACTTTGTGACAACTTAAACTCGAAATCGGCGCAAGACTCTACATCCTTCGAAGCTCTCGAAACTGTTAGTAGGACGTGCGAAGAATTGTTCGCATTGACACTAACCTGCCCTTGTCGTACCTAGAGGATCTTACATCCTCGTTTTGTCGCTCCCGCCGGAACATCGATTTGGCGAGCGATAGTGGGTGCCGATGCGGAGGCTTATTCTTTTCCGCGACGCACCGAAGTGTCTGCCTAACAAGTCTGCTCAACCCGTAGGAGGCTCATATGGCAGCCGTGTCTCAAGTATTGTTTCTCAAACCCCAACCCGGTCGTCTCGAAGCGTTCATGCGCGACCTCTCAAAGGCCAGCAACATCCTCAAGCGCGTAGGAGGAAAGGTTCGCGCGTAGAACGAGACGTCAGGTCCGAATGCCGGCACCGTAGCCGTGGTGATCGAGCATAGCGACTGGAATGACTTCGGCAACTACATGACAAAGCTGGATTCCGATAAAGACTGGCAAGCATTCCTTGCAGAAATCAACTCGGCCAAGGCTCCGAACTCGGTATTGGTCTCGACAGGGATTAGCGTCGAAGTGCCGAGCTGAAACGGAATCGATGCACTTAGAAAAATCTTTATCACCAATCGGAGATAAAAATGGCAATCGCAGAGGTCTTTACCTACAGTCCGCGTCCAGGCGGTATCGAACAATTCCTCAGTCTCGCCAAACGAGCAGACAAGATTCTTCGGGCGCTCGGAGCTACCACTCGCACCATGACGAGCGTAGCCGGAGGCCCAACAGCAAATGCTTTCATGTACGTAGTCGAGACGCCGAACTGGAAGGCGCACGGCGAGCTTGGCGCAAAGCTCGAAGCTGACGCTGACTGGCGCAAGTTTCTTGCTGATGTGAACTCAAATGACAAACCCGCAGTGGATCTAATTTCATCGGCGGTCTATGCGGAGATCCCGCTAGGTTGAACGAATGGGTGAATCAGTTACCAACGCAAAACTCTCAGCTAACAAGGAGACTATATGGCATCTAAACCAATCGGCGAATTTTCATTTAAGATGGTCACTCAAACTACTTTGCCCGGGCCCGCCGGCAGCGTTCTGATCCAGGTGAATTTTGAAGGGACGGGAACCGGATTTGGCGCCATCTTCTCGACCGCTACCTTTATTGGCGGCGGCAAGGACGGAACTTTCAGTGAGTGCGGGTCGGCATTCCTCGACAATGGCGACCTTCTGAACGGCGTTGGTCAAGGGACTTACGAGAGCAAGGGTAAACACCGGTGGTCCACGGCGTCCACTATGCAGCTCTCCGATGGCCGCCGACTCGCAAGCGCCGGTGAGATAGATCTCGCGGCGCGGACGTGGAAGGGGACGCTTTCCGAGATTGGCTGAGCATAGCGTCACCATCTCGCGGCGAAAAATCGTCAGTAGTTCCTTTAGTACTAGCGCGCTGCGGCAGCAAAATGCCGCAGCGCCGCTAGTTGCCAGCGGCAAGGACGTTCAGGTCTTCTGCCACCGCGCGGCCCTGTTGATCGATTGCTCGTACGAGGAATGACCCGGGGCGCGCTTTCCACATGAGCGATTCGCCTGAGAGCGAAGTTCCAACCAGTTGATCATCGACGAACCAGTAAACCACCCGACTGTCAGCGTCGGTGATCGCGGCGAAAGGAATCTCCGTGCCACCGTCCGCCGCAGTCGAATAAGTGATGCCGCGGCTGGGCGAGGAGATCAGCGGGGGCACACCGGCGCCGGCGAATTTACGGCAAGCGAGATCAAGCGACGGCGGCATTTTCCGCTCGAGTCCCGCCGAACGGAACAGCTTCAGAAGGTCCGAAGGCCAGAACTCGAAGGTGCGCATCGCAACGCCGCGAGTAATGCCGGGACATGCGCGAAGACCCGAGCGGACGTAGATCGGAATTCCGCGATGGATCGAACAAGTCGCGATCGGCGACTTACCGGGTATGAAAAGCGTTTCCTTAAAGTGATCGCAGTACGGACCCGGCAGCTGACCGGAAAGCGCGCATACCTTGATCCTTTTCAAGTTCAGATGCCGATGGACGATCGCTTCGCGCAGTCCTCCGCGCGCCCGCAGTGCGTCCGCGACCTGGAAGAACAATGGTCCCGCCGCCTCGCGCCCGACGAAGTTCGCGTTCGGGGTCCCGTCGAAATTTCCTATCCAGACGCCGAGCACATACTGGCCGACGATGCCGACCGCCCACGCGTCGCGCAGACCGAACGAAGTGCCGGTCTTCCATGGGATCGCGGGGGCTCGCGGCACCTGCGAGGTGGAGAAATCATCGGAGGGTCTCGGGTTCTCCCGGAGCATCTCAAGGACCGCGTAGCTCGCCTCCGGACTCATCAGCCTCAGCGCTTTTCCGGTCGTGGCCGACGGCGAAATTGTGAGGACGAGGGGCCGCAGTTCACCGCCGTTCGCCAGCATGGCATAGAGCCCGGCCAACTCCTCCATGCTCACCTCGACGCCGCCGAGCGCCAGCGCCAGGCCGTAGAAACTTTCTTCGCGCAAGCCCCGAATGCCGGCTTTTTTTAGAAAGCCGTACAGTCCCGGCGAGCGAAGCATGTTCGCCACTTCGATCGCCGGCACATTGCGGCTGCGAACCAATGCACTGGTCGCGTCGATTGGCCCCACGAAATCGTGGTCGTAGTTTTCTGGATTGTAGGCCGCGATCCGCACCGCGGTGTCTTTGAGCATGGTCTGCGGATGGATCAATCCCTGGTCAATCGCAAGCGCGTAGATGAACGGCTTGAGCGCTGACCCCGGCGAACGGCGGCCCAACAGTCCGTTTACTTGTCCGTCGATCCGATTTTCGAAGTAGTTCGCCGACCCGACATAGCCCTTGACCTCCATGGTGCGATAATCGACCAGGATCACGGCGGCATTGTTGATGCCCAAGTGGCGGCTGCGCTCGACGAACGTGCGGACCTGAAGCTCAAGCTGATTCTGAAGGCTGAGATCCACGGTGGTCGCGATACGCGCGGAATCGGTGGTGGCGAGTACTCTGTCAACCAGATGCGGCGCGCGATAAGGAAGTTCGCTTCGACTCGTGGCGCGAACGGCCGTGATCGCGCTGGCGTCGGGAAAATTGGCAGTATGAGTCCGAGCCCATAGCGCGCCGATTCTCAGCCTGGCGCGATCGAGCGCTTCATGCCCGGAGTGGCGCAACGGATTTCTGCGGCTCGGACTTTGCGGAATCACCGCGAGCGTCAGCGCTTCGGCCAGCGATAGACGCGCCGACGGCTTGCGGAAATAAACCACGCTTGCGGCTCCGACGCCTTCAATATTGCCGCCATAGGGCGCGATGTTCAGATAAGCCTCGAGGATCTCGTCCTTGCTGTAGAATCGCTCGAGCTGAACTGCGTGGCTTATCTGCTGGATCTTTCCGTGCAGAGTTCGCGAATCGATCCCGAACCGCAGCCGCGCCAATTGCATCGTGATGGTTGAGCCGCCGACGCGCCTGTCGCGGTGAATGTAGGTGGCATAGAAGCCGCGCATGAGGGAGGCGGCGTTGACACCCGGATGCCATCGGAACCATGCGTCCTCCTGCAACAGGGTCGCTTCGATCATCGCCGGCGGAATCTCCGCCAACGGCACCCAGGTGGCCATCTCGGTCGTAAATCGCCTGCGAGAAACCAGTTCTGTTGACGAGCAGCGGCTTTGCCTGGAGGCCAAGGACAAGCCAAGCGATTGCGGCGCTCGCGATCAGCTGGATACCGAGCCAACTAACTGTCGTGATGAGGCGTCGAATAGCGGTTCGCTTGCGAGTGATCATGGAGGCGAGCCCGGTACGTCGCCGACGCGGAACTGCCCGCCTAAAGAGCGCGCCTGCACCCTACGATCGTACATGCCCTCTGCATATACAGGCGGAACCTTGAAAAGCCCGCGGTTGGTCGGCTTCAGCCGGTAAGAGAAAGTCTGCGCCTCGATGCCGACGGTTCCGTAGAAAACCACGCGGTCTTCCCTCACGTCGATGAAGTCGGGCTTCCAGGTGTTGCTAACCGTCGGTCCGGACGCGCGGTTTCCGAGCCCCTCGGGCGAGATATCGATTTCAAATCCGCCCGGTATCATGTCGACGATTGCGACGTTGGAAACCGGAGCGTCGATCGCGCGGATCGATAGCTTGACGTCAACCTTGGATTCTATCGGGCTCGAGGTCACCGCCTCGCCCTTCTCGTTGGCGAACTCGCGAAACACTTCGATCCGATTTTTGATTTCCGTCGCGGGCGCCGACAGATCGAAACCCGCTTCGGTCAATTGGTAGAACAGCGCGAAGTCGGTGTCCCCTTCGAAGTGGACACTTTTTGCATCGGCAGGCACATCGGCGCGAGCGAATCGCTGATTTGCAATGGCCAACGGACGCGATTTCCCGTCGGGCATCGTTGCGGTGAACCTGATTCCGGATTGCGTCGGCGTACCGGCCGTTTTTGCGTACGCATCGAGCGCGAGAAGCGCGTACGCGGACGAGATCGTATTCTGCCGGTTATCGCGGATCGCGTCGGCGATGGCGAGAACCTGCTCGGCGCCGATTTTCTTCGCGCGATCGGGGAAGTGCTTCGACGTGAGATAGAGCCAGGTTGCGCGGTAGACCAGATCGTCGCAGTAGGTATCCACCTCGGAACCCGCCGGCATAAATGCGGGAGCGCGCCCGATAATCAGCGCCGCATCGCGATCCATCTTGAGAAGCTGATAGGTCGACGCCAGATAGAGTGCGGTCAAGTCGGTGGGCCAGGTCTTTGCGAAGTTCGAGTCCAGTGCGGCGCGTATCGCGCTCGCCTGATCAGTTACAACCACACCGCTCCGGGCAAGCAGGTAGAGTGCGTAGGCTTGTGCGCGAAGATCCTCGAGCGTCGCACCGGGAGCGCTAGTCATATTGCGCATCGATGCCAGCGCTCGGGCCAGCAAGAGCGGCGGCACTTCGATCCCATGCTCGCGCGCTTCCAGGATGAAGTGGGTTGCATAAACGTTTACAAATGGCGATACCTCCGCCCCCGCCGACCACAACCCGAATGCTCCCTCGGCGTTCTGCCGCGCTTCGAGCGTGGCGAACGCATGTGCGATACTCTTCGCGGCCTTGTCGCTGTTCATCGCGAATTCAGGACGGCTTCCGATCACCACGGCCGGAAACGCCTGACTCACAAGTTGCTCAGTACATCCGTAGGGGTAGGTTTCCAGATAGTGAATCAGCCCGGCCGCTAGCCCAAGCGGGAAAGAGGACGCTGACGCCTCGACGATTCGCAGATCCGGGTACATCCGGCGATTCAGCGCAACGTCCGCCTTGACGCTCCTGAGCAGCGATTTCTTGACGTATCCCGAGGTGATCGTCGTGACGTAAGGCGATGCGGGCCGGATGCTCATGTCCAGTGTGTAGCTCGCATGCTGGCCGGCGGCGGACGCGCCGATGGCAAGTGTGGTATCGCCAAGGATTTTCCTCGCGCGGACACGGAAACGGACGGTGGAGTCCGCGCCGGAGGAAATTGCCGTCTCAATTGATTTGTCGCCGACTACTTCGAGCGCCTGCGAGGTATCGATATTCACTCGTACCTTGGAGTTGGCGTCGGAGGACTTATTATTGTTGGCGACCAGCGCGGTCACCTCGAATTCGTCACCGGGCGTGGCAAAGTACGGCGCCTGAGGCTGGATAACAAAGTAGCCCTGCGAGATGACCTTTTTCTCGGAGACGCCGACAGCGCTGTCTGCGACCGCCACCGCCATCACGCGGATGGTGCCGTTGAAGTAATCCGGAATCGGGACTTCGGCCTGGCCGGGTTTCCCATCGGATTCGATCACGCCGGACCAGAATGCGACCGGCTTCTGCCCTTTGCGTTTGAATGGATTGTGGCTTCGCGCCAGCAATCGCTCCTCGTCACCGCCGGGCGCAGAAGCCTCCTTCAGCAGGTGCAACTCGGGCAAGACCAGGTCGAGGATTTGCTCGGTGGTGACTTCGAGTGCTCGCTTGCGAAAGAAGTATGAAAGGGGATCCGGCGTGTGATAGCGCGCGACCTGCAAAATGCCTTCGTCCACGGCGATCACGACCAGTTTGGCTGGTCCGGCCGTCTGATAGCCGATTTTCAGCGTCTCGCCGGGCCGCACCATCTTGGGCGCGTTGATCGTCACGCCCTGAACGCGGCGGTCGCGGCTGATGGTAAATGGCGCCGATCCGTACGAAAGCGGACTGGTGAAGATCTCCTTCGAGTCCAGCGAGCGCAGAAATGTGACTGTAATGTAGCCGTTGCCCTCAAGCTCTTCGGGAATCTTGATCTTCTGAACCGACTCGGTGGTGGTGGTCTTGAACCATTGCGCGCTGTAGATCCGATCACGCTCGACTGTAATCAGTCCCGCACCCACGTAAGGCGCTTGAATTTCGAACTCCGCTTCCTCGCCGGGGGCGTATTCCGGCTTGCCGAGCTTTATCTTGAGTTCGGCCTCGCGCTCGAGGCTGCGGGCGACGTTGGCGTGGCCGATTATCTCGAAAGAGACGCGATTGAGCTCTTCCCCCTTTGGATTGCGGATGACCAGGGCGAACGACCCCGGTTGCGCGGTGGGCAGACTCATGCCCAAGCCGGTGACGGGGATAGTCAGCGGCTTCGTTTCCTTCGAGATTTCCTTCCGCACCGACTGATAAGCCATCGTCCCGTTCTCTTGCCTGGTGAGGACCGACACATAACGGAATTCGATAAGCTCGGTCTTCAACTCCGCAGTAGCTACTTTTTCGAGTTTCGGATCGACCGCTATAAGGTGGACGGAGCGAATGCTGCCTTTGTCGATATAACCGAGGTCGCCGTCGGGCTTATATGCGACCAGAAAAGGCGCCGGAGAAACGATCGCGGTCGCATCGGTGACGACGGATCGCCCGCCTTCGGGTTCATAACCCTCGGCCACGAAGCGCAGCATATAGAGGCCTTTTTCAAAGCGCTCCAGCTTAAGGTCGAATTTCGCGCCGCCATCGGCGTCGGCGGTAAGATCGCCCAGTTCTTCCTGGTAGCTCTTGTTGGTCTTGTACGGATCAGAGAACAGATAATCGTGATATTTCGAAAAGGCGGCCCCTGACGGCATCAGGCGGAACGATCCTTTGATTCGGCGGCCTGCGGCGGCGGTGCCGAAGAGGGTTCGCAGCTTTACGATCGCGCTGAGCTTATCAGGGGAAATCCATCCCGCGCTCGGCGGCGTGGAGAGTTCCGCCTTGATAGTCATCCGATCCGGCTGAAATTCCTCGACTCGCACCGAGGTCGATCCCAGCAGCGCCTTGCGATTGTCATCGCGCACTATGTAGAGCGAGAAACCGTAGGATCCGGTGGGAGAATCCGCCTCGGTTGCGGTCGAGAAATCCTCCAATCCAACGGATGAGAATTTGATCGCATGGCGGCGGATTTCGATGCCGCGAGGATCGGTTACCACCAGCTCGAGCGGCAGTCCGTCCGGGAGCGGTTTCCAATCCATCTGTTTGACGACAATTCCGATATGGATGTCTTCTCCGGGCCGGTAAATGCCTCGATCGGAAAACAGGAAGGCGGCGAGCGATCCGGTCTCGCCCTGGGTATAAAGGCCTCCGGTATCGAATCGCGAGAGGTTCAGGCGCCGATCATTACGTTGGTACGGCAGGAAGGAAAAGTCACCCTCGCTCTGTGCGACGTACACGGTCGGGGTCTTCTCGCGCTTGAAATCCTTGAAGGTGGGGAAGGTGGCGCGTCCGTCGGCGTTGGTTTTGCGGGAAAGAATGGGCAGGCCGTTCTTTCCCAATACGTCGATTGCGACGTCGGCAAGCGGCGCGCCGCTACGGATCGATTGCACAAAAACGTCGTGGCTCCCATCGGCCGAATCCTTCACGACCAGCCCCAGGTCGGTAAGCAGGATCAAGCGCTGGTCGGAGGCTGAGGCCTCGAGCGGTTCCTTCTTGATCGGGTCCCACGCCTGAATCTTGAGCCAGAAGAGTCCGTGCGGCAGCGCTCCACTGGATAGCAACGGCGCGAAATCGAATACATTGTACTGGTTTTTCCCGGATGGTTCGGCGGGAAGCTGACGCACTTCGCTGATCACTTCGGAAAGGTCATCGAAACCAAACGCTAAATTGCCATACTCTCTCCCGAAACTCGGATTGGAGAAGGTGCCCTCAGTCTGCGAGACCAGATGACTCACGGAGCCAGGAAGAAGGCGGCTGACTTCAATCTGAATCGCCGGAACGCTGTGGGTCAGAATCGAAATTTTTCTTTCGCCCGAGAGGCTGAGTACCGAGCCGTCGGACATGATCTTCACCGCGGGTGGAAAAGCCGGGGCCGCGATAACTTCCGCGTAGTCCTTGGCGAGAGGATAGTCGCCGAACGATTTCAGGCCGCGCCTGATAGTCACGAGGATAAAACGGCCCGAATCGGCGGTGAATTTGAAGCTTTGCGACGGGCTGAACTCGCGCTCGGTCGGGACCCACTCAAAAGGAACCGGAGTCGCGAGCTTCCTGACCTCCGGCACGACTTCAAGCGCGTTGGTCCATTGATAGTTCTTGACCAGCTTCTGATCGCCGACGGCGGGTTTGTCCTTGGGGAGAAGTAGCACCGAGATGCTCTTGGCGAGATCGGACTGCCGCATCGGCGCGGACGAGGAAACAGTGCCGATACGTTCCATCTCGTCGCGATCGTTGGCCACCTCGTTCGAGGTCACGCTTTGGATTCGGAAATAGCTCTCGATACCCGGTACGTTGACCGTGCGTTCGAGCGCTTGCCCGGTTCCCGGGCCGCCTTTAGCCGAGCGCACGCCTTTTGCGATGGAAAGGAGCATCTCCCCTTCGTTGTTGGGAATTCCGAACGGATCGGAATGGACGAAAGCTTTGCCGCCGATTGCGTCGTAGGTGACCTTGAACCCGAATGACTTTGCCTCGCTGCTGTTGAAGCTCTTTACCGGCTCGACCCGCATCCGAAACGCGATGCGCTTTTCAAAATCGGCCTTGTCGACCGGATGGGTGAAGCGAACCGTCGCGACGATTTGCTTGATCTTCGGGTCGGTTGGATCTTCGTAGAACTCCGCATCCTGGATGACGGCGGCGAAATCGGGGGAGCGGAAGTAGTAGGTATAGTCTCTCAGCAGGATGTGCGAGGGGAAAAGCTTTCGCGCAAATTTTATGGTGTAGTCTTGACCAATCCGCCAATCGTCCTTTGGCGTGAAGATAAGCTGCGAGTCGCTGGCCCATCTCCATACACCTTCGAGCGCGGGCGCGACTGTGATTCCATGGGTGACATTTTTTCCGATTGCGCCGAGCCTCGCGGCCGAGCCGGAGAACTGTATGTAGAGTGGGTCAGGCTTGGCGTTGGGCTCGAGCCGGGTCGGCGCCGGACGGCTTATCGAGACCTGTAGATAATGTGGTTCGGGAAGATTCTCGTACCATCGCCAACCTGCATAGCCTCCTACGATGAGAGCCAGAATCGCGGAGGTTGCCAGCCAGAAGCCGGTTGGATTCGAAGCGCGGCGAGCGCTGAGCCAGTTAACGGCTCGGCTGCTCCAAGTGCGGATCGAACCGGCGGCACGGCGAAGCCAGGCTGGCGGTGTCCAATGAATCTGTCCGAATATCGTGCGGAGAAAAGGAAGGATAAAGTGCCGGAACGCGTCAGC
>WNFC01007717.1_pt1 | contig 11839 bp, 13 predicted proteins | sample 5400541 | NCBI WGS metagenome assembly WNFC01 (sample SAMN13153342, study PRJNA577476) | soil metagenome | isolation source: 120 cm saprolite under Douglas fir tree site 2 hole 2 replicate 1 | place: USA:California | collected 2015-04-18 | reverse complement strand
TCGGACCGAAACAAATGATTTTTGCCGGCCTGGCTGAAGTGGCCCAGGCGCTTGGCCACGCCCACAGGCTGGAGCTGCTGGAGCATGTTGCCCAAGGCATGCGCAGCGTTGAGGAGCTTTCCGCGCGGGCCAATCTGAGCTTCGCCAACACTTCGCGCCACCTGCAGATCCTCCGGCGCGCGCGCCTCGTCGACACAGAGCGTCGCGGGAAGCACGTGCTATATCGGCTCTCCGGCGACAATGAAGTGGTTGAGCTGATACGGGCGCTCGGACGTGTGGGCGAGCGTAACGTAGCCGAGGTCAGTCGCATCATGACCGACTACTTCCATGCTCGCGATGCGCTGGAGGCTGTGTCGCGAAAAGACCTGATCTCCCGACTGCGCGATGGCCTTGTCACGGTTCTCGACGTCCGGCCCGAAGACGAGTTTGCGCTCGGACATATTCCCGGCGCCCTCAATATCCCACTTAGCAAATTGGAGCATCGCCTGGGCGAGCTCCCGGCGGACCGCGAAATCGTCGCCTATTGCCGTGGTCCTTATTGCGTTCTCTCGTTCGAGGCGGTGGCGGCGCTCCGCGCCCGAGACTATCTCGTCCGCCGACTTGAGGACGGTTATCCCGAATGGAAGGCTGCCGGTTTGCCGGTTGAAGCTGTGGCCTCATGCTAGGGTTCGACCAACCGACCCTTGAAAGACGTTCGCTCGCGCAAGCGGCCGCCAACAGCAATTAAATCAGAGGGAGTACTCCAATGAATCCAAACAAAGCACTTTGGGAAAAAGGCGACTTTACCCGCATTGCGCAGAGTATGCGAGAAAGCGGAGAGGCACTCGTCAACAGCCTGGGAATCACGAAAGGGCTCAAGGTTTTGGATCTCGGATGCGGCGATGGAACGACGGCATTGCCGGAAGCGAAACTCGGAGCGGACGTGTTGGGGGTCGATATCGCTAAGAACCTCGTCGAGGCTGGCAACAAGCGTGCAAAGGAGCATGGTCTCACGAATTGCAAGTTTCAGGAAGGCGATGCATCCAATCTGCACGAGCTGAAAGACAGAACTTTTGACCTCGTCGTGAGCATCTTTGGAGCCATGTTTGCGCCAAAGCCGTTTGACGTCGCCAAGGAGATGGTGCGGGTAACCCGGCCCGGTGGTCGGATCATTATGGGAAACTGGATTCCAAATGATCCGACATTGGTCGCGCAAATCCTGAAAATCAGCGCCTCATACTCGCCTCCACCACCGGAAGGCTTCGTTAGCCCTATGACGTGGGGGATCGAGAACAACGTGATAGAGCGATTTGGAGCTGCGGGGATTCCCAAGGAAAAGATATCGTTTGTCAGGGACACCTATGTCTTCAACTTTCCGGGCACGCCTTCAGGGCTCGTAGGCGCATTCAGAACATACTATGGGCCAACCATGAATGCATTCGAAGCTGCGGAAAAAAACGGTCGAGCCGACGATCTGCAGAAAGAGTTAGAAGCTCTGTTTAACAGTCAGAACAAAAGCCCCAGCAAAGACGCCACCTCGATTCCCGCGACCTTCTTACGCGTTGCTGTCGGGCTTTAACCTCGTGTTTCGGATTGTCTTCCAAACATCGATACGCGAATGGAAGGCTGCCGGTTTGCCGATCGAAGCCATCGCCTCATGTTAGGGCTCGACGAACGAACGCTTGAAAGACGTTCGCTCGCTCGAAATGAAGTGCTGTTCAGGCAGGGCGAGAAAGTCGCCGCCATCTATTTTGTCGAAGCGGGACGCCTGCGGTTGGAGCGGCGAACATTTGACGGGCGGTCATTGGTCCTTGGCACGACACTGTCCGGAAACTTCTTCGTTGAAGCAGCGCTTTTTGCTGGCATCTTCCATTGTGACGCTGTGGCAACGGAGCCCTCACAAGTGTGCATATATCCCAAGGCCGCGGTGCTAAACGCCCTTCGTGCCGACCCGGCGAACGCCATGTCCTTCCTGTCACTTGTGGCGCATCAAGTCATAGAGCTCCGGCACCGTCTTGAGATTATGAAGGTTCGTTCTGCCAAAGAGCGCGTCATGCTCTACCTCGATCTCAACGCCGGGCCTGACGGCCGGACAGTCGATGTGCGATGCCAACTTCAGGACATCGCCGGCGAGCTTGGCTTGACCCGCGAGGTCCTGTATCGGACGCTCGCCGGCCTTGAGCAAGCGGGGGCGATCGAACGCGCGGGTGACCGAATCCTGCTCAAAAAGTCGCCGGGCTCATGATTGCCGGCTCCAGGGTTGGTATGCAAGTTACCTAGGCTCCCTGAAGATCGGAGTCGCCTGGTGAGCCACCAAGAGCCAGCGGCCGTCGCGGTTCTCGAACACATTCGTCACGAAAGCATCGAAGCTCAGCGTATCGCCATTCTTGCGTAGCAGCTGCACCTTCTCGATTCCGACGGCCCATGCGGCGTTCCCATTGGTGCGAATGTGAGATTCTGCCACCGAGATTGTTACTCGGTCAAACTGGCTGAAGCGCATCTCCCAAGCCTTCCTGACGCCGTCCCAGCCAGCCACAACCGTTGTGCTGAGGGGGCCCATGAATGTTGCATAGGGTTCGTGCGCCCAGACTTTATCTATTGCACCGATGTCGCGTGCCGATATCGCTGCGATGAAGGCTTGGCTCGCAGCGTTGACGCCCCCGACATCTGAAGTCAGTTGAGCATTTTGCTGGCCGATCGCGCTACTCACAGCTAGCGAAACTCCCAGAATCAGCGATGCAGTCGTGACGGCGATGATGCTGAGCCGGTTCATGGCACTTCTCCTCACCGTCTGACTTTGAGGATGGAAATTATGCCTGAGCATCGAGGACGCATATGATTGAAATCATGTGGCGCGCGTCTCGATTACGAGGATGCTTTCGCACCGTCACCGTCTCTTCTCTATCCGTCCAAGCGCCACGTTCCGCTCATTTGACATAAATCAAACGGGAAAGCCGATCAGTGTTTAATTTGATAACTGGGCTGTCCAACAAGGAGCAATGTCATGATGTATGGTTGGTGGGACGGTTCTCCAGCACCTTGGTATGGCATGATTTTCGGACCGATCATGATGATCGTCTTTATCGTCCTAACGGTGCTGATCATCGCATGGGCGTTGCGCGCATTTGGTCTCGGATGGCAAGCCGAGTCGCAATGGAGAAACACGCCACTCGACACCCTCAAGCACCGCTTCGCGCGCGGTGAAATTGATCGTGCAGAATACGAGGATCGGAGGAAGCTGTTATCCGATTCATGACACGCGGCGGCGATGAAAAGCTTATTTATTGTCAATGATCCGCCCTACGGTACGGAGCGCGTGTATGCGTGTATAATGCTCTGAGGCTTGCGCATGTTAAGAGAGAGCCATCGATGCAGGTGACCATCTTTTTGATGGCGGATGCTGTACTCGCGGGTAAGGCTCAGCAGAAAACGCCCGACGGCTACTATAACATCGAGCGAATGCTGAAGCGCGTTCTCGGCAGCAAGGGAGAGGTGCTCTTGTGCGGCACGTGCATGGACGCGCGCGGTATTAGCGATACTGAACTGATGGACGGTGCACGTCGTAGCACCATGGACGAGCTTGCCAGCGTAACCGTTGAAGCCGATAGGGTCCTGGTCTTCTGATCCATCTGACAGATCCCAAACCCGGTCCTCTTAGAATGACTCGCGCCTCTCCCCGGGACCTACTCAGATCTTGAGACATTTGTCGGCGACGCTGGAAAAAAGGCCGCGTTGAGCCAAGCCTTCCCCTTTGTCGTGACGGGAAGACCAAAACAGATCGATTTCCATGTCGTCGATGCTAAGCCCGACACCCTCCCCGATATGGCTGCTCATAAAGCGATCCAGATCCCGTTCGAGATTCATCAATCAGGGGCAACGCTAAGCCAGGATCGCAAGCAATGACCGGGAAGTTCACCAAGAATCAGCGAACTGAGCTCAACGTGGCGTCCATCGTGAGGGCTGGTGCACGACAACGAAGTCTACCGTAATAGTATTCATCCTCGATCATGAATATGTGTGCCGGGAGCAGCCCCAAACACCTTCGCCTCGTTATGAAATGCCATGGCCCATTCGCATCAAGACCATCACGTTCACGCCCATGACGATCACAAGGGCCACGCTTACGGTCCGGGCGCTCACGTTCATGCTCCTGCAAGCTTCGGAACCGCCTTTGCGATTGGCGTCGGTCTCAACACGACCGTGGTCCTTGAGGTGATCTTCGGCTTCGCCAGCAATTCCATGGCCCTGATTGCTGATGCCGGCCATAACCTTTCAGACGTCCTCGGCCTGATCGTAGCTTGGGTAGCGGTGATGCTGTCAAAGCGCGCGCCGTCAGCCCGCTTCACCTACGGTCTGCGCGGCTCGTCGATCCTGGCGGCCCTGTTCAACGCGATGTTTCTTTTGGTCGTCGTCGGCGCAATCGGTTGGGAGGCCATCCAGCGACTTCTTGATCCAGAGCCAGTTGCGGGCGTCACGGTGATGGTGGTGGCCGCCGCCGGCATCTTCGTCAACGGAATCACAGCATGGCTTTTCGCGGCCGGCCGCAAGGGCGACCTCAACATACGCGGTGCATACATGCACATGGCGGCGGACGCCGTCGTGTCTGCCGGCGTCGTTATTGCAGGCATCGTGATCATGTTAACCGGTTGGGCGTGGCTCGACGCGGCCACCAGCCTGGTGATCAGCGCAGTGATCGTATGGGGCACCTGGGGCCTACTGCGCGACAGCATGTCGATGTCACTCAATGCTGTCCCGCCTGGCATTGATCCCGGTGCCGTACGCAGCTACCTCGAAAAATGTGTCGGCGTCATCTTGGTGCATGACCTGCATATTTGGCCGATGAGCACGACCGAAGTTGCGCTAACCTGTCACTTGGTAATCCCTACCGGCTCGCCGGGCGATGCATATCTGATGCAAATTTCGAACCATCTGAAGCAAAATTTCGGCATTCAGCACGCTACCTTGCAGATCGAAATCGACCCCGGTCTAGAGTGTGCCCTCGCCCCCGATCACGTTGTATGATAGACAAGACTTGAGAACGCCTGAAAACAGCGTTCCCTGGTAGTAAGATGACGCAGGTAGACAACATCGCGGTGCAAGCAGAGATCGGACGCCGGCTCAGCCGGCTGCCGCTTGTGCTGTTGTTGACGGTCGGCCTGTTGCTTTCATTGCTCCATTGCGCCGGCTGTGGATTTGACTTCACCGCGGCCGATGCAACGACAATTTCGACGAATCTCGACGAGGGTTCCGTGCCGGATACTCCCGAACAACAGTTGCCGTGCCACAGCGGGCACTGTCTCTCCCACGTCACCGCCCCGCATGTAACGGTAGCCGTGACCCCGGCAGATCAGGTCGTGAGCCTGCTCGCCTTCGGCCGGGAGCAATTCCCCGCAGCGCTCGCCGGCCTCCCGCTGTTCAAACCACCCCGCGCCTGACCTCCGACGCGGCCTTCCAGGCCCGTTCGCTTGTGCCGCCGTTGTGTTGAGCAACGCGGCAGCTTGCACTCATTCAAAATTGGTTTGGCGAAGTCACGAGCGATGAATGCCCGTGACGGGACAATTGGAAATGATTAGAATCTGGTTGCTGACAGCCGGGCTTATGCTCGGCGCGGCGTTCCCCGTCGCCGCGCACGACGAGAAGCCCGCTGCGGGCGCAGAACAGCACGAAGACGCGGCGGTGAAACTCAGTGATCGCCAGGTTGAGGCCGGCAAATTTTCCGTGGCCGAAGTAAGCGCCAGCGTACTGCGCAAGCGCATCGTGGTGCCGGGCTCCATCGTGCCCAGCGGCGACCATATCGCGCGCGTTGCGGTGCGGCTGTTGGGCACGGTTGCGGAACTTCGTAAGCGCCTGGGAGATACCGTGCAGGCCGGTGAGGTCGTCGCCGTGATCGAAAGCCGCGAGGTGGCCGATGCAAAAAGCGAATATCTGGCCACGCGCTTGGTGTTCGACCTGCAGCAGACCTTGTTCGACCGGTCAAAAATGCTGTTCGAAAGAAAGTTTCTGAGTGAGAACGATTTTCTCCGGGCGCGCACCACATTCGAGGACGCTCGCGTCAAGCATGAGATCGCCCGTCAAAAACTCTTTGCCCTCAGCCTGACCGAAGAGCAAATCGAGGCATTGCCGAAGCAGCCAGTCGAAACGTTGCGCCGGCAGGAACTGCGTGCACCGATTTCCGGACTTGTCGCCGAGCGCCGCGTCGAACTCGGCTCACTCGTCGGACGTGAAGGCCTGGAGAGCGAGCTGTTCGTCATCGTTGATCTCAGCACGGTCTGGGTCGAAATGTCTGTTTCGCCTTCGGATCTTGCCACCATCCGGGAAGGTCAGGAGATCGCCATCTCGGCTGGCTCGGGCAGCGAACCGTCGCCTGCCACCATCATGTTCATCAGTCCTTTGCTCGAAAAGGACACACGTCGCGCCCGAGTCGTAGCCTCCGTCGACAACGCCGCAGGCAAATGGCGGCCGGGGTCGTTCGTCACGGCCGAAATATCTGCCGATGAAGCGCCGGCGGCGATCGTGGTGCCCAAGACGGCTCTGCAGTCGCTCAAGGGCGAAAGCACCGTCTTCGTTCGCACGGCGGAGGGTTTTGAGGCGCGCAAGGTTGCGCTCGGCCGGCAGGATACGCAGCAGGCCGAAGTGACCATGGGCCTCACGGTCGGCGAGCGCATCGCAACCACCAACACATTCATCCTCAAGGCTGAACTCGGCAAGTCCGAGATCAGCCACAACGACTAGAGCGCGCGATGATCAGCCAAGTCCTCCGATTTTCGATTGAACGCCGCTGGCTTGTGGTGTTGTTCAGCCTGGGCGCGGTGGTGCTGGGCGCTTGGTCGCTGACCCGGCTGCCGATCGACGCCGTGCCCGACATCACCAACAAGCAGGTCCAGGTCAATACGACGGCGCCGGCGCTATCGCCGGCCGAGGTCGAAAAGCAGGTGACGTTCCGGATCGAGACCGCGCTCGCCGGCATCCCCGGTCTGGAGAGCACCCGTTCTTTATCACGCAACGGTTTTTCCCAGGTGACGGCGGTATTCACCGAGAAGACCGATATTTATTTTGCACGACAACAGATCAGCGAGCGCTTGGTCCAGGTTCGCACCAGCCTGCCGCCCGGTGTCGAAACCCGACTAGGACCGATCTCCACCGGTCTCGGCGAAATTTACATGTGGGCTGTCGATTTCGCGACTGGCGATGTGTCCGCTACAGGCCAACCAGGAATGCAGTCAGACGGCAGCTATCTCACGCCAGACGGACAACTTCTGACTTCTGATCTCGAACGGGCGGCCTACCTTAGGACCGTTCAGGATTGGATTATCCGACCCCAACTCAGGAGCGTCGCAGGGGTTGCCGACGTGGATTCGATTGGCGGATCCGTCAAGCAATACCACGTGCAGCCGGATCCTTCGAAACTGATGGGCCTGGGCCTGTCGTTTGACGAGCTGGTTCGCGCGCTTGAGGCTAACAATCTCAGCCGTGGTGCCAGCACCATCGAGCGCAACGGTGAAGGCATTGTGGTCCGCACCGGCGGCCGGCTTGAAAACATCGGGGATATCCGAGACGTCGTGATTGCAACGCGCGGCACCGTACCGATCCGCGTCGGCGACGTCGCCACCGTTGTCATCGGCGGCGAACTGAGGACGGGCAGCGCCAGTGAGAACGGCCATGAGGTCGTGGTCGGAACTGCCTTGATGCTGATCGGCGGCAACAGCCGCACCATAGCGGCAGCGGTCGATAACAAGCTGAAGGAAATTCGTCGCACGCTGCCTGCGGGGGTTGAAGCGAGAACCGTCCTCAGCCGGACCGAACTGGTCGATGCAACCATCCGGACCGTCGCCACCAACCTTGCCGAAGGCGCGCTACTGGTCATTCTGGTGCTGTTCGCGCTGCTTGGAAACCTTCGCGCGGCTTTCATCACGGCGATGGTGATCCCGCTCGCTATCTTGCTCACCGCAGCCGGCATGTTGCAGGGCCGGATCAGCGCCAACCTCATGAGCCTCGGCGCGCTTGATTTTGGCCTGATCGTCGATGGTGCGGTCATCATCGCCGAAAACGCGCTGCGACACCTCGCCGAACGTCAAGCCGGGGTCAGCCGGTCTCTGACGACATCCGAGCGATTAGCGACGGTTCAGGCTTCCGCCGAGGAGATGATAGGCCCGAGCGTTTATGGACAGGGGATCATCATCCTCGTCTACGTGCCATTGCTGACCTTGAGCGGTGTCGAGGGCAAAATGTTCGAGCCGATGGCGCTGACGGTCATTCTGGCGTTGGTCTCTGCTTTCGTGTTGTCGGTTACATTTGTGCCGGCGTTGATCGCTATTTTCGTCACAGGCCGGGTGACCGAAGGCGATAACGCGGCGGTTCGGCATCTGAAATCTGCATATGCGCCCTGGCTGCGCCGCGCTATCGCCCACCCGCTCCCTGCTATCGCCGGCGCGGCAATCCTGTTCGCGGGCGCCCTACTGTTGTTTCTTCGTCTTGGTGGTGAATTCATCCCGACGCTGGACGAGAAAAACGTCCTGCTTACCGCGACGCGTATTCCCAGTACGTCGCTCAGCCAAGCCCAGAGCATGCAGCTCGACGTCGAGAAGGCGGTTAGCCGTCTGCCGCAGGTCGCATTCGCTTTCACCAAAACGGGTACGGCGGAAACGGGATCCGATCCGATGCCGCCCAATATCTCCGATACCTACATCATCCTGAAGCCCCAAGCGGAATGGCCTGAGCCCACGCTCAGCAAGGCAGAGCTTCTCGAACACATCGAAGCGACCGTGCAGGAACTGCCGGGAAACAGCTACGAGCTGACGCAGCCGATCCAAATGCGATCGAACGAATTGCTGGCGGGCGTGCGCACGGACCTGGCTGTGAAGGTGTTCGGCGAGGAGTTTGGCCCCCTGCTCGAAACTGGGGATCGCATCGCGGCCATCTTGCGCGGCACCGCCGGTGCCACCGACGTCAAGGTTGAGCAGATTGCAGGCCTGCCTGTGCTCGACATTTCGATCAACAAGGGGGAAATCGCCCGGCACGGCCTCAACCTCTCGGCAGTCCAGGACGTCATCGGTACAGCTATTGGCGGACGCGACGCTGGTACGGTGTACGAGGGAGATCGGCATTTTGAGATCGTGGTGAGGCTCGCAGACTCGATCCGAAACGACCTGGATGAGCTCAGGAACCTTCCGGTCTCTTTACCGCAAGCCAATGCCACGGTGCCCTTGGGTCAACTGGCGCTCTTTACGATGAGCGAAGGCCCCAACCAGGTCAGCCGTGAAAACGGCAAGCGCCGGGTTGTCGTGACGGCCAACGTGCGCAACCGGGACATTGCATCGGTTGTCGGGGAAGCCCGTCAGGAGATCGCTAAGAAGGTCGCGCTGCCATCAGGCTATTGGCTGTCCTGGGGAGGCCAGTTCGAAAACCTGACAGCTGCGCGCCAGCGCCTTCAAATCGTGGTGCCGGTCTGCTTCGTATTGATACTTCTGTTGCTGCTCAGCGCGCTTGGGTCCGTTCGTGAAGCGCTGCTCGTCTTCAGCGCCGTGCCGCTGGCGTTGACGGGCGGTGTCCTGGCGCTGTGGCTGCGCGGCATGCCGTTCTCGGTATCCGCCGCTGTGGGCTTTATTGCCCTGTCCGGCATCGCCGTCCTCAATGGCCTGGTGATGCTGACCTTCATCAAGCAATTGATGGCGCAAGGCCGTGACAGACTGGCCGCCATCTACGAAGGGGCCCTCACCCGGTTGCGGCCGGTCGCGATGACAGCGCTGGTGGCGTCGCTAGGCTTCGTCCCGATGGCACTAGCCACCGGCACGGGAGCGGAGGTTCAAAGGCCCATCGCGACCGTGGTGATTGGTGGGCTGATCAGCGCGACCCTGCTGACGCTGTTTGTGCTGCCGGCGCTCTACGCCTGGTTCGGTCGCGGTCAGCAAAAGACTGAGGTGCTCGATGAACCGATGCGGAGGGCCGCGGAATGATCGCTCAGTCTCGGGCCATTGCGGCGGGTGCGCTGCTGAGTTTCATCTGCCATCTCCCGCCGGCGGCTGCCCGTGGCGGTTCGGTTATTGCGGATCCTCCGTGGAATCCTGAGCACATAAATCAACTGCCTGCAGAAGTCAGGAACGCCGTCAGCCAGCTTTGCGGGCCGTCGTTGCGAGCGGCACACTACTTCGCAACCTATTCCGAAAATTCCCGGTTCTTGAACTTGCATTTTGAGCATTCCCAATGCCAATCGCAAAAGGTGTGCACTCAAGCAGGGTGCCTCCATCAGGTCTACGTTTTGAGCAGAGGCCATTATCGACTTTTGAGGAGCTACTATGGCCCCGGCAAAGACTGAATTGCCGCTTAGCATTTCAGCCTTCACTTGAAATGGTCGATGTGTGGTAAGATGGCCGCATGTCCAAAGACCACCATTCTCATCTCTGGCCGGGCGTGCCATTGGCGCTCGCTTCTGCCATGTTGTTCGGCGTGTCGGCACCACTCTCGAAGCTCCTGCTGGGGACCGTAGCGCCGCAGCTTTTAGCGGGCTTGCTTTATCTCGGTGCCGGAATCGGGCTGGCGATCGTTCACCTCGGACGCACCGTCCTTGGTCTTCCAGCGCCGGAAGCGCCGCTGCGCCGCGCGGACTTGCCAATGCTGGGAGCCGTTGTGCTCTTTGGCGGAATAATCGGGCCGTTACTTCTTATGCTCGGCCTGAACCAAACATCCGCTTCGTCCGGCTCGCTCCTCCTCAATCTTGAGGGCTTGGCCACGATGGGCATCGCATGGCTGGTGTTTCGGGAAAATGTGGACAAGCGTCTGTTGCTTGGCGCGTTTGCGATTGTCGCGGGCGCGATGGTGTTGTCCTGGAACGGGCACGCTTTCCGCTTCAATGTAGGCGCCGGGCTTATTGCCGCTGCCTGCGTCGCGTGGGGCATCGATAACAACCTTACTCGTAAGCTGTCGTCGGCGGACCCCGTTGTCACGACGATGATCAAGGGCTGGTCGCAGGCGGCGTCAATGTGAGTCTGGCGTTACTCAGCGGCTCTGCGCTTCCGTCTTCCGGACCGATGGGCGCCGCAGCTCTCGTCGGCTTTCTCGGCGTCGGGGTGAGTTTGGTTCTCGATGAATTCCTTGGTCGCCTTGGTAACGACGGTGTAGCCGTTATAATCGAGCCAGTCGATCAGCGGACGGATCGACGTATATTCCTGATCTTGGATGATGGCGGTGTAATACAATGCCCGCACCAACGTGCCGCGGTTCTGAAATTCCTTGAGAAGCCGCTTGTAATCGATGTCGAAGCCAAGTGTCTTGGCAGTTGAATAGAGATTGGCTCCGTCGATAAAGAGCGCGATCTTGTTGGAGGCCGATGACATCAAGATTTTCTCCCGTGTTTGTTGGCGTTTTAGCGCAGCGATCGGGGCCAGGCTGTTCAGGATATGGCGTCGAGAATTCGGTGAATCGGTTCTGCGTTGCAATTTAGCTACTTCGAGGACGGAGTTTTCGCAGTAGGCGTTTTTTCGCCGGTGCTCGGGCTTTTCCGGGCATCGATCTCACGCAGCAACTCCGGTCCGGACCAGATAACATTGCCGTCGTCTTCCAGGATGAACACAATAAAGAAGGTCACGGTCTCCTTTGACCGAGCGGCGCTTCTCAAGGCGCTTTCGTTGTTCGGGTGTCGTTCGAACTGCACAAGAATTCCGTCGACCGATGAAGACTCTTCCAGCGATCTCGGCTCGTCGGCATAGAACAACGTCACCGGGCCAAACGCTGGCTGTTGCTTCCAAAGACGCTGCAGTTCTTTACACGCAAGCTCCACAGCCAGGGGCACTGGCCTAATTTCGGCTTCCCAATATTGAATAGCACCGCGACTGAGCCCAAGCTTCTCCGCCGCAACGGACTGCGT
>WNFC01030226.1_pt1 | contig 11840 bp, 11 predicted proteins | sample 5400541 | NCBI WGS metagenome assembly WNFC01 (sample SAMN13153342, study PRJNA577476) | soil metagenome | isolation source: 120 cm saprolite under Douglas fir tree site 2 hole 2 replicate 1 | place: USA:California | collected 2015-04-18 | reverse complement strand
ATCGCGTTGATCGCGCTCGAGCCGCCAAGCGCCTTGCCGCGCGGCTGATATCCTACCCTGCCGTTGAGGCCGGGCTGCGGCACCGTGTCGAACGCCCAATTGTTGATCTTCGACGGGATCATGATTGCGGTCGCCGCCGGCGTGTTGACGACCCAGCCGGTGCCGGCTTGGCCGGCCTCCAACAGGCAAACCTTGACGTCCGGATTTTCCGACAGCCGGCTCGCGACGACGCAACCCGCCGACCCGCCTCCGACGACAACGTAATCGAACTCGTCCATACGAACTCGTCCCCTCACAAACCCTCAGGCGATCATGCTCACTCCGCCGCGGCCGGTTGCAACGTGCCGGAACGCGCGAGCCGGGCGCCGTCCCTTTCCGGACGCATGAAGAGCATGCCGATGATTCCGCCCACCAGCATGATCGCGCCGCATATCCCATAGCCCGTGTTGTATCCTTCCATCGGCGTCGCGGCTTTCTCGATCACGTTGCCCATGATGTAAGGCGCGAGAATTCCGGCCGAGGTGCCGATTGCGTTTCCGATCGCAAGCATCGCCCCGCGCCGCTGCACGGGCGTGATCTCGCCGACGATGGCGTGGCTGAAGACGTAAATGACCGCGGGGAGCGAAATGCCGACCATGGTGGCGATGATTCGCAGCGCCGTATTCGGCATGTAGGGCAGAAGCAGAAGCGCGACACCGCCGAGCGCGACGCAGGCGCCGCCGAAGATTCCGCGCGCGACGCGGCTCGACACGCCCTTCGTAAGCAGGCGTTGCGAGTACCAGCCGAGCGAGATCACCAGGATTACGCCGAAGCCCCACGGCAAGGCGCTCAACAGGCCCACTTCCTGCTGGGAAAAGCCGAGCACGTTCACGAGATACGGCGTCTGCCAGGAAATCGCGAGCGAGAGCCCCCAGTAAGCGCCGAAGAACGCGCACCAGCTGGCGAGAATCGTCGGGCTCGCGAGCAGCTCCCGATAGGAAACATCGGCATGCAGGTTCTTGAACGTTTCGCTCGCCTCGGTGATCGGACCTTCGCGGCCGAAGACAAGCCAGGCCAGCGTCCAAATCAGCCCGACGATGCCGAGAATCCCGAACGCCCAGTGCCATGAGTAATGCACGATGACCCAGTTGAGCGCGGGCAAGGCCAACAGCACCCCGACGCCCGCGCCCTGCGCGATGATGGCGGTCGGCAGCGTTCTTTGCTCGTTGGGAAACCACTTGTAGGCGGAATGCAGCGCGACGGGGTAGGCCGGCCCCTCGCCCGCGCCGAGCGCAATCCGGCACGCCATCAAGGTCGTGAGCCCCACGGTTCCGACCATGGGAAACTGCGTCAGCGCCCAGACGAGGCCCATGATCGCCAGCACCCAGCGCGTATGAACCCGGTTGACGATGAAGCCGGTGACGATCGCGGAAATCGAAAAAAGAAAAAAGAAGCTTGAGCCAACGAGGCCGAACTGGCTCGGCGTGAGACCGAGCTCTTGCATGATCGGTACACCGGCAAGACCGATGACGGTCTTGTCGACGAAGTTGATCAGCATGAAGGCGAAGAGAAGGAAGACGACGACCCAGGCTCTCTTGCCCGATACTCCCGGCATTTTTTCCTCCCCGCGCCCGGCGTTTTGGATCCGGCCGGCTAGCACTTTGAGTGCATTTATCAGCTTTTATAGCACGGCTGGAGACCACGGTCCCCCAGACAAACAGCGCTGATTATTGAACCGCCGAATCTGGAAGCATGTCGGGGAAAGGTCCGAACCTCTCCAGCATTTCCCTCGCATGCTGATTGCCCGCTACCGACTCGATTAGCTCGTAGTAGAGGGTCTTGTACGTGACGAAAACGGCACCCTCGGCTTTCAGTCTTGTAGTCGCAGCATCGAGGTTGCGCGCCGAGGAAAATAGCAACTCCTCCACCAGATAAACTTCATAACCCAGGTTCAGGAGACCGAGGCATGACTGAAGGACGCAAACATCGGTTTCGCAGCCGGCGACGATAGCCTGCTTCTTCTTCAGGCGCCGAAGGTGATCCCTAATTTTCTTTTCCTTGGTCAAGTCGAAAAAACTTTTTTCGAAAGTTTTTGTCCCATCGCCCAAGTGCTTCCTGATCTCTTGCGGCAAGCTGCCCTTCTCGTCGACGGGCCGCTCATGGGTTACGACGACCGGAATTCTAAAATAGCCGAGCAGGCGGGCAAAGTTCTTCGTGTTCGTCTTGATCCTGGAACGAAGACGCTTGTTCACTTGCGATAAGAAAAACCCTTGGACGTCGATGATCACACCCAAGCAATGATCGGGGACAATGCGCTTTGCCATCGCCATGTCAGTCGGTCGTCAATCCTTCATCTCGGCAGTCATGGCATTGCGAACGAGCGTGGCCACTTCCGAAACGAATTTGAAAATCGAAGAAAGAACCCCGTGGAATGGATTCTTGGTGACCACCATGTCATGCAGGATGAGATAGTCGATGCCCGTGGTGAGGAAACATCGCATCGCGTCTTCCGGCGTCTCGACGATGGGTTCGCCCTTCACGTTGAATGACGTGTTGATCAACACCGGAACGCCCGTGATGGAGTCGAATTCCTTGAGCAAATTATACAAGGGCTCGTTGGTTTCGCGCCGAACCGTTTGTACCCGGGCCGTGCCGTCGACGTGAACAATCCCCGGGATCTTGTCGATCCATTCCGGCCGAACGCGTTTGGCAAGCAGCATGTAGGGGGAGTCTTCGTCGCCCTCGAAAATTTCCGATGCCCGCTCGAAGAGGACGATCGGCGCAAAAGGGCGGAAGGCTTGCCTGAACTTGACCCGCTTGTTGAGGATATCCTTCATTTCGGCCGTGCGCGGGTCGGCCAGAATGCTGCGGTTGCCGAGCGCACGCGGTCCAAACTCGGAACGGCCCTGAAACCAGCCGACTACCTTGCCGTCGGCGAGCACCTTTGCCGCATCGGCGCTGATGTTCTTGCTTTGCGTTATGCCGGTTGCCAGGCGAACGAGCCATTTGCGTGTGGCGGCGCGAACGTCTTCGTCCTGATATTCCTTGCCGACATAGGCATGGTTCATCACGAAGGAGCGCTTTTTCTTCTGCAGCGCGAGGTGGCCGTAATACGCGCATCCGATCGCAATTCCGTCGTCGCCCGCCGCCGGCTGAATCCACACGTTTTCGAATCCCGCTTCCCGCGCAATGCGGCCGTTGGCCACGCAGTTCAGCGCCACGCCACCCGCCATGCACAGGTTCTTCGCGCCCGTCGTTTCGCGCAGCCACCTGGCCCGGGCGAGAAGCGCCTTTTCCGTGTCATCTTGCGTCCGCCAAGCAAGGTCCTCCCAATGCCGCATGGAGGAACTTTTTTCCCAGTTTGGCTCGCGGCCCATGAACCATGGTTTGTTGAATTCCGCGCCCCAGTCGAAAATATTCAACTCGCCGTTTTTCATTTCTAGCAGCGGCTTTGCGGCGTCAGGGCGGCCGTAGGGCGCGAGGCCCATCAGCTCGCCGCATTTATTCCAGTCGGCGAATACGTAACTCGAGACGCGGCTATACAGCGCGCCCAAGCCCTGCATGTAATAAAATTCATCGCTTAAAAATCCGCGAACCGGATTTAGCCAGACTTTCTTCAGCGTTTCGAGTTTGGAGCCGGAAAATTTGTAATAGCTCTCCGATTCGCGCGCGAGCGGATTGACGTTTTCCGTGCGCTGATCCGGCTCCTTGATATCCGCGCAATAGTTGCCGACTCCATCCACCACCATGACCGCGCCATCCTCGAAAGGACAGGCGGCAAAGGCGCTGTAGGCATGGGCCAGATGATGCGAGAGCGTTACAACTTTGTTTGATTTTGAAAGATAGAGCGGACTCTTTTCCGCCTGCGTGCGCTCCCTGTTCGGCATGTCGTCCTGTGCAAGCAGGCGTGTTTCCAGCTCTTCGACCGGCAGAACGTAGCAATTGCGGACTACCAGATCGACGTCGTCGAGCGTGATGCCTTCAGCCTTGAGGCAGTAGTCGACGACCTCTTGATGAAATCCCATGTCGTGTTTTCTGCGCGTAATCCGCTCTTTGCTGATCGCAAAGGCAATCTCGCCATCACGAAGCAGGCACGCGCTGACGTCATGGTCGTAGGCGTTGATTCCAAGGACATAGACGTGCGTTTTTGACATCGGATTTCTGTGAGGAGGAGCGCTCTCGCTACTTAGCTGAACATCTGTTCATACGAAGCTACTTAGCTGAACAACTGTTCATCCTAAAATGCATGGTCCGCGCTTGACCCCCCATCCCTCATGGAACTAACTTCGGTGTGTTTGGTTAGACGATCTAGTTAGCATGAGAAGGTGGAAAGCATGACAACCGATGTCGTCGCTAAAGCAAGATCCTTCTTGATCCGTGGTCTGGCCGTGTTGACCGTGGTGCTCGCCTATGCTTGGGGCAGCCTCACAGCCAGCGTTCTCAGCGTGCCTGGGGTCACTACTCTCCTCGGTGCCGCCGGGATATCCAGTCTTATCCTGACTACTACTATCTCTACGCCCGCTAATGCATGGGACCGCCGTAGACGTCGCCGTCGGCGCCGCCGCCGCCACCGGGGGTGGGATAGTTTCTATTGGTGGGGGGACGACGACTGAACGATCCCTTCCCACTAGGCCGCCAAGCCTAGTAGCGATCCGCGATATAGCCCGGCCGGGCGCCATCAAGCGCCCGGCCGGAGGTTTTTGTTGTGGCGCAAGCGCGTCTGCGCCTGTCACGCGGACACATTTAATCTCGGACCCAATCGGTGGGCTGTCGACATTCTTAAGATTGCGGAATTGCCTCGATCCAATTTTTGATTTCTTGCGAATTCAACAAACTGAATGCGCTGTCTTCCGCCCGGCCGGATATCGGGCTATCGCTCACCGCCGTCGCGACAATGGCGTCGCATTTGCGTGAAAGTGCTATTCCAATTGCGTATCGTTTCGTTTGATTGGCCGCGTAGACGACGAAATGCCGCGCGCGGCCTCGAATGTTTCCGAGATTGACGGCCGTCCCGGGAGCCAACGGCATATAGTTTTCGCCCAAGACGACGAGATCGCCGACGCGATCGATTTCGTCATCGTCGCTCACGCCCCGGTAACAATCGCAAAAGCCGATCTTTGGCCGAATGTAAAAACTGACTTCCGCTCCACATTGTTCAATCCCGCAATGAAAGGCGCGGCCTTCCGGCCATGCGTCAACGGGAAACGGCCAGCTGATCGCGCTCCAGCCGGACTGCTCCGGCGCCCGGTCCGCGGACAAAGCGGTCAGGCTCGGGCCATAGAAAATCAAGGCGGCCGTGAGAGCCAGGAGAATGGCACTGGGAAAAGCCCTGATCAGCCGATCCACTGCCGATCCTCCGCGCTGACGTATGATCGCCCACTTTTCAGTTCGAAGGCTGGCCGGCGATGGCGCGCGCCTCACCCGTCAGCTCAAGAATATGCAGGCCGGTATTGGCGCGATCGACGATGTAAATGTAACCGCGCTCGTCGGTTTCCACATTGTTGGTCTGAATCGCGACCTTGCAGCGGTCTTGTCCGTCGATCTTGACGCAGCGCTTATCGGTCGCTTCGGTCACACTCGGAATGAAGAACCCCACCTCTTTCGGATGATAGGGATCGCGTATATCGACCGCTCGCACCCCGGCATTAAAGAAGCTGATAAAGGCGAGCTTTCTGTAGAACACCGGCGCCATGCTCTCGTTCGAGGAATGGGCGCCGAAACGGCCGCCGCGTTCACAGAAGTTGCCGCTCGCCTCCGAAGCGGTGTAGTTCGATACGATCATGGGTCTCGTCTCCACGGTCGTGTCCGCGAACCACACCATTTGACGAGGTTCCTGGCACTCGTTCAGAATTTCCTCGTCGACAATCATGACAAAATCCCGGACGCTGCCGAGCTTCTCTTTGGAAAACTCGGCGACCGGCATTTTTCCCAACGGATAGGTCGTGTGGGCGCCGTTCAGCGGCAGCATCTCAAGCTGGCCGACCACCGGATAGCGCAAATTTTCCGGCGTCGGCTCCTTCGGGCCGTTCAAGAGCTTGTCGCGATCGATACACCCGGTTGCCTTGCGGGCCGGTGGAGATGGGGCCGTGAAGTTCGGTCGGCACGAAACCGGTCGCGCCGGGCTCCTGGCCCGGCAGGCCGAAGTCGCGAATTTTCACCGGATGGACGGGATCGCTCAGGTCATAGACTTGGGTCATGCGCCGCGTGCGCCAGTCCGGCGCGCCCGAAACGAGAAAAGCGATTCCGGTATCGCACTCCCACCAGCTCTTGTGCGTGTCGCGCAAGCCGCCGAGCCGCACCAGCAGCGTCGGCTCGGCGGGCTTCGTCACGTCCCAGATTTCATGCGCTTGACCGCCGAAGGTGCGAAGCATGTAGACCGCGTTCGGATCGCCATGCGGCAGCTGGGAGCCGTCGCATACGCGAACCATTTGCGCGCCGCCCTGTTCGTACGCGCCTTCCTGGCCGGGGAGATGAGCGACGTAGCGCGGGTGAGCCACGTCCGTGACATCGACGATCGACGTGCCGTTAAACTCCGGTTGGCCGTTGAGCGGATTGATTGGCTTGGGCGTCGCATCGGTTCCGCCGTGGTGGCCAATATAGGCAAACCATCGATCGCCCTGACGATGAATGGTCGGCTGATAAGCGCTGCGAGCCTGAAGATCGTTGTATCCGACGAGACGCATGTTATTCGCCTCGGGCGGGTCTCCGGGCTTCGGCGCCTGAGCGGACGCTGCTGTAATCAAAGCCGAGGCCGCGACCCACGCCATGCCGAGCGCACGGATGGGCAGGGCAGCATTCCTGCCAGGCCAAATGGTCCAGCCCGTTATCGCTCTTGCGTGCAAGCGCGTCATCATCGCCAAACAATAGTACAGGGTCATTGTTTCGGAAAGAGCGGGAGTAATCGAGAACCTCCCAGGACGAAAAAAGCGACGAGGCGGCCCTATCGCGCGCCCTCTAAACGCTCGGCAAAATAGGCGATCGTCCGCGCATAAACCTGCGCCTTGTTCCATGCGAGGATGACCTCGAAATTCTTCGTGCCGGGGCCGTAGGGGGCGCCGTGCTGCCAGCCATAGCCGCGCAAATAATGGGCCGTCGAGGCAAGCACGTCCGGCACACTACGAATAAGGTCACGCCGTTGAGAGCCGCAATTCCACGCGGCGAGATGCCTTGCGCTGCCGCCTCACGCTTTATCTCTTCGATCCAGGCCGGAAAGGCCGAGGGGATCATTACAAGACGCCGCGTTCGCTGGACTCGCGAGGGTTGCCAGCGCGCCGGCAAAAATGAGTTGCGGTATTGCTTTCAACATCAGTTTCGATCTCGAGGTGTGGAAATGCGCTATTTCGGCTAATAATGTCGAGATTCGGAAAGGCTCGAATCCATGGCAACCTGGACCCCATGCTGAAGTCCGGCGCCGATCAAAGTCAATCGCCTGCCGCTGCCGGCCATCCCGAAGCCGGCGAGCCCCCGCGGCAGCGCAAGATCATTCATATCGATATGGACGCCTTCTACGCTTCGGTCGAGCAGCGCGACGATCCCGATCTGCGCGGAAAACCCGTCGCCGTGGGCGGCTCGCGCGAGCGCGGAGTCGTCGCGGCTGCAAGCTACGAGGCGCGCAAGTTTGGCGTTCGTTCGGCAATGGCCTCGGTTACCGCGCGTCGCAAATGCAGCGAACTCATCTTCGTGAGGCCGCGCTTCGACGTCTATAGGGACGTCTCGCGGCAAATACGCGCAATCTTCGCCGAATACACGCCCGTCATCGAGCCGCTGTCGCTCGATGAGGCTTATCTGGATGTTTCCGAAAATTTAAAGGGCATCGCATCCGCGACCGCGATCGCTGAGGAGATCCGCGCCAGAATTCGCGCTGAGACAAGCCTCACCGCTTCCGCCGGCGTCAGCTACAACAAGTTCCTCGCCAAGCTCGCCTCCGATCACCGCAAGCCCGACGGCCTGTATGTCATCACGCCAAGAATGGGAGCGGCTTTCGTCGAGGATCTGCCCGTCGGCAAATTTCACGGCGTCGGACCGGCGACTACCGCGAAAATGAACAGGCTCGGCATCTACCTCGGCCGCGACCTTCGGGCGCAAACGCTACCGTATCTTCATACGCATTTCGGCAAATTCGGATCGTATTATTATTCGATTGCCCGCGGCGTCGACGATCGCCCGGTTCGATCCGATCGCGTTCGCAAATCGGTCGGGGCGGAGAATACCTTTCCGCACGATCTGACGGCGCTCGACGCCATGCGGCAGGCGTTGCAACCGATAATCGATAAGGTCTGGCGTTATTGCGAGGGATCAGGAATTCGCGGGCGAACCGTCACGCTAAAAGTGAAATACGCCGACTTCGAGCAGATCACGCGCAGCCGGACCACGCCTGAACTCATTCATAGCAAGCTCGACGTCGAACGCGTCAGCATCGACTTGCTGATGCGGCTCTTTCCGATCCAAAAGGGTGTTCGTCTTCTTGGCGTATCGCTTTCCGCGCTCGGAACAGATCATCTGGAAGAGAATTCGCAAATGCATCTTGGGCTTTGATGGCAGCCCACCGAACAAGTTTTCACTCAATTCCGGCGCAGTTCATTTGAGCCCGAAGTAAGCGCGCTGGAGAGCGTCGTTGGCGTGCACGTCCGCCACCGTGCCCATGAAGCCGATGCGCCCGCCGTCCAGCGTGTACACGCGATCGGCAAGATCGAGGAATTTCACATTCTGCTCGGCGATCAGCAATGCGAGACCCTTGCCCCGCAGGTTCGCAAGCACGCGGACAACCTCCCTGACGAGGAGCGGCGACAGTCCCGCCGACGGCTCATCCATGATGACGAGCTTGGGGTTGCTGGCGAGCGCTTTGGCGATCCCGAGCATCTTGCGCTGGCCGCCGGAGAGACTCCCGGCGGCGGCGCGGCGGCGTTCGGCCAGCATCGGAAAAATCGAATAAAGCTCCTCCGCGCGCGACCGCGCCTCGGCCTTGGATAAAAATTGGGCGCCGATGCGGATGTTTTCATCCACCGTCAAAGCGGGGAAACCCGACGTCTCGGACATGTAGACAATCCCGCGGCGCACCCGATGGTCGGTGCGCAGCGTGCTTACATCCTCGCCCGCGAAGACGATGCGGCCGTGCCAAGCCGCAATTAAGCCCATCAGCACTTTCAGCAGAGTCGTCTTGCCGGCGCCGTTCGCGCCGAGAAGCACAACCGACTCGTTCCGGGCAACGACGAGATCCACCCCCCACAGCACCTGGACCTTGCCATAGCCGGCCTCGATGCCTGCGGCACTCAATAGCGGCGGCAGCAATGCGTCACGCTGCATCGTCTTGGCCCAGAAACACCTCGACCACGCGCGGATTTCGTATCGCGTCGCTCAACACTCCCTCGAAAATTTCTTTCCCCGCATTCATCACGACGACACGATCCGTCACCTGAGCGATGAAGCCCATGAGATGCTCGACCACCAGAATTGCCATCCCGGAACGCGCGAACTCCTTCAATTTTGCCGCGATTTTCTCAAGCTCCGCCGGGTTGAGGCCGGCGGCGAGTTCATCCACCAGGAGAATTCGAGGCTTGGTCGCGAGCGCGCGGGCAAGATCGAGCAGTTTCTGTTGCGCGCTGTTTAACTCGGCAGCCGGCCTCTCGGCATGGGATTCGAGCTCGAGCAGCGTGAGCAAATGGCGAGGATCGAGATCCTCCCGAGCATGTCCGCCATAGGCAATCGAAACCTCGACGTTCTGCAGCACGGTCATGGTCAGAAACGGCTTTGGAACCTGAAATGTACGGTTGATGCCCGCATGGACCAGGCGATGGGAAGGAAGACCGCCGATCGATTTATCGTCTAGCCGGATCTCTCCGTCGTCGGGGGCGTAAAGACCCGAGATGACGTTGATGCAGGTGGTCTTTCCGGAACCATTGGGACCGACGAGCCCGAGAATCTCGCCGGCGTTCAAGTGAAGCTGAAGACCGTCCAGCGCCCGAAATCCGCCGAAGCGCTTGACCAATCCCGTAACCTGTAGAAGCGATTGCGTCTCAGGGGACATCGATGCCCCAACGCCGCAAGAGGGAAACAAGGCCGTTCGGCAGAAACAGAACAAGGCCGACAATGAGGGCACCGTAAATCAGCTGAAAATATTGCGGCGTCGAAATTCCGACGGCATTGTAGATGCCGTAAAGGATGACGACGCCGAGGATCGGTCCCACGACCGTCGCCGTTCCGCCGAACAGCGCGAAAACGATCGCGAAAATGGTGAACTCGCCGCTGAATACGGTTTCGGGGTAGAACACCGAGGCGTACCAGGCAAACACGCTGCCGGCGAGGCCCGCGATCAACGCGCTCAATAGCCAAGCGATGACGCGCTCGCGCACCACATTGATACCGGCCATGCCCGCGCTGATGGTGTCTTCCCGGATGGCCTGCAGCGCCAGACCGAATTTCGAATGGCGCAGAAAAATAACGATGAACAAAGTCGCGGCCAAAACCGCAAGCGCGGTCGCATAGGCAAGCCGAGGATTGAAGACGCCGCTCAAGCTGATGCCGTAAGGCCCACGCGTATAATCCTCGAGGTTCGGGTTGGCGACAATCTGCAGCACCGCGAGCGCAGCCGCCAAATTGGCAATCGAGAAATAGGCCCCTGAGAGGCGAAAGAGCGGCGTCAGCACCAGCGCGAGTACGAGCGCCGCCGACGCGCCCACAACGATCGCCAGGAACGGCGGCGCCTGAAGGTGGAGCACCATCAGCGAGAAGCCGTAAGCGCCGGCGCCGAAGAACCCGACGTAGCCGAACGGTAGATAGCCGGTGAAGCCGTAAATGACGTTCACCCCCTGCGCCAGCACAATGAAGATGATGAAATTGAAGAGCAGAAGTTGGTTGCTATAGACGGAAGGCAACAGCGCAAACGCCGCCACGACCGGCACAAGGATGAGGAAAACGTCGCGCCCGAATTTATGCACGGCGGGTCTGCCGACCAAGAAGCCCGCTTGGACGAAGCAACAGAACGGCGATCAGCAATAGATAAGGCAGGAGATTGGCCCAAGAACTGTAGTAGCTCTGCATGAACATGTAGGAAATGCCGTACACAAGTCCGCCGAGTAGCGTGCCGAGCGGATTACCGAGCGAGCCGATGACGATTACGGCAAAAGACGTGATGGTGACTTCGGCGCCCATCGCCGGCGTTATGCTCCCCAACAAAAAGGGCGCAAAGACTCCGGCGACCGCGGCCAGCCCCAGCCCGAACCCGAAGGCGATGGCCGAAACCCGATCCACGTCGATGCCGCTCGCAATGGCTTCGTCGCGTGAGACCATCACGGCGCGGGTCAAATATCCGAGCTTGGTGCGGTAGAGATACCAATAAACCAGAAGAACGCCGATCCCGCTCGCCAGGCCGCTCGCGACCCAGGCGGCCGGAAAGCTCTGCCCGAAGATTTCGACCGGGCCGTTTTCGACCGGGCGGCCGGTGACAAAACTCAATATCGCGGCTATCGCGCGACCGAGTTGTCCACCCGGAATCGATCGCTCGCTCGTGCCCCACAGAATGGTGGCGAGCGCTTGAATCACCTGCGAAAGCCCGAAAAATAGAATGAAGGAAAGCATTTCCGGGTCTTTCGCCCGCAAGAGGCGCGGCACGATCAAGTAATAAAGCGGAAACCCCACAAGCAAGAAAACGATAAACGCAACAGGAATCGCGGGAACCGGATTGATCGCAAACAGCGAAAACAGCCAGAACGCCAAAAACGCACCGAGCATGAGAAAGTCGCCGTGCGCGAGATTCACGATGCGCATGACGCCAAAGACGAGATTCAAGCCGAGCCCGATGAGCGTGAAGTAGAGGCCGAACAATAGTCCGGCCAGCAACGTATAGGTCAGCATCGGCGCGGTCC
>WNFC01024056.1_pt1 | contig 11840 bp, 8 predicted proteins | sample 5400541 | NCBI WGS metagenome assembly WNFC01 (sample SAMN13153342, study PRJNA577476) | soil metagenome | isolation source: 120 cm saprolite under Douglas fir tree site 2 hole 2 replicate 1 | place: USA:California | collected 2015-04-18 | reverse complement strand
CAGCGCTTAGTACGACCCCTCGCGAGGTGGCTCTAGATCTGCGTCCGAGTCGTCGCGTATCAAATTATCAAGGCTGGCGAACAGTCCACCAAATCATTCTGAGCCCTGACCGCCAGGCTTTGTCATCATCTTGACTTGACCAGAAAGGCTCATTCGCGTCCACAGCTTTACAACCTGTCCAAACCCCTCCATCAACGGGGACCAATCTCCTGAATCGCCAAGCAGGAAATCCCGCCCTCAAGCTGCCTTTTACCGGACGTCAATTCCGCGAACAAGGAACCGAAGCCGTTCAGCCGAAGCGCGGCCAATCGAGAAAGAGTTATGGTATTAGGCAGCATAGAGCATCTCCAACACTACTTCACAAAGCCAGGCTAATCGCGAAAGAGTATGTTCCCGGGATTTATCCACTCAGTTGCCACCTGATGACGGTGCAGGTCCAACGCCCAGAGAAGGGGCCCCGTAATCGGATCCTTCAACTCGCACGTCAACGGGAAACCCTCATTAGGCAGCCTTCCAGAACTTGAACTGCCCCCGCACCCGCGTTACCTACGCAACCACTGCCTTCATCCACACCATACATTAAAACCTTCGAGGTCGACCCACCGTAGCTCGCAGTCGCTCGTCGCATCGCTGACGGTGCGGTCCGACGTGCCCACCGACGCGTCGTTCTCCGTCTCGGTCATGCGCGTGGGCGGGTGGCGCGAGTCGAATCTCGTCTCTCGAGAAGCAACAGGACTCGGACGCTATCGCGCGGTACCTCGACACCGTTGATGAAGTGCTGTTTGGCGGGGGTAAGGGCTGCGGCGTTAAGGAATGGGCGTCCGAGCGGGACCACGTGGACCGCAGGGAGAAGCTGGAACGGGAGGCGCGAAAGAAGAGTCGGAAGCTGAGTGTCTCGTTTCTCGATTCCAGCGGGGCCCTCGTCGGCGTCAGAACCTGTCGGGAGCGACAGCTTCGACAGTGCTTCGACCGACGCGTGGCACCCGCGGACGTGTTGGGCGCCATGCAGAATCTCGCTGTCACGGAGGAGCCCGAGGGGCTTCAGAGCTCCCAGAATAACATGATCGCGTCGACGACGGCGACGACCTTCCACGGTGGGCGCAGCGCAGCGCTTTCCCGGACGGTGAGCTCCCGCGCTCACGCGCGCGGCTCGTCGCGTTGCTCCCTTCCTCCCTCATGTCCCACCTGCTCACCAGATTGGGCCGAATTATGGAATGCTTTATCGTCTGGTCAACTGCTCTTCGTTGCTTAGAACATTGGCGCCAGACAGTCCAGAAAGCCGTGGGGCTACATCAACGACGACTCGATCCATGATATAGTCGCTCTGGAACACGCGCTTCCAACACCTGCGGACGTCGTAAGAGGAGAATAGCCGCAAAGGCTGAACTTTCAGGCGCAAGGACAACCAGCCTCTATGGTGCGCGTAAGTCCCCCTCGGTTTGTCAACCTTTTTATGATGTGTCTCACGGACTCACGAGGACCGTGTATGTCCATGTAGTATCCTGAGGATCCGCTATATGCTACCTATCATCTCCCTCTCCACGCCAGACGTACCGACGGTGAAACCGAGCCTGAGGCCTGATGGGTGCTGAATTCGCGACGCTATCTCCGACGACGTTCAAGTCCTCCGAGTTCCCGGTCTTCTTCGATGCACTCGTCGTCGCGCGTCGAGACGACGGCGAGGCAGACATGCTCGAAGTTACGCTCTGTTGGACATCGGCAATAGTCGAAGGGCGCCGCAATCGCTCTCACTCCTTCTAATCTGTCCGACTTTCTCGCCCATTACGGGGACTATCGCCTCCCTGCCATTTGCCTTCGGAAAAAAGCCAGTAGACGTGACCGTTGCCGCGCAGAAGCTCTTGGAATCTGATGTATCTTCGAACATTTCTGCAAAATCTGTGGTTTTTAGGCATGCGTTACTTACGCCCGCGAGGCAGGTGCGTCCAGCGAGCCGACTACCCGATGACATCTTGACATTTTATAGAAAATCTCGTTTCGGCTCTGCGGAGTGTCTGCGAATCATGACATTTCCGTCTCATTCAGCTCATCCCATGAACGCCTAGTCCATCGGCCGCGGTCGCTTTTCAAGTTCCTCTGGCGGAAGGTGGGAATCACACTGCAGATACCAATCCTCCCCAAATATGTTCCGGGTACATTTCTCCCATTCTTTACGTCGGGCTATCGAGTCTCCGACTGACGAACCTCCTTTTGACACATCCAACTACTCCTGTACGCACTCCGCCCACCTCTTCCGCACATCACTTAGTTGACGACCCCATCTCCTCTACTGCTTCAAGATCCGTGGATACGACCCCGTGACGCGCGGGGCCACGCTTCAATTTGCAGAGACGAATCAACTCCTGATGCTGTCGTCCAGAAGGCTCGCGAGGCCGATATTTTGGTATCTTTGTCGGCACTCTTGGAGTCGGTTCGCCTCCGATCCTCTCTCTCTCGCTTATTGTTATCGTAATGACCAACGAGTCAGCGTCATATCTTTCTCTTATCGCCCATCTTCGTCAAGTTCTAGCACGCGCTCATAAGAAGGCGTACATGATCAGCGTGGGAAACCTCAACCTTGCTGAGCTCGCCAACTTCGCAGAGATAGAATGCTTTGTTCTCGTCGCATGCTCCGAAAACTCGCTTGTCCATGCAAAGGTATCGTCGATATGTACCTTATCCCTCCCCGTTCAACCCGATCAACCTTGACGTTACCAGGATTTCTTCCGTCCAATCGTGACACCATTCGAACTGCAACCACTGCTGGCTTCCCCGATGTGGACTGGCAAGTAGGCGGTCAATTTCGACGAGGTTCTCGCACGTGGGCTCCGCATGACCTCACGAGATGATGACGAGGAACTTTCCATGGATCGACACTGTTTGGCAAGTCTGCAAGGTGAGTGGGCGAAGATTCGGAGCTAGCCAGGTCAATGTAAGCCAGAACGCGGGTACCTATCCTCGAACTAACCCAACAGCACGCTGTGGGAGTCCATTCGGGAGGTATTTCTGTCCTACTAGATGGACATGAAATACAAATATGACATAGTCGAGTCATCAAATCATTGGGATCCTCGGCTGCATCATCGAACCATTCAGATAAGTTATCATCGTCTTCGGGCACAGGGATAGGAGTAAAGGGCTACTAACGAAAGTTGAGACCGTTGCGGTGAGGTCGTGGCCGTGTCCGAGGACATACCATCAAGACCATCATATCATGCAATGGCTCGAAGACGGGAAAGGTGCGGCTCGATTGGACGTCCAGCAGCTGCCCCTGGCTCTGCGTGGGCGCTTAGAGAGTTCTCTCCAGAGCATGCTCGTTTCGATGAAATGAAGTACCCAAATAGATTTTGTTCTGTGACTGTCAGCACTATATCCAGCATCGCCCAATTTTCCCAATTTGGAAACAGTATCACCCATCCAGTATTTTTGACCAATCTCTCATATTCACCAGACCACCAGACAACCAGACCACCCCAAAATGGGTGGTTAGGAGCCTGGCAGAGGGTATGCTTAGAGACGTATGATGTGCTTCTACGGCGTATAGTGGTGTCCGGTTTTGGACCCGAGGACAACAAGCTTCTAAACAACGTGGTCAGTCATCCATTGTTGAAATTTTGAAACGCCGTCTTGAAGATGGAAGAATTCTTTAATCTTTTCCTTGACAGATGATGCATCTAAGAGATGAGATGGGCACCCTCGTAGGATCACATCGATCACAAGGCGATAATGCGTAGACTAAAGAGGAAATCGTTTGGTCTTCCTCGTCAGACGAGCACGTGGTACCTGAACGGTGATATCATTATTCCTGATTCGGATTCGCGCTGAGTCGCAAAAGTCGGAGCGATTCCCAGTGCCGAAATGTTTTTGCTTGTTCGAGACGAGTTGACTTTGAAACGCAGATCCCGTTGATCTAGAGCGATCCTGTGCCTGCGCACTCACCGCTGATGCTAGTGCGAGCTTTTTCATGTGGAGAAGGCCTCTACGGGCTTGGTGCCCCCCATCCGGTGATTTATGTGCATGGTCTTTGCCTAGCTGGATGGATGCCAGAACTTCAAGCCTCCGCACGGGCGCCAAGTCGTCTGGCAACGTCACGTTGATATACCGTAGCTGTCACCCACCCAACCAACAAACGCCTAACCAACACGCTTCTGTCATCACCGCAGAACGCCCCGCAAGCACCGACATCACTCACCATCACATAGATCGAGCACGACGCGACGCTGGTCAACAGGCCGGGGGGGCGGAACTCGTTGAAGTACATAAAGGAGGCGAAAGCAAACATCACGACATAATATATAGACAAGATCCTACTTTTTTTTGAGTCCGTTAATGTCCGTCTGGGGTGGGACCGTCCTCCTCTGACGTTAGCCTACCGTGTGTGTATATATGTCTTATGGTCGTTTGTCGGTCGGGTGCGTCTCGAGAAAGCTACATAGGATTCTGCGCATCGAAATGGATGTTAAAAAAATACTTTTTTCACGCTCTCTTGGAATATACTAGGAGGATAACTCACGATGACGTTTACCTCGCAGCTGCTCCCGGAGATTCGACGGTGAGTTTCCTGCGTTACACAACAGACGATTGGCTGAGATTCGGAAGCTGTCGAATGGTTGCATTATCTTTGTCCGTTATAGCGTTAACTTAGGAGCAGAGCTTTCGAGATAGAGCCCTCTCAGGCTCGACTGTGAGAGACAATTGGATTCTTGGTTTTCGTGATAAACAGGTGGCTGAGCCTGTGCCGACCACCGTGAGAGCCTGAGGACTCGGAGCCAGTGACCGCCGTTTATGTGCGAATGCCCAAGACGAATGATCAGATCGATCAGACCGACAAAAGGGGGATGACATGTGTTGTACTAGGTATGCCATGTTGACGTTCGAAGGCCTGTGTGATATTTTCCGGGGCTATTCTACGCAAAACGATAAGAAAAGAACACAGTCCCAATTGAATTGCCGAGCGGTAGAGCGGCGTTAATGAGGGTTTAGTGGTATGACAAATGACAACTTAGGAAACCCGGAGCCTGTCGTCAACCTCTTGTTTGAAGCAAATCGAACATGCCATCTAAGGCTTCTCTCAGCTTTCGACGGAGACAATGAGGACTTATGCCTGACAACGAGTGGTTCTGGGGGCCAGCTGTACTAAGTGCGCGAATGTGATCGGACAATTCTTTGCGGCCACGCCATCCCCGGGCCCGCACTGGCACCTCAAATTATCAATACCATCAATGTTCGTCGTTGGCGTTAACAGGACCGCTAGCAGTCGGTGAAGATACGTAATCATAGGCACAACGAAACGCATTTTTTGATCCGAGTCGGTGATAGTGATTGTTGCTCTTCAATTATTCAGCGCATTCGATTTCCGCGGGCCGTCGTTCGCCCTAGCTGATTTATTCGTTGTCCCTTTCAACCCGCTTCGCGCGTATGATGCTAGACACGTACATGCTTTCGCGTGTGGTCCTTAGTCGACCTCGCATTGGGAGAGACCTTGATTGATTGATTACTAGCCCAAACACTACGCGGCTACACCCACTACTCCATAGCTAGTGGGTCTGATGTCCGCGGCCTACAGTCAGCGGGTAAGTTTCCTTATATGGCGCTCCTTCAAGATATATGACTCTTTGGGGATGTTTCTTCCCAGCGATACAGTTCAGTCTTGCCCTGGGCTTTGCACAGAGACGGAGGCTATACTTCAAGTATAACCTCCGTCTCTGTGCAAAGTTGCAAGACAGGTCCGTGATTCTGACTGTCATTCATTTCTTGACGTCGAGCTGACTCGACCCGGCCCAGTGGCAGTTGACAATTGTGACCCTCTTATCTCACCACGTTATGCTCAGCCGCCCAGAGACCCCTTGCACCTATCTGGAGGACTGATGAACAGCAGCATGTCGTGATGGTGGTCGTTCGATATTCCAACCCGCCCTGCGCTCTACATCCCTGGATCTGGATGCGGAGGGAATTTATGAATTGTGCCCTGTGGTTCTGGAATATAAAACCGCGTCAAGTTTTTTCTGCGCGCCTATCCTCGCCGCTCTCCCCAATCCTTTTGTGCGAGGAGCTAGTATCATACTTGGCTCGCGGGACATGCATCCCCTCTGTCTTCTTCCAGTTCTTAGCCTCCTCTTTGGAGCTCGTGCATCCAACGTCGACTCGCGCAACGCGGTCCCACATCCCCTCGATGTGCGTGACACTGTCGACGTATGCGCGACCCTCGACACGGGCCTCGTAGTCCCCAACTTTCTGGGGAAAATGACTAGCGTTGGGTATATTAGTGCGTCAACTTCAAGATTCATCTTTACGTTCACGCTTTGCATTCCTGTCCCTGAGTGATCGACAGGTGTCTGCCTCTGTCTGTCGGGCTGTTCTGATTTCCTTGTGACTGACGAGGTCGCGATTCTGGCTGTCACGATTGCCGGAAAGCAGGCAGTTTCTGATACTTTGGTGGAGCTGGTCCGCTGATAGATTAATATGTCAACCTGGCACGTGTTTGATTATTTCTCAGGTCATCAATGCCGCCAGCTCGTCGAAGTGTGTTTATCCCGATCACAGCATCCCGACCTGCATCGATGATGACCCCTGCGGATTCCACTGCACGGACGGATTCACACCTCAGCCCCAGTACTACCCGACGAAGTGTGTATGCAACCCCCCATCGGTCGTCTGCAACGGCAAGTGCGTGGCGCCGGGAGCGTGTCCCACTCTGAAGCCGCGCGATAACAAGAAGCGCTGGGTCGGCAGCGGCTCCTGTGCGGAGAACGGGCCCGGATGGGCAGCCTGCGGTGTCTTTGGTGGCGGCGCCCGCGCGTGGGAGTGTGTCAATATTGCGCGCGATCTCGAGAGCTGTCAGTGGCAGGCATTCTGCATGTACCGAGTCTCCGTGCGCGTCGAAACTGACATGCTTTTATCTCCTCTCGTAGGTGGTGGCTGCGTGTTGCCCCTCACGACGTACTCTCCCATCGGCGATGATTGCACGGCGATCACCGGAGTCGCCGACGTTTCTTGTCTGTCTGGCAAATGCGTTGTCCATCGCTGCCTCCAGGATTTCGTCCCCTCCCTCGACGGTACCCGCTGCATCCCCAACTACCCGGAGATATCAGAGCCTGACATTGACGGCGCGGAGGACGACATAGGGATAGAGTTCGTGCCAACGAGGATCTTTGGACTCGAACACGTCCCTCTGGAAAGGAACTGAATTCTACCATCATCTTCCCGGCTGGTGTAATATACATTGGGACATTAATGTCTCACACTTCATCAGCGGTTTTCTTGGTATTCTTGACAAATTCTATCTTTACTCTTTCCGTCTTTCCGTCTTTGGATCTGTGTTAACATTGCTCTCGATATAATGGACGATGTTTGTAGTAGCTTTATCTCGTGATGTAGGACACTCGATGGGAAGTCTGAGATTAACCTGAGATCACCTTGACAAGTACGTCGATGAGCTCTTCCATGACCATCAGAACCTTTTGTGGGGAGAGGTGCGCATGGAAAATGGGTTTCAACTTTTCCCAGCGCATCGATATCTAAAATAGAAACATTCCGGAGAATCTTCAAACACAAAGCATTCAAACAACTGGATGCCGGGTGCGATGATAAACACCTTCGCTACACTAGCCTTGTCGCCGCCCGCACAAGACAGGAGCTGAGACCAGCGCCAGGTGTACGCGCCGTTGATTACGAGTACGTGGGCTCTGCAAGGGGTTGCGATCTGTTGACGGGAAGACTCGAAGATCAGAACGGGTGGATCGGGCCAGTCATGTCATCATCACCTCGCCCTCACCCTCAACTCTGAGGTGGGCCTCGCGAGCGTTGAATTGACGTCACAACACCAATCATGGAGAGCACACCGACTTTCTCGATTGAAGTGTGAATTTGAGATCGCTCGCTGGAAGATACAGCGGACACGCGAAACCGACGGATGTAAGATGTTTTACAAAACGAAAAAAAAGGGAGATGTAGTGGGATGAGTGACGCGCATGTGCGATCTACTGGACTGAATCGTTCCCCCAAAAGCGAATTCCTATAATCGCGGACGCTCCGTGGTCCCAAAACACGTGCAGGGCGTAATCCGCCCAGCGTCCTCCAACAAGACTTACGAATATCAGAGGGAAACATCGATGGCGCAAAGATTCGCAGTGTAGAGCAGACAACGCAGGGTGATATCTAGCGTTCGGTGTCAGATCACCCTCGGGCGGGAGAGTGCGGATACACACCTCTTGCACAAGCTTGAGAGCTCAAATGCAGTGAAGACACGCTCCTGCGAGGTCCGACGCCGGATCCTTAAGTAATTCAAACTTCGGTTGGCTTTGGTTTGTCTTTGCAGCGTCTTACTCTTCTCCAGAGTAGAATTCGAAGGTAGGGTCGACCAAGCCCGATACGCTCAAGAACGGTTTTGCGGTCATGGCGGCATTTCGCATCCGCGGTATTATATTCATGAAGCACCCGAACGACTTCCGCATGTCCCTGTTTCGACGCCAAATGCAACGGTGTCGACCTGTACACGTTCCGGCAGCGAGCATCTGCGCCATGTTCGAGGAGCACCCGGGCGACTTCCGCGTGTCCTTGAAACGATGCCCAATGCAATGGTGTCGACTTGTACAAGTTCTGAGCACTCGCACCTGCGCCATGTTCGAGGAGCACCCGAGCGACTTTTACATGTCCGTATTGCGACGCCAAATGCAATGGTGTCCACTTGTCTACATTCTTGGCATGAGGATCTGCGCCATGTTCGAGGAGCACACGAACAACGTCCGCCTGTCCTTTTATCGACGCCTGATGTAATGGAGTCCACTTGGCTACGTTTTGGGCATTCGCATCTGCATCATGTTCGAGGAGCACCCGAACGACTTTTACATGTCCATTTTGCGACGCCAAATGCAATGGTGTCCACTTGTCCACGTCCTTGGAACGAGCATCAGCGTCATGTTCGAGGAGCACCCGAGCTACTTCTGCATGTCCCTCGAACGACGCCAGATGTAATAGGGTCGAATTTTTCACGGTCCGGGCATTCGCATCTGTGTCATGTTCAAGGAGCGCCCGGGCGACTTCGGCATGTCCTTTTTTCGACGCTAAATGCAATGCAGTCTGCTTGTCCACGTCCTGGGCACTGGGATCCGCGCCATGTTCGAGGAGCACCCGAGCGACGTCCGCATGTCCCTCTTGCGATGCCCAATGTAATGGTGTCGACTTCTTCACGGTCTGGGCATTTACATCTGTGCCATGTTCGAGGAGGATCCGAGCAACATCGGCATGTCCCATTCGCGACGCTAAATGCAACGGAGTCCACCCGTCCACGTCCTGGGAACTCGGGCTTGCGCCGTGCTCGAGGAGCACCAGAACGATTCTCGCGTGCCCGCTTTCTGATGCCTGATGCAACGGAGTCCTCTGATACACGTCCTGGGCCTTTGCATCCGCTCCGTGATCGAGGAGCACTCGAACGACTTCCACGTGTCCGCCTTGTGACGCCAAATGCAATGGAGTATAGTTGTCTATGGCCTGGGCATTCACATCGGCATCATGGTCGAGGAGAACCCGAGAGAGTTCCGCATGTTCGCGTTGCGACGCCAAATGCAACGGAGTCCACTTGTCCATGTTCTGCGCATTCGGATCCGCGCCATGTTCGAGGAGCACCCGAGCGACTTCCAAATGTCCGCCTTGTAACGCTCGATGTAACGGAGTCCACTTGTCCACAGCCTTCGCACTCGCACGAGCGCCGTACTGAAGGAGCACCCGAGCAACTTCCGCATGTCCGGCCCGCGACGCCCAATGCAACGGAGTTGACATGAGACGGTCCCGAACATTCGCATCTGCCCCATGGTGGAGAAGCGCCCGGGCGACTTCCACGTGCGCGCATCGCGATGCCACTTGCAAGGGTGTCGCCTTGTCATCGAAGCCCGGGGCTTCGACGTGCTGTGAGCGTTTGAGAACTAGGAACGGAACCAACTCATATAAACCACAGATAGCAGCATAATGCAAGTGACTGCCTCTGGGTTGTGACGGGCGTTCCGATCGCGTAGCTTGATGCCACGAGTCGATTTCTGTATCATATATCCAGACCCAGACGGCGAGATGCGGTGTTTTCGGGTCAAAGAGACGTTTAACGGCCTCTTGTGTGCGTGGCGGCACACCTTCGAATCGCGCGTGGTCTACCCAGTGCTTGGCGGCGTATTTGGCGAGAGGAAAGTCCTGCAGGCTGTCCCTGGTAATCTTTTCGTCCAGGTGTAGCAGAATGGCCAAGCATGCTTGCGCCATGATCGTATGAGCCGGTGTCAAAGAAACATGGTAGCAGGAAATACTGCTTCTTGCTTCAGCCAGGCGAGTCGACGTCAAGAATTCTTTCACCGAAAAGTGGGAAAATTGTATAACTGTGGAATCCCCGACTTTGACAGCGGCAAGCAGACTGGAGCACGTAGATAGTATGGCGACCACCGTGACCGGATTTTCTGGGCGCCAACTAGCACGAAAGGTGGGAGTTGGTCCTGCGTCGAAATCAAATGCGAGGAATTCTGCGAGCTCCTCGACGCGAAGTGGGCGGGATGCCACCGCAACAATTTCGAAGAGACGGTGTGCAAATTTCCAGTTCGCCTTATCGATATCTTGCAAGATGCGCTCGTACGTCACATCAAGGCTCTCTGGTAATTCTTCCAAAGCATGCCGGATACGCACGGGTGGGCAGCGGCGAAGATAGTCAAGCTGGCAGGAGATCCAGCGGAACCTAAATAACAGGTATGAGCGAGGCTTGGATTGATATAAGGTAATGATAGCGTACATCCCGTCAGCTTTCTTCGAAAGTACTTCAATAACCAACTCCTTGTCTTCCGCTTTCCATACTTCCATCTTCGGATCCGTGTTCACGACAGATCTGATGTAGTCGACGATGTCTTGAATTTGTCCACGCTCGTCATGGAGGGAAATATGGTGGGAAGGGAAAGGGTCAAGGACTCTTCTGATGTCGGCTTCGGGTCTGCTCGTGATACAAATGCGCAAATTTGGAAGGCGTAAACCGATAAGCTCCTCTGCAAATTTTACGACGGTTTCGCGGGGAGAGGGTCGGTCAAATCTGTCTGGACACTCGTCCAACGCATCTATGATGATATAAACCGGCGCTTGTCTAGGGTGTTTGAGCATGCATTTGAGACATCCGATAAGTGCTTCGTCATTGGCATGACGTGAACCACAATCATATGCCGAATAGAAATCGAAAAGAATGGTGGAGTAGGCATCGGACTGATGACAGAGCTGGACCAGCAGAGACGACACCAATCCACGGAGCTCTTTCTTGTCGTCAGCCTTAAAATCACAGTAGAAAATGGCCAACGAGGCCAGTCCTCGTTTGCGCATGTCATCGATGTCCTCGATGATCGTGGAACTGACTAATTGCGTAAGTTCTCAGCGGAAACACTGAAAGTTATCGTACCAAAGTACACTCTTCCCTGCGCCGGCTTCAACGCGAAATCGTTATTTCCAGCAAAGACGCGCAAGACTCAGACACCCACGTTTCCCGTGAATCCATAACAAGGAGTTCGGACCCGACGATTTCCATTCGGTGAAAATATTGCCTTGGACAAACCACGTCGACGTGCCTTTGTGGTGCGATTCGCGAGCGGCGTTGTGGTTTTCCCATGGATCTGGAGGAGATAGCCACTTTCGGGCGTCTCCCTGCACCTTGTCACCTACAAGGAGTTTCAGTGTTCCCGTTAGTGATGTCGGTAATAGGCCAAAGCTCACGTTGTGATTTGTTTATCTTGCTCGCAATGTCTTGCATGACGTCTATTATCTAATCAGGCATACGGATGCCTTTGCTCTCATCAAACAAACGTACCTAGAGCGTCCCGGATACCATCTGCTGA
>WNFC01021831.1_pt1 | contig 11841 bp, 9 predicted proteins | sample 5400541 | NCBI WGS metagenome assembly WNFC01 (sample SAMN13153342, study PRJNA577476) | soil metagenome | isolation source: 120 cm saprolite under Douglas fir tree site 2 hole 2 replicate 1 | place: USA:California | collected 2015-04-18 | reverse complement strand
TAATGCGCTGATTGGAGTTCGACTCACAAATGCTCTTCACCGCCGACCATGACGAACCACGCCGCATCCTGCAAAGATTCATCGCCGCGGAAATCAACCCGTTCGTCGACGAATGGGAGAAGGCGGAACAGTTCCCCTCGCACGAGCTGTTCAAAAAGCTCGGCGATCTCGGCTTCCTCGGCCTCAACAAGCCAGTCGAATTCGGCGGCCAGGGGCTCGATTACAGTTTTGCGCTGATGATGGCGGAAGAACTCGGCGCCATCAGATGCGGCGGCGTGCCGATGGCGATCGGCGTGCAGACCGATATGGCGACCCCGGCGCTGGCGCGGTTCGGCTCCGACGAAGTGCGCCATGAATTTCTGGCGCCGGCGATTGCCGGCGATGCGGTTGCCTGTATCGGCGTCTCCGAGCCGGGCGCGGGCTCCGATGTCGCTTCGATCAAGACGAGTGCGCGTTCCGACGGCGACGATTACGTCATCAATGGCGGCAAGATGTGGATCACCAATGGCGTGCAGGCCGACTGGATCTGCCTTTTGGCCAACACCAGCGACGGACAGGTCCATCGCAACAAGTCGCTGATCTGCGTGCCGATGAAAACCAGGGGCGTGCAGGTCGCGCGAAAACTCGACAAGATGGGGATGCGCTCCTCCGACACCGCGCAGATCTTCTTCGACAATGTGCGGGTGCCGAAGCGCAACCGCATTGGCGAGGAGGGCAAGGGCTTTACCTACCAGATGGTCCAGTTCCAGGAGGAACGGCTGTGGGGCGCGGCGGCCTGCCTCAAGGCGCATGAATACATCATTGCCGACACGATCGAATATACCCGCAACCGCAAGGCGTTCGGCCAGAGCATCCTTGACAATCAAACCGTCCACTTCAAGCTCGCGGAGATGCAGACCGAAGTCGAGCTCCTGCGCGCGCTGATCTATCGCGCCGGGGAGGCGCTGGTCGCCGGCGAAGACGTGACGAGGCTGGCGACCATGGCCAAGCTGAAGGCGGGGCGGCTCGGCCGTGAATTGACCGACGCCTGCCTGCAGTTCTGGGGCGGGATGGGTTTCATGAACGAGACGCCGGTCAGCCGCGCCTATCGCGACAGCCGGCTGACGTCGATCGGCGGCGGCGCCGACGAGGTGATGCTGACGGTGCTGTGCAAGATGATGGGCACGCTGCCCGGAATGAATCAAGAGTAGCAGGAAGTCCTCATCCTGAGCGAGTGTGAAGCAATCCTTTTCGTGTCCCGGACGCGGTGCAGCGCACTTCACGATGCACCGCAGAGCCGGGACCCAAGGCGATGCGGGGTTGCACAATGGACCCCGGATCAGCAGCGCACCGCCATAGCGCGTCGAAGACGCGCGTAAACGCGCTGATGGCGCTGCGCAGCATCCGGGGCACGCATTCCTCATCCTGAGGAGGCGCACTTGCGCCGTCTCGAAGGATGAGTCTTGTGTTGCTCATGGTTCGAGACGCGCGCGTCAAGCGCGCTCCTCACCATGAGGATCATAAAGGGAGACGGAACGACATGATCACGCTTTATCATTGCCACGCGGCGCGCTCGTTCCGGCCGCTGTGGATGCTGGAAGAGATGGGCCTGCCCTATGACCTGAAAATGCTGCCGTTCCCGCCGCGGGTGTTCGCCAAGGAATACCTCGCGCTCAATCCGCTCGGCACTATTCCGTTGATGATCGACGGCGAAACCAAAATGACGGAGTCCTCCGGCATCTGTCATTATCTCGGCACCCGCTATGGACCGACGCCGCTGGTTGTCGGCGTCGACGAGCCGGCCTACGGCGCATTCCTGAACTGGATGTATTTCAGCGATGCGACGCTGACCTTTCCGCAAACACTGGTGCTCCGCTACAGCCAGCTCGAGCCGGAAGAACGGCGTAATCCGCAAGTGGCGACCGATTACGCCAAATGGTTCTTCGGCCGGCTGCGGGCGGTCGAAGCGGCCACCGCCAAGGCGGAGACGCTGTGCGCCGACCGGTTCACGGCCGCCGATATCGTCATTGGCTTCGCGTTGCGGCTTGCCGAGAACATCGGCCTTGCCAAGGATTTCGGGCCCAACGTCGCCGCCTACTGGCAGCGCTTGCAGGCGCGCGATGGGTTCAAGCGAGCCGTCGCTGCGGAAACTCTCGCCGGCGAGCAACAGAAGGTCGCGCGGCGCTCCTGAAGCGACAACTGCGTTGCCGGCTAAATCGGCTGAATCCTGAGCGTTCCCCGATATTTATCGCGGTGACATCCGCTGTGATTTCTGTATTCTGACAAGGCTCCGACAGAGAGCCCGCTGCCCAATGCGGCGAGAAGCAGAGATCGCTCCCGGGAGGGACGCCCATGAATGACAGGGATCGCCGTGACTCCGGGCGGCTGATGCTGATCAGCCCCGAACGGGTGTTTTACGCGGGCCTCTTGGGCCGGCCGCAAAGGCGCTCCAGCGGTGGATACAACATCTATGCCGCGATGAGCGGACGCCTCAAGATCACCGAAGGCAAATCCGAGTTGGTCGGCGAGGTGGCGGTGGTTTCGCCTTACGTCCCGCACAGCGTCGAAAGCGAGCATCCCTGCATCATTTGCCTCGTGATCGAACCGGAAACGGTCGAGCCCTCGGCGATGGCAAGCCTAAGCGCCAGAATTGCCGGGGCTGGCGCGTCCGAAATCGCGCAGCGAATTCGCAACGCGTATGAAAGCTTGCGTCTGCGGGAACGTCGCGGCGGCTTTACCACGCACGAATTCGACCGGTTGTTCTTTGGCGAAAGCCTGCCTGATCGCGACATCGATCCGCGCATCAAACGCTCCGCCGCAAAACTCAATGATTTCTCCGGCAGCAAGATGACCGCGGCCGATTGCGCCGCATCGGTTAGTCTGTCGCCGTCGCGGTTCCTGCACCTGTTCAAGGAGCAGACCGGTATATCGTTCCGCGCCTTTCGCGCCTGGAAGCGGGCGCGGCATCTGCTGCATTTCGTCAACGAAGACATCAATCTCGCCCATCTGGCGCAGGACATCGGCTACCCCGACTCGACCCATTTCAGCCATTCGATCCGCCGGTTCTACGGATTACAGCCGCGCGCGATCTTTTCGGGATCGCGGGATCTCGCGATCTACCGCAGCGATCCGGGTGTCACTGACAGCGCCGGCTTCCGTCAGGGGCGGCCCTGACGGCGGTCGGAATCGGGCGATAGCGCGTGGACGCAAGAAGCGGGATGTCGCGGGACGCATGATCCGCCAGGACTGTTCCGCGCCCGCAAGACCTGAATAGACTGAAGGCCCATGCATGAGCGACAAGGCTGTCATCACCTGCGCGCTGAACGGCGTGCTGACCGACCCCAAACAGCATCACGTCCCGGTCACTCCTGAGGAAATGGCGCGCGAGGCCAGGGCGGCCTTCGACGCCGGCGCCAGCGTCATGCATATCCATCTGCGCCAGCAGGCGCCGAACAAGGGGCATCTGCCGTCGTGGGAGGTAGCCGTGTCCCGCGAAATCCAGCAGGCGATCCGCGAGGCCTGTCCGGGCGTGATCATCAATCATACCACGGGCACTTCGGGCCCGAATTATGCCGGAGCGCTCGATTGCGTGCGCGAGACCAGGCCCGAGATGGCGGCCTGCAACGCCGGCTCGCTGAATTATCTCAAAGTCAAGAGCGACAACACCTGGGCATGGCCGCCGATGATGTTCGATAACGCGGTCGAGAAAGTGCAGGACTATCTCGACGTGATGAAGGCGGTCGAGACGATTCCCGAATTCGAATGCTTCGACGTCGGCATCGTGCGCTGCGTCGGAATGTACCGGCAGATCGGCATGTATTCCGGGCCGCTGGAGTATAATTTCGTCATGGGCGTCGCTTCGGGCATGCCGGCCGATCCGGAATTGCTGCCGATCCTGTTGAGGCTGAAATTGCCGGAAGCGCATTGGCAGGTCACCGCGATCGGACGGGCGGAAATCTGGCCGCTGCATCAGCGCTGCGCCGACCTCGGCGGCCACCTGCGCACCGGGCTTGAAGATACCTTCTATCAGCCCGACGGGACCAAGGTGACATCGAACGGGCAGTTGATCGAGAGCATTGCAGCCTGCGCGCGCCGCGCCGGCCGCGAGATCGCGAGCCCGGCGGAAGCCAGGCAAATTTTTGGGATCAGGCATTGAACCGTCTGGCACAAGCCAACCACACGTCATTCCGGGATGCGCCTCTTGGCGCAGGCCCGGAATCCATACCCCCGATCGTGGTTATGGATTCCGGGCTCGCTCGCTCAGCGCAAAATTGACGCAAGGCGTCAATTTTGTCGCGAGCTCGCGCCCCGGAATGACGATCGCAAATGTTGAAGCGGGTCGGCCTAAACGGGAGGATTCGATATGACAGATTTACCAGCCACCGGCGGCGTGCCAGGCCCGGGCCGTATCGGCCGGGTGGCGATCGGCGATCTCCTGAAACGCGCGGCGGCGCGGTTCCCCGACCGAACAGCCGTCACCGACGGCGAGCGGCGCGTGAGCTTCACCGAGATCGAGCGCGACGCAAATCGCTTTGCCAATTATCTGGTGGCGCGCGGACTAAAACCCGGCGAAAAGATCTCGACCATCTGCAACAATTCGGTCGAATTCGTCAAAGCGCTGTTCGGCATTCATCGCGCCGCGCTGGTCTGGGTGCCCATCAACACTCAACACCATGCTCGGGCCATCAGACATGGATTACATCCTCGACCATGCGGAGGTGCGCTTCGCGCTGATCGACGATAATCTGCATGCGCAATCGGACCGGCGCGCGGTGCTGAAAAAGCGCGGCATCGACCTGATCGCGGTCGATCTCACTGGTGCGGCCGCCGCACAAGGCCTGGAGAATTTCAACGATCTGATAAAAGGCCAATCCGAGATCGAGCCCGACATCGACTTCGACGACCGCGATCTGGCGATGATCATCTATACATCTGGCACCACCTCGCGCCCGAAAGGCGCGATGCATTGTCATCTCGCCGTGGTCATGGCGGTCATGAGCAACGCCATCGAGATGCATCTCGATCGCAATGACGGCGTCACCGGACAGTTCCCGCTGTTCCACTGCGCGGGCCACGTGCTGCTCTTGAGCTATCTGTCAGTCGGCGGACGGATGGCGCTGATGCGCGGCTTCGATCCGCTTGTTTGCATGGAAGCTATCGTGCGCGACAAGCTCACGGTCTTCGTCGGCCTGTCGCTGATGTATCAAGCGATCCTCGATCATCCGCGCCGCAAGGAATTTGATCTTTCGGGCTTGCGGACCTGCATCTACACCATGGCGCCGATGGGCCGTCCGCTGCTGGAGCGCGCGATCGCCGACATGTGCCCGAATTTCGTTCTCTCAAGCGGCCAAACCGAAATGTATCCGGCCACCACGATGTCGCAGCCCGACCGGCAGCTCAAACGTTTCGGCAATTACTGGGGCGAATCGCTGATCGTGAACGAGACCGCGATCATGGATGACGACGGCAATCTGTTGCCATCAGGACAGGCCGGCGAACTGGTGCATCGCGGGCCGAACGTGATGATGGGCTATTACAAGGACCCGAAGGCGACCGAAGAGGCGCGCAAATTCGGCTGGCATCACACCGGCGATCTGGCGCTGATCGACGAGAACGGCGAAGTGCTGTTCCTCGATCGCAAGAAGGACATGATCAAGTCTGGCGGCGAGAACGTCGCTTCCGTCAAGATCGAGGAGACGCTGCTCGCCCATCCCGCCGTCCAGAACGCCGCCGTGGTCGGCCTGCCGCATCCGCAATGGGGCGAGGCGGTGTCGGCTTTTGTCACATTGAAACCGGGCGCGATAGCCGACGAGGCCGCCATATCAGAACATTGCCGCAAGCACCTTGGCGGCTTCCAGGTGCCGAAGTTGGTTCGGATTTTGGATGAAATGCCGATGACGGCGACCGGCAAACTGCGCAAGGTCGAGCTTCGGCAGGCGTTTGCCGATTATTTCGCGAAGATGAGCGCGTAGTGGCGGCGTGCGCATCACCTTGCGTCATTCCGGGGCGCGCGTTAGCGCGAACCCGGAATCTCGCGCTGATCATCTCGAGATTCCGGGTCTGGTCCTTCGGACCATCCCGGAATGACGACGGCTGGTATTCATGAGCATCATCGAATCCACGATCGCGCCTTCCAGCGACGCCTACAGGGCCAACCGCGACGGCATGCTGGCGCTGATTTCGCGGATGCGCGCGCTGGAAGAGCGGTCGCGCGCGGCGTCGGCCGCCGCCAAGGAGCGCTTTCACAAGCGCGGACAGTTGCTGCCGCGCGAGCGCGTGGCGCTGGTGCTCGACCCCGGCACGCCCTTTATCGAGTTGTCGACATTGGCGGGCTACATGTTCGATGTACCCGACGCCGACAAGAGCGTGCCCGGCGGCGGCTTGATCGCCGGCATCGGATTTGTTTCCGGCATCCGCTGCATGGTCAGCGCCAGTGATTCCGGCATCGATGCCGGCGCGCTGCAGCCGTTCGGTCTCGACAAGACGCTGCGGGTGCAGGAACTGGCGCTCGAGAACAACCTTCCTTACCTGCAGCTGGTCGAAAGCGCCGGCGCCAATCTGTTGCGCTACCGCGTCGAGGATTTTGTGCGCGGCGGCAACATCTTTCGCAACCTGGCGCGGCTGTCGGCTGCCGGATTACCTGTCGTCACGGTGACGCATGGTTCGTCGACGGCCGGAGGCGCCTACCAGACCGGGCTGTCGGATTACATTGTGATGGTGCGTGGACGCACCCGCGCATTTCTCGCGGGGCCGCCGCTGTTGAAAGCTGCGACCGGGGAAATCGCCACCGAAGAGGAACTCGGCGGCGCCGAGATGCACACCAGCATTTCCGGCCTTGGCGATTATCTCGCCGAGGACGACCGCGATGCGCTGCGCATCGCGCGCGACATCATGGCCAATCTGGAATGGGACCGGCCGGGCAGGAGCGAAACCTCGCATCATCAGCCGCGTCATGATCTGGAGGAGTTGCTCGGCATCATGCCGATGGACCACAAGCGGCCGGTTGACATGCGCCAGGCGATCGCGCGGATCATCGACGATTCCGATTTCACCGAGTTCGGCGCCAATTACGGCCCTGCCACCGTGTGCGGCCACGCCCGCATCGAAGGCCAGGCGATCGGAATCATCACCAACAACGGCCCGCTCGATCCGGATGGCGCCAACAAGGCGACGCATTTCATTCAGGCCTGCTGCCAGTCGCGCACGCCGCTGCTCTATCTCAACAACACCACCGGCTACATGGTCGGAAAAGCCTATGAAGAAGCCGGCATGATCAAGCACGGCTCGAAAATGATCCAGGCCGTGACCTCAGCCACCGTGCCGCAGATCACGATCTACTGCGGGGCGTCGTTCGGCGCCGGCAATTACGGCATGTGCGGGCGCGGCTTTCATCCGCGCTTCTGCTTCTCATGGCCCAATGCCAAGACCGCCGTGATGGGCGGCGAGCAGGCCGCCGAAACCATGGCGATCGTGACCGAAGCCGCCGCGATCCGGCGCGGCAAGCCGGTCGAAAAGGAAAAACTCGATGCGATGAAGGCGCAGATAACAGGCGTGTTCGACGGCCAGATGGACGTGTTTTCGACCAGCGCGCGGGTGCTCGACGACGGCGTGATCGATCCCCGCGACACCCGCGCCGTGTTGGCCGAAGTGCTGGCGATCTGCCGCGAGGCCGAGGCGCGCACGCCGCAGCGCATGCAATTTTCGGTCGCGCGGCCATGAGCGGCAGGCCGATCAAGCGCACGCCGTTCTGCAAGATCCTGATCGCCAATCGCGGCGAGATCGCGTTGCGCATCATGCGCACCGCGCGGCGTCTCGGTTATGGCGTGGTCGCGGTCTACTCCGATGCCGACCGCGATGCGCTGCATGTGCGGGAAGCCGATGAAGCGATGCGTATCGGCGAGGCGCTGCCGGCGCAATCTTATCTGAGGGTTGAGGCGATCATCGCGGCGGCAAAGACAAGCGGAGCAGACGCGGTTCACCCCGGCTATGGCTTTCTCGCGGAAAACGAGGATTTCGCCCAAGCGTGCCGCGATGCGGGTATGGTCTTCATCGGGCCATCGCCGGAGGCCATCAAGGCGATGGGCAACAAGGCCGGCGCCAAGGAGATCATGCAGGCCGCCGGCGTGCCCTGCGTTCCCGGTTATCAGGGCGCGGACCAGAGCGACGCCGCGATGCTCGCAGAGGCCAGGAAAATCGGCTTCCCCGTGATGATCAAGGCCGTCGCCGGCGGCGGCGGGCGCGGCATGCGGCTGGTCACGGACGCGGCGGCGTTTTCCGATGTCTTGCGCAGCGCGCGATCCGAGGCGCAAAGCGCGTTCGGCGACGCAAGCGTGATCCTGGAGCGCGCGATTGCCGATCCCCGCCACATCGAGATTCAGGTGTTCGGCGACGCTTTCGGCAATGCCGTTCATCTCGGCGAGCGCGATTGCTCGGTGCAGCGGCGGCATCAGAAATTGATCGAGGAAGCGCCGTCGCCGAAGGTCACGCCGGAATTGCGCGCACGGATGGGCGCCGTCGCCGTCGCGGCGGTCAAATCGCTTCGCTACGAGGGCGCGGGCACGCTGGAGTTCCTGCTCGATCGAGACGGCGAATTCTATTTCATGGAAATGAATACGCGGCTGCAGGTCGAGCATCCCGTCACCGAGGCGATCACCGGGCTTGACCTCGTCGAACTGCAATTGCGCGTCGCCGGTGGCGAGCCGCTCGGGCTTCGGCAGCAGGACATAAAATTCTCCGGACACGCGATCGAGGTGCGGCTGTGTTCGGAGGATGCGCGGGGTGATTTCATGCCGCAGTCCGGCCGGATGGGGCTGTGGCAAATGCCGGATGATCTCCGGGTCGAGCACGCGCTGCAGTCGGGATTCGATATTCCACCGTTTTATGACTCGATGATCGCCAAGCTCATCAGCTCTGGAGCGACCCGCGACGAGGCGCGGCGCAAGCTCATTTGTGGCCTCGAACAAACCGTGGCGTTCGGTGTCACGACCAATCAGGCGTTTCTCGCTGCCTGCCTGCGGCATCCCGCGTTCGCCGCCGGCGAAGCGACGACGGCGTTCATCGGGAAGTATCGCGATGATCTGCTGGCGCCGCGCAAGGGCGCGACTTCGGACGCGGCTCTCGCGGCGCTGCTGCTCTATGTCACCGACCGCCATGCGCCGCCGTGGCGGAACGGGCGAACGCTCGCGGCGACGTTTCCGCTTCCCCTCCGCATTGAGTTCGACCATGTCGTCCGTGATCTCGAAATCACACGCCAGCGCGATGGCGGTTATGCCGCAAGCCTCGACGGCCGCGAATACCGCTTCGAACTCGACGAGCTCGGCCGCGATACCATACGTTTCCGCATCGACGGCCTGATGGAATCGGCAAGATTTTTTCGCGACGGCGACCGGCTTTACATCCTGCACCGGGGCGTCACGCTTTCGGTCCGCGATCTCACCCTGGCGGCACCGGTAGCAGCGGCGGCAACGGATAGCGACGGCAAGGTTCGCGCTGCCATGAACGGCCGTGTCGTTGCGGTTCTGGTCAAGCAGGGCGAGCGCGTCGCGGCCGGCCAGCCGGTCATGACGCTGGAAGCCATGAAGATGGAACACGTGCACACGGCGCCGATCTCCGGCACGATTTCCGCAATCGACGTCGCGGAAGGCGAGCAGGTGACGACCGGAAAGATTGTCGTCGAGATCGAAGCGGAGACGCCGCCGGCGAAGGCAACGTAGGGTGAGCAAAGGTGCTCCTCGCGCCGTGCCCACCGATTAAGGCGAATTTGGCCGTGGACTCATTAGCGCGAAGCAAACACGTGGCGTGCTCAAAAACGGACATCAAATGGCCGGCAAAGGCTGCACACTCGGTCGAAAATGACCCCGAGCGGACATAGGGCTCTAGCCTGACGGTAGCCTGGCATGCTTTGATTGTCGGGCTGGGCTCCGGCTTTAGGGACTTCTTTTGGTAGAAGAACGGGCAGCGAGGCGTTTAGCAGCTGTTCTGGCGGCCGATGTCGCTGGGTACAGCCGCCTCATGGGTGGCGATGAGGAAGGCACCCTGGCCCGGTTAAAGACAATCAGAAAGTCCCTTGTCGACCCCATCATCGCCGCGCGTCGCGGGCGGATCGTCAAGACCACTGGCGACGGCATGCTGGTTGAGTTTGCCAGCGCCGTGGATGCGGTACGCGGTGCCGTTGAAATTCAGAGTGGCATGGCCGAGCAGAACGCCTCTGTGCCGCAGGACACGCGGATCGAATTCCGGATCGGAATTCACGTCGGGGACATCATATTCGATGACGATGACATCTTCGGTGATGGTGTGAATATAGCGGCCCGCCTTGAGGGCATCGCCGAACCAGGTGGGATCTGCATTTCCAACGACGCCCACCAGCTGGTCCGCGGCAAGCTCGAGATTGTCTGTGATGATATGGGGCCGCAGCCTCTCAAGAATATTGCCGAGCCTATGCAGGCGTGGCGGGTTCGGCTGATTGGTCAACCCCCTTCAGCCGTAAGATCAGATTCGGCTGTGAGTGAAACTCAGGCGCTCTCGCTTTCCGGCAAACCCTCCATTGCCGTCCTGCCATTTCAAAATATGAGCGGTGACCTCGAGCAGGAATATTTTGCTGACGGGATCGTGGAAGAGATAACCACGGCCCTATCGCGGTTTAAGTCCCTATTCGTGATCGCCCGAAATTCGTCCTTTACGTACAAGGGCAAGGCTGTCGACCTTAAACGGGTTGGACGCGAGTTGGGCGTACGCTATGTGCTCGAAGGTAGCGTACGCAAAGCGACGAACAGAGTACGCATTACAGCTCAGTTAATTGACACTTCAACGGGAGCGCATCTCTGGGCGGACCGGTTCGATGGTGCAACTGAAGACATCTTCGAGCTGCAGGACCAAGTGACGACAAGCGTTGTAGGGGCTATTACGCCGACGCTGGAGCACGCCGAAATTGGGCGCGCTCTGCTCAAGCCAACCGACAGTCTCGACGCGTACGATCATTACATGCGAGGAATTGCCAGTGCATACCAGTGGACCAGCGAAGCCACCAGCGAGGCCCTGCGGCACTACTACAAAGCCATCGAGCTTGATCCTAAATTTGCATTGGCCCACGCGTTAGCAACGGCTTGCTATGGTTGGCGCAAAACGAACGGGTGGGTGACGGACACCGCGAGCGAGATTGCTGAAACTAAGCGGTTAGCCGAGCGTGCGATCCAATTGGGTCAGGATGATGCGCAGGTATTGTGTTGGAGCGGTACGGCGCTCTCCTATGTAGGCGGCGAGGTTGATGCAGGGCTTGCCCTTATCGAACGCGCGCTTCGACTTAATCCGAACCTGATGGATGCGTGGTTCTCGAGTGGGTTTATTAGGCTCACATTGGGCGATTGGAGCTTAGCCGTAGAGCATTTCGCGCATGCCATGCGGCTTAGCCCGTTTGATCCGCTGTTGTTTATGATGCAGCAAGGGACTGCAACCGGATATTTCTTCACCGGTCGCTATGATGAGGCAGCGGTATGGTCAGCGAAATCCATCGCGGGAAATCCCAACCTGTCAGCATTGCGGATTACAGCGGCAAGCAACGCCTTTCTAGGTCGACAGGAGCAAGCGCAGAAGGCGATTGTGCGTCTCCGGGAACTCGAACCCGCGGTCCGAATTGCAACAATCAAGTTCCCAGTTCCCCTCCGCCCGTCGGACCGTGCCAGATTGGAAGAGGGTCTGCGAAAGGCCGGCCTGCCGGAGTGATCTTGGCTTCGCTCCTCTAGCCCTTTGCCTTACTGGCGAGCTTGATCGGGGTAGACCGAAAGTGGCTGGCAGAGGGTCGAAACGGCGCGAAGCGACGAAGCAATCCAGACTTCGATCGGAACCATGGATTGCTTCGCTTCG
>WNFC01009474.1_pt1 | contig 11842 bp, 17 predicted proteins | sample 5400541 | NCBI WGS metagenome assembly WNFC01 (sample SAMN13153342, study PRJNA577476) | soil metagenome | isolation source: 120 cm saprolite under Douglas fir tree site 2 hole 2 replicate 1 | place: USA:California | collected 2015-04-18 | reverse complement strand
CCGTGCGTGTGGAAGACAGAAGGTTTGGCGTACCAGTACGCATCCAGTACGCGGCCGCATTCAATCGCAGGGTGTCGTTAGGTGCCGTTCCGTATTCAGAATGGCTGGGGCGATCTCACAGCGACAGAACCCGGCTTACGCGCTGCTCTCGGCCCACACCCGTCGTATTGAATTCAGTTTCGTCGAGAAGTACGTTGTTAGAGGGAACGATCAGGGAACAGCTGGTCGAAAAAGCAGCGGTGGAAGGCGACTTACAGTGTCCCCTTCGTCCAAAAGCGAGTTCGCGCGGCGCCTTGGTCAGCATGCGGAGGGCGCCGTTGGCATGGAGCACAGTAGCGATGCCTTCTGTGTCCTTCTGATATTCGCTATCAAGCTGACACTCGCACTCGGCGGCTGCCGGAGTGCCTTAAAGCCCTGAGGACGCACGGGTCAGGACCGTGAGGCCCCAACACCCCGATTTGAGGATGCTGCGGGCCGGACGACGATGGACTCTGTGAGGGACTGGCTCTTTAGCGAGACCTACCCGTGGGGGTTTGACGCATCCGATGGTCGATCACTGCCCCATCATGCCTCGCATCATTGAGGGCATTCCGTCGCGCACGAATCCACTCACCTCGTGCGCGTGCTCGCGGATCGCACTAGCAATCCGCGCATCGCTCGAGGTCTCAGTCACAACGACGCCCTTGGCGGTAAACGTCAGGTCTCTTTGGTAACCGCTCGAGTTGCGGAACAACGTTGGCAGGCTTGAGCTCATGCACGTGACCTCGGCATGTTGGCTGAGATGCGTGTACATGCTCGAAACGTGAGCCTGGAGCAGCGCGATCAAGTCGGGGGCATCGGATTCAGTCGTGGTGCGGACTCCACCATCGATCGCCTCGACCGTTCGTCTTAGCTCGGTGTGGCGGTCAAAGAGTTTCGTGTAGCTGCTCATGTCGGCCTGGGTCGCGCTGCCCATCATTCCCGACCCCATCATTCCGCCGCCGCCCACGGACTTCAGGGCATCTCGAAGCAGGTAGCCACCGGCAAGCCCCAGACCGAGCACGGCCCCGCCTGCGGCCAACAGACCGAGCGCTACGCGCCGCGTGATGCCAGTCACGGACCCCTCAGTTACAAGCCTGATCCTGGATGACTACAGGCTGATAGTAGCAACGCGGCCAATTGCAGATTAGGCTTTCCGTATAGCTGCCCGTCCTGTCCGAAATTTCCGCGAGCGGAAAGCAATCGAACTGCTTGCATTTGCCTACGCTCTCGGCGTCGCCGGCACTCTGTGGGACTGGCGGGAGCATCTTCTTGGTCCAGGCACGCAGCCCCCACACCTTGTCATTGACCTGGGTGGCCTGCTGGTCATCTCGGCTCTGGCATTCAGTGGCAGGATCGATCTCCGCTCGCGAACGTTCATCGCCCTTTACGTGCTTTTGGTATTGGTCGTGTTGGTCGCCTTCGGCCCTTTCCTGCTCATGATGGCCGCTCCCCGGAGTGATCTGATGGCGAGCCTGATGCACTCGATGATGTCGAGTGGAGCACTGCTTGTGTACCTGCCGCTGGTGTTGCTCGCCGGTTGGAGTGCCTGGCGCTGGCTGTCGCAAGAGCCTCTCCACTGGTGGCGTTTAGCCGCAGCGTTTGGAATCGTTGTGGTCGCCCTCGCAACCGTTTGGGATCTGTATTGGCATCAGACGCACCCGATGGAGCTGCGGACGTCGATGGCGGGACTGCCGCCGCATCAGGCGATACTTGCCGGTTTCCTGATTGGACTGGTTGGCGCCGGTTGGGGAGTTGCCGCGGCCATCAATCGGGCTGGGTTCCGAACTCAAACAACCGGGGGCACAATGGAGAACCCAGCGTCGAGGTCGAAGTAGCGATCGTCCATGAAATGACCCCGCGCTCGCATTTCCGCCTGGCGGACCAATCCTTGACCGTCGACGATTACGCGGAACCAAACCGGACTCCCATAGGGAGCTTCGAAGAACGAGACCACCTGCTCACCGCCAGGTCCACTCGCGTCCACGATCGTCGCGTCCTGTATCGGCGCGGAGTCCCATGCGAAATCCGGCACCCGGATCGGAAGGGTGTCCTCTACCACCCACCGTCCGGTCGGTGTCGACCGCGAGTAACGGACAGTTCCTACGATCACGGTCTCGCCTCCGGTTGAGAGCTGGTAACTCAATCGATCGGGTGACTGAAACGCGTACAGAGTGCGCAGAGGCCGCGATGCCGGCCCCAGCGTTTCGTCGATGCGGTAAGCACTCAATTGGTGCATTGCGCGCTGAAGCGCTTGCACGACCGCGGTTCCGTCAGGTGCCGGCAGCCGCGGAAGCTTGAAAACTGCCGCGTCGTGCCGTGCGCCGAGCAGCACTGAGATGGACTCACCACCGGCGACGCTGACAGACGCGGTAGCGCAGTTGGGCCCGCAGCGACGGGCAGTCATGACCCGGCCGTCGACCTCAATCCCGACCGCCGTCTGCGCAGCGGCGGCCTCTCCTGCGACTGGCATCACGTAAACCCACAGCGCGTTCTGTCCCGGCCGTCCGGGCCTGACGGTGAGGCCCACGACGGAGTCGCCAGCGCTGCCGCCGAGGGTCAGGTCGCCGGGTTGTGGTAGGGCGAGTGGCGACTCCGGGCCAGCCAACGCCGCTTCTGCTTCAGCCAGGCGCGCAGGTGGAAGTGGAAACGCAGCGAGTAGTCCGGACGCGGAAACGACTATCAACACGATGGCGGCTTCCAGCCTGGGCCTTGGTTGTAGGCGCCGCCAGGCGAGCAGCGAAAGAGGCAGCATCGCCCCAATTGCTAAGACCTTGAACGCGAGGACATTTCCGTACGTTGAGTGGAGGAGATCGAGTGGGCTGCTCAGCTCTTCGACAGCTTGGAGTAGGCCGGTCAATGCGGTCAAGGAAAACGCGACCAGGGCAACCGCGGTGAACCGCTCGAGCAGTACGCGCGCCTCGGGGCTCCTCCAGCCGCTCGGCGCTCGGACGGCGACAAGAGCCAAGATGCCACCTGCCCAGAGGCCCGCGCTCGCCAGGTGTATCGCATCGATCGCAATCGCCGGACCGGCTGGGCGTAAAGCTGCGGCGTGGCCGGCGGCGGCGAGTGCCGCGATTGCTGCCAGGAGAAGGATGGTCACACCGCGGACGCCGAGCAGGGCCAGGATCAGAGCCGCAACCTCGAAGCCCAGTCGAAGGACGCGGGCGTAACCGGGCTCACCGCCAACCAGGTAGTCAGCGATCCCGGCCGGCCCCAGCCCTCCCACCGCCGATGCTGATTCGCCGGCGACGACTGCGACTCCGCTCACCAGTGCGACCGCGACGGCACCGACCAGCGGTCCTCGGACCCAGTGCAAGCGCGGGCGGAAGCTGGCGAGCCGGCGAAGCAGCAGGAGTCCGATCGCCAACATCAGCGCGCCGAATTCGACCGCTCTGGCCAGCGCGAGGAGCAGGTCCGGGAGCTGGAGCGCCGCCGAGTTTGCCTCGCCTGTCCCGGTCGGGGACACGCCGACACCGAAGACGAAGGTCCCGCGCAGTACGTGCCCGTCGACGGCGCTCACGGTGGTCCAGTCCACGCGGTACACACCCAGCTCGTTGCCGGAGATGGGAACTTCGATCTCCTCGGCGGAGAGACTGGCAGCTGAAAATGTCTGGCCGGAAGGTGTGACCACGTCCGCCCGTGAGAGCTGGGTGTTGATCGGCTCCGAGAAATTGAGCACCACGACGCCGGGCGCCGAGGAGAGGCGTTGGCCGGGCAGAGGTTGCGAGGAGATGAGTGTCGAATGAGCTGATGCTGCGTGCGGCAGTAGCGCCAGGACTGCAGCCGCGAGCAGGACCGCGCCGCGAATGCCGCGGCCAGGCGGGTGCGAGGCTATCGCGATACCTTGACCTGGGCCTCCGGCTGGGCTGGCTCTGCAGCAGCACCCGTGCCCGGCAGAGCGGGTGCCGCACCGAGTTTCCAGGACCGGTAGAGAGCTGTTACGACGCCCAGCGCGAGCAGGCCCAAAGCGATCGCCTGGATGGCGGTTGGCATGCTTCCGAGCCAAACCGAGACATTGCCGGCGAGGCCGGTCGCCCAATGGTTCCACTCTTCCAGCCAGCCAGGGAGGTATGTGCTCTGGCCGGTGTAAGCGATGAGCAAGGCGAGGATCCCGATCGCGAGGAACATGACCCCGGCAACCGCGTCGGTCCACAGCAACGACCATCCCCGAAGCCGGATGCGGCGCTTTCGTAATGCGAAGCCACGCGAACCCGGGTGGACTCGATCCCAAACCAGCACAGTCACCAGCAACGGGAAGACCATGCCGAAGACGTAGGCGAGGCCAAGCCCCAGGGCGCCGGTCACAGAGGAGGCGAGGGCAGACAGGGCGACAACTCCGGCGAGGACGGGCGCGCAGCAGGAGCTGGCGACGCCCGCAGTAAGGCCTAGGGCAAAGATGCCGCCCGGCGTCGATCCGGAGACGCGAAGCCGCAGCATTGGAAACGGCAGCGCCCACGGCCGGCCGGAGAGCACCTGGAGCGCGAGCAGCACCAAGAACAGTCCGACCACAAAGAAGATGACGCGGTGCTGCGCGGCGAGCAGCTGCCCGAGCAAGCCAACGCCGAGCACGATCGGCAGCATCACGACGGCAATGCCGGCCGCGAAGATTGCAGCCATCGCCGGCAGCCGGAGGCGGCCCCGCTCGAGCGCTGCACCGACGAACGTAGGCAACAGGGACACGACACAGCAAGGAGCAAACAAGGCCAACACGCCGCCGAGAAATGCTGCAGCCAGCGAGCTCGAGTAGACCAGTGCGTTCACGAGTTTCTCGCCAGCCGACGCCGAACCCGGCCCTCCGAGATCCGGCCGTAGCCGAGCAGCTCGTCACCGATGTAGAGCGCGGGCGGAAACGGCACACCGTCTCGGCGAACGATGTCGGCCTCCGGGCTTTCCCAGGCGAGCTCGCCGATCTCGACCTTGAATTCAGCTGCCAGGCGACCAGCGACGTTACGCGCGTGGCCGCAAAGATGACAGTCGGCGGCGGTGACCAGGGTCAGGCGCGAGGTCACCGAGGGATCAGGCGGCCTTGACAGCGGCGACGACCTGGTCAACGGGGACGTGCATCGAATCCGGGGCCAACTGCTGCCAGGCCACGAGCCCGGACGCGTCAACCACGAATATCGAGTGGCCGTCCACCGCGCCCATGTCCATTCCGCTGGGAAGTCGGAACACACCAAAGCCGGAGCCGAGCACGTGGCCTCGATCCTCGAGGATCGGGAATCCGAGGTGCAGCTGAGCAGCTAGCGAGGCCGAGGTCGCAGCCGGATCGGTACTCACTCCCAGTACCTGGCCGCCGGCGGCGTTGATTGCTTCCAACTGTCCCTGCAGCTCCACGAGCTGCTGTTGACAGGCGCCTCAACCGCCTCCTTCAAAGAAGTACACGACCACTTTCGACCCGCGAAAGTCGGTGAGCGACACCGTGCTCCCGCTGCTGGATGGAACAGAATCGCCGGGCACGGCCGACCCAACCGCGAGGCCATTGCCGGCGCCACCAGCTCCGCTGGACCCGGTGTGCCCGAGTTGCGTGACGGCGACAAACGCTGCCACAAGAACCACAACGCCGCCGGCAATCGCGTACGGCCACCAGTTGCTTGAGGTGGAGCGGACTGGGGATCGCTTGGGCGTCGCCTTCGTCCGGCCAACACGTTTTTCGTTCATCGCGACGGCCCCAGATCCTGGTCTACCGGCGTTTCGTCGCCTCCGATTGCACACCTCCGCGCTGGGTTACTAACCGGCCGTAGTATCTCAGATCGGAGGCCAGTGAGCGTTCGCGTACCAGCTCAGCACCGGTGCTATCAACGGTAGCCAGCGATCCGTGACGAGCAATATTCCCATCGCGACCAGCAGAGCGCCCGACACCGGCTGTAGGGCCGCGGTGATGCGGCCGGCGGGCCGCAGCCAAAGCCGGACCCGGGCCACAGAGAGACCCAAGGCCAGGAATGGCACGCCAAGGCCGAGGCTGTAGGCCGTAAGCAGCAGCACGCCCTGGCTCAAGCTCGCCGTTGTTCCGGCGAGGGTCAACACCGCGCCCAAAACAGGTCCGATGCAGGGCGTCCACGTGACCGCGAACGCCGCCCCCAAAAGCGGTGAGGTCCAGAGGCTGCCTCCGGCCAGCCTTCGGCTCCAGTCACCACCCCGACTAAGAAACCCGATACGTCCTTCAAGAAGAAGGAGAGCACCCATGACCGCTATGAAGACTCCGGCTACGCGCGCGACCGGCAAGCGGTTGGAGAGGAGCAAAAAGCCAAGCTCAGACGCCGTGGCGCCCAGCGCAATGAACACGGCGGTGAAGCCAACGACGAAAAGTGCCGCTGCGACCATCGTCCGGGATCGGCGAGCCGGCTCATCACCTCCCAGCCCCGTCAGGTAACCGAGGTACCCCGGCAGCAGGGGTAGGCAGCAGGGCGAGGTGATCGAGATGAGACCAGCGATGAACGCTATGACTAGGCCTGGTTCGCCGACTCCGGGCATCCTAGTACTATCGATGATTAGTAACGTGGGGGAATGACGAGGCGGGCTCTGCTCATCCAGCGTGCGGCGCTGGCGGTGGCAATTGGAGTCGCCGCGGCTGTCCTGGGCAACCTCCTTCTGACGCCGGTGACTGGCAATGTTCTTTTGCTCCTGACCGCGAGGCAGGCAGACCGTGTCGCCGCCACATCGGTAGACCTGCACTCCGCCCAGGGTTGGATAAGCCTTGGCTCGATCCAGGCGCGTGCGGTGCCCAAAGCGCCAGAAACGGCTGAGGCTTTCTTGGCGCGGGTGCCGGTCGGAAGCTACGACCGGGTCCGCCTGGCCGGCGTATCGGTGCCGGTAGCGCTCGGGGTGCAGAAGGACATCCTCAATCCCTTGCTGGTGGGTGTCGACGGAGGGCGTCCGCTGCCGGACTCGGCATACGGCGGGACGCAGGCTGTCAGCCTTGGGCTCAACGAGCTGTCCGGCCAGCTGAAGGCGATGCCCCCCTTTAACTTGGTGGATCAATTCGGCCGCCCCTTCACGAATGCCGATATCGCCGGTCATGACGTCCTGCTGGCTGCCTTCCACACCAGTTGCCGGGAGACTTGCCCGCTCGTCACGGGTCTCTTCCTCCAGCTTCGGCAACGCTTGCCAGCGTCGGTGATGCTGGTCGAGGCGACGGTCACACCTTCGCAGGACACCCCTGCAGTCCTAAGGGAGTACGCCGGCCGCGTGGGCGCATCTTGGAACTTCGTTACTGGCGATCCAGTGTCGCTAGCCGTGTTCTGGGCGCCATTCCACGTAAGCCTCGACACCAGCGACTCCCACGTTTCGACGATCGCTCTGATCGATAGCCACGGATACATACGGACCTACTTCCTTGGCGCCCCCGATATTGGCGGTACGCTCCCTGCGCCACTCGACTCTCAGCTCGATTACCAGGGGCGCCAGCTGCTGACGAACCACGGCAACGGCTGGGGCGAGGCGCAGATCCTGGACGCGCTTCAAGCAGTGGGTGGGCTCGCCGCGCCCTCCACGGCCGGACAGGGCCCGGCGCCTGCCTTCACCCTCGAAACGCTGGACGGCCAGCGTGTCAGCCTGGCCGACTTTGAGGGGCGGCCAGTGCTGATCAACTTCTGGGCGACATACTGCGCACCCTGCCGGCGCGAGATGCCGCTGATCGTACGGACCGCTGCGCAGCATCCCCGTCTGGTTGTCCTGCTCATCGACGAGCGCGACAGCCACCAGTCGGCGTCCGCCTTCGTGACCGAGCTCCAAATCACCTCCACTGTCCTGTTCGACGGTGACGGCAAGGTGGGTGATGCTTATCGGATAAGCGGTCTGCCGACGACCTTCTTCATCCGCCCGGACGGGGGAATCGAGGGACGATATATCGGTGAGACCAGTGCCGGAATCCTTGGCCCGCACATCAGCGCAATCGGCGCCTAGCTACGCGTTGCCGCGTGCCGTCGTCGCGCCGGCGACCTCCGGCGACCGATGGCTGGCGGGGACGCTCCTCGGCATCGCGCTGCCCTGGCTCGTATACACCCGCTTGTACTTCTTCCTCCAACCTCGCCACTTGACCTATGACGGCGGCGCCTTCATGTGGCTCTTCAACAAGCCAGATCCCAGCTGCGGCCTGACGCGCACTTTTGCCTGGATGTGGCGGGGCGACCTCGGCCGGGCGGTTGCGGTCTATCCGCTGGGACCGCTCGCCTTCGTAGCGACCGTGGCGTTGGCGATGTACGCCGTCGTCGTTCTACTTAGCGGTCGTGCCGCTCACGTCAATCTCTCGCCGGCGACGGTGCGCCTCGCGCTTTGGGTCGGTTTGGTCGCCCTGGGCCTCAACTGGATCGCCAAACTTGCTTGGCTCGGCATGTGAGAACTGAGGCGGAGGAGCAAAGCCAGATCGTTAACCGAGTATTTCCGCCATATAGACCTCCATCCGCTGCGCATCGACTGGACCGATGATCCGGCTTTGGACGATTCCATGGCGGTCCACGAAGAATGTCTCTGGTGGAGCGGTCACTCCGAAGTCGCGATACGAGCCGTGGATGGCCGGCCCGACCGGATACGGACTTTTGATCTCGGCCTCATAGGCACGCGCGGCGCTATCGGTGTCCTGTATGTCGACGCCCACGAACTGAGCCCTGCCGGCCATACGCTGCGCCGCGGCCGCGAGCACTGGCGCCTCCTGCCGGCAGGGTACGCACCAGGAGGCCCAGAAGTTGACGACCAAAGGCGTCCCCTTCAACGCTCGGAGGCTGATTAGATCACCGTCGAGTGACTGGATCGTTAGGTCGGGGATTTGACTTCCGACAAGCGACCTGGGTTGTTGCTGGGCTGCATGAAGCAAACCCCACCCGAGGGAAGCGAGAACCGTACCAGCCGCAAGCCCGCCGGCGATCCAAGCCGCAAGGGCTCTACCAGTCATTGGAAGTTGGACCACAGCGATTGGATGAGCCTCGATTGCAATTGCACTTCTTACTATCTGGCCCTAGTAAGAATAACTGGCAGTCGCGCTATGATCGCGGGTGATGACTCGACGGGACGATCAGCTGACACGTGCGTTGTCACTGCTGGGTCCGCTCGAAGGCCGGTTGATGAAGCTGATATGGGATGGACGCGTCCGCGAGCCCTTCATCGTCCGCGACGTCCTTGCGCTGACCCCGGAGCTCGCCTATACCACGGTCATGACCACCCTGAACCGCCTGGCCGACAAAGGACTTCTGAGCGTAACGAAAGTGGGCTCTCACCAGCCTCACAAATACCGGGCCAGCGGCGGGGTTAAGGAGTTTCTGACCGATTCAGGTCGCGCCGAGGTCGACCGCCTTGTCGAGCGCTACGGAGACGCCGCGCTGGCCGCCTTCGCCGCTCGCCTCGATCGGTTGTCGCCGGCCACACGCGAAGCCCTCAAGAGGCTGCGCTCGCGGTGACCGGGCGCCGGCTGGTCTTGCTTGGCGTGTTGGCCGCTGTGCCGGTCGCTTGCCTGAGCACGCTCGCCGGTTGTCGTATGTCCGGGCCGTGCGGTTGGATCCCCACCCAGGGTGCTTTTTGGTGGTCCACCGCCTATGTGCCGCCGCTGCTGGTCATTCTGACTTCAGCTGTGGCCTGGACTCTCAGGCTCGGTTTCGTGGCCTCGAGGACAACGCGAGAGTTGGCTAGGTTGCCGCGCGTTCCGGGCCCGTCAAATCTGGTCCGAATGGCTGAAGCAATGGGCCTTGACCGTATTGAATGTGTCGGAGGTAGATCCCCGGTTGCCTTCTGTGCAGGTTTTGCGCGGCCCACAGTGTTCATCAGCGAAGCGGCGATTACCGGACTTTCCGACTCCGAGCTGCTGGCAGTGCTTCACCATGAGGCAGACCACGCGCGTCGACACGAGCCGCTACGGCGAGCGGCTCGCACAGCCGCTGCAGACGTCCTTACCTTCCTTCCCATCGTCGGCTGGTGGTCAGAACGTCAGATCGCGCGCTCGGAGCTGAGCGCAGATGCGGCCGCCGAGCGGATGGCCGGTCGATCCGCACTTGCCGGGGCTCTGCTGGTGATGACGGCTCCGGCGATTCAAATGGCCGCCTTTGTAGGTCACACCGAACTGCGTGCGCGACGGCTGCTTGGGATCAGGATCGACGAGCCGGGACCACCACGGGCGATGTGGGCCGCAACCTTTGTCTACTCATGGCTCGCACTCAGCCTGGCTGCATGTCTATTCGAGATAGTGGTCGCGTTTAGACCATAAGGACCGATCAGGCGCGGGCCAGCCCGTAGCCCGCGCGCTCGAACGCTAGCCGAATCTCATCCTCGCTGATCTTCTTTTCGTCGTAGTCGATCTCTGCGCGCTGTTTGTGAAGGCTGACCCTTAGACTCCGGATGCCTGCCAGCTCGTCCTCAAGCCCTTCCAATGTCATCACGCACGCCGAACAGTGCATGCCCTTGACGCTAAACACTTGCTTTGCCACGTCTTCCTCCTCAAATGAACTCGAAGTAGCCGCTGTACATGCCCATCGAGCAGGTGTACCGCAGGTTCCCGTTGGCGGCGCTCGCCGGAATGCTGATCGTGATCTGGCCCGTTTCGGGCAGGCTCCTCTGGAACCCGATCGAGGGGATTACAAAGCCACGCGTGCACCCAGTGGTACCGCTGGTGACAACGGTCAGGCTCACCGGCTTGCCGGCCGGCGCGCTTTGATCAGGTTCGGGGAGTAGCCGCCGTTGGAGGCCTGGATCGTGATCGCACCGTTCGCATCCGGCTGTGCGGCCGCGACATCTTGATAGGTGCCGCTGGCTTGGGCGATCGACACTGCGGCCGAGTTGAGCAGATTGGATACGGAGTACGGCGAGCCCATCAGGTTTAATCCACCCTCGATCGAGACCAGGCCCAGGACTAGAACGACCGCGCCTGCGACTCGAAGGAAGCGCGTGTGCAGTACCTCTCCCAACCGCGTGGCCACATAGGCAAGGCCGAAGAAGACCGGAGTGGTGCCGAGGATGAAAGCAAACATGATCGCCGCTCCGAGAAGCGGCGACCCGGTGCCGACGGCGAGGACCATCATCGCCTGGGTTACTCCGCAGGGGATGAATATGGTGAGTGTCCCGAGAAACAAAGGCGTAGCGACCGTGCTTGCATTGTTCTTCGCATAGCGGCGGACAAAACGCGTGATGAAGCGTGGAGGCTCGATCACGAAGTAGCGAAAGATGGGATGCAAATTGAAGAGTCTTGCCGCGGTGCCGAGCATGAATATGCCGATGCCAATCTGCAGCGCCGCCCGGCTGTACGGGCTGAGCTGGAGGACGGAGCCGAGCCAGCCCAATAGGACACCCAGGACGGTGTAAGCGACCAGCTTGGCGCCCAGGAAGAGAGCAATCGGGGCTGCCGCATTTCGCTTTGGTTTTTCGGGCTTCGCCAGTGTTGCAAGTGCCGCGCGTTCGCTGCGTCGCTGCTCCTTGGTCAGCCTGCGGTTAGAGCGCTTCTTGCGCTGCGCGACGACGTGTCTGACGGCGAGCTGAGCGGCGACGTCGGTCTCGGCCTGGCGGGCCACAGACGTGGCAAGGAGGCCGGCCTGCACGGCCAAGCAGCTGAGTCCGCCAGTAGTTACGCCGGTGATGAAGGCGAGGCCCAGCAGATTGCTCGAGGGATCGAGGCTCACCTGGTGGATACCGCGGTCACTAGGTCGATCCGAGGGCGCATGTCGACGAGTCTACTACCCGGGCATAGGAACCTGGCTGCTCTTGCCACCTCCTGCTACTATGGGTCGATAGTTAAGACTGGAGGTTGCCCGTGGACCATATCCTGCCGTACCTGTTCTTCCTGGCCTGTCCGATCTCGATGGGCTTGATGATGTGGATGATGATGCGCAAGGATCACAACTCCGCT
>WNFC01047165.1_pt1 | contig 11844 bp, 8 predicted proteins | sample 5400541 | NCBI WGS metagenome assembly WNFC01 (sample SAMN13153342, study PRJNA577476) | soil metagenome | isolation source: 120 cm saprolite under Douglas fir tree site 2 hole 2 replicate 1 | place: USA:California | collected 2015-04-18 | reverse complement strand
TGGACCTCGCGGTACGGGAGAAACTCGAAGGTTGGGCCCTCTTTCCAACCGACGACGAAGACGTCGTGCTGTTCGCGCGTCATCATGAACTGCTCTCGCAGCATTATCGGCTCACAACCCCAGCTTGGGACATTGTTCGCTGGGTTTGCGACAAGCGGCTCTTGTACCAGCTTGCGCAGGATCTCACGCTGGATCAACCCTGGACCTTTTCTCCGCGTAATCGGGAGGAACTCGCGTCGTTTGAGTGTCCATTTCCCGTCATTCTCAAGCCCGCGATGAGACTCGGATTTAATCGCCTGAGCGCGGATAAAGCATGGCGTTTCGAAGATCGCGCGTCGTTGCTGGCCGGTTATGACGAAGCATGCACCATGATGGATCCCGAGTTACTCATCATTCAGGAGGTTGTACCGGGATGGGGTGAAGCGCAGTTTTCCTTCGCCGCTCTGTGCAAGGATGGCTCTCCCTTGGCCTCCGTCGTGGCAAGACGCACGCGTCAATTTCCGATGGATTTTGGCCGCTTTAGTACTTATGTTGAGACGATAGAGGAGCCCCGAGTTGTCGAGCCGGCCTTGCGACTCTTAGCGGCCACGCGGATTACCGGACTTGTCGAAGTAGAATTCAAAAGAGACCCACGGAACAACCAATTTCTACTTCTGGACGTCAATCCGCGAGTTTGGGGCTGGCACACTCTTTCCAAGCGCGCTGGCGTCGATTTCCCCTACCTGTTGTGGCGCTTCGTTACTGGCCAATCGGTCCCTGAAGTGCACGGTCGCTCGGGCCAGCGTTGGATGCGCATGGCAACCGATGTTCCCATGGCGATTCAAGAAATTTTGAACGGTCGGCTGTCGCTTCGGGCCTATCTGCAATCCCTTCGAGGCCCCAAAGAATCGGCCGTTTTCGCCTGGGACGATCCTCTACCAGGTTTCCTTGAACTCCCGCTTCTCGCCGCGATGCTGGGCAAGCGATTCCTGAGCGGCAAAGGGGTCTAGCGCCTCTCCGCGCTTCGAGTAAACACGTCGGTGGACCCAACGTTCTGCAGTCAGGCACATCCCGTGACCAACGGAACCATGAATTCTTACCCCGGTCTTCTTATCGTGAACGCCGACGATTGGGGACGAGAGCCCCGCACCACAAGCAGGATCCTCGATTGCGTCCTGCAGGGTGCGCTCTCGTCCGTGAGTGCCATGGTCTTCATGGAGGATTCGGAGCGGGCTGCGGCGATGGCCCGAGAATCGAGAATCGACGCTGGCCTCCACCTCAATTTCACGACACCATTTTCGGCGCCGAACTGCCCGGCTCGGCTCCGGGAACGTCAGCGGGAACTCGCCGCGTACTTGCTGTGTCACTCCTTTGCCCGAGTCGTTTTCCACCCGTGGCTGATGCGTTCCTTCGAGTACGTTGTGGCCGCCCAATGCGACGAGTTCCGTCATCTCTATGGAGCAGAGCCGAAGCGACTCGATGGCCATCATCACATGCACCTGTGCGCCAACGTGCTGCTTGGAGGACTGCTACCACCCGGAACGCTCGTGCGACGGCACTTTTCTTACGAGGCTCGCGAGAAAGCCGTGCGCAACCGCCTTTTTCGACGCTTTACTGATGTCATGCTGACCCGCCGACATCGCGTGGTTGATTTCTTTTTCTCGCTACCGCCGCTCGAGCCTCCGAGTCGTCTGCAGCGAATCTTCTGCCTGGCCCGCCGGTTCGTCGTTGAAGTGGAGACACATCCTGTCCACCCGGAAGAGTATCAGTTCTTAGCCGGAGGCGAGATTTTCCGCTTGACCGGAGATTTACCGATTGCCTCTCATTTCACCAGCGCGCGGAGAAAGGAGACGATGCATGCCTCCCGACGTCAGGACCTGCGAACCGAAGCATATTAGCGTGTGCATCTGCACTTATAAGCGACCGCACCTTCTCAAGCGCTTGTTGAGCGAACTCCGCGTTCAGGATACGGGGGGACTATTTACCTATTCGATCGTGATAGCAGACAACGATGAGTTGCAATCCGGCGAGGCCGTGATATTGGATTTCGCGGCTGAATCGCACATTGAAATCCGGTACTGCGTGGAACCTCGGCAGAATATCGCGCTCGCCCGCAACAAGGCCGTCGAGAACGCACGCGGAGATTTTCTCGCCTTCATCGACGACGATGAGTTTCCGGGCAAACGTTGGCTGCTGACTCTGTTTAAGGCTTGCAACGACTATGACGCGGATGGTGTGCTTGGACCAGTGAGGCCGCTTTTTGACAAAGATCCGCCAAAGTGGGTCGTTAAGGGCAAGTTCTATGAGCGGCCGACTTACCGAACTGGGTTGGTGATCGACTGGAGGAAGGGACGGACCGGCAACGTGCTGCTGAGACGCCGCATTTTTGCGTCTGGCGGACCGGCCTTCAGACCCTCGTTTCTGACCGGCGAGGATCAGGATTTTTTCAGAAGAATGATCGAAAAGGGTCACTCGTTCATCTGGTGCAATGAGGCCGTGGCGTATGAAGTTGTTCCCCCGATCCGTTGGAAACGCACGTTCCTGTTAAGAAGAGCGTTGCTCCGGGGAGCAGTTTCCGTAGTCCATCCGGCTTTCGGGCCGCGCCAGATCGCAAAGTCAGTCATCGCCGTTCCTGTGTATGCGGCCGCCCTGCCGTTTGCGCTTGTGTTGGGGCATCACCGGTTCATGACTCTCCTGGTCAAATTAACAGATCATCTGGGCAAGCTCCTTTCACTCCTGGGCATCAACCCGATACGAGAGTCATACGTTACCGAGTAGCGTAAAGACATGAGCCAGACGGAACTCGATCCTTTCATTGTCGGGCGGGACGATCTGATCCTCGTGACAGGGGCAACTGGTTTCATCGGATCCAGACTCGTAGAGAATCTGTTGGAACGTGGGTTCCGCAACCTGCGCTGTTTCACCAAAGCCTCTAGTGACGTAGCTAGGGTTGAAGCCCTCTCTGCTCGCCATCGCAACGGCACGCGCGTCGAAGTCATCAAAGGCAATCTTCTGTCGCACGAGGATTGCGCAGCTGCGGCTAAAGACGTGGCCATCATCTTTCACTTGGCTGCAGCCAGAGGCGAGAAGTCGTTTCCCGATGCCTTCCTGAACTCCGTCGTCACCACGCGTAATCTTCTCGAAGCCTGCCTCCGTCATCGTTCCGTCCGGCGATTCGTCAACGTCAGTTCCTTCGCGGTTTATAGCAACACGCAGAAACCTAGCTGGAGACTGTTGGACGAATCGTGCCCAGTCGAAAAGCGCCCGGAGCTTCGGGGTGACGCCTATTGTTTCGCGAAAGTCAAGCAAGACGAAATCGTCACAGACTATGGCAAGAGGTTCGGAATCCCGTACGTCATCGTCAGGCGCGTCGATGGCGATGTCTTCAATGTCGTAGACGAGGATTTGCCTTCCAGCCGCAAGTTCTTGCGGCTCTATAAACAGAATGTGAGACATTTCAAGTCAATCTATGTTCCCCACTTCTTAGGATATGCGCTCTGCTACGCTTGGGAGCGATATTCGGCCTGGTCCCACGGACAGTTGGAGCCCGTTTTCAATCGCAGCGCTTGGCACGCCTACTGGAAGAAGACCCGTTACAGCAATGAGAAATTGAAGACCCGGCTCGGTTGGACACCGAAAGTACCAACGTCAGAGGGATTCAGGCGTTATTTCCAATGCTGCAGGGAGAGCAGACGACATGCTTAAGGTTGCCATTGTGGGGTGCGGCCGGATCGCAGACGCGCATGCCTCGCAGATCCAGAGGATCAAGGGATGCGAGATCGTCGGGGCCTGCGACAGGGAGCCGCTGATGGCCCGGCAACTATACGAGAGGTTCCCGATCAAACGGTATTTTAGCGACTTGACAGAACTTCTCAGTGAAGCCAGGCCAGATGTTATTCACATCACCAGTCCGCCGGAAAGCCATTTCGAAATTTCCCAACTTTGCCTGAAACGGGGATGCCACATCTACGTGGAGAAGCCATTCACAGTTGACGAGGGACAAGCCCGAAGACTGATTGCGATCGCGAACGAGAGGAGGCTGAAGATCACCGTAGGGCATGACGATCAATTCAGGCATGCGGCGCGACGTATGCGAAGTCTTGTCCAGAGCGGCTTTCTGGGCGGCCAACCGGTACACATGGAGAGTTATTACTGCTATGAGCTTGGACAATCCGGGTACGCGGGAGCGCTTCTCCGTGACAAGCGACATTGGGTCCGCAGGCTGCCGGGGAAATTGTTGCAGAATGTTATCAGCCATGGCATCGCCAGGATTGCCGAGTACCTGACCAGCGACTCGCCTCAGGTAATCGCGCATGGGTTCGTAAGTCCATTTCTCAGAAGCATGGGCGAAACCGAAATCGTCGATGAGTTGCGAGTCATCATCTGTGACGAAGGGTACGCCACAGCCTATTTCACTTTCTCGTCGCAGATGCGACCCTCGCTCCATCAGTTTCGGGTCTACGGTCCGGCAAACGGTCTTATTCTTGATCAGGATCACGAATCATTGATTAAGCTTCGTGGGACCAGATTTAAGAGCTACCTCGAATACCTTATCCCACCGGTAACTACTGCCAAACAGTATCTCGGAAGCGCGATTAAGAACGGCCGAACTTTTTTGGCAAAGGACTTCCACATGAAGTCCGGTATGAAGTATTTGATCGAGTCGTTTTATCGTTCAATCGCTGAGGACGCCCCCTTACCAATCCCGTATCGAGAAATTCTTCTAACGACGAGAATCATGGACGCCATCTTTGCTCAACTCGGTGCGAGACGACCGCCGGCTCATTTCGGAGCCCAGGACGACATTCCGTTGCATACCGCGCAGCCGAGTCGGCCGCGATCCCGGTTACTCGACAGCGTTAAGACTTGACTGCGGTGACTTGTTCAGAAAACAGCCAGGGCAGTCACGACCGAGCTCTTGACGCGTTGCTCGGGAATGCGCTCATGTCGTGCCTGGCAGGACCTGGCCTAGCCAGGAGTACTTCGACTCCTTCGTTCTTGCCAAGGAGGTGCGCAAGCGATGGCAGGCAATAGCACTGAAATCAACGTACGAGGAAAGTGGACTAAGGTGCCGGCACTCGAGCTAAACGGCAAGAACCTGATTGTCACGGGCAGATGGCTCAAGGTAGCGTCGATTCATGATGAAGACTGGCTGGAAGTTGGGGTTGCAGATCCGGAATCGTACATTAACCGGCTCAGGGACGAAGCGTGGAGTTTGCCAGCCGATGTCTTCACTTTTGCGCAGAGACTGCCCGACAGCACTCCCAGGTATCAGTATCCGATCGAATGGGATAACGTCGCGGCAATTCGGCTGACCAATGGTCGGGACTGGTGGGAGAAGAACTTGCCCCAAGAGACGCGAAAGAATATCAGACGATCGGCCAAACGAGGCGTGGTTACTCGCGTCGCGGAGCTGAATAACGAACTGATTTACGGCATAGAGGGGATAAATAATGAGTCCCCGATTCGGCAAGGCAGGCAGTTTTACCACTATAAGAAAGACGGCCATGTTGTGAGGAGGGATTACTCGACTTTTCTGGATAGGAGCGAATTCATCGGGGCGTATCATGGAGATGAACTAATAGGTCTTATACGCCTCGTTCACATGGGCCAAGTGACTGCGGTGCTGGAGTTTCTCTCAAAGAGCAGCCATTACGACAAGAGACCCACCAACGCTTTGATTGCGAAAGCGGTTGATCAATGCCTAGGCAGGGGAACCGCTTACTTAATTTATGGCAAGTATCGATACGGGAACAACCGACGGAGTGCGCTGACGGAATTCAAACGTCGCAATGGTTTCGAGGAATTCCCGATTCCTCGATACTTTGTTCCGTTGACGGTAAGGGGCAAGATCTGCGTGGCATGCAAGCTGTATCGCGACTTAGCGGGGATCATTCCCGGGCCGCTAATATATCCTTTGCTGAGCCTTCGAAGACTGTGGTACCAGCGACGTTTGACGCAAGCCGGTGTCGCTCAAGGGTAGAGCGGCCGAATTGTAATCGGCAGATGGAGGTTCGAATCCTTCCGCCGGCTCCAAACCTCACCGCGTCGCTGACTGATGGCGATTGTTGGGAAGGGCTCATATCGCCCCTTTTGAGTTTCTGAGGGCTATGGTACGAATCGCATTTGACACGAGCCGGTGTAGCTCAAGGGTAGAGCGGCCGAATTGTAATCGGCAGACGGAAGTTCGAATCCTCCCGCCGGCTCCAAACGCGTCCTTTAGCACGGCCAAGGATGGGTAGGCCTACCGTCGCGTCGCGTTTCCGGGGTACGCCCACTTTCCTTCTGGAAAACAGGGCACGACCGTAACGACTTCAGGCTTTGAATCGCCCCGTCTGCTCGTGTTGGCTTAGGAATTCGTAGACCGGGGCGTGTACATCCGCGCACTCGACGTTCTGATCCGGAGAAAGCGGCAGGATAGCTTCAGCAATTTCAGGCTCCGCAACGATTTCAGCAAGCAAAAGGAGCTGTGCTAGGAAGTCTATGCCGGGAATCGTCGGTTTCGTCACTCGTATGCCGCGCGAACGGGCGGAGCCCGAGCTGCTCCGGATGGTTGAGGCACTCCGCCATGAGTCCTCCTATGCGACCGGGACTTGGGTAGATGAGTCTTTGGGCGTGTATGTTGGTTGGGCTACTCGGAAGAACTCCTTTTCCGACGGAATGCCGATCTGTAACGAACGCGGGGATGTCGTCCTCGTGTTTTCCGGGGAGGAGTACCCCGAACCGGGGACTGCTCGCAAGCTCAAGGAGCGGGGACACGGGCTCCAGCCAGACGGGCCCGCATATCTCGTCCACCTTTACGAGGAGGATCCTGCCTTTCCGGCGGGCTTGAATGGACGATTTCACGGACTACTAATTGATCGCGCTCGCGGAATCGCGACGCTCTTTAATGACCGGTACGGCATGCACCGGGTCTACTTTCACGAGTCAAAGGAGGCATTCTATTTCGCAGCGGAAGCCAAAGCGATCCTTGCCGTACGACACGAACTCCGGTCGGCGAATTTGCGGAGCTTAGGGGAGCTCGTCGCCTGCGGGTGTGTGCTGGACAACCGGACAGTCTTTAGGGGCATTAACGTGCTGCCGCCTGGTTCGCGGTGGAACTTTCGAGGCCGCTTGGCTTGCTCGAAGAGAAACGCACGTACTTCCAGTCCCATGAGTGGGAAGAGCAAACCCCCTTGGACTGCGAGGCCTACTACCAAGAACTCCGAGAAATCTTCTCACGGAATCTGCCTCGGTATTTCAACGGTCATGAGCGTCTCGGAATGTCACTGACGGGGGGATTGGACAGCCGAATGATTATGGCCTGGCAGAAGTCGGTGCCAGGGTCTCTTCCTTGCTACTCTTTCGGTGGGGCGTACCGCGATTGCCAAGACGTATTGCTGGCTCGACAAGTGGCCCGTGAGTGCGGGCAGTCCCATGAAGTGATCCGCGTAGGAGAGGACTTCGTTTCGCGCTTTCCTCACTATGCGGAGCGTGCGGTGTACCTCGCAGACGGATGCGTTGATGTGAGTCGTTCCCCTGATCTCTACGTCAATGAGAAGGCCCGCCAGATTGCCCCCATCCGGATGACGGGAAACTACGGCAGCGAGGTTCTCCGTGCGGTCCGGGCGTTCAAGCCCGTGGAGCCCACGTCGGGACTGTTCCGTCCGGAGTTTCTAACCCACCTTCATGCTGCTAATGAAACGTATTCCGCGATGCTTCAGACGCACCCCGTTTCCTTTACCGTCTTCCGGCAAGCTCCCTGGCACCATTATGGGCTTCTCGCGCTGGAGCAGACTCAGCTCACTCTCCGGTCCCCCTATCTCGATAACGACCTCGTGCGAACAGTCTTTCGGGCGCCGCAGTTTGCCCGCGAACGCAACGACCTCTGCCTCCGGTTGATTGCAGACGGAGATGCGACCCTTCGGCGAATCCGGACCGACCGCGGCTTGAATGGAAACTCTGGGCATCTCTCCGCGGTGGCCTCCCGGAGTTTCCTCGAGTTCACGTTCAAGGCGGAATACGCCTACGACTACGGGATGCCTCAGTGGGTGGCCCGCGTCGATCATCTCTTCTCGCCGTTCCACCTCGAACGCCTTTTCCTCGGGAGGCATAAGTTTTGCCATTTCCGAGTTTGGTACCGGGATGCCCTTTCGGACTACGTTCGGGAAATGCTGCTCGACTCGCGAACGCTTTCGCGGCCGTACCTTCAACCGAAAGGCCTCGAACGCATGGTGCAGGGGCACATCAAGGGCGACCGGAACTACACTGCGGAGATCCACAAGGTCCTCACGCTAGAACTTCTGCATCGGCTTTTCCTCGATCCGAGATAATCCAGCGCTGATCGGGACTTGATCAGCCGGACTTCCCACGCGCTTTGGATTCCTGGGTTGCCAATGTTGTTCGGTCTGGGCACAGGAAGTTTCTCAACAGCTGCAGGTCGGCCTCTGACAATAGTAATTCTTTGCCCACGCAACACAGCAAGAATTCAGCAACGAGCGGAAGACGCCGTGATTGAGATGCGCGCTTCAAGAGCCGCAACGGATAAGGATTCGCATTCCAAGTTTAAGAGCAAGAAGGAGATACCGACATGAAGAAACATTCAACATGGCGGTTTATTCTGGTTGCGGCGACTTTTTTAGTCTCAGTGGCGTTTCCGGGCGCAGCGTCGGCACAGAAGGTATCGTTCGTTGCCAGAAGAGATTTTACAGCCGGATATGATCCTATCTTTGTGGCCGTAGGCGACTTCAATGGCGATGGGGTGCCCGACCTGGTAGTCGCCAACCGGAACCCCAGCGCTGTCTCCGTGCTCCTGGGCAACGGCGATGGAACCTTCCAAGCGGCACAGCCCCTCAGTGCGGGGACGCGTCCTATCTCCGTGGCCATAGGCGACTTCAATGGCGATGGCAAGCTGGACCTGGTGGTGGCCAACGAAGGCTCCAACAATGTCTCCGTGTTGTTGGGCAACGGCCAAGGGGCCTTCCAGGCGGCACAGAACTTTGCTGCGGCCACCAATCCTCAATCCGTTGCCGTGGGCGATTTCAACGGCGATGGCAAGCTGGACTTGGCGGTTGCGAACGAGGGTTCAGGTGACGTGTCGGTGCTGCTGGGCAACGGCGATGGCACGTTCCAGACAGCAGTAGCCATTGCCACGGGAACTAATCCTCAATCGGTAGCCGTGGGCGACTTCAATGGCGATGGCAACCTGGATTTGGCGGTGGCCAACGGTGGCGACTTTTCCTCCGGGGCTGGTAGCAATGTCACAGTGCTGCTGGGGAACGGCGATGGGACCTTCCAGACGGCACGAGCCTTCGCTGTGGACGATATTCCTCAATCCGTAGCCGTGGGTGACTTCAATGGCGATGGCAAGCTGGACCTTGCGGTGGCCAATCTTCGTTCCGGCGATGTCTCGGTGCTGCTGGGGAACGGCGACGGGACCTTCCAAGCGGCCGTGAACTACGCTGCTGCCGGCGCGTCGTCTATCGCCGTGGGCGACTTCAATGGCGACGGCAAGCTGGACCTGGCGGTGGCCAGTGGTAGCGTCTCGGTGCTGCTGGGGAACGGTGATGGGACCTTCCAGGCGGCAAGGAGCTTCGTCGTCAGCGGCTCCCCTTGGGCCGTGGCCATGGGCGACTTCAATGGCGACGGCAAGCTGGACTTGGCGACGGCCAACGGTGGCGGAGGCCTAGAACCTGGCACCGTCTCGGTGCTTATGGGCAACGGCGACGGGACGTTCCTGGAGGCACCGACCTACGCTGCTGGCGCCGCGGCTGTCGCCGTGGGCGATTTCAATGGCGATGGCAAGTTGGATTTGGTGACCAATGGCTCGGTGCTGCTGGGCAATGGCAATGGCACCTTTCAGGCGCCGTTGGCCTTCCCTGCTGGCGGATATGGTTCTCTTGCCGTGGGGGACTTCAACGGCGATGGCAAGCTGGACTTGGCGGGAACCAGTGGTTCCAGTGTCTCGGTGCTGCTGGGCAACGGTGATGGGACCTTTCAGGCACCGCTGAACTCCTCTTCTGGCACATATCCCTCCGGATCCGTGGCCGCGGGGGACTTCAACGGCGATGGCAAGTTGGACCTTGTTGGCGTCACCTCTGTCGGCATCTGGGTGGCGCTGGGGAAAGGTGACGGCACTTTCCAGCCAGCCCAGAACTTCACATGTGGTGGCCCCTGTGGTCCTGGTATGGTGGTCGTGGGGGACTTCAATGGCGACGGCAGGCTGGACCTGGTGCTAACCGACGTTTCCTACTGGAGACTCTTCCTGTTCATGGGCAACGGCGATGGAACTTTCCAGGCGGCCCGCCAAGTAGGGGGAGGGGGGGTACCTGACTTTGTAGCTGTGGGCGACTTCAACGGCGATGGCGTGCTGGATCTGGCTGTGGCCGCGGAGGATGACTTGACCGACTACGGCAAGGTCTTGGTGCTGCTGGGTAACGGCGATGGGACCTTTCAGTCGCCACTAACCGTCGCCGCTGGCGACGATGCTACTTCCATTGGTGTGGGCGACTTCAATGGCGATGGCAAGCCAGACTTAGCGGTGGCCAACGAGGGTTTTAACAATGTCTGGGTGCTGCTGGGCAACGGCGATGGTACATTCCAGGCAGCACAAGACTTCGGTGTTGGAGGTCATGCCGAATCCGTGGCAGTGGGTGACTTCAATGGCGATGGCAAGCTGGATCTGGCCGTGGCAAGCGGTAGCGTCTCGCTGCTGATAAACAATACTGTACAGAGCTTCTCACTTACGGTCACTGAAAGTGGACCTGGCAGCGGCACCGTCACTTCTACCTCCAATCCCGGCAGCTCTAACCAGATCAACTGCGGATCCAACTGCTCCGCTTTGTACACCAGCGGTACGGTCGTAACCCTGACGGCCCAGGCCGGAACCGGGTCCACCTTTACCGGCTGGGGCGGGTGCGACTCGGCCTCGGGCGCGACCTGCACGGTTGCCATGAATGCAGCGAAGTCGGTTACCGCCACCTTCGACGTCCTGAGCTTCACATTGGCGGTTAGCAAGAGCGGGATTGGGAGGGGTACCGTGACCTCACTCTCGAGTCCCCCCAGTTCCACCCAGATCAACTGCGGAACTACTTGCTCGGCTACCTATGACTGGGACACGGTTGTGACTCTTACTGCGACTCCCGACTTGCTCTCCCTTTTTGCCGGCTGGAGCGGATGCGACACGGTTTCTGGCGCAACCTGTACGGTGACCATGATTTCAGCAAAGTCGGTCGACGCCAGCTTCCTGGGAGTACCGCTGTTCTGATATGGGAATCGGCAAGGGCGAACGAGCAAGTGATTCGTCCTTCGATTCAGAGCAGCAGGGCTCACCAGCCCATCGGGCTCCACTGGATCGCGTTGCTCAACTGTCGCAAGGCCAACTCAGTCTGAATTGTTGGTATGGAGAGCGCGCACACGTCAACACGCACACATCAACAGAAGATTAACTCCTCGAGATTAGACTGACGCTAAACCCCCGAGATCGATGGCGTAGCAGTGAGCCCCCTGCAAAGTCTCTTTCTCAACCCCAAATGATTCGGCAACTCCCATCAAGCACGCCAACCAGGAGACTGTGAATGTCCCCTCCGATTGCCACTGTCGTCTTCGCTTTCGGGATTCTGGGGCTCTTCTGGCTGGAGCGGGACCGGAACTCCCGCGTCTCTGGTGCCCTTTGGATTCCCGTGGTTTGGATGTTGATTGCCGGGTCGCGAATGGTCTCCGAGTGGCTGCAAGTCGCGCCGGCAACCACAGTTGACCAGTACCTCGAGGGGAGCCCCCTCGACAGGCTCGTCCTCGGCAGTCTTTTGGCGGCTGGCTTAATCGTCCTTGTTAGCAGAGGAACGAAAGTCGTGACGGTCCTGCGAGCCAATGGACCTATCCTCCTGT
>WNFC01033799.1_pt1 | contig 11845 bp, 10 predicted proteins | sample 5400541 | NCBI WGS metagenome assembly WNFC01 (sample SAMN13153342, study PRJNA577476) | soil metagenome | isolation source: 120 cm saprolite under Douglas fir tree site 2 hole 2 replicate 1 | place: USA:California | collected 2015-04-18 | reverse complement strand
GAAGCAGTTCGACGAGCCGCTGCTGCGCGAGGTCGCCGGGCTCGACGAGCACGCGCTCGGCGCGGCCCTCGCCGCGCTCCAGGAGGCGGAGTTCGTCCACGAGGTGCAGCCGTACCCGCGCGCCGAGTACGCATTCCGTCACCCGCTGACGCAGGAGGTCGCGTATCACTCGCAGCTCGGCGAGCGCCGCGGCCGCCTCCACGCCACGGTGGCCGCCGCCCTCGAGAAGCTGCGGGCCGACCGACTCGGCGAGCACGCCGGGCTCATCGCCCATCACTGGGATGCCGCCGGCATGCGCTACGAGGCGGCGCGCTGGCGACGGCGTGCCGCGCTTCGGGTGTCGAGCATCCAGGTGAAGGGCAGGGGACGCGTGCGCGACCAGCGCCCCCCGTCGTGACCCTCACCCGCCGGTCAAGACGAACGCATAGCTCTTGGTGTCCCGGTCGCGGGCGACGATGACCTCGGCCGTGTCGTAGGCGCCGAGCGGGGAGAGCTCGAAGGTCTGGGCGCCGCCGGGCAGGGCCGCGGTCTGTGGTCCGAAGAAGGTGACCGCCTGGCCGTCTGCATTCAGGAGCCGGATGTACACCACGCTGTCCCCGTCGCGGCTCGTCTCGAGGGTCAGGCTCTTTCGGCCCTGCTTGAGGACGGTGACGGTCATGTCTCCGAGCTGGGCCTTCCGCCCCACGGTCAGATCGTCCAGGCGCAGGGTGTCGAAGGTCTTCGGGAACTGGACCGTCAGGATGCCCCGGAGGGTCTTCAGCTCCTCCGGCTTCGCCTTGGTATTGATGAACAGGGACAGCGGCGTGGCGAGCGCGCCGTCTTTCGGGGTGTCGGTGAACCGCACCGTCGTGTCCCACTTCGAGCGGAGCATCGATGGGGGTTCGGCAGGGTCCCCGCTCGTCGGCGGCTCCACGGCCGTCCCGTCCTTCAGCTCGATGCGTGTCAGCCGCAGCTGCCCGACCGAGAACGCGCTCTGAAAGTTCGGGAGATCCGGGCTCCTCAACGTGAAGTCCAGCTTCAGTGCATAGAAGGCCTGCGCTCGGTCGAAGTAGAGCTCGAAGGGCTCGAGGAGCGCGAGGGACTCGTGGGATTCCGGCTTGGCCGGCGGCGAGAGCCGCTTCCAGCTGTCCTGCCCGGGGCCTCGTCGTCCGGCGAGGGATTGGTCCGCGCGCATCGCCTCGTAGCCGTAGGGGTGGAAGGGCGGTGTCCGGTCCGGGAACGCGCTACCCTTTGCCGTCGGGGACATCTTGGTCAGCGTGAACGGGAACGCCAGCGTCTGCGTGTCGGCGGCAAACACCACCTCGACGCGGTCGACCTCGCCAGCGTAGTCCTTCTCTCCCGAGATACCTTCCCCGAACAGGAAATGCCCCGAGTATCCCCCTTGCGACGCCAGCGGCTGACCTCTGCCGTTGAGGGCGCGGAAGAGGAGGACGCGGTCCGTGTCGCCGCCGGTCTGAAAGGAGACGCTACCTCCCTCCATCTTGGAGGCCACGAACGTCGCCCCGTACCGCCGGATGGTGCCCCGTTCACCGCGGGGCACGGTCACGACCTCCGTCCGGGTCGGCAGGCGGAGCTCGACGCGACCGGAGACGCTCTGCAGGGCCTTCGGGTCGGCCTCGGGAACGAGGCGGACGATCTTCTCCGCCTTCAGTCGTCCGAACGCGATCGAGTCGAATGGAGCCGGCAGGGCATTGCGCTCCTTCCCGCAGTCCTCGGCCCGCAGGAGCTCCCGCCCCGCGGTGGACTTCACGCTGTCGACGAACAGGCGGACGTGCGTATCGTCGCCCACCAGGTTGGGAATCGGACCCGAGAAGGCATCTACGGCAAGCTCGAGCCCCACCTCGGGGGTCGACCCCAGGCGCATCGACTCGATGCGGAGCCCGAACGGTCCCTCCGCCTGGTCCACGTCCTCCGCGAGCTGCGCCTTCGCGTCGTAGCCGGGCAGGGTGGAGGCGGCCAGCGATTGCTGAAAAACCGCGGGATGTGGGTCGAGCTGCTCCGCCGGCGGGCCGGAGTCGGGCGTGGTGGCTGCGGCGATGAGCTCGTTGACGAGCTGCTGGAGATTCGCCGCCAGGGCGCGGTCCACCGTGAACTCGATCGCGGTTCGGCCGCCCTCGGATCGAACCTGGAGGCTGGAATACAGGGCGGCCACGGTGGGCATGGTCTCCGCCCAGCGCGCCCTGGACTCATCGACGGCGTGCCTGAAGGCCGCGAGCTGCTGACCCACGCGGGTGGCGTCCTGGGCGTCGATCACGAACCTGAGCCGCCCTTGCGGCGGAATGGGCTTCACGCCGAGCCCGAGGTAGACACGCTGAACGCCGGTGGCTTCCGCCGCGACGGCGTCGGCCGACGCCTTCAGGATGGGCTGCGTCACGGCGGAGTGCAGCTGGTTCGGGTCCCAGACGGCGAGACCCAGGACATCGGCGCGCGCCAGGGGACGCCACCAGCCGAGCGCAGTCCCGGCGTCATCGGGCATGCCGGTGAGCCTCGGGAGGAGCGCCGCGTGCGAGCCGGCGTCTGCCACCAGGATCCATTTCGAGTCGACGGTGACCATCCAGGTGCTCGCGGGCTCACACGTCGTCAGATCGCGCGTCGTGATCTCGTATGAGTCGCGACCGGACACCACGCGCCGGACCCCGTGGAGCTCGCGCGCCAGATAGTCGCCGACGGCGGCGGGATGGAACCGACCGAGCAACACGATCGCCTGCCGGAGCCCGGCGTCGTCCGCGGGATACAGCGCATAGAACAGCTGGTCGATGTCGCGACGGGGATCGACGTTCGCAGCCCGAAGATGACCGAGAAGCGTTCGCTCCTGCGTCGCCGGCAGGGGTCTTCCGTCGGCCGCGTCGAAGACCGGAGAGCCGAGGAACCACTTCTCCAGGAACACGGCCTCCTTCACGTTCACGTCGGCAAGGAGCACCACGTCCGGCTTGACGAGCGCCGCCTCGACGACCGGTGCCTCGTCAGAGGGAGCCACTACGGGGCGCACCACGACGACGTAGAGCCCCACGCCGAGCGCGAGCAGGCTGGCGATGACGACGAGCAGGGTCTTCCTCATGCGCACTCCCCTCCGCGGCGCCATGTTCGCCCCGAGCCGGGGCGGCGTCCACTGACGACGGGCGGCTCGGGTTCCTTCGAGAACGTCTATCGGACGTCTGTCCGAGGGGCTTGAACGCGCGTCGTGGTCGGGGCCGAGCCGTCGGATCACTCACACCTCGACCACACGGGGCCGAGCCGCAGTCAGAGCAGAGTGAGGTTCGCTGCGGCGCTCGCGGGGATGCCGGTCTTTTCCTGGACATCCCGGCGCGGGCGGTGCTAGGCAGCGCGCACGCGGGATGCCGGCGGCGCGTCGCGACCGGGGTGAGGGCCCGTACGAGGCCGAGGTGGTGCGGCGCGTTGCCGAGCGCGCCCCGCTGGGGTTCGCCGTCTTCCTCGGCTGCCTGGTCCTGAACACCATCTTCGAGTTCATCCACTTCCCGGAGCGGCGCGTCTGGATGGAGGCCTTCGCGGCGGGCTTCGTGCTGCTGGTCGCCGTTGCCTGGCCGCTCGTCCTGCGCCGGCCGGCGTGGAGCGTGTACATCATGCTGGGGTTCGTGAACGTGGCCGGGATCGCGCTCAACGCCTATCACCTGATCGTTGGCGCCTCGCTCACCATGGGCTTGTGGTCGCTCACGGGTCTGCTCACCGCGAGCGCGGTGATCCTCCCGTGGGGAAGCCGCAGCCAGGCGCTCGCCTGCGTGGGGACCCTGCTCTCCTATCCACTCCAGCTGGCGGCGGGCGCGGCGGATCCGCTGACGTGGGGTGCGGGCGGCACCTACCTGTTCCTGGTCGGGTCGCTGGGGGTCTTTGCGGCGTCGCTGTTCGCGCGCTCCCTGCGCAGCGACCTCCAGCTCATGGCCGCCCTCTCGGAGCGCGAGGCGCGGCTGCAGAGCTACTTCGACCTGTCGCTCGTCGGCGCGGCCATCCTCTCGCCCGACGGGAGGTGCGGCGAGGTGAACGACGAGCTGTGCCGGATGTTCGGCTACTCGCGCCCCGAGCTGCTCCGCCTGTCCTGGCTGGACCTGGTACACGCGGAAGAGTGCCGGACCGCCGCGGCGGTCCTTGCGCGCGCGCTCTCGCCCGCCGGGACCCCACAGGCCCGGGACATGCGCTGCATGCGGAAGGACGGGGAGATGCTCGACGCGATCGTCTCCGTGCGCGGATTGCCCGGGCCCGAGGGGGCGATCGACCACGTGATGGTGCTGGTCCAGGACATCACCGAGCGGAAGCGGTCGGAGGCCGAACGGGAGCGATATCTCGCCCAGGCCGAGACGGCGCGCCGGCAGGCCGAAGAGGCGAGTCGCGCGAAGGACGTGTTCCTCACCACGGTCTCGCACGAGCTGCGGACGCCCCTCACGCCGATCCTCGCCTGGTCGCGGCTGCTGCGCGAGGGCCGGCTCGGCGCCGAGAAGACGACGGCCGGACTCGCGGCCGTCGAGCGCAGCGCGCGGGCGCAGGCGCGGCTGATCGACGACCTCCTCGACGTGTCGCGCCTCGCCGCCCGGGATTGGCGCGTGGCGCTCCGCCCGATGGACCTGGCGCCGGTCGTCCGCGCCGCGGTGGAGGTGGTCCGACCGGCCGCGGACGCCAAGGGGGTGGCGCTCGAGACCGCGCTACCGCCGCTCGCGGTCCCGGTGGAGGGAGACCCGGAGCGCTTGCAGCAGGTCGTCTGGAACCTGGTTTCGAACGGGTGAAGTTCACGCCGCGGGGTGGGCGGGTCCGCGTCGCGCTCGAGCGCGTCGACGACCGCGCCCGGCTCACCGTCCGCGACACCGGCGAGGGCATCAGCCCGGATTTCCTCCCGTTCGTCTTCGAGCGGTTCCGGCAGGCGGACAGCTCCGGCACCCGCCGGCACGGCGGCCTCGGGCTCGGCCTCGCGATCGTCCGCGGGCTGGTCGAGCGCCACGGGGGCAACGTGCGCGCCGAGAGCGCCGGTACGGAGCAGGGCGCGGTCTTCACCGTCGAGCTGCCGCTGCTCGCGTCCGTCGCGGAGGAAGCGGCGCGCGTGCAGCCCGGCAGGCAGGTGACGACGGCGGAGCCGGACGCCGCGCCCGGCGCGCCGCTCGGTGGCCTCCGCGTGCTGGTGGTGGACGACGACCCCGACTCGAACGCGGTCGTGAGTGCGCTCCTCGTTTCCTGCGGCGCAGAGGTGCAGACGGCGGTCTCCGCCTCCGAGGCGCTCGAGGTCGCCGGTCGGTGGCAGCCGGACGTCGTGGTGAGCGACATCGCGATGCCGGGCGAGGACGGCTGCACGCTCCTCCGCCAGCTCCGCGCTCGGGGAGGCCCGCTCGGGCGGGTCCCCGCCGTCGCCCTCACCGCCTATGCGGGCATGAACGATCGCCGGCGGGTGTTCGCCGCCGGCTTCCAGGCGCACGTGGTGAAGCCGTTCGACCCGGCGCAGCTCGCGGCCGCCGTCGAGAACGCGGCGCACGCGGGGCCCGAGCCGCCGGCCTGAAGCCGGCGGGTCAGCGTGCGGCGCGACGCTGATCGCGCCATTGTCGACCGAGCGGCCGCGGGCGTATCCTGTGGCGAATGGCACAGCGACGCATCGCGATCATCGGCTCGGGCTTCTCGGGCCTCTGCCTCGGCATCCAGCTGAAGAAGGCCGGCATCGACGCGTTCGCGATCTTCGAGAAGTCGGACCGCCTGGGCGGCACCTGGCGCGACAACACCTACCCGGGCGCCGCCTGCGACGTCCCGTCCTCCCTCTACTGCTTCTCGTTCGAGCAGAAGACGGACTGGTCGCGACTGTGGTCCCCCCAGGAAGAGATCCGCGACTACATGGAGCACTGCGCGCGGAAGTACGACCTCGTCCGCCACATCCGCTTCGGCACGGAGATCGCCAGCGCCCAGTTCGACGCGGGCGCCGGGGTCTGGCGCCTGCGCACGACCGGCGGCGAGGAGATCGTCGCCGACGTGCTGGTGAGCGCGGTCGGCCAGCTGAACCGGCCCGCCGTCCCGGCCATCCCGGGGCTCGATCGCTTCCGCGGCGCGTGCTTCCACTCGGCGCGCTGGGACCACGGCGCCGACCTCGCGGGCAAGCGCGTGGGGGTGATCGGCAACGCGGCGAGCGCCATCCAGCTGATCCCGCAGATCGCGCCCAGGGTGCGGCACCTGTCGATCTTCCAGCGCAGCGCCAACTGGATGCTGCCCCGCGGCGACCGCGCCTACACGGAGCGCGAGCGGCGGTGGCTCGCGCGTCTCCCGCTGCTCGCGCGGCTCCACCGCTGGTCGATCTGGCTCCGCCTCGAGCTGCGCTTCCCCGTGATGCGGGGCAACCGCTTCTGCGCCTGGGTGGCGCGGCGGGCGGCGGAGAAGAACCTGCGCGCGCAGGTCGTCGATCCGCGGCTCCGCGCCGCGCTGACGCCGGACTACCCGATCGGCGGGAAGCGCATCCTCATCTCGGACGACTACTACCCGACGCTCGCGCGGAACAACGTCGAGGTGGTCACCGACGGCATCGCGCACCTGACCGAGGACGCGGTCGTGACGCGGGACGGCGGCGTGTATCCCGTGGACGCGCTGATCCTCGCCACGGGGTTCCAGACGACCGCGTTCCTCGCCCCGATGCGCATTGCCGGGCTCGACGGCCGATCGCTCGACGCCGAATGGGCGGACGGCGCGCGCGCCTATCGCGGCATCGCGGTGTCGGGGTTCCCGAATCTCTTCCTGATGTACGGCCCCAACACCAACCTCGGCCACAACTCGATCATCTTCATGATCGAGTGCCAGACGCGATACATCCTCGGCGCGATCCGCACGTTGATCGAGCGCGACCTCGCCTACCTCGACCTCTCACGCTCGGTGATGGAGGCCGACGACGCGCGCACGCAGGCGGCGCTCGCCGGCACGGTCTGGGCGGCCACGGGCAAGAGCTGGTACAAGACCGAGAAGGGACGCATCACCAACAACTGGTCCGGGAGCACCGTGCGCTACTGGTGGATCACGCGGCGCTTCGATGGCGAGCACTACCGCGCCCGGGCGCGTGAGCCGGTGGCGTACCCGGCGACGTCACCGGCGGACACGCTGGACGCTGCGCGAGGAGAGCGTGTGATTCAAGCCGGCACGGCGCAGGTGTAGAAGAGCACCGTGCTGGGAAGCCTCGGGCGGCCGACGCGCGACGATGCCGGTCAGGCCCTGACCGAGTACGCCATCCTGCTGGCGCTCGTGTCGGCGCTCAACTGGCTCGAGCGCCTGACGCACACCATCACGGAGGCGCCGCTCGGCGCGTGGCTCGTTGGGGCGGCGGCCGTCGTCGTCGCCGGATTCGCCTTTCGGGGCATGGGCCGGCGTTGAGATGAGCGCGTCGCAACGCCGGCTACCATTTTCAGCCCAGTGGCGACGGGGCTCCGGGCGTCGCCGAGTCGTCGGCCGGACCCATCTCGCTCCTCGCGAACTTCCGCAACGCCGCGCGATACCGACGCAGCTGGACGAGTGCCCGCCGCGTCTCTTCCTGCTGCAGGGTGCGGCCATCCAGCCCCCAGTAAGACCAGAGCGGCTGCACGACCTCGTCGAGGTAGTCGGACAGGCGAAAGACGCCGCGCGCCGCCAGGAGGGTCCGGCGCTCCTCGAAGTCCCGCAGGACGGAAGCGGACCATGGCATCTCGAAGCGCAGCATGACCGCCGCCATCGCCGCACGCACGAGCCGCGCAGAGGTAGAAGGTCCGGGTCGCCGCCTCCTGGATGGCCGTGTAAACCATCCCCTCGAATGGTCCGGCCAGGGTGTGGCTCCAGCCGGCCGCGATCATCGCCTTTCGCGAACGCGCCCGGCCACCGTGATCCCCGCTGTCCGTGAGCAGTAGGTAGCTCTCGAGCAGAGTCGCGTGCCGATCCTCCTCCGAGGTCCAGACGCGGACGAACTCCTGGATCGGGCCCGGGCAGCTCTCGAGACCGCGCGAGAGGCCAGCGGTGTACCAGGGCAGGTTCACCTCGGTCAGCAGCGCCGTCTCGACCGCAAGGTAGGCGGTCGCGGACAGCGGAGGTCGCGCGATGGCGTCCGCCCGGAGCGCCTCGAACGGAAGGTACTGGTGGTACGACCATTCGGTCTTCCCCGCAGCTTCCAGGTGACGGGCGAGAAGAGACGCGAAGTGCCCCTCGAGGGATGGATGGAGGTCGCGGTAGCGGTCGTCGTCGAATCGGTGAGGCATGGCGCCCTTTGATCACGTTGTGCGACCGATGCCAAAGGTGCCCTTTGGCCTGGGGATTCCTTCAGCGAAGGTCGCGGCTCGTGGACCCCGCCTGGCAGCGACAGGCCACCCGGATCATGGTGAGCGGCTGCTAACTCCACTCACGGCGGCCAGCTCGAGCTGCCAACCAGAGATTGCACCCGTCGCGCGAGTCCAGAAGCGGCCCTCTGTCGATCTGCCGCCGGGTCGGGCTATAGGGGAGACCCATGTCGACACCGGTCATCATCGAGGCGGCGATCAACGGCGTGACCGCTCCGGAGCGGAACCCCTCGGTCCCGCGCTCGCCCGCGGAGATCGCCGCCGACGCCGTGCGCTGCCTCGCCGCCGGCGCGGCCATCGTCCACAGCCACAACGCGGAGTTCGCGCTCGACGGCGCGCGCGCCGCGGAGCTCTACCTCGAAGCCTGGCGACCGGTCCTGCGGGAGCGCCCCGACGCGATCTTCTATCCCACCGCCGGGGCAGGGACGGCGATCGCCGAGCGCTACGCCCACGAGGTGCTGCTCGCGGAGGCCGGGGTGCTGCGCATGGGCCTCGTCGACCCCGGCTCGGTGAACCTCGGCGGGGCGGACGAGCACGGGCTCCCCCTGCCCATCGACTACGTCTACGTCAACTCCTACCGCGACATCCTCTACCAGGTCGAGCTCTGCGCGCGCTACAGGCTCGGCCCGAGCATCTCCATCTTCGAGCCGGGCTTCCTGCGCGTCGCGCTCGCGTTCCAGCGCGCGCGACGGCTGCCTCGCGGTGCGCTCGTCAAGCTCTACTTCGGCGGGGACGAGGGCTACCTCGGGGGGACGGGCGTGACCTTCGGCCTCCCGCCCACCGCGCCCAGCCTGGAGGCGTACCTCGCCATGCTCGAGGGCTGCGACCTCCCCTGGTCGGTCGCGGTGCTGGGCGGGGACGTGATCGCCTCGGGGCTCGCGCGCCTGGCGCTCGAGCGCGGCGGCCACCTGCGGGTCGGCCTCGAGGATCACGCCGGGCCGCGGTGCCCGACGAACGAGGAGCTGGTGCGCGAGGCGGCCGCGCTGGTCCGAGCGACCGGGCGGCGGGTCGCGACCTGCGCGGAGGCCGCCCGCATCCTCAGGCTGCCGGAGGAGGCATCATGACGCCGGCAGAGATGAAGCGAGTGCACGACGCGCACGTCGCGGCGGAGAACCGGCGGGACGCGGCCGCGGCCGCCGCCACCTGCCACCCGGAGGGCTTCATCGAGAACGTGGCCCTCGGCGTGCGTTTCGAGGGGCACGCGCAGATCGCCGCGCAGTACGCGGCGCTCTTCCACGCCTTCCCCGACGCCGAGATGGTGCAGGAGGGCGAAGCCTTCGGGACGGACGTCCTGGTCGCGTGGGGCGTGTTCCGCGGCACCATGCGCGGGCCGTTCCTCGGCGCGGCACCCACCGGGCGGCGGATCGCGATCCCCTTCGTCAACGTGGTTCCCTTTCGCGACGGCCTCATGCAGGGCGAGCGCGCCTACTTCGACGTCGCGACCCTGTGCGCGCAGGCCGGCCTCGCGCTCGAGGACCTGCGCGCGGGCGGGCGTTAGCTGCCCCGCTGAGTTGACTCCCTGGCGCCCGCCGCCTAAGCGGGAGCGTCGATGTCCGCCCCGCGCCGTTACAGCGTGGTCGTCGCCAAGGACTACCTCAAGTTCGCGGCGGCGCACTTCATCGCCTACCCGGGCTTCCGCGAGCCCCTCCACGGCCACAACTACCAGGTCTCGGTCCGGGTGGAGGCCGACCTCGGCCCCGACGGCTACGTGCTCGACTTCGGCCTCGTGAAGCGCGTGGCGAAGGCCCTCTGCGAGGAGCTCGACGAGCGCGTGCTCCTGCCCGAGCTGAGCGACTGCCTCGTCCTCACGCGCACCGAGGACGCGGTCGAGGTGAGGACGGAGGCGGGGCATCGCTTCCGCTTCCCGGCCGCCGACGTCCGCCTGCTGCCGATCGCGCACAGCTCGGCCGAGGAGCTGGCCGCCTACCTGCTCGTGCGGTTGCGCGAGGCGCTCCGCGGCGCGGCCGGCGGGCGCGGGCTCGCCGCGCTCGAGGTCGGGGTGGCGGAGGCGCCCGGGCAGGCCGCCTACTGCCGCGAGACGTGCTGAGGCGGCTCGTCCCGCTCCTGGCGCTCGCGGCCGGCTGTGGCCCCGCGCTGCCCGATCCGGAGGCGCCCGGGGCGCGCGTGCTCCGCGAGCGCTGCGTGGGCTGCCACCGGCTCTACGCGCCCGGCAGCATGACGCTCGCCATGTGGAAGGTGCAGATCGGGCGCATGCGTGAGGAGTTCGCGCGCCGCGGCATGCCCTGGCTCGCCCCCGACGAGGAGCGCGCGCTCCTCGACTATCTCGGGGCGCATGCCGGGCGGTCTTAGGTGCCCCGCTTGCGTGAGGTGGCCGGTCCGCTATTCGCCATCGAGACGAGCCGTCACGGCCGAACCAGGGGAGGATCAACGCATGAAGATCTACGATTTCGTCGGCGCACCGAACCCGAAGAAGCTGCGCGTCTACCTCGCCGAGAAGGGGCTCCGCATCCCCTTCGAGCCGGTCAACATCGTGACCGGGGACAACCGCAAGCCCGAGTTCCTGAAGAAGAACCCGATGGGCGGGCTCCCCGTGCTCGAGCTGGACGACGGGAGTTGCCTCAGCGAATCGCTCGCCATCATCGAGTACCTGGAGGAGCTTCACCCGACGCCGCCCATGGTCGGCACGACGCCGCGCGAGCGGGCGCGCGTGCGCGAGCTCGAGCGCATCGTGGAGCTCGGCATCATGAGCGCCGTCGGCCAGTACTTCCAGAACACGCACCCGTTCATGGCGAGCCGGTTCAAGCAGTCGCCCGAGGCGGCCGAGAACGCGACGACCCGGCTGGCGGGAAGCCTGAAGGTGCTCGATGCGGCCATCGGCTCGAAGCCTTTCGTCGCCGGCGAGCGGCCGACGATCGCCGACTGCACGCTCCTCGCGGCGCTCGAGTTCGCCGAGTTCTCCCAGGCGCCGGTCGACCCGGAGTGCAAGAACGTGGCGCGCTGGTACGCCGCGTTCAAGGAGCGGCCGAGCGCGGCGGCGTAGGACCGCGTGTCGCGCCGGCTGGTTCCACCTCCGCCGCTTTGCGACGACGCAGACCGGCTCTGGAGCCTAAGCCCGCCGAGCGAGCGCCACCTCCTGGGGACGAAAAGCTGCGATCTCGGCGACTCGCGGAGGCGTCCCGCGAGCCCGAGGAGCGTCGCGCGGTGGCGTTACGCGGCGGGGGTGCGGTATGAGGCAGGTCTGGCTAATCAGTCGCTGAAGAGGATTCATGGCGTCTGTTGACGACGACCGTTTTCGTGATCCCGGCACCCAGTATGAGCACGAGGAGCCCGTGGCTTTCGCTGCGATCAAGAGAGAAGCGTCGATCGATTGGTCAGATCGGGCTCACTCACCAGATGACACGTTGTGGATCCCTGAGAGCCTGTTTCAGGAACTGGCTGCGCGAACTCGATTGGGCGAAATAAACGTGTACGAGCAGGCCCGTTTGGATCGGCGCGAATGTCAGGCCCTCTGCGAGGAACTCACGACACTTGAGGCCGGTGCGACAGACGCAGACGTCCGCCTAGCCGCTACCCTGGTTCTAGAGCGAGCTCGAACTGTCGCTCAGTTGCCCGACGGGTAT
>WNFC01013368.1_pt1 | contig 11845 bp, 8 predicted proteins | sample 5400541 | NCBI WGS metagenome assembly WNFC01 (sample SAMN13153342, study PRJNA577476) | soil metagenome | isolation source: 120 cm saprolite under Douglas fir tree site 2 hole 2 replicate 1 | place: USA:California | collected 2015-04-18 | reverse complement strand
CTTCGCTCGACCACAACGGCGTGCCGATCTTGCGCGCCGTTTCAGTCGTGCTGACCTTGCCCTGCTCGTCCCGCGGATAGTGCGTTCCGATCACGGCGATATCCGCGGCCAGCTCGGGATCCTTGAGCATCGCATCGGCGATCGTCCAGTCCCCGTCACAACACACGATCCGCGTGGCAAGATGACGGGCCCTGAGCAGCGCGTGCAGCTGCTTGATGTAAGGGATGCTGTAGTCCCTCTCGTTCCAGATCCCGGCGTAGGCGATATCGAGCGAGTAATCGCGTTTCGCGGTGCGGATGAAATCCGCGACAAAGGCGGCCATGCGCTCCGAATACAGCGTCTCCTTACCCGCAACGTTCTCGCCCACCCAGCGCGGCGCGGCCCAGGGAAGGGCTTCGAGGATGATCTGTGGATTGCGCTTGCGCGCCTCGGTCATCAGCCACCATTCATAACCGCGCGTCGAGTCGTGATCCGAAGGCGTGCGCATGTGGCTCGGCTCGGAGCCGTCGGTGGACTGGCCATCGGCACCGATTTCCACTTTCAGGTGCTGCAGCGCCGCTCCATAGCCGGGCTTGAATAGATAGTCGAGAATCTGGCTGCGCTGCGGCTCGGGATAGTCGATCAGCAAGCGCGTCGAGCCGCCTGCGCTGACTGCGCCCAAGCCGTCAAAGGTCCTGCCGGCACTGTTGCCGTCGATCACGACGCTCGCTTGCCCGGCAGGGCAGGGCCGTGCATACAAGCTCAATGCCACGGCAGGCAACAAGCAGGTGTAGAAGGTCAGCAGTCTTCTGATGCGCATGGCGTACGACTATTCTCCCGGATGATCCAGCCAAAGATCGATAGGCCTGCGTGCAGTCGTGTGGAATGGCAGCAGTACCCTGCGGCCGGTACGCGCGGATTCGTAGGCCGCAAAAATCACTTCAAGCACGGCTCTGCCGTCCTCGCCACTCACCAGGGGTTTGCGGTCGTTTTGCACACAGTCGACGAAATGTGCCATCTCCGCGTGAAACCCGTAGTTCCATGCTTCCTCATAGATCGGGAAGCTCCATCCAACGGTCGAACCCGCCTTTTCCACCGCGTAGCCGTATCCGGTGCTGCTGAACGCCTCCACCGCATTGCCGCGCAGCAGGTCCGCGTAGGCCACGCCCTTGGATCCGTGCACTTCGGCCTTGTCGTCCATTCCGCCCAGCTTGGTCCAGCTCTCTTCCGCGAGCGCAGTCGTGCCATCGGCAAATTCCAGTATCAGGATGGCATTGTCATCACCGCGCGTCTTGGCACCATGAACGAGAGTGCTCATGTGGGCGTAGACGGACCTGACGGGAGGGCGCCCGAGCATCCAGCGAAAGAATTCGATCGCGTGGCAACCCATATCCATCGTGACGCCGCCGCCGGAACGCGCAACATCCCAGAAGTGGGCGGCATGGGGGCCATCATGCTTTTCCGATTGCTTGATCAGGGTGGGTCGGCCCAGGGCTCCTTCGTCGAGCAGCGCTTTGAGCCGCAGATACTTGGGCGCGAAGCACAATTCCTCGGCGTACATCAGTTTCACTTTCGCGCGCCGGCACGCCTCGATCATGCGATCCGCCTCGGCGAGATTCAGACACAGCGGCTTCTCCATCACGACATGCTTGCCGGCCGCAGCGGCATCCAGCGCTATCTGGCAATGGAGGTCGTTCGGCACGCCCACGACCACCATATCGACGTCGGGCAGATCCAGAAGCAGGCGATGATCGGTGAAATGGCGGGGAATGCCATGTCGCTGCGCAAAGGCGAGGGCATTGCCCGGCGTCGGCGAGGCAACGGCGCGGACATCGGCTTGACTACAGGCGCGCAGCGCCTCGGCATGGATGGACGAAATGAACTGCGAGCCGATCAACCCGACTCCCACCCGCTGCGGATTCGCCGTGTTGTTCATTTCAGTGCCTCGCAGGCACCGCGGACGTGCCGGTGTCGCACGTGACTGCCATGGCCAAGACCCGCCTCGGGTTCTCGATCGGCATGGCGGCATTGAGTCGCCGCGGGCGGCCGCGGTTGCATTGCGGATTCGGCGCACGCGTAAGGAATTGCGGCCGGCCGCAGATGTCCAGAGCCAGCGGCGGCGTGGTCACCGATATCATTCGCGCTCCATGGGACCCAGTTCGATGGTGATCGCCGGTCCAGCAGGCCACCGTGTTGCATCACGTACCGGGGTAGCGTAGCCTCGGAACACCTCGAAAGCAACCATTGACTACCAGATAGAACCACCTCAATGCACGCGCGAAAGCACCGGCCCGCGGCCAGGACATCCCCGCCGAAACTGGACTCGCGATCCCTGTACGAGTCGTGCGCCGATGTGCTGAGCCGCGAGATTGCCCAAGGGGTCCTGCAACCCGGACAACGCCTGGCATCCGAGCGGTCGCTGGCCGAGACATTGGGCTTTACCAGGCTCACTGTGCGGCGGGCGTTGATGGAACTTGCCAAGCGAGGTCTTCTGGAACCCGACGAGCGGCGCGGCTGGCAAGTTCGCGGCGGGCCCGTCAGCGAACCCCTCAATGCCCTGATGGGGTTTACGCAAATGGCGCGTCAGCGGGGTCTGGTCGCGACCTCGCGCGTTCTGTCGCTCGAATACCGCGACGCGACCATGGATGAGTCCGAATCACTGCGTGTGGCGCCCGGGGCTCCGATGCTCGACCTCTATGAGCCGCGTGCAGTGGCCGCCGAAGTTCGATTTCAGCGGATCCATCTATGCCGCGCTCGAATCGCAAGGCATCTGCCCGACGCGCGCGGACGCATTCGTCGAGGTAGTCGATGCGACGCCGGCAGATGCGCAGCTGCTCGGCGTAATGGCGGGTCGCGGATTGCTGTGCATGAATTGCATCACGACGCGCGCGGACGGCCTGGCCTTCAGCCTGGAAACCACCAAATACCATCCCGATCGCTATCGGTTCCGCGCGATCCTCGAGCGACGCGCCGGCACCTGATGTGGTGAGCGCCCGCGGGCCAGCCTGTGCAGAGCCGATGACGTCCGGTCGTTTCTCGGAGGCATCTCAAGTATGAAAGGCCTGACCCGGCGCGGCTTCCTCAAGGTCTCCCCCGCCGGCTTGCTGGCGGCGACGGTTCCGCTCGAAATCGCCCGGCCCACATCGACGGGCGGCAAGGAAGCGGGAGCATCCGCGCACCCCGATCCGAGCGATGATGCAAGTCGCTGGCCGATACCATCGTGTGCCTGGAGCCGGCCCCTCGGCAGCCTGCCGAAAATCGAGCTGCGCCCCGACCATGACAAGGACTCCGGCGACATCATTGGCCTCAATACGCTGACTCGCGCCAAGAAGGGCATTCCACTCGGTGGAATTGGAGCGGGGAACTTCATGTACAACCTCTGCGGCTCGTTCGGTCCCTGGCAATTGAAGACCGGCAGATACGTGCCCGCGGCGTCTGGGAGTTTGCGATGGAGATATTCGACCCGTATTTGCGGCGCCACTTGGTGTGCAATAACGACAGCTACATCGCCGATGGCGTCCCGATCCGCGCTCGAATTGACCGTGACGAGGCCCTCGGTCTTTGACTATATGAGTGACACAACGATGCAAAACACCCGCTTCCTGGTCCGGTATCGCCTGCGCCACCAGGCTCTGTTCCTGTTTCTTGGTGGGCTCGCCGCGGCGGTACCCGCCGCAGCCCAGGCTGCCACTCTGGATTCACCCGCAATCGAAGCGCAGGCCCAGGCGCTGCTGGCCAAACTCACGCCCGAACAGAAGATCGAGTTGCTCGGCGGGATCGACAGCATGTATACGCGTGCGACGCCCGCGATCGCCTTGCCCCGTTTCAAGATGTCCGATGCCTCGGTGGGCGTGCGCACCTGGGGACCTTCGACTTCTTATGCCGGCGGCGTTGCGCTCGCAGCGACCTGGGATCCGCAGTTTTCGCACAAACTCGGCGAGAGTCTCGGCAAGGATGCGCGCGCGCGCGGCGTGCATTTTCTGTTGGGACCCGGCGTCAATATTGCGCGCTCGCCGGTGGCCGGCCGCAACTTCGAGTATCTGTCGGAAGATCCGTTTCTCAATGCGACGCTGGCGGTGCCGTTCATCGAGGGCGTTCAGTCCCAAGGCGTCGTCGCAACCGTCAAACACTACGCGCTCAACAACCAGGAATATGACCGGCACCACGTGAGCTCCGACGTCGATGAGCGGACGATGCGCGAAATCTACCTGCCGGCCTTCGAGGCCGCGGTTACCAAGGCACATGTCGATGCCGTGATGGACTCCTATAACCTGATCAACGGCGTGCATGCGACCGAAAACGAATTTCTGAATCTCAAGGTACTCAAGGGTGAGTGGCGATTCCAGGGGATTCTGATGTCCGACTGGGACGCGACCTACGATGGAGTGGCTGCGGCCAACAACGGCCTCGATCTCGAGATGCCCGGCCCTCGCTACATGAACGCGCGGACTTTGTTGCCTGCGCTGCAAGATGGCCGCGTCAAGGAGGCCACGATCGACGACAAAGTGCTGCGGCTGCTGCGCACTATGCTGCGCTACGGTTTCCTCGACCATCCGCAATTCGATCCGGCCGACTCGACTTACTCGGTTGCCGATCGGGCGGTGGCGCTCGAAGGCGCACTCGAGAGTCTGACGCTGCTCAAGAACGACGGCCACCTGTTGCCGCTCGATCCGGCCGGTGTCAAGACCATCGCAATCATCGGCCCGAATGCCTACCCGGTGGTCGTCGGCGGAGGCTCGTCCGAGACCGATGCCTTCGAACCGGTCAGCACGCTGACCGGCATCGCGAATCTTCTCGGTCCCACAGCGCATGTGCTCTACGCGCGCGGCCTGCCGGAAACCCATGAGGTGTTTCGCAACACCCGTTGGGACGGCGGCATCACGGTCGCGACCTATCCCAGCAAAGACTTCACCGGCACCCCGCGAATCACGACGCTCTCGACGCTCGACAACCCCGCTCGGCAAGGCTCCTCGAGCGACGATGAAACGGCGCGCAGCATCCGCTATACCGCGGACTACCGCGCCGCCAAAGCCGGAAAATATTTGATACTGGCGAGTGCTTCGCCGTCGGACGGCGACACGTTCAACGTCAGCGTCGACGGCAAGCGGTTGCCAACCCCGCCTCACGCCGAAGGTCAGATCGCGCCATTTTGGATGCTTGATCTGCGGGAGGGCCAGATCATCCACGTGATCGCCGACTACTTGCCCCGTTTCCCCGGCGTGCACTCGGGCTTAGGCATTGCCAAAGAGTCGGACCTCGTCTCGGAGGATGCCACGAAATTCGTGGCCGCAGCCGATGTTGTCATCGTGGCCGCGGGCTTCGGCAAGGAAACCGAGGGTGAAGGCCAAGACCGAACTTTCGGCCTGCCCTGGGGCCAAGATGCGCTCATCGAAGCGGCCGCGGCCGCCAATCCGAAGACCATCGTCACGCTCACGGGCGGGGTCGGCACCGATACGCGGCGCTGGCTCGACAAGGTACCCGCGCTGCTCGAGGTGTACTATCCCGGCCAGGAAGGCGGCACCGCGACCGCCGAGGTGCTCTTCGGCAAGCACAATCCCGAGGGCAAGCTGCCGGTGACGTTCGACCGCAGCTGGGACGAGAGTGCGTCGAACGCCTACTATTATCCCATCGAGCATGGCGATACGGTCTTGCACAAAATCGAACCTGATGGCAGCACGCGGGATTACACGATTCCCCACGTGCACTACGGCGATGGTCTCTTGGTCGGCTACCGCTACTGGACCACGAGCGGCAAGCATCCGCTCTACCCGTTCGGCTTCGGCTTGAGCTACACGAGCTTCCGATTCTCGAATCTGCGAGTCCCCGCGACGGCCGCGATCGGCTCGCACATCGCGGTCAGCTTCGATCTGACCAACACCGGCCGCGTCGCGGGCGCCGACGTCGCGCAAGTCTATGTCTCCGATCCGTCCGCGAAGCGCAGCCGCCCCGAGCGCGAACTCAAGGGTTTCGATAAAGTCCGCGTAGGCCCCGGCGAAACCAAGCACGTCACGCTCGACCTGGATGCGCGCTCTTTCAGCTACTGGGATGAGACGGCTCACCGGTGGACGGTCGATGCCGGAAAGTTCGTCGTGCGCGTCGGTGATGCGAGCGACAACACGCCGCTGCAAGCGGATCTGAGGCTACACCGCTAGATGCGAGACCGCGCACGGTAAACGGCCGGCGACGCCGCACCGCGGGTGGTCAATTGGGTGGTGGACCGGTAACGTACCCGCACTGACCCACGCAAGGCGAAGCCGAGAGGACCATCAAGAGAAAGGTGCATGGTGGGACGTCTGCAAGACAAAGTAGCGATCGTGACGGGTTCCGCTCGCGGAATCGGCGCGGCCATTGCGGCGCTGTTTTCCGAGCACGGAGCGCACGTCGTCGGGCTGGATCGCCGGCATCCGGAGCCTGCGGCGGAAGACCGCGTGAATCTGATCGTCGATGTCACGGACTCGGCGCAGGTGGCCTCGGCCGTCGCCGCGACACTCGAGCGCTTCGGGCGCATCGACGTATTGATCAACAATGCCGGCGTCAATGTATTCGCCGATCCGCTGCAGTTGCCCGATTCAGAGTGGGATCAATGTTTCGAGACCGATCTAAAGGCGGCCTGGAGGGTTTCCAAGGCGGTGCTGGCGCCGATGCTGTCGCAAGGCGCGGGTAGCATTGTGAACATCGCCTCCATCCACGGCCACAAAATCATTCCGGGATGCTTTCCCTATCCGGTCGCCAAACACGGCCTCATCGGTCTTACGCGCGCGCTTGCGATCGAATACGCCGCGCGCGGCGTCCGTGTCAATTCGATTTCTCCAGGATTCATTTTGACGCCGCTCGCGGAGGCTTGGCTCGCGTCGCAGCCCGATCCGGCGGCGGAGCGGCGGCGACAAACGGAGCTGCTTCCGTGCAAGCGGTTCGGGACACCGAGCGAGGTCGCGTACACGGCGCTGTTCCTCGCGAGCGATGAGGCGCGCTTCATCAACGCCGCCGATATCCTGATCGACGGCGGACGTACGCAGCTCTATCACGAATGAGCCCCGTGACTAATCGGTATTGGACACCCGCAGTGCCGCTGATCGCCATACTGCGCGGCATCCGGCCGGATGAAGCGCTCGCGCACGTGAGCGCTTTGGTTGCGGCGGGCTTTGACGCCATCGAGATTCCGCTGAACTCGCCCGATTGGCAGGCCAGTATCCAGCTCGCCGCGCAGCACGTCGGCGAGCGCGTGTGGATCGGCGGCGGCACGGTTTTGACGACGTCGGACGTCGATACCTTGCGGGGCTTCGGAGCGCGCCTGGTCGTGGCGCCGAATACCAACCCTGCCCTGATCCGCCACGCCGTTGCGGGAAATCTCAAGATCGTGCCCGGAATCGGCACGCCGACCGAAGCATTCGATGCGCTCGAGGCGGGGGCCCAGGCGCTCAAAGTATTTCCGGCGACGACCTACGGGCCCGAGTTTATCCGCGCATTGCGCAGCGTCCTGCCGCCGGTGCCTTTGTATGCGGTGGGCGGAATTACACCCGAGAATCTCGGCGCCTACCTCGAGGCCGGTTGTGCCGGCGCCGGACTCGGCAGTCAGCTCTATCGACCCGCGCAGTCCGTCTCGCGCACCGAACTCATGGCGAAGACCTTTCTGCAGGCCTTCCGGGAGGCAACTCGATGAAAATCGTCCGGCTCAGCACCTACCGCGTCGCGCCGCGCTGGCTGTTTCTCAAGATGGAAACGGATACCGGCATCGCCGGCTGGGGCGAGCCGATCATTGAAGGCCGCGCGCGCACGGTCGAGGCGGCCGTGCACGAGCTGTCGGAATACCTGATCGGCAAGGATGCCGCTCGAATCAACGATCTCTGGCACACCTTGTACCGCGGCGGCTTTTATCGCGGCGGCCCCATCTTGATGAGCGCGATCGCCGGTATCGACCAGGCGCTGTGGGACATCAAGGGCAAAGACTTGGGTGTCCCGGTCTATCAGTTGCTCGGGGGCCTCGTGCGAGATCGGATGAAGACTTACAGCTGGGTCGGCGGCGATCGGCCGGGCGGGATCATCGCGGCCATTCGCGCGCGCATGGATGCCGGATTCGACACTTTCAAGCTCAACGGCACGAATGAGCTCGCGCTCATCGATACCCCGCGCGCCGTCGACGCCGCGGTTGCCCATGTGGCGCAGGTTCACGAGGCATTCGGCAATTCGATCAGCTACGGACTCGATTTTCACGGGCGCGTCAGCGCGCCAATGGCGGCAGTGCTGCTGCGCGAGCTCGAGCCGTTTCGACCCTTGTTCGTCGAAGAGCCGGTATTGCCGGAGCACGCCGATCATTACCCGCGGCTCGCGGCCAAAACTTCGATCCCGCTCGCCGCCGGCGAGCGCATGTATTCGACTCAGGAGTTCAAGCGCGTCCTGGCGGCCGGCGGCATCGCGATCATACAGCCGGATCTTTCGCACGCCGGCGGCATCACCGAATGCTACAAAATCGGCGCGATGGCGGAAAGCTACGACGTGGCGCTCGCACCCCACTGCCCGTTGGGGCCGATTGCACTCGCGGCTTGCCTACAGCTCGACTTCGTTTCTCGCAACGCCGTACTGCAAGAGCACAGCATGGGTATTCACTATAACGAACGCGCGGAGCTGCTCGACTACGTGCTCAACAAAGATCACTTCCGTATCGACCAGGGGTACATCGCGCCCCTACCGCTTCCGGGACTCGGGGTGGAGATCGACGAGCAGCGGGTCATCGAAGCCAGCCGCGTCGCGGAAGATTGGCGCAATCCCCTCTGGCGCCATGCCGACGGCGGCATCGCTGAGTGGTAGAGACGAGGCGCCAGTCGTGAACAAAGAACCAGAGTCCGCAGAGCTCGTCGTCGATTGCCGCTGCGTGCTCGGCGAAAGCATTTTATGGTGCCCGCGCCGAGAGGTGTTGTGGTGGACCGACATTCAAAGCTCGCGCCTCTGGATGCATAGTCCCGAGTCGCGAAGGACGCGGAGCTGGAATCTACCGGACCGACTCGGGTTTCTGGCGCTCTGTGAATCCGGGAAGCTGCTGCTCGGTCTCGCCAAAGGCCTGTTTCTAGCCGACGCCGATTGGATCTCTGATGAGTCGCCCGAGTTGAGCTCATTGGCGCCCGTGGAAGCCGACGAGCCTCGGACGCGCATCAATGACGGACGCTGCGATCGCGCGGGTAACCTCGTATTCGGCACCTTCAACGAACACCCGGCGCACCATCCGATCGGCAGTTTCTACCAGTATTCGCAGCGAGGTCTGCGCCGCTTGGATCTCGGCGGCGTCGCGATTCCCAACAGTATTTGCTTCAGCCCCGACGGCAACACGCTGTACTACTGTGATTCGACGCAGCCGCGCATTCTCTGCTGCGATTACGACGCCGGGACCGCGCAGGTTGCGCAGTGCCGTGAATTCGCCGCGCTCCCGGAGCGGGACAGCTGCGCCGACGGTTCGACGGTCGATTCCGAGGGCTTCCTGTGGAATGCTCAGTGGGGCGCCGCGCAAGTCGTCCGCTACACGCCGCGAGGCCAGATCGATCGGGTGGTGCCTGTGCCGGCGAAAAATCCGAGCTGCGTTGCCTTCGGCGGTCGCCAGCTCGATCAGGTCTACATCAGCACGGCGCGAATCGGTTTGAGCGCCGAGGATCTCGGCCGGCTCGAGCAGTCGGGCGGCGTTTACCGCTGGCATTCCCCGGTGAACGGTCTGCCCGAGCATCGCGTGCGGCACCTATGATCGCCGTGGATTGGGGCAGCAGCAGTCTGCGCGCGTTCAGACTCGATGCCGACGGGAAGATCGTGGAGCAACGCCATGCCCCGCTGGGCGTGCTCGCCTGCGGCAGCGAATTCGAAACAACGCTCGAGCGACAGATCACGGGTTGGGACGATGGACTCATCGTGCTCGCCGGCATGGTCGGCAGCCGGCAAGGCTGGCTCGAGGTGCCTTACGTCCCCTGTCCGGCGACGCTCGACGACGTCGCCGCCGCAATGAGGCAGGTTGATTCTCCCGGCTTACCCGATCGCTGCGTATGGATCGTGCCCGGCCTGCTCTACCACGGGGCCGCCCACAATGGCGCCGATGTTTTGCGCGGCGAGGAGACGCAGCTGTTCGGCCTGCTCGAGAGTTCCGGTGCGCAACCACAGCTGGTCTGTATGCCCGGCACCCACTGTAAATGGGTCGTCGTAGAGAGTGGCCGCGTCGAATCATTTCTGACGGCGATGACGGGCGAGATCTTCGATCTGTTGCGCACGCATAGCCTGCTCGGGCGTCTCATGCCCGAAGGCCGCTTCGCCTTCGACCGATCCGCCTGCAATCAGGGTATCGAGCGGGCGCGCGAAGCCGGCGGCCTTCTGCATCATCTGTTCAGCGTCCGAACCTCGGGCTTGCTCGGGACGCTCGAGCCTGAGCAGCTGGCCTCGTACTTGTCAGGCCTGATGATCGCGCACGAAGTGCTCGACTTGCCGTGGGGTGCGCAGATCCGCGGGCACAACGTCCACCTGGTCGGCAGCTCGGCGGTGCTGGAACCGTATTCCTGGGTCATGCGCACTCTCGGCATGAGAGTGGAACTGTGCGATGAGACGCTCGCGGCCGCCGGCATGCACCGGTTAGCGCAGCAAGCGGGCCTTTTGCAGTCGTCCCGGGACGCGATGCACTCATGAAGTACAACATGCCGTATGTCTGGATGATTGCGTCCGTTGCCGCCTTGGGTGGGCTGCTGTTCGGCTACGACTGGGTCGTGATCGGAGGCGCCAAGCCTTTTTACGAATCGTATTTCCAACTGACGTCTGCGGAACTCATTGGATGGGCAAACAGCTGCGCCCTCGTGGGTTGCCTCGCGGGCTCCGTGGTTTGCGGTGCCCTCAGCGACCGCTTTGGACGCAAGAAGCTGCTGCTTCTTTCCGCCATCCTGTTTGCAATTTCATCTTATTACACCGGATGGGCGCACGAGTTTTCCGCGTTCGTGGCGTGGCGCATCGTCGGAGGCATTGCCGTCGGCATCGCCTCCAATGTATCGCCGACCTATATTGCAGAAATCAGCCCCGCGCCGTGGCGCGGGCGACTCGTCGCGTTGAACCAGCTCACCATCGTCGTCGGCATCCTGGCGGCTCAGATCGTCAATTGGCTGATTGCGGATCCGGTCCCCGACGGCGCCGGCGCGCAGATGATCCGCGAATCTTGGAACGGCCAATTCGGATGGCGCTGGATGTTTACCGCAGTTGCCGCGCCTTCCGTCGTATTTTTCTCGAGCGCGCTGCTGATTCCGGAGAGTCCTCGGTGGCTTGCGAAGCGAGGTGAATTCGGGCCGGCACTGAGGACGCTCGCGCGCATCGGCGGCGAGACCTACGGCGCTCAAGCGCTGCGCGAGATTCACACGACCCTGAGCGCGGAGACCTCATCCCGCGCCGAGTGGACCGAATTGGTCACCCCCGGAGTGATCGGCGTACTTCTGACGGGCATAGGCCTCGCGGTTCTGCAGCAGTGGAGCGGCATCAACATCATCTTCAATTACGCCGAGGAAATTTACCGCCATGCCGGTTATGGCGTCAGCAGCGTACTATTCAACATCGTTATTACGGGAACCATCAATCTGATCTGCACGCTGATGGCCCTCGATTGGGTTGACCGCTTCGGCCGACGCACGCTGATGCTGTACGGCTGCGCGGGCATCGCGCTCTCGCATGCCATGCTCGGGTTCGCCTACGCGACCGGGGTCAAAGGCTTGCCCGTGCTGATCCTCACGCTCTTGACAATCGGCTGCTATGCGATGTCGCTTGCTCCCGTCACTTGGGTGTTGATCTCGGAAATATTCCCAAACCGAAGCCGCGGGCTTGCCGTATCGATCGCCGTTTCCGCACTATGGACGGCCTGCTTTCT
>WNFC01012979.1_pt1 | contig 11845 bp, 10 predicted proteins | sample 5400541 | NCBI WGS metagenome assembly WNFC01 (sample SAMN13153342, study PRJNA577476) | soil metagenome | isolation source: 120 cm saprolite under Douglas fir tree site 2 hole 2 replicate 1 | place: USA:California | collected 2015-04-18 | reverse complement strand
AACTTCACGCTCGACGCTGACGCGCACGCGCCGGCCGAGTTCGCCTACGTCCCGATGGGGATGTGGATGGCACGCCGGGCCGGCATTCCACAGGACCGCATCATCAACTTCCTACCGCTGGACGAGCTGACCGACGCCCTGGGCTGAGGTGCTTCGCCAACATTGCGCATTGGCGCGCGGCTTACGATTTCAGCTCATGGCGAAGCTCGGGGTCATGATCGAGGGGCAGGAGGGCCTCAACTGGGAGAGGTGGCGCCGCATCTGCCACGACGCCGACACCCTCGGATTCGATTCCTTGCGACGCAGCGAGCACTTCTTCTCCGTTTTCGGCGTCGCGGGTCGCGACTGCATCGAGTGCTGGACGTCTCTGGCGCTGGCCGCGCAATGGACCACCCGGATCGAGTTCGGCCCGATGGTCAGCCCGATGACTTTCCGCGCGCCCTCGCTGCTGGCTCGCACTGCGACAGCCGTGGACCTGCTTTCCGATGGCAGGTTGATCCTGGGCGTCGGCGCAGGTTGGTACGAGCGCGAGCACGTCGACACCGGCATCCCATTCCTCACCCTCAAGGAGCGGATGGACCTGATGGAGGATGGCATCAAGAAGATCCAGGCGACGTGGAAGGCCGCCGACCCAAAGCCGCCGCGCGGCGGCACGATTCCCTTGCTGATGGGCGGTCGAGGCGAAAAGCGCGCGATGCCGATGATGGCGCGCGAGGCTGCCGAGTGGAATGTGGGGTTTGACGGGCCGGACAAGTACCGCCACCAGACCGAGGTGCTCGAGAGATGCTGCCAGGACATCGGACGCGATCCCGCGTCGATCCGCCGTTCGATCATGACGAGCTTTCTGATCGGCCGGGATCGGAACGAGCTGCGCGAGCGGGCGCACAAGATCGGCGAGGTGGTCCCGCGCTACAAGGACCTCGCGCCGGACGACGTTCTGAAAGCGGCGGCCGAAAGCTGGCTCGTGGGCACGCCGGAGGAGATCGCGAGCCAGATCCACAAGATGGCTGCGCTGGGAATTGACCTCTTCATGCTGCAGCACTTCCTGCTCGACGACTCTGATGCGCTGAAGCTGCTCGCCTCCGAGGTGATTCCGGCGGTCGCTTAGGCCGCAACTGGTCAGAATTAGCCGCGTGGACTTCGACCTCAGCGAGACCGAGAAGACGTTTCGCGACGAAGTCAGGGCGTGGCTGAAAACCAACGTCCCACAGAAGTCCGCGCCGGAGGAAGGGCAGAAGGGCTTCATCGAGAGCCGGCGAGCGTGGCAGAAGAAGCTCTATGACGCCGGCTACGTGGGCATCACCTGGCCGAAGGAGTACGGCGGGCGCGGCGAGGGCTTCATGCAGCAGCTGATCTTCAACGACGAGATGATCCAGGCCCAGGCGCCGGAACCGATCAACGTCATCGGGCTCGGCATGGGCGGTCCGGTCGTCATCTCGCACGGCACCGAGGAGCAGAAGAAGCGATACCTTGCACCGCTCCTCTCCGCGGAGGAGATCTGGTGCCAGGGATTCAGCGAGCCGAACGCAGGGAGCGACCTGTCGGGCCTTCAAACGCGAGCCGAGGACAAGGGCGATCACTACCTTGTCAACGGGCAGAAGGTCTGGACGACGCTCGCTCACGTGGCGAAGTGGTGCATGTTGGTCACCCGCGAGCGCAAGGAGGCCAATCCGCGCGACGGCCTCACCTACCTGCTGGTCGACATGGAGAGCCCTGGCGTCGAAGTTCGTCCGCTGGTCCAGATCACTGGCGATGCGGAATTCAACGAGATCTTCTTCAAAGACGTAAAGGTTCCGAAGTCGCAGATCCTCGGCGAGGCCGGGAACGGATGGGCCGTCGCGATGACCACGCTGCTGCACGAACGCGGAACGCTGGGGATGGCGCTTGCCACGCGGGCGCAGATCACAGCGGCCGAGCTTGCGGAACATGCTCGCAACCTGGGCCGGGGCTCCGACCCGCTCGTCCGCCAGAAGGTGGCGCAGTACACGATCGAGGCGCGTGCGCTGCAGCTCAACGGCTATCGCGCGGTGACGGCGGTGAAGCGCAGCGGGATTCCTGGGCCGGAGGGGTCGATCCTCAAGCTGATGTGGTCGGAGCTCAACCAGCGCATGGCCGAGACGGCCGTCGACATGGCCGGCCCGGCCGGGCAGGTGGGCGACGGCGACGGATGGCTTTATCAGTTCTTGCGCTCGAGGGCGAACACGATCGAGGCCGGCACCTCCGAGGTGCTGCGCAACATCCTGGCTGAGAGGGTCCTGGGCCTGCCGCGCAGCCGCTGACCGCGGCTGGAAGCTTTCGTCTTTCTGAATAGTTTAGTATTTGCAAACTATGTCCCAGCCTTCGACCGAAGACGCCCTCGCGGCCTACAAGCTTTTGCACCGCGTCCTGCTGACATCCACGGCGAGCAAGTGGCGAGACCTCGACCTTTCCATGCAGCAGCTGCGCGCCATGTACTTCCTTCGAGACGAAGAAGAGATGTCCGTGGGACGCCTGGCAGAGCTCTTCGGAATCGGCCTTCCCGCGGCGAGCCTGCTCGCCGACCGCCTCGTGCGATCGGGTTACGTCGAGCGACGTGACGACCCCTCAGACCGGCGGCGGGTCCTCCTCAAGCTGACTCGCGTTGGATTGCGCCTGGTCACCGATCTCCGCGAGGGCAGTCACTCGCTGCTTCGACGCTGGATGGCGTCCCTTTCGCCGGAGGACCTCGCCGCGCTGACTCGCGGCTGGCGTGCGCTCGCCGACGTCGCCTCGCGTCACAGCCTGCAGATCGCGGAGCACAGCGCCGTATGACCGCTGTCGCCGCTCGCGAGACCACTGCTGCGTCCGAGAGGAAGGGCATCGATCGCGGCGTCATGGCCGTCTTCGCGGGCCTGATGCTGGGCTCGCTCGTCGCATCGCTGAACATGACCCTCGTCGCGCCGGCGCTGCCTACTATCGTCGCGGAGCTCGGAGGCATCGCCGACTACAGCTGGATACCGATCTCCGCAATGCTCGCGTCCACGATCGTCGTGCCTGTCGCCGGCAAGCTGTCGGACATCTACGGCCGCAAGCCTCTCTACATGACGGGCATCGTCGTCTTCGCGGTCGGCTCGGCACTGTCCGGCGTCGCGCCGAACTTCTGGTTCCTGGTTTTCGCGCGCTTCGTCCAGGGAGCCGGGATGGGTTTCATCATGCCGTTGTCGCAGGCGATCATCGGCGACATCATCTCCCCGCGGGAGCGCGGCAAGTATCAGGGGATGATGGGCGCGTCCTTCGGTGTCGCCTCGATCATCGGGCCGGCCGCGGGCGGGTACATCACCCAGAACTTCAGCTGGCGCTGGCTCTTCTTCATCAACATCCCGTTTGCGATCCTGACGCTCGTCGTGGTCTTCCTCTACATGCACGTTCCCAACGAGCGTCGCAAGCACGCCATCGACGTGTGGGGCAGCATCACGCTTTCGATCGGCATCACGTGCGCGCTCCTGGCGACCGTCTGGGGCGGAAGTCAATACGCGTGGAATTCGTGGCAGATCATCGGCCTCTATTCAGCCGCCGCAATTCTCCTTTCTGCGTTCGTGTGGGTAGAGACGCGCGCGGAGGAACCAGTCCTCCCTCTCCGACTGTGGAAGAGCAGCATCTTCACGTTTTCGAATATCGCCGGCATGGGTGTGGCGATGTCGATGTTCGGCGCGATCTTCTTCCTGCCGGTCTTCGTGCAGGGCGTGATCGGGAACAGCGTTACCAACTCCGGCGCGATCCTCGTCCCGATGCTCGTGGCGATGATCGTGACCAGCATCGGAAGCGGCCAGTTCATCTCGCGGACCGGTCGTTACAAGATCCCGCTGCTCGTCGGACTCCTGGTCATGGGCGCCGGCTTCTACATGCTCTCGACCTTCGACATCAACACGACCAACCAGACGGCGATCGAGGCGATGATCCTGATCGGCCTCGGCCTGGGCGTCTCGATGCAGACCTACACGCTGGTCGTGCAGAACTCGGTGAGCCGTGAGGACATGGCCGTGGCGACCTCCGCCACGCAGCTGTCGCGCTCGATCGGCGCGGCCGTCGGACTGGCGGTCCTCGGCACGATCCTGTCTTCGGGTCTGGCTACGTCGATGGCCAGGTACCTGCCCGCCGGGGCCCTCAAGCAGTTCCAGTCCGCGGGCAACTCCACAGCTGGGGCGGTCTTCGACCCGACGCAACTGGCGCACCTGCCGGCCGCGATCGCGGCGGGCATAAGGCACGGCCTCGCCGACGCTATACACCCGGTCTTTCTCGCCGGGCTTCCGATCATCGCGGTCGCGTTCGTTGCCACGCTGCTGATCAAAGAGGTGCCGCTGCGCCAGACCGCCCACGTGGCCGCCGGCCGGGCGCGGCCCGAGGATTGAGTCCCGCCGCATAAACTAGGCCGCACCATGGCCACCCCGCGTACCGAACAGCGAGTGCTCTGGGCCTTCTGGCTGGCATGCGGATTGTCCGTTGTCGCAGGCGTGGCGCCCACCGTCTTCGGCGGAGGTTCCAACCGGATCGGCGGAGTTGTGATCCCCTTCGCACTTGGCGCCGCACTGCTCGCAGCGTGTGCCCTGGTCTATTCCCAGGGCCGGTTGATCGCCACGCTGCTGTATTTCCTGGCCAGCCTCGCGATCGTCTACGGCATGCTCGCCATGCTCACCCTTCCACTGCGCCTCGCAGTCATAGGCACGTGTCCGCCAGTTCCGGCAACGTGCGCGGCCGGCCTCGAACGGCCGCTAACCACCGGCGAGTCCAACGCTCTGGGCCTTGCCGTCGGGCTGGGAATCGTCGCGATCCTGACGGGCTTCTTCGGACTTGTCACCCTTTACCGGCGCGATACCGGGGCGCGTGCTCCATCATCCGCTCCTCCTGAGCGCCGCATTGCGGCCGTAGGCGCCAAGTCCTCGGCACCCGCCGAGGCCGCCGAGCCTGTGCCCGAGACGGCTGCCGTGCCGACCCCCGCGACGACCGAGGCCGAGCCGGCGCCCGAGCCCGCGCCCGAGCCCGTGCCCGAGCTGACTGCCCCTGTCGAAGCGCTCGAGCTTCCGGAGGTCGGGACCGCAGACCCTGTTGAGGCGCCTCCCGCACCCCAGCCCAAACCCAGGAGGAAACGCGTGCCCAAGACCACGCCCGCCCCACCGACCACGCCAGACACCGACGCCCCGGCCTGATGGACTTCGCCTTCTCGGAAGAACAGGAGATGCTGCGCCGGTCCGCGCGCGACTTCCTGGCCAAGGAATCCAGCTCGAAGGTCGTACGCAAGCTCATGGAGAGCCCGGATCCGTACGACCCCGGCGTCTGGAAGAAAATCGCGCACCTCGGCTGGACCGCGCTCGGGATTCCCGAGCAGTACGGCGGCGTAGGGACGTTCCTCGACCTGGTGGTCGTGCTCGAAGAGGCCGGACGTGCGCTGCTGCCCGGACCATTTTTCGCGACGATGGGCCTCGCGGTGCCGGCACTTCTCGAAGCCGGCACGGAAGCTCAGAAGAAGGAGGCGCTCGGTGCGATCGCGCAGGGTTCGGCGCGAGCCACCCTCGCTTTTACCGAAGCGTCCGGCAGGTGGGACGCCGCGGCTGTGACGCTGTCGGCGAAGCCGAGCGGTGGGGGCTGGCAGCTGGATGGCGTGAAGCTGTTCGTCCCAGACGCCGAGAGCGCCGACTACACCGTGGTCGCCGCCCGCACGCGAGGCGAAGGCGAGGACGGCGTCTCACTTTTCCTTGTCAAGGGTCGGCCCGCAGGGATGACCGTCACGTCCCTCAAGACGCTCGACATGACGCGGCGCTGGAGTGAGGTTCGTTTCGAGGGCGTGAAACTCGAGAGCGGCTCACTCATGGGCCAGGCCCACAACGCGTGGCCACACCTGAAGAGAGCGCTGGACTGGGGAACGGCCGCGCTTTGCGCCGAGATGATCGGCGGCGCGCAGAAGGTGCTCGAGACATCCACCGAGTACGCGAAGACGCGCCACCAGTTCGGCAAGCCGATCGGCATCTACCAGGCCGTGTCGCACAAGCTCGCGGACATGCTCGTCCTGTCGGAAAGCGGGCGGTCCGCGACCTACTACGCCGCGTGGGCGGTGGACGCCGACGCGCCTGACCGCTCGTTGGCTTCGTCGATGGCGAAGGCGTACGTGTCCGACGCGTACCGCAAAGTCGCGGGCGATGGAATCCAGGTGCACGGCGGCATCGGGTTCACGTGGGAGCACGACATGCATCTGTACTTCAAGCGGGCCAAGTCGTCAGAGGTGACGCTGGGGGACGCGACCTACCACCGGGAGCTGGTGGCGCAGTCGCTAGACCTCTAGCGGAGACTCGCTACCGCTCACGGTGCCAACGAAATGCCCGACGATGCCCAATGAGGAGGCGGTGCCCGGGGCGTTCGCGGCAACAAATGCCAGCGGAAACGGACCCTGATTCAGGGGACTAGTGTTGAGCCATCCGACCATCGTCGCCGAGTCAAGCCAACCGTAAGCGCGAAAGCCACTGGCCAGGTTGACCTGGGCGCCATCGCGACCGATGAGCAGCTCATGCGAGTCGGCGAGATCGAGGTCGTTGCAGCAGATCATCGCGTGCAGTCCATCTGGGGCGAGAATCGGGCTGAAAGGGGCGTTCTGCCCCGTGGCCGTGAAGTGCCACAGCTCGGTTCCACTCGTGTCCCTAACGCTCACGGACTGGGCTACTTTCTGCTGAGCAGTCCCCCCGCCGGTGGTCACCGACCCTCCGGTGCACACGAAGGCGCCGCTTTGCACTGAGTCCCACACCAGGCAGGAGCTCGGGTCGGAGAACGGCGCGAAGGGCTTGCCTGTCGCGGCGTCGACCCTGACCAGCACGCCGAGACTGGAGGCCGGTCCACGACCTTGAGACGACCACACGGTCGGGTAGGTGCCGATCGGCCCGACGGCGTCCCATCCGGTCAACGCGAGGGCATTTTGTGGCTTGCTCCAGGTCTGGTGATCCACCAGCGAGCTTGGGCTGCCGCTCGTCGCGGTGTACGTGTCGAAGGTGTATCCCGCGTTTGAGGCGGAGCCATCGCATGGCCACGCATTCGTCGGAACGGTGTAGACAGTGCCCAGCAGCCGGGTGCCGTCCGGGCTCACCGCAAACGAGAGCATCTGCTGGTTTGATGTCATGGGAAACGTCGTCACCACATTGGTCACTCCGTTGGCTGCGAGGCTGCGGACGACGCCCTTGGCGTCCCCGTAGAAGACCTTGCCCCCGGCCGTGTGCGCCGACGGCTGCAAGCTCGCCCCCATGCACCCGGTCGTCGGCTGAGGCATGGGAGCGAAGGTCGCGCTGGCGATCATGTGTCCATCGAGACCGGCAATCGCTACGGTGTCGTACTGCGTGGATGTGGCCGTTCCGTGGGATTGGAGAAGAGCGAACAGCAGGCCAGCCGGCGTGCTTCCGGGAGTCGACGCCATCGACGCTCCAGGCCCAGCCTGCGGCGTGCCGCAGGCAGCGACGGCGAGAAGGAGGAGCGCGATCGCAGGTGCTTTCATACCAGCAGGAACGCCCGAGGTTTCCGAACGTTATGGTCCGGCTGGGAATCGTCGCTGCTAGCCCGCCGCCAGTAGGCGGAAGACCACCAGGCCGAAGAGCGCACACGCGGGGATGACAAGGCCACGGAAAAGGGTCCAGTAGCCCGACCACGCTTCGCGTAGGCGATCAAGCCGCCGACCCGAGCCAAAGACGAGGGACCAGTAGATCGGAAGGGCCGCGCCGGTGTTGACGGCGAGGGCGAGCAAGGCGATGCCTCCCGCACCCGCGAGCCACGGCTGCAGCGGTGCCGCTCCGCCAAAGCCCGCCTGCATTCCCCACAATGCGCCGGCGCCGATCAAGCCAAGCAGAGCTGGCAAGCCGAGCAGGAAGAAGGCCGAGAAAGACACGATCACCATCGCGAGCATCAACGCGAGGGTCGCGACGATGCCCGCCAAGGCGGCGGCCGCCACGGTTATTCCGTTCGCGGATGAGGCCCCTGCGTGCATGGGAGCGTTCGCCACAGGAGCCGGGTCTGTGGTGGACGATCCCGTCACTGCTGCCTGCACGTCTTGCCACGAATGCCAGTGCGCGCTCGCGGTGACGGCGCCCGCTGCGCCGGCGGAGGCCGCGGCGATCAGCACGCCCGCGGCGATGGCGGCCGCGTTGCGGCGGAGCACGGCCATCGGGATCCACACCCGGCGCGGGCGAACGCGTCCCAGGCCGGTTTCCATCAACCGCTCGCGGTCGAAGGTCGTGCCGCACAGGATGGTCAGCGCGAAACACGCGGTGATGGGAAGCAGTAGGGACGCGATCGCCAGCGGCGAGCGAAAGACGAAGAGGGCCAGCGGCAGGTCGGCGACCGCCGCCGACACAGGTGACAGCAAGAACGACCACGCACCTCCGGCGGCCCCTTCGCGCGGAAAAAGCATGAACCCGAGCATCCGGCCCATCGCCGCCCAGTAGGCGGTCACGGCGGCGACGAAGGCGAACACCGGAAGCAGGTCCCAGGGCGCTGTCTGGCCGAACAGGCTCAGGAACGCCATGCCCGCGGCCATCCAGAGGGTCACCCAGACGGTGCTGACCACCGCGCCCGGCAGGACCTCGAGCCAGATGAGCGACGGGTCGTCGACGGGTGTGTAGAGCAGGACCTCGAGCGATCCCTGCGCCTTCTCCCACCAGATGCCGATCGAGCTCTTGATGGATTCGAGCAGGGCGAAGGACATGAAGAACAGTGGGAGCAGGAGGCCCGCTTGAAGGGCAGTTCCGCCCGCCAGTCGCTGAGCCACCTGCCCGGCAGCGCCCGGCAGCTGGCCAAAGAGTGAGGTCGCGGCTACCAGCAGCAGCACGAAAGCGTTCAGGTACACGATCCAGCTGAGGTCACCGCGCCGCCACCACGAGCTCACGTAGAAAGGAAGTGAGTGGCGCAGCAGGCCACCTTGCGAGCGCAGCGATCCGAACATGCGAGCGGCTGGAATCCCCGAGACGACCTGATCGATTGGCGGCTGGACTGCCTGCTGGGCAGGCAGCGGCTCGTCCATCGCGCTGATGTAGACCGACTCCAGGCTCGTCTGCTCCTCCTTCAGCTGGTGGAACGGAGCCCCGTGCTCGGCCAGGTGGCTGAGCGTGTGCTCGCGAAGCCAGCCTTCCAGGGATTCCTGGTCGGACGGCTGCGCCGCAAGCTGTGCCACGAACAGCCGGCCGTCGCCTGCTTTGCGGCGCAGCTCGTCGAGAGTGCCGTGGGTGACGATCAGCCCCTTCCGCATGATGGCGATGCGGTCCGCCATGAGCTCGGCCTCGCTCAGCACGTGGGTCGTGACGATCAGAGCCGCGCCGCGAGCCCGCTGCTCACCGAGGAAGTGGCGCATGTCAGCCGCGGCAACCGGGTCGAGACCCGCTGTCGGCTCGTCGCAGAAAATCCAGTCGGGTTCGTGCAGCGTGGCCCGGATCAGCGCGACCTTCTGCGCCATGCCGCGCGAGAAGGCGGCAAGCACGGTGTCCGCGCGATCGGCCAACTCGAAGCGCTCCAGGAGGTTGCCGATTCGCTCGCGTCGAACCGTTTCGGGTACGCCGTAGAGGTATCCGAAGTGGTCGAGGTACTCAGGCGCGCGCGGACCTTGTCAAGCTGGTCCGGCAGTCGAAGCCCGTCGAGCTCGATCAGGCCCGAGTCCGGATGCAGGATGCCGCCGAGACAGCGCAGCGTCGTGGACTTGCCCGCGCCGTTCTGCCCGAGGACGACCAGCATCTCGCCGCTCTCGACTTGAAGGTCGACGCCATCGACCGCACGCACGTCGGCGAAGCTCTTCCGCAGGCCCTCGACCCGGATCACTGGAGCGCGGAGCTTACGCCGCCGCCCGCACTACTTGGCCTCGATCAGCGGTGTTAGGCGGTCCCTGACCTCTAGGTGGATCTTCTCGCGGGTGCCGGTCGCGTCGAGACGGACGAAACGGTCCGGCTCTGCCGCCGCCAAGCGGTCGTACGCAGCCGCGACCTTGCGGTGAAAGTCGATCGACTCCTGCTCCATGCGATCCGGCGCTTTGCCCGCCGCGACATGGCGCTCGAGCCCGTTCTCGACCGGTCCTTCGAGGAGGAAGGTGATGTTCGGTCGGGGAAACGTGGACGGCCAGATCGCCGGCACGCCTCGCGCGCCGCCCTGGTAAGCGAGCGTCGAGTCGTGATACCGATCGGCGACCACGATCTGTCCCGCCGCAAGCGCGGGCGCGATCACCTCGGCGATCAGCTGCCGCCGGCCGGCCATGAACAGGTACATCTCGGCCTCCGCGTCGATGTCGAGCCCCGCATAGAGGACGACCTCACGCACGCGTTCGCCAAGCTCGGTGCCCCCCGGCTCGCGCACGACCACCGGGTCGCGCGACGACAGCCACTCGCCCACCATCTCGACCTGGGTGGTCTTGCCAGAGCCCTCCGTGCCCTCGAACGTGATGAAGAGACCGGGCATGCCTACGCGGGTTCTTCGGGCGAGAGAGTGATGCGCAGGCGCCGCTGCGGTTCCTTGCCCATGCTGCGGGCGGAGAGCTCGTTCTCGGCGACCAGCTGGTGCTGAAGCCGGCGCAGGTAAGCGTTCTGCGGTGAGATCTCGACCGGGCGGAGCGTGGACTTCACGGCCTTGATCGCTGCGGCGGCCTCCGCCAGGGCGCGCGTGGTCGCCTCGTCGTGCCGGTCGACGCCGTAGATGCGGGTGAGCGCGTCGCGCACCTGGGTGACCGAGTTGCTCTTCAAGATGTGGATCGGTAGACCGCGGCTCTCGGCCTGGCGCAGGCTGTCCGGTCTCCGCCGGTAGTGATTCTTCAAAGTCAGCACCGCTCCGGCCCCGTCGAGGTTTCCGAGCACCCGCACCGGCAGCTCCAGCTCCTTGATGGTCTGCTCGACGTGGTGGCGGCTCACGCCATACGGAAAGATGCCGAGCGGCTTGTTCGGCGTCGGCGGCGCCGGCGGCGGCTCCGGAGTGACGACCACCGGAGAGGCGACATTCGAGATGACGCGACCCTCTCGCGTCCGCAGGCGGACCTTTGGCGTCAGCAGCGGTCCACGCAGCGCCGTGTCGACGACGTCCGCGAGCGGCATGTGAATGGCGACGCGGTCGCGGTCCTGGATCTCGACGAGCACGTCGAACGTCGGCGGAGCCTTGCGCTCTAGGACGGACTTCTGCGTCCCTCTCCGGCGCGCCTCCTCGTCCGAAAGGGTCACGCTCTGGATGCCGCCGAGCAGGTCGTTGAGGGTGGGGTTGACCAGAAGGTTCTCGAGCGTCTGGCCGTGCGCCGTGGCTATGAGCTGCACGCCGCGCTCGGCGATCGTGCGCGCCGCGGCCGCTTCGAGCTCGGTGCCGATCTCGTCGATGACGATCACCTCCGGCATGTGGTTCTCGACCGCCTCGATCATCACCGCGTGCTGGAGCATCGGCGTCTTCACCTGCATGCGTCGCGCGCGGCCGATGCCCGGATGGGGGATGTCGCCGTCGCCGCCGATCTCGTTAGACGTGTCGACGATCACCACTCGCTTGCGCAGCTCGTCGGCGAGCAGCCGGGCACACTCGCGGAGCATCGTGGTCTTGCCGATGCCCGGACGGCCGAGCAGCAGGATGCTCTGGCCGCTGACGACGATGTCGCGGATGATCTCGCCGGTGCCGGTGACCGCACGTCCGACTCGCATCGTCAACCCCGTGATGCGCCCCGACCGGTTGCGGATGGCCGAAACGCGGTGCAGCGTGCGCTCGATGCCGGCGCGGTTGTCGTCGCCGAACTGACCGACGTTGTTGGCCACGTGCTCCAGGTCGGAAGCCGACACCGGGTGATCGGCTAGGAGGACCTCGCGGCCGGGCACGCGCGCTTCCGGCTCGCGGCCGAGGTCCAGCACGATCTCGA
>WNFC01007704.1_pt1 | contig 11845 bp, 7 predicted proteins | sample 5400541 | NCBI WGS metagenome assembly WNFC01 (sample SAMN13153342, study PRJNA577476) | soil metagenome | isolation source: 120 cm saprolite under Douglas fir tree site 2 hole 2 replicate 1 | place: USA:California | collected 2015-04-18 | reverse complement strand
CACGCGTGATTTAGGCGCGCTGATGGCGGCGCTGTCGCCGCGACCCGACGTGGTCTTCAACGCGCTGCATGGCCGCGGCGGCGAAGACGGGACGGTGCAAGGCGTCCTCGAGTTCCTCCAGATCCCCTACACGCATTCCGGCGTCCTCGCCTCCGCCGTCGCCATGGACAAGCCGATGGCGAAGGCCGTCTTCGCCCGCGCCGGACTGCCGCTCGCCGAAGGCATGGTCGTGCCGCGCGCCAGCCTCGGCGTCGCCGATCCTCTGCCGGCCCCCTTCGTCGTCAAGCCGACCAATGAGGGGTCCAGCGTCGGCGTGCGCATCGTCCGCCCCGGCGACAATTTGTGGCGCGAAGAGGCGGCGAGCTGGCCCTTCGAAGACGCGCTGATCGAGCGCTTCGTGCCGGGCCGCGAGATCACCGTCGCGGTGATGGACGACCGCCCGCTCGGCGCCCTAGAGATCCGCCCTCGCGGCACCTTCTATGACTATACGGCAAAGTACGCGGTCGGCGGCTCCGATCACATCGTGCCGGCACCCATCCACAAGCGCGCCTACGAGCAGGCGCTCGACATCGCGCTGCGCGCTCATCGTGCCCTCGGCTGCCGCGGGGTCAGCCGCGCCGATCTGCGCTACGACGATACCGCCGGCGAGCCCGGCCGCATGATCCTGCTCGAGGTCAACACGCAGCCCGGCATGACGCCGACCTCGCTGGTTCCAGATATCGCGCGTCACGCCGGAATCGATTTCCCGACGCTGGTGGCCTGGATGGTGGAGAACGCCGCATGCGACGCCTGATCGGCGGCAACAAGAATGCGCCGGGGGCCACCGCTCGGCAGCCCGAGCTCCGGCGGGCGCGCCGGCCCATACGGCTGCGTGGTCGATGCGGGCTGATGATCTCCGCTGTCGCTCTCGCCTCGTTGGCCATCCTTGCTGGCGGTCTTTTCAAACTTCAACACAGCGGCCATCTCGAGCCAGTACTCGCGCAGGCCGGCGATTACGCCCTCGCTTTCAGCGCGCGAATCGGGCTCGTCGTCAGCGACATCGAGGTCGAGGGCCGCGCCATGACTTCCCGCGACGCCATCCTGCGCGCCGTCGGCGCGTCGCGCGGCACGCCGCTTCTCGCCGTCAGCCCGGCTCAGGCGAAGGCTCAACTCGAAGCGCTGCCTTGGGTGCGCTCGGCTGCCGTCGAGCGGCGCCTGCCCGACACGCTGCACATCCGCCTCGTCGAACGCCAGCCCCTCGCCTTCTGGCAGCGCCAAGGCAAGCTGGTTCTCATCGATCGCGATGGCGTCGTCATTACCGGCGAGCGACTCGAGCGCTTCCCCGGCCTTATCGTCGTTGTCGGTGACGAGGCGCCGCGCCGTGCCGCCGCCCTCCTCGACATGCTGGCCAGCCAACCCGATATCGCCGGCCGGGTCGTCGCCGCGGTGCTGGTCGGCGGTAGGCGCTGGAACCTGCAGCTCGATAACGCCATCGACGTCCAGCTGCCGGAAGACAGGCCGGAAGCGGCCTGGGGTCGCCTTGCCGAGCTCGAGCACACCAGCCGGCTCCTCGCCCGCGACATCCAGATCGTCGACATGCGCCTGCCTGACCGTCTCGTCGTGCGGGTCACTCCCGAACCTCCGAAAGAACCCGTAAAGAAGGGCCGCGCGGCGGCGAAAAGCACATGACGGTCGACAGTCTTGCAGAGCCCGACATGAAGGGGCCGGGGCACAACGCCGCGCGGCCGAGGAAATCCGCGGTGCGCCCGCGGGGCGGCATTCTTGCCGCTCTCGACGTCGGCACCGGCAAAGTGTGCTGCTTCATCGCCCGCGCCAGCGACGACGGCCCGCAGATTGTCGGCATCGGTCATCAGCTGTCGCGCGGCGTGCGCAACGGCGTCATCGTCGATCTCGATGCCGCAAGCGCCTCCGTGCTCAGCGCCGTGCATGCCGCCGAACAGATGGCGGGCGAGACGATTAACGAAGTCGTTGTCAATCTATCTGGCAGTTTCCCGCCCTCGCGGATCATCAATGTCGAGATTGCGACTGCCGGGCACGAAATCGGCGATGCCGATATGCGCCGCGTCCTCGAGCAGGGCTATCACCTCAAGGACGCGCCGGATCGCGAGGTCATCCATTCGATTCCGGTCGGCTTCTCGATCGACGGCAGCCGCGGCATCCGCGACCCGCGCGGTATGTTCGGCAAGAAGCTCGGCGTCAACATGCACATCGTCGCCGTCAAGCCGGCGGCGGTACGCAACATCACGGCGGCGGTCGGCCGCTGCCATCTCGAGATCGCCGGGCTGGTGGTCAGTCCCTACGCCGCCGGGCTCGCCGCGCTCGTCGACGACGAGATGGATCTCGGCGTCACCATCGTCGATATGGGCGCTGGCACGACGACGATCGGTGTCTTTTTCGACGGCAATCTGGTCTTCGCCGATTGCGTGCCGGTCGGCGGCGGCCACGTGACGAACGATATCGCGCGCGGACTGTCGACGCCGCTGATTCATGCCGAGCGTATGAAGACGTTATACGGCAGCGCCATCTCGTCACCGTCGGACGAGCGCGAAACGATCTCGGTGCCGCAGGTCGGCGAGGAGGATGAGGGTCAAGCCAATCACGTGCCGAAATCTCTACTTGTTGGCATCATCTCGCCGCGCCTCGAGGAAACCTTCGAGTTGGTGCGTAACCGCCTCGAGGCGAGCGGCTACGACAAGCTTGCCGGTCGCCGCGTCGTGCTCACCGGCGGGGCAAGCCAGCTGCCCGGGGCGCGCGAGCTCGCCGGCCTCATCCTCGACAAGCAGATACGCATCGGCCGGCCGCTGCGAGTCGCCGGTCTCGCCGAGGCGACCGGCGGGCCGGCCTTCTCGACCGGCATCGGACTCCTGCATTTCGCGATGTCCGAGCGCGCCGAGACGCCGCGACAGGCGCGCGCGTCGATCGCGCCGCGCGCCGGGCTGATGGGTCGCGTCGGCAATTGGCTAAAGGAAAACTTTTGAATTTTTGCGAATCGCCTCACAAGGAGAGGTCACCACGCCGCCACCAGGGGTCCCTGTCGTCACCGTCTAAGCCGGTTTTCGTTGGAGGGTTAGCATGTCGATCAATTTGAGCGTTCCGAGAGACGAACACGAGATGAAGCCGCGTATCAGCGTTGTCGGCGTCGGCGGCGCGGGCGGCAATGCCGTCAACAACATGATCCGCTCGAATCTCGTCGGGTGCGAATTCCTGATCTGCAATACCGACGCACAGGCGATGATGCAGAACCTCGCCGAGCGGCGCATCCAGCTTGGTGTCAGCGTGACGCGTGGCCTCGGCGCCGGCTCGCGCCCCGATGTCGGCCGCGCCGCCGCCGAGGAAGCGCTCGACGAGATCATGCAGGCGCTCGGCGGCTCGAACATGGTGTTCATCACCGCCGGCATGGGCGGCGGCACCGGCACCGGGGCCGGACCGGTGATTGCCCGCGCTGCCCGCGAGGCGGGCATCCTCACGGTCGGCGTCATCACCAAGCCGTTCCATTTCGAGGGTTCGCACCGCATGCGCCTCGCCGAGGCCGGAATTCTCGAGCTGCAAAAGTATGTCGACACTCTGATCATCATCCCGAACCAGAACCTGTTCCGGGTAGCGAACGAGAAGACGACCTTTGCCGATGCCTTCAAGATGGCCGACGACGTGCTCCATTCCGGCGTGCGCGGCGTCACCGACCTGATGGTGATGCCCGGCCTCATCAATCTCGATTTCGCCGATATCCGCTCGGTCATGGGCGAGATGGGCAAGGCGATGATGGGAACCGGCGAAGCCGAAGGTGACCGCCGCGCTATCGACGCCGCCGAAGCCGCCATCTCCAACCCGCTCCTCGAAGATGTCTCGATGAAGGGCGCGCGCGGCGTCCTCATCAACATCACCGGCGGCCCCGACATGACGCTCTTCGAAGTCGACGAGGCCGCCAACCGCATCCGCGAGGAAGTCGATCCCGAAGCCAACATTATTTTCGGCTCGACATTCGATGAGAAGCTCGCCGGCCGCATGCGCATCTCGGTGGTCGCCACGGGAATCGATGTTGCGGTATCGGCGCAGCCCCGGCCGCTGCTCAGCCTGGTCGGTGAGCGCGACGTGGCGCCCGCCGCCAGTGCCGCCGCCGCGATGATGCCATCGGCGATGCCGGGCGCTACGCCTTCGATCGCCGCGAGCGCAATGGCAGGCTCGGCAATTCTGCCGGGCGGCGACGGCAGCGAGCCGACGCCGGCCGTGGCACAAGCGGCCGAAAGCGCCGCCATCCGCGAGGGCGCCTTTCTCGTCCCGCGCGCAGTCGAACCGGCGATCGCGAAGCCACTGATTGCAGCGGCAGCCGCCTCCTCCGACGCATTTGCCGCCGCCGCAATGGAGAACGGCGGCCGGCCGGTAATCGCCAAGGCAAAGACGCGCGGTCCCAGCCTGTTCGAACGGGTAACCGGCGTCGGCCGGCACCGCGCGGGCGCCATGCCGGCCGAGCGTGCCGGCAAAACACCGATCGCACCGGCACAGCAGCCGCGCCTCGGCACGCTCGATCCCGGAGACCGCCTGGTCGGCTCGAAAAGCGAGGAAGACTTGCTCGACATTCCAGCTTTCTTGCGCCGGCAGGCGAACTGAGGTGGGCTGATCTCCGACCCTGAGCGCGGCGGGCGAATCCACATTCGGCCGCTCCCCGCCGCGCCATTTTTTCGGCTCGCCGCAGGCGCTGCCGACAGCCGGCTCACTCAAGACTAAGATGCTGATAATAATAACTTTTTCAGAGCTGCCTTCTGTAATAAACTTTAATAAAGAGTGATTTGTTCCGACCTCGGCCTTGTTGCTATTGCTTCGTCATCGGATGCGGCCCGGTCAGGCCTGCGAAAGCGACGCGAAGGTCAGCGAATGAATATCGTGCAGCAACGCACAATCAGGAATCCGATCAATTGTCGCGGCATCGGCCTCCATTCCGGAGTCAAGGTGTCGATCACGCTGCATCCGGCACCGCCGAATAGCGGCATTCTCTTTCGCCGGACCGATTGCCTCGGCGGCGGCGTTGAGATCGCCGCAAGCTGGAAGAACGTCGTTGATTCGTCGTTGTGCACGACGCTCGGTAATGGCGAGGGGCCGACGATTGGCACGGTCGAGCATCTCATGGCGGCGCTCGCCGGCGCCGAGATCGATAACGTCGTGGTCAATGTCGACGGGCCGGAAGTGCCGATCATGGACGGCAGCGCTGCGCCCTTTGTCTTTCTCATCGAATGCGCCGGCGTCGTCGAGCAGGACGCGCCGCGTCGCGCCATTCGCGTTCTCAAGACCGTCACCGTCGGCGATGTTGACAAATCCGCCTCGCTGACCCCCGACGACGGTTTCTCAATGAGCTTCGAGATTGATTTCGCTAGCCGTGCGGTCAGCCAGCAGGATCTCAGCATCGATTTCGACAGCGAAACCTTCAAGACGGAGATCAGCCGCGCTCGAACCTTCGGCTTTCTGCACGAGGTCGACCGCATGCGCGCGGCCGGTTTGGCGCGCGGCGGCTCGCTCGACAATGCTGTCGTGATCAGCGGCGACACCGTCCTCAACGAGGGTGGGCTGCGCTATGCTGATGAATTTGTTCGCCACAAGCTGCTCGACTCGCTTGGCGATCTCTATCTCGCCGGGGCGCCGTTGATCGGCCACTTCCGTGGCCTGCGCTCAGGCCATCAACTCAATCGCCAGCTGCTCGAAGCGTTGTTCGCCAATCGCGACGCGTGGTGCTTCACGACGTTGTCGCGCGGCGATGCCGTCGATGCAATGATCTGGCGGGAGCGTCCCAGAGCGAGCGCCTGATCCGCCCGGCCGCCTGCCTTCTCACAACAGCTTGGCGCTCTAACGTCTTGGCCCATAGACGTCCAGGCCCGCCGGGCATCTGCATGCTCTGATCGGCACTCCCTTTCGGCCACGCCAATACGGGTTTTTCTAGGCTGATCGGTGGCCGCGGTGGTATGCTGCTGCGTCGGCGCTGCCTGTATTCGCAAGGCCGCCGAGAAGAAAATCAGGGGAACAATGCACGAACAATCTTTCGTTATTCGGCTCGCCGCCGTCGTCGGTCTAGCAATCCTGACGGGAGCGTGTGGCGAAACGAAGAAGGACGTCTATGTCGAGCGCCCGGTAGAAGAGCTCTACAACCAGGCGATGGACAAATTCAACGACGGTAACTACCGCGGCGCCCAACCGGATTTCGATGAGGTCGATCGCCAGCACCCCTATTCCGTCTGGGCGACCAAAGCCCAATTGATGAGCGCCTACTCGCTCTACCAGTCGCAAAAATACGACGAGGCGACGGTTTCGCTCGATCGCTTCATCCAACTTCATCCCGGCAATCGCGACGCCGCCTATGCCTATTATCTCAAGGCGCTTTGCTACTATATCCAGATCACCGATGCCGGCCGCGACCAGAAAATGACCGAGAAGGCGCTGGGGGCGCTCGACGAGGTCGTGCGGCGCTTTCCCGACAGCAAATACGCGCGCGACGCACGGCTGAAGATTGACCTGACACGCGACCATCTCGCCGGTAAGGAGATGACCATCGGTCGCTACTACGAGCGTCAGGGACAGTATCTCGCAGCGATCAATCGCTTCCGTCGAGTCATCGACAGCTATCAGACGACGACGCACGTGCCCGAGGCGCTGCACCGGCTGACCGAATCGTATCTCGCGCTCGGCATCATCGACGAGGCACGCAGCTCGGCCGCCGTGCTCGGGCATAACTATCCTGGCAGCGAATGGTATCAGGACAGCTATGCCTTGCTCACGGGCATCCCCGCGGGCCGCACCGACGATGCTCCCTCGAAGGGTTGGATCTCGCGGGTCATCGGCGCCGTGTTCTAGGCTTGCGGCCGGCGCCACCGCTTTGCGCCATATGGCCCCTCCCCAGAAGGCGCAGCGAGACATCGGGAGCGCGACGTCGGCCGCTGTGCTGCGACCGACACGGGGGGCGAAATCGGTCCAGGCAAGATCGCCGGCTCCCGCCTCGTAGGGCACCCTAGTCGAACTGGTCGCGGTCAGGATCGGGCTCTCCGTCGAGCGCCGGGGCATTGCTTCGTGGCTACACCGACGAAAATGGTTATCTATATATCCATTTAAGACTTGATATATGCCTATTTTGGTTGTATCGTCGGCGGCCAGTTGAATGACCGAGGCGACCTGCGTGACCCGACTCCCCAATTCAATGCGCGCATCTCTTCGCTTCCTGATCGACCAGTCCGGAAACCCTTTTGGCCACCCCTTGGATGGCCGCGCAGCAGACACCAATAACTCTATAAATTGGAGAGTGCCCGTCTGCCCTCTACTACCGCCTTCCTGTATTTTTCCTGTTATTAACAGGCGAAGACGCCAATGCGACAAATCGCCAAGACGCTCTCTCGATCGGCACGCACCCTGTCGCCGCGACGATGCCGACAAGCAGGGGGCAGCCTCGGAGATGACGTCGGGCCCGCGGCGCGAAACGGCGTGCCCGCGCGCTCTGGTCCACGACCGGCGCGCCCGTTATCATTCCTGTCATGGGTCCCTCGCGCTCCCCCGCCGCCTTATGCTGCTCGGCCTGACGATTCGGGACTTCGTGCTGATCGAACGGCTCGATCTCACCTTCAAGTCCGGACTTTGCGTCCTCACCGGCGAAACCGGCGCGGGAAAGTCGATCCTGCTCGATGCGCTCGGCCTCGCCCTCGGCATGCGCGCAGAGAGCGGTCTCGTGCGCAGCGGCGCGCAGCAGGCAGTCGTTTCGGCCGAATTCGCCCCAGTGGCGAATCATCCGGTCTGGCAATTTGTTGCCGAGCACGGGATCGCCGCTTCTCCGGCGAACGGCACGCTCGTCTTGCGCCGCATGCTCGGCACCGATGGGCGCAGCCGCGCCTTCATCGACGATGAGCCGGCAAGCATCGGGCTGCTGCGCCAAGTCGGCGACATGCTGGTCGAGATACAGGGCCAGTTCGAGCAGCACGGGTTGCTCGACCAGGCAACCCACCGCGAGTTGCTCGACGCCTTCGGCGGCTATGAGCGCGAATGCGTGGCGCAGAGCACCGCCTGGCGAGAGTGGCGAGCCATAGCCCTCTCCCGTGCGGCTGCGGCCGAAGAGCTCGCCCGCGCCCGTGCGGACGAGGACTATCTGCGCCATGCCCTTGCCGAGCTGGACGCCATGGCGCCGCAGCCGGGCGAGGAGGCCACTCTCGCCGAAATGCGCGCCCGTCTCATGCACCGCGAGAAGCTCGCTGCCGCGGTGAATGTCGCGCTCGGCGAACTCGCCGGCGAAAGAGGGGTCGAACGCGGGCTCAATGCGGCAGCTCGCGCGGTCGAGCGGGCCAGCGACAAGGCTGCCGGTCGGCTCGAGACAGGACTCGCCGCCATCGAGCGCGCCATCGTCGAAATACAGGAGGCGATCGGCCAGTTCGAGGCGGTGCTGCGCGAGGACGCGCGCGAGACCGGCAATGCCGACAAGGTCGAAGAACGGCTTTTCGCCCTGCGTGCCCTTGCCCGCAAGCACAATGTCGGGGTCGACGGTCTTGCCGCCCTGCGCACCGAGATCGCCGCCAAGGTCGCCGCGATCGAGGATGGTGGCGGCGAATTGCGGAGACTGGCGGAACGGGAAGAGGAAGCGCGCCGGCAATTTCTCGCTACGGCAAAGCTCCTGGGTAAGCTGCGCCGCCGGGCGGCTTCGCGCCTCGACAAGGCAATCGCCGAGGAACTGGCGCCGTTGCGCCTCGATAAAGCACGCTTTCACACGGTGATCGTCCCGCTCGACGAGCAGGAGTGGAGCGAGCATGGCCAGGACCGCGTCAGCTTCACGGTGGCGACCAATCCCGGCGCGCCGGCCGGCCCACTGGCACGCATCGCTTCCGGCGGTGAATTGTCGCGCCTGATGCTCGCGTTGAAGGTCGTCCTCGCGCGCGGCTCGCCAGTTACGACGCTCGTATTCGACGAGGTCGATAGCGGTATCGGCGGCGCCGCCGCCGCCGCGGTTGGCGAGCGGCTCTACCGGCTCGGCGAGCGCCTGCAGGTTCTAGTCGTCACCCACTCGCCGCAAGTCGCGGCAATCGGCGCGCATCACTGGCGGGTCGCCAAGGAACAGGCCGCCGCCCGAACCGCGACGCTGGTCGAGGAGCTCACCGCCGAGACGCGGCGCGAGGAGATCGCGCGCATGCTTTCGGGCAGCGCGGTGACGGCGGAGGCGCGTGCCGCCGCTGAAAGCCTGATTGCCGGGGCACGCTGACGATGGCCGGGACAAAGCAGCAAACTGCCGATCTCTCGTCAACCGAGGTCGAAGCGCTCACGGCCGACCAGGCGGCCCGCGAACTTGCACGTCTTGCCAAGCTGATCGCGCATCACGACAAGCGCTATCACCAACAGGATGCCCCGGAAATCACCGATGCCGAGTACGATGCGCTCGTTCGGCGCAACCGCGCGATCGAGGCGCGCTATCCCAAGCTCGTCCGCAGCGATAGCCCGTCGCGACACGTCGGAGCAGCGCCGGCAACCGGCTTTCGCAAGGTCAAGCATCTACGGCCTATGCTGTCGCTCGAGAACGCCTTCGACGACGACGACGTTCGTGGCTTCTTCTCCGGCGTACGCAACTTCATCAAGGAGCTGCGCGACGATCCCAGCCAGCCGGTTACAGTCACCGCCGAGCCGAAGATCGACGGGCTGTCGATCTCGCTGCTTTACGAGCGCGGCGTGTTCGTGCGCGGCGCAACGCGCGGCGACGGCGCCGAGGGCGAGGAGGTTACCGAGAATCTGCGTACCATCGCGCTGCTGCCCAAGCAGCTCAAGGGCGCCGCGCCCGACATCATGGAGGTGCGCGGCGAGGTCTATATGGAGAGGGCGGCGTTTCTTGCCATGAACGAACAGCGCGAGGCGCAAGGCGAGGCGGTGTTCGCCAATCCGCGCAACGCGGCGGCCGGCTCGCTGCGCCAGCTCGATCCGACGATCACCGCGGGGCGCCCGCTGAAACTTTTCTGCTACGCGCTCGGCGAAGTCAGCGACGTCGTCGCCGACACGCATTGGGAGTTCCTCGCACGGCTCGGCGACTGGGGTTTTCCGGTTAACCCCGAGTCGAGGCTGTGCGGCAACCTCGAAGAGGCCCTCGCCTTCCATCACGATATTGGCACAAACCGCGCGCAGCTCGCCTACGACATCGACGGCGTCGTCTACAAGATCAATCGCTTCGATTGGCAGGCGCGACTCGGCATGGTGAGCCGGGCGCCGCGCTGGGCGCTTGCCCACAAATTCCCCGCCGAGCAGGCGCAAACCATCCTCAAATCGATTGAGATCTCGGTCGGCCGCACCGGCGTGCTGACGCCGTGGGCCAATCTGGCGCCGGTCAATGTCGGCGGCGTTATCGTTGCCAGAGCCACCTTGCACAATGAGGACGAAATCGCCCGCAAGGACTTCCGCGACGGCGACACAGTGGTGATCCAGCGTGCCGGCGACGTCATCCCGCAGGTGGTTTCCGTCGTCGACCCTGAACGACCAAACCGTCCGCCGCCCTTCTCGATGGCGGCCAAGCTGACGCCGGCTGGCGAGGACCGCCCGGTCTGCCCGATCTGCCACAGCCTGGCGGTGCGCGAGATGGGGCAGGTGGCGTGGCGCTGCACCGGCGCGCTCGTCTGCCCGGCGCAGGCGGTCGAGCGGTTCGTTCATTTCTGCTCGCGTCTCGCCTTCGACATCGAAGGAATGGGCGAGAAGAATGTCGAGGCGTTCTGGACCGACAAGCTGATCCACCAGCCCGCCGATATTTTCCGCTTGCGCCAGCACGCGGCGGCGATCCGCGAGCGCGAGGGCTGGGGTGAGGTGTCGACGCGCAACCTGCTGCAGGCGATCGAGCGTCGCCGTACGATCCCGCTCGATCGCTTGATCTACGCGCTCGGCATCCGCCAGGTCGGCGAGGCCACCGCCAAGCTTCTGGCGCGCCACTACGGCACGGTCGAGGCGTGGAAATCTGCGATGCTGGCAGCTGCCGAGGACACCGAGAGCGAGGCCTATCGCGACCTCACCAATATCGGCCAGATCGGCGCCAGCGTCGCCGGCGACCTCACGGATTTCTTCCGCGAGAAGCACAACGTCGCGGCCCTCGAGGATCTGATTGCCGAGCTCCATGAGGTGACCGCAATCAGCGCGCCGTCCGGCGCCGCCTCGCCGATCGCCGGCAAGACGATCGTCTTCACCGGCACGCTCGAGAAGATGACGCGGGCGGAATCGAAGGCGCGTGCCGAGGCGCTCGGTGCCAACGTCACCTCATCGGTTTCGGCCAAGACCGACTATGTCGTCGTCGGCGCCGATGCCGGCTCGAAGGCGGCCAAAGCGCAGGCGCTCGGCGTGACGATCCTCAGCGAGGCGGAGTTCCTTGCGCTGATCGGGACCCTCTAGGAGGCGATCGGACGCGTTGCCGCGGCGAGCCAGCCCGCAGTCGCCGCGTCAAGGAGCGGGGTGAGCGTCTCACGCACCCGGGCATGATAGGCGTCGAGCCAGGCGATTTCCTCCGCGGTCAAAAGCGCGGGCGCGACAAGGTGGCGATCGATGGGCGCCAGCGTCAGCGTCTCGAAGCACAGCATCTCGCGCTCGGCTTCGGGCAGGGCGGCGCACGGGGTGACGACGACGAGATTCTCGATGCGGATGCCGTACGCGCCGGTCTTATAGTAGCCCGGTTCGTTCGAGACGATCATACCGGGCAGCAGCGGCTGGGTGTTGGGCAGCTTCGAGATGCGCTGTGGTCCCTCATGGACGTTGAGATAGCTGCCGACACCGTGGCCGGTGCCGTGGTCGAAATCGAGCCCGGCCTGCCACAGTGCATGGCGCGCCAGCACGTCGAGCTGCGAGCCGGTCGTGCCGGCCGGAAAGCGGCAGGTGG
>WNFC01007702.1_pt1 | contig 11845 bp, 8 predicted proteins | sample 5400541 | NCBI WGS metagenome assembly WNFC01 (sample SAMN13153342, study PRJNA577476) | soil metagenome | isolation source: 120 cm saprolite under Douglas fir tree site 2 hole 2 replicate 1 | place: USA:California | collected 2015-04-18 | reverse complement strand
CTGGCTGAAAGGTGTGAAGAGCGGAAGCGTGACACACGATCACCTGAGTCAAGATGTGGTTTATTCCATCGCGGGCAGCAAGAACGAACTGTGGATCGGGAGACAGCGGGGCGGGCTGACGCAACTGCGCTATGGCGACGGCCCGATTACCACCAAGACGTACACGCAGACGGACGGACTCGCGCAAAATGGCGTCTACGCGGTGTATCAGAGTCGTGATGGCTCGGTGTGGGCCGCAACGCTGAGCGGCGGAGTCAGCAGATTCAAAGAGGGACGATTCGTCACCTACACGAGCGCGAGCGGCCTCTCTTCCAACACCGTCTATTCGATTATAGAGACGCGCGATGGTACAACTTGGTTTGCAACGTCTAATGGCTTGAATTCCTGGTCAGCAGGTCAGTGGAGAACGTATACATCGAGAGAGGGATTCCCCTCCGACAATGTGAACTGCCTTTTCGAAGATTCGGCCGGCGTGCTCTGGATCGGAACGGCAAACGGAATTGGCTTCATCAATTCTGGCGGCATCCAGGCTCCTCGCGAAGTGCCAGAGTCACTGCGCGAACAAATCTTTGGAATTGAGGAGGACAAGACAGGCTCGCTCTGGATAGCAACTTCGAGCCACGTCCTGAGAGTTAATCGCGACAAACTGCTGCGGCTCGTGGTTAGTGACGCAGATGTGCGTGATTATGGTTCGTCGGACGGCCTTCGCAGCGCAGAAGGCATAAAGCGGAACAGATCGGTGGTTGTGGATTCACTCGGACGGATCTGGTTTTCCATGAGTCGTGGCTTGTCGGTTGTTGATCCATCTCACCTGACGGGCAATTCAGCCCCAGCGATAGCTCACGTTGAGACGATATCGGCGGACGGCAGCGCGATCAATATTGGAGACACGATCCGCGTTCCGGCCTCTCACAAGAGGATCACGTTTAGCTACGCGGGTCTGAGTCTCGCAGTCCCGGAGCGCGTGCGATTTCGATATTTTCTCGATGGTTTCGACCGCACCTGGAGCGAACCGACTGCGGCACGAGAAGCTGTCTACACAAACCTCAGCCCAGGCTCGTATCGATTCCGGGTCATCGCTAGCAATAGCGATGGTGTTTGGAATAGCTCGGAATCGACGCTCCCATTCGAAATCGATCCGCTATTCTGGCAAACGTGGTGGTTCCGGCTCTCCAGCATATTGACGATCGGACTAGCGATACTGATGTTCTTTCGGCTCCGGGTGTTGAGGCTGACGAAGCAGATGAATATGCGCTTTGAAGAACGGCTCGCGGAACGCACACGCATTGCCCAGGGACTGCACGATACTTTATTGCAGGGTTTTCTAAGCGCCTCCATGCAGTTGCATGTGGCAGATGATCATCTCGCCACAGATTCGCCCGCCAAACCTTTTGTCGGCCGGGTTCTCGAACTGATGGGGCAGGTTATCGAAGAAGGCCGGAACGCGGTTCGTGGGCTCCGCTCGTCGAAGCTGAGTTCTGCAGATCTCGAGCAGGCATTTTCACAGATTCGACAGGAATTCCCGGTGCAGTCTCAAATTGAGTTTCGGGTTATCGTCGAAGGGGCGCCTCGGCCATTGCGTCCCGTAATCCGGGATGAAGTCTATCTTATCGGCCACGAAGCGCTGTCAAATGCATTCCGCCACTCTCACGCAAGTGACATCGAGGTGGAGCTTGAATATGCGGCGAGCCACTTGCGCGTTCTCGTCCGCGACAATGGCGGCGGAATTGATACTCAGGTTCTGCGCTCAGGACGCGAGGGGCATTGGGGCTTGTCTGGGATGAAGGAACGAACCGAAAGAATTGGCGGGGAATTGAGAGTCTTAAGCCGTGCAGTCGCTGGAACAGAGGTCGAGCTGTCTGTGCCCGGCCAAATCGCCTTTGAGTTTCGGTCGGATGAGTGTCCCGCCGGATGGTTATCCAGGCTCTATCGAGGAAAGAGGAGAAACGAAAAATCACGATCTGGAAGCGAGCAGCCTCGATGACCAAAGAAGCTCAGATCCGTGTTCTCAGCGTGGATGACCATCCGCTGCTTCGGGAGGGGCTTGCCGCGATCATCAACAATCAGCCGGACATGGTGCTGGTAGCTCAGGCCTCCAACGCGCAGGAAGCCATTCAGCAATTTAGGAAGCACCAGCCAGATGTAACTCTCATGGACCTCAGGCTTCCAGACAAGAGTGGCATCGACGCGATGATAGCCGTCCGCGCAGAATTCCCCGAGGCGCGCGTCATTGTGCTGACGACCTTCGAAGGCGACGTGGAGATCCAGCGCGCCCTGGAAGCGGGAGCCAGGGGCTACATGCTCAAAAGCATGCCGCCCAAGGAGCTGGTTGAAGCGATTCGCCAGGTCCACGCGGGGAAGAAGCGCATCGCCCCGCAGTTGGCGGCACAGCTCGCAGAACATTTGAGCGACGAAGACCTGACGGCGCGTGAGATAGAAGTCCTCGGTCAAATTGCCGGGGGAAACCGGAATCGCGACATCGCGGAAAAGCTCTTCATCACAGAAGAAACCGTAAAGGTTCACATCAAGCACATCATGGAGAAGCTCGGGGCAAGTGATCGCACGCAAGCTGTCGCGATTGGCGTCCGCCGCAGAATTATCGAGCTATAGGAAGAGCAGTCCGCGCACAAAACCCCTAACTCAAAAGTGGTATGAAAAGATGCCGCAATGTGGGATTCCAACGGCCTGCATACCTGCGTATCTTGAGTCGTCGTGCGTTTCTGAGGGCGCCCCAGGGAGATACGCCCTGCAAAGACTATATTCCACGTTCCCGGGTGGCAGGCCCGGTCTAGGTCTGCTGCTGTTGCGCGCAGCGGTTGGTATTACTGCGACCGCTCAAGGAGTTTTCTATCTCCTGGGTCCGTCCAGCCCGTCTTCGGGCAAGTTGTTACTTGGTTTGGTATTGATGGCGAGCGGCGCGTCCCTGGCGGCCGGACTTTTCACCCCGTTAGCGGGGCCATTGGTGGGCCTATGCTTCCTGGGGATCGCCCTTTCATGGTTTCCTGCGCCCTCTTGGGGCTTGCACGACGCGCGGTTGGTGGCTTTTGGAATGATCATTACGGGTGCCGCGCTTGCGTTACTCGGGCCAGGGGCTTTTTCCCTCGATGGTCGCTTGTTCGGGCGCCGCCAAATTGTGATTCCGCCCTCATCGCGCCCTCCTGAATCGTGACTTCCCACGTTTCGAGTGCTATTTCGTAGACTCAGTCCAGACAGCTGTTTGTCAAGCGCCGTCACCATCAACCGAAAGTGGTATTCCGAGTCAACCCTAGAGTAGTATCCAAAAACCATTCCATTTCGTGATGTATCCCGGGACTTGAACCCACATAGTGCGACGCGAGAACAAACTGCAGTGGGCGGGGGCCACATGATCTTGGAAAACTTAGCGATTTCGAGCGGGAAAAGGAGGGCTCGCTCTGTCGTGTCTGAATCTCAGGAGCCTGCTGAAAAGAGCCTGGTGGAAGCCGCCAAGGCCGGGCAGTCAACCGCCTTCGGCGCGCTTTGCGAGCGCTACGCGCGGCAGCTCCTTCGAGCTGCGCATCGCATAACCAGAAGCCGCGAAGACGCGGAGGACGCAGTTCAAGACGCACTACTGAGAGCATTTGTTCACCTCCGGGACTTTGACGGCAGGTCAAGCTTCGCAACTTGGCTCACGCGTATCGCGATCAATTCGGCGCTCATGATCCTCCGGAAGAAACGAGCCTCGCTTGAGATTGGCGTGGTGGGTACCGATGATTTTGGCGCGGATGGCCTGCGCTACGAAACAGCGGATCATGCGCCGAATCCGGAAAGGCGTTACGCACAACGGGAAGAAGAAAGAATTCTAAAGAAAGCCATCCACAGCCTACGACCGACCCTCCGGGAGGTGGTTGAAGTTCAGCAACTGCAAGAACGCTCGATGCGGGAAACCGCAGAAGCGATGTGCATCTCGGTGGCTGCGGCCAAGGGACGGTTATTCAATGCTAAAATCGCGCTCCGCAAGTCATCGATTCTTAGACTCCTGCATAAACGTGGATCTGGCGGCGAGCTTCGTGTTTTGTCGGCCGCGTGATGAAACGATGGCAAATGTAGCGCACGCGGGAGGATGGCGTGTATCCCGAAGGGAGAAGCATAATGCAAAACTCAGGAGGCATCTCATGGGTACAGGTCTGGCGGTGCTTACTCTTTTTCATGTCGCGTTAAGTCTAGTGGGAATCCTTACCGGCTTTGTCGTCCTCTTCGCGCTGCTCTCCGCGAGGCAGTCGAATGGCTGGACGTTCACATTTCTCGTGACTACCGCGGCGACCAGCGTGACCGGATTCCTGTTTCCGTTCCATAAATTCTTGCCTTCCCACGCCATCGGCATCGTCTCCTTGCTTGTTTTGGCCGTGACGATTCCGGCCCTGTACGTCTTTCATCTGGCGGGTTCGTTGCGCCGCACATATGTCATCGGCGCCGTCATCGCTCTTTATCTCAACGTATTCGTTTTGATCGCCCAGTTTTTCATGAAGATTCCCGCTCTCAAGGCCCTGGCGCGCACGCAATCAGAGCCGCCGTTTCTCGGGACGCAGGTCGTGGTCACGTTGATTTTCATTGTCCTTGGGGTTCTCGCGGCCAAGCGCTTCCCCGCGGAAGCCGTGTACGTGGCCTGAACGCCCTCCCCAGCTTTGAAGGATGGTTGTACACTCTTCGTCTGGTCGAGCATCAACTTATTATTCAATTCCGCGCGAGGTGAAAACAGGAGATCTCGATTCCAGGGAAAGGTCTCACTGTCGGAGGGGCACATGAACAGGATTTCGAAACGCAACCTTTGGATAGCCGGAGTGCTGTCCTTGGTGGTTCTCAGCGTGATTGTTGGGGCCTTGCGGCCAAAGCATGTATCGGGAGCGCAGCCGGGCGGTTCGCCGGACGTTGAGGTGGTGCAGGTTGAACAGAAGGATGTTCCGATTTTTGGCGAGTGGATCGGCACGCTCGACGGATTCACAAATGCCGACGTCAGGGCACAGGTCGCCGGCTACCTACTGCGGCAGGGGTACCAAGAAGGCGGATTCGTCAGAAAGGGGCAGCTGCTTTTCGAGATTGACCCGCGGCCCTTTCAGGCCGCGCTCGACCAAGCCGAAGGGCAGTTGGCGCAGGCCAAGGCCGCGCTTGCCAACGCCCAGGCCGTGCAAGGGAGAACCGAACTTGATGTCAACCGCTACACCCCTCTGGCGAAAGAGCAAGCCGCTAGCCAGCAGGACCTAGATAACGCCGTCCAGAACAACATGGCGGCGAAGGCAACGGTGGCAACGGCCGAAGCTCAAATCAAGTCGGCAGAGGCTGCCGTCGAAACGGCCAAGATCAACCTAGATTTTACCCGCCTCATTGCGCCCATCGACGGCATCGCTGGGCAGGCTCAGCTTCAGGTGGGTGCTTTGGTCAATCCGAGCAGTGGGCCTGTGACCTCCGTGTCCACCGTCGACCCCATCAAGGTCTATTTCACCGTCAGCGAGAGCGAGTACCTCGATTGGAACAAACGGTTCCCGACGGAGACAACTCGGCAAGCCGCTGACAAGAAGCTGCGCCTCGAATTGATTTTGGCGGACGGCTCGACCTATCCACGTGACGGCGCATTCTACTTTGCGGACCGCCAAGTGAATCAGAGCACTGGCGCGATTCGTATTGCTGCGCTGTTTCCGAATCCTGGAAATATCCTGCGCCCTGGCGGCTACGGCAGAGTTCGGACGGCTGTCCGAATCCAGAAAGACGCGCTACTTGTCCCTCAGCGTGCGGTGTCGGAGTTGCAGGGCGGCTATCAAGTAGCGGCGGTGGACAGCGAAAACAAAGTGAGCATACGGACGGTCAAGGTCGGCGACCGTGTGGGCGGCCAGTGGATTATTGCGGACGGCCTGAAGCCAGGAGATCGCGTGGTAGCCGAGGGAGTGCAGAAGGTGCGTCCGGGCATGCAGGTGAACCCCAAGCCGTTTGCCGCAGAGCCCAAGGGAGATTAGTCAGATGTCCAAATTCTTCATCAACCGTCCAATTGTCGCAATCGTGATTTCGATTGTTATGGTGATTCTCGGCACGATCACGATCATCAGCTTGCCCGTCGCCCAATTTCCGAATATCGCCCCGCCGGAGATTCAAATTCAAGCAACGTACGTCGGGGCGGATGCGCAGACATTGGAGCAATCCGTCGCTACGCCGATCGAACAACAAATGAGCGGCGTGGACCACATGAACTACATGTATTCGTTGAACGCCACGGCCAATGGGGGGATGACCATGATCGTGGATTTCGACGTGAAGACGGATCCGAACACGGACCAAATTCTGGCCCAGATGCGGGAGACGCAAGCGGCTTCGCAGCTTCCGGCGGATGTCACGAACTATGGAATCACGGTCCAGAAGTCCGTGACATCACCGCTGATGCTGCTCACGCTGTACTCGCCCAAGGGAACGTACGACGCGTCGTTCCTCGCCAACTACGCGTATATCAATATTCACGATCCGTTGACGCGTTCCGGGGGCATCGGGAACGTGCAGATCTTCGGCGCCGGGCAATATGCGATGAGATTGTGGGTGAAGCCGGATCAATTGGGTAAGCTGGGCATCACCGTTCCCGACATCGTAAGTGCCGTTCAAGCGCAGAACACTGTGAACCCCGCGGGACAAGTGGGGGGCGAGCCAGTGCCCAAAGGGCAGGAGTACACCTACTCGGTTCGGGCGCAAGGGCGATTGGTTTCCGCAGATGACTTCGGACAGATCGTGGTGCGCGAGACGCCGGATGGCGGGGTAGTCCGAGTGAAGGATGTGGCGCGGGTAGAACTCGGCTCGCAGGACTACACGGTGGTGGGCCGGCTGAACGGCAAGCCGGGTGCGATCATCGCCGTTTACCAGTTGCCGGGCTCGAACGCCGTAGACGCGGCGAACGGCGTGAAGAAACTGATCGCCGGAATGAAGCAGACATTCCCGCAGGACATGGATTATGTGATCTCGTTGGATACGACAAAGGCGGTGACGTCCGGGATCAAGGAGATTGTCCAGACGCTGCTGATCGCGATTGTACTGGTGATCCTCGTCGTGTACATTTTCCTGCAAAGCTGGCGCGCGACAGTGATTCCGATGTTGGCAGTGCCAGTGGCGTTGATCGGAACATTTATCTTTTTTCCGTTGTTCGGCTTTTCGATCAACACGCTTTCTCTGTTGGGGCTGGTGCTGGCCATTGGATTGGTGGTGGACGACGCGATCGTGGTCGTGGAGGGCGTCGGGCGGCATATCGAGGAAGGGCTTTCCCCCAAAGAAGCGGCCCTCAAGGCCATGGAAGAGCTGACCGGGCCAGTAGTCGGGATCGCGCTGGTGCTCTCCGCCGTATTCGTTCCAACGGCGTTTATTCCGGGAATCACGGGGCGTCTCTATCAGCAATTTGCGGTTACGATCGCCATTTCCGTCATTCTTTCCGCTTTCAACGCCCTCACTCTGAGTCCGGCTCTGGCGGCTCTTTTGCTCCGGCCGGGAGAAGAGAGCAAGGGAGCGCTGGGAAGGTTTTTCGGTTGGTTCAACCGAGCGTTCGCAAGCGCGACAAACACCTATGTACGCGTGTCCGGCGCGCTGATTCGCAAGAGTGCAATTGCACTCGTGTTATTGGCGGCATTCACGGGAGCCGCGGCATTTTTCGGCGCGCGAGTGCCGTCCAGCTTCCTGCCGGATGAGGACCAAGGCTATCTTTTTATCAACCTGCAACTCCCCAACGCGGCCTCGCTGCAACGGACGGACGAAGCTTCGCGACAGGTCGAGAAAATCCTGGCAGCGACCCCCGGAGTGAAGTACACGTCGAGCGTAATCGGCTTTAGCCTGCTGAGCTTCGTGCGAACCAGCTACAACGCATTTTTCTTCGTTACGCTGGATGACTGGGATGCAAGGAAGTCGAGGGCGCAACAGTTCCAGGAGATCAAGGTGCGCCTGAACCAGCAATTGAGTCAGATGCCCGAAGCAATCGCGTTCGACTTTTCACCTCCGGCGATTCCGGGAGTGGGCACTTCAGGGGGATTTACATTTGTTCTCGAGGACCGGGCCGGGAAAGACGTGGAATTTCTCACGCAGAATTTGAGCACGTTCATGGCGGCGGCGCGCAAACGTCCCCAGATCGGTTTTCTGGCCACGACGTATCTGCCCAGCGTGCCGCAGCAGTTCGTGACGGTGGACCGGGACAAGGTGATCAAGCAGGGAGTAAACATCAGCGACGTCTACAAGACGCTTCAGGCATTCATGGGCGGGTATTTTATCAATTATTTCAACCGCTTCGGTCGGCAATGGCAGGTGTACATCGAGGCAGAAGGCGAATACCGGACGAGGGCGGAAAACGTGGGACAGTTCTACGTCCGAAACAATAAGGGAGACGATGTGCCGCTCTCCGCCCTAACAAAATTCGAGCCCCGTAGCGGACCAGAATACACCATGCGATTCAACGAATATCGCGGCGCACAGATCGTCGGGAGCGCGGCGCCCGGGTACAGTTCCGCGCAGGCGATGACAGCGCTCGAAGAAGTGTTCGCGCAAACGATGCCCCGGGAAATGGGCTACGACTACAAGGACATGTCGTTTCAGGAAAAACTGGCGCAGCAGGGAGTCTCCGCTTCTGTTGTTTTTGCGTTTTCCCTGTTGTTCGTATTTCTGATTCTGGCGGCGCTCTATGAAAGCTGGTCGCTCCCATTCAGTGTCTTGCTGAGCACGCCGGTGGCGGTGTTCGGCGCGTTCGCGACGCTTTGGTTGCGGCGCACGGTCGCCGGATGGTTTTATCCGGCCTACATGGTGCAAATCGAAAGCGACGTGTACTCACAGATCGGGCTGGTAATGCTGATCGGGCTGGCAGCGAAAAACGCGATCCTCATCGTGGAGTTCGCAAAGGACGAATACGAGCAAGGCAAACCGCTGGTGGACGCTGCGTTGGCAGGTGCCCGGATCCGGCTTCGACCCATCTTGATGACCTCATTCGCGTTCATTCTTGGGAACGTGCCTTTGTGGGTGGCTACAGGGGCCGGGTCCGTGGCGCGCCAGATCATCGGAACGACGGTCATTGGAGGGATGCTGGCGGCCAGCGTCATTGGCATATTTCTGGTTCCGGTAATTTTCTATGTGGTTGAAAGGTGGTCAGGCGCCGGCAAGGAGCACGCTTCGGGAGCGTTGCCAGCAGCGCCCGCTCCAGCGGAGGCGGACTGAGATGGACGACCGCATGAAGGGTGAAGCGACGCAACGGCGGAGAAACGTATGAAGAAACTGGCGCATTTGACAGTCGCTACGTTGGCATCGGGCCTGATCGCCGGCTGCATGGTCGGCCCGAACTACCACCGACCCGCAATTCAAACTCCAACGGCCTACCGTGATCTGAGCGAAAACCCACAGGTCCAGGCTCAGGCAGCTTCCTATGCCGACCTTCCCTGGTGGCAGGTCTTCCAAGACCCCGTCCTGCAGGACCTGATCCGAACCACTCTCAAGCAGAACTATAACCTGCAAACGGCCACCGAGAAAATCACTTATGCGCGTGCTCAACTTATGGTCACGCGCTCAAGCCAGCTGCCCCAGGTGAACGCAACCGGCGTTGCGACGGATGAACGAGCCTTTAACGGCTTTCCCTTTAGAACAAAGTATGCGACGTATGCCGCCGATGCAACCTTTCAGTTGGATCTTTTTGGCCAACTGCGACGCGCCACGGAGTCAGCGCGCGCGCAGTTGTTATCTACGGAGTATGCTCAGAAGACCGAGATTCTGACGCTGGCGAGCGACGTGGCTAGTAACTACTTTGCTCTTCTCGCACTTGATCTACAACTCCAGATCGCACACGACACGGTCAAGACCCAGGAAGAGGCCGTCAAGCTGACCAAGCAGCGACTGGACCACGGCGTCGCCACTCGGCTCGATGTGCTGCAAGCTCAACAGGTGCTCGACACCGCTAACGCGCAGATTCCCGACTTGGAGAGACAGATCGGACTGGAAGAGGATGCGCTCAGTATTCTTTTAGGCGATTACCCACACAGCGTGGCGCGTGGACGCCCGCTGGTCGAGCAACCAATACCCCCTGAAGTACCTGCTGGGCTAACTTCCTCGTTGCTCGCGCGGCGTCCGGACATTCTCCAGGCTGAGCAAAACCTGATCGCCGCCAATGCCGAGATCGGAGTCGCCAAAGCTGCTTTCTTTCCGCAGATCACGCTCACCGGGACCGGTGGCGGTGCGGTCGGGAGGAGCACTGTATTCTCGTCCCTTATAAACTCCAATGTTGGAACATGGGGCGCCGCCGCGCAACTTACTCAACCTATTTTCGAAGCCGGTCGACTGCGCGGGAATCTTCGGGCCGCAGAGTCCCAGCAGCGACAGGGACTGATCGCCTACAAGTACGCCATCAAGGGGGCGTTTAAAGACGTCTCCGATGCCCTGATCGGCTATGAGAAATATCACCAAGTGCGCGTAGCGCAGGAAACTACGGTCCAAGATCTCAGCGATTCTGTTAGCACATCCCTCAAGCGCTACCGTGGCGGCATCGCTACCTATCTAGAAGTCCTCGACAACCAGCGCTCTCTGTTCAGCGCCCAACTGACCCTGGCGCAGGACCGCGGCAACGAATTCCAGAGCCTCGTGCAGCTTTACAAGGCGCTCGGCGGAGGCTGGCAGCAGTAGTCAATGGACATTGCGCCCACAAGGAAAGCCGGCCCAAATTTCTGCCGCTGCTGCAATCCAGCGGAATCTCAACGCGGCATCGGAGTTGCAGGCTGTGCGACCGGCTGCCATAGCGCCTCATCATGGACGTTACCCAGCAAAAGCGATTCGTGAGCTAATAGGAGGAATTTCAGTGAATCTCTCTTCCGCAGGGCGCCACGTTCGATTGGTGCGTGAACTGGACCAAGGCGAACCCGCATGTTCTCGTTCCTTGACCCAAGCCGCCGCGATAGCCTTATTCCTGGCGCTAGTCGGACTCGCGATGGCGATCTACCTGGTTTCCGTGCGCGGTTCTGCGAATCTTCATTCCGAAAACGGTGAGGAGACAACCATGGCACCGGTAACAAACAATGGACTCATCGACAAACCGAGCAATCACTCGGTCCAGCAGACCGTGGAAAAGCTCAAGAACATTCTGCAATCCAAGGGAGTCACCCTGTTCGCGCTGGTGGACCACAGCGGAGAAGCGGAAAAGGTAGGAATGAAGATGCGCCCCACCAAACTGCTGATCTTCGGCAGTCCCAAAGCTGGCACACCTCTGATGCTGGCTGCTCCCAGCATCGCCATCGACCTGCCTCTGAAAATCCTGGTTTGGGAAGACGGCCAGGGAAAAGTCTGGGTTTCGTACAACAGCGCGGAGTACCTAAAGGAGCGGCACGGTCTGCCGCAGGAGCTGCTGCAAAATATCGCCGTCGTAGAAACTTTGGCCGCCAAGGCCGCCGAGTAGCTCCGGCGACCCAGGGCGATCGTGTTCAGCGGTAATTTCGGTTAGGAGGCAAACCGATGGATCCATTTTCTAAGTCGCACCCACACCACTGTCGCAGAGACATCCTGAAATCGAGTGCGTTGGCACTGCATGCCGCGAACGCTTCTGATTGATACCGACACAGCCTCTGACGACGCCGTCGCGCTGATCATGGCGCTGCGGTCCATCGACGTGCGGGTGGCCGCCATAACCGTGGTCGCAGGCAACGTTCCGGTCGCACAGGCTACTAGCAATGCCCTATTCACCGTAGAATTGTGCGGTTCTAACGTGCCGGTCTATTCCGGCGCGGAAGCCCCGCTGTTGCGGAAGCTCGTGATTGCGGATTGGTTTCACGGGGCCGACGGCCTAGGCGATCACGGGTACAGGCCCGCGAAGCGGCGCGCCGAACCCGGTCATGCCGTGGACGCGCTGATT
>WNFC01007701.1_pt1 | contig 11845 bp, 10 predicted proteins | sample 5400541 | NCBI WGS metagenome assembly WNFC01 (sample SAMN13153342, study PRJNA577476) | soil metagenome | isolation source: 120 cm saprolite under Douglas fir tree site 2 hole 2 replicate 1 | place: USA:California | collected 2015-04-18 | reverse complement strand
GATGTGGGACCCGCAGACGGGCCGGTTCTACTACTCCGTCCTCGACGACACCAACAAGGCGCTGCTCACCGGGTTCTCGACTACGGCGGACCCGAACTCGCCGGCCGACTGGTGCAAGTACGCGATCCCCACCCCGAACCTCATCGACCAGCCGCATCTTGGCGACTCGAAGTACTTCATCCTCGCCGGCTTCTTTCTCTACTTCACCGGCCCCGAGGTCGCCTGGTACGACAAGCCGCCCGCCGGGCCGGGCTGCCCGGCGACGCTGACCAGCGGCACGCAGGCGGTGCTTCCCGGCGGGAACTGGCCGCCAGCGCCGGCCCACGAGATCGACTCAAGGGCGACAGGCTATGTGCTCGCGGCGTCCGGCGCTGGGGACGCGCTTGAGGTGATTCGCGTCACCAGGGGTACCTCGGGGGCCGCGGTCTTCTCCGCCCCGAGCTCCATCGCCGTGGCTCCCTTCACGAACGCTCCCTCGGCGCCGCAAGAAGGGACGAGCCAGCTGATCGTGGTCGGTGACCCGCGCCTGGAGGGCGTGATCGGAGCCGTTGACCCCTCTCGAGGCGGGAAGTTCGCCCTGTGGACGCAGCACACCGTCGCGGGAGGCGCCGGTTCAGAGATCAGATGGTATGAGATCGATCCCTCGGCGAACTCGCTGTTGCAGGCGGGGACTGTCGCGAGCTCCTCGCTATGGGTCTACAACGGCGCCATCTCACCCGACCGCCTCGTGAACGGCTCGGTCCGCAAGTTCGGCGACTCGATGGTCCTGGGGTTCAACACCTCCTCACCGGCGACCCACATCGCCATCCGGGCCGTGAGCAAGATCGGGAACGGAGCCCAGTCGGCCCCGCTGCTCATCCAGCGCTCGAGCTACCCGTACCTGTCCTTCGACTGCCAGGCCGCGGGAAGCGCGTGCCACTGGGGCGACTACGCCGGTGCCGAACCAGACCCCGCCGCCAGCCCCACCGCCACCCATGGCACGGTGTGGGCCGCCAACGAATGGAACGTGGCCAACCCGAACCCGACCGGCGGGACCGCATGGAGGACGTGGATATTCACCGCGTTCCCATAGGCGCAGCAGCCGCGGACGGTTGGTGACCTCCACATCGGTCACGCCGCACCGAGTCGAAGGCCAGCATCAGACCAGGTCGATATATAGACGGCATCACACTGAGTGGCCTGGGAAGTGCACGGAGAACGCGCGCCTAGCCGCCGATATGCACGCCGAGAGCGAGGATCGTTCTGCTGGCTACGACGGTGCATAAAGAACATTCGGTGCGACTGGTCGAAGACGGCCGGTGGTCCGGGACCTCCTTCCACGGGATGGGCCGGTCGCAGCCGCAGCGCAGGTGCATAAGCCGCGGCGCCCAGGCCAGCACCTTCAGCGGCAGGTCTGGTCCCGGCTGGGCGGTCCGGCAAGCAAAGTAGCGTAGGCAGGAGCGCATCGGGTAGCGGCTCGCGGCGAAGTCATGAGGGGCCGATCGCGGCCCGGCGCCGGAAGGAGCGGCTTATGGCAGGCAAACTGGCGGTCATGGCCGACTCACCCGCGGACTATCAGCGTCTCGGCCTCTCGCCTGCCTCGATCGCGCCGTGGGAGGATGGCGCGCGCACAGACGGCTCGCCGGGCACCTACGAATGGTGGTACTTCGACGCGCACCTGGCCGACGGGGCGAAGCTGGTCGTGGCGTTCATGAACAAGGACATCGCCGACCCGCAGAAGCCGCTGTCGCCGCTGCTCCGGCTGGAGCTCGAACTTCCGGACGGGCGGCACTTCGAAAAGCTCGTGCACTATCCGCCGGGTGAGTGGTCGGCGGCCAAGGACCACGCCGACGTGCGCCTGGGCGGCAACCGGTTCACTGGTGACCTGCACCGCTACCGGATCCAGGCGACCGCGGAGGAGGTCTCCGTGGACGTCACCTTGACCGGTGAGGTTCCCCCGTGGCGCCCGTCGACCGGGTACCTGCTGTTCGGCGCGGACCGGTCGCGGGAATTCGCCTGGCTTCCCTCGGTGCCCCAGGGCGCGGTGACCGTCACCTACTCCGTCGACGGGGAGCGGCACGAGACGACGGGGGTCGGTTACCACGACCACAACTGGGGCAATGCCGGCCTGATGAAGGTGGTGCACGACTGGTACTGGGCGCGTGGCCAGGCCGGGCCGTACTCGGTCATCGCGTCCTACATCACCGCCGCGCAGCGGTATGGGTTCGAGGCGATTCCGATCTTCATGCTCGCCCGCGACAACGTCCTCGTCGGCGACGACCCTGCCAAGGTCACCTTCGAACGGGACGGGGTTTACACCGATCAGGCGACCGGCAAGCCCGTCGCGGTAACAACGCGCTACACCTATCAGGACGGCGAGGACCGGTACGTGGTGTCGTTCACCCGCACCCGCGACCTGACCGCATCCCGGATGGCCGACACCATTAAGGGCGTCAAGCGCATCGCCGCCAAGCTGGCCCACTTCGACGGTGCCTACCTGCGATTCGCCGGTGACCTCGAGATCGCCCGGTACCGCGGCGCCGAGCTGGCCGAGACCCACAAGGACGACGCGATCTGGGAACTGATGTACTTCGGCCACGCCCGCGGCCAGTAGCGGCCGCGTGGTGTCATCCCAAAGCGCCACTGGCGCGCATGCCTGCGATCTCATTGCTGCTGAATACGCATTGCACCAGCTCCCTCAAGCCACTCCAGCTGGCGTGACGCGACATTGATCACGACGTCGGCATTGCACAGGCTCCGCGGGTCGCCACCGGCCAGCAGCGCTTCTACCGTGCCCCGGCGACCTGCGGCCAGATCGGCACCCGGCAGAGTCGGTGGATCCGGAGCCACGAGTCACAGCGCCCGACGTCACGCTTTGTGATTGACGCTGCCTGGCGGCAATCCGTATGACAATCCTCGCGCCGGCCGAACGGGCGATGTTCGTGCTGCGCGAGGTGTTCGACCTCGGGTACGACGAGATCGCCGAAGCCGTCGACAAGAGCCCGGCCGCGGTCCGTCAGATCGCGCACCGGGCACGAGCACACGTCGCGGCGCGCCGGCCGCGCGGGGTCGTTTCCCGGCCGAGACCCGAGACGCGCTCGAGGCGTTCCAGCGGGCGGCCGAAACGGGCGATCTGCAGAGCCTGCTCGACATCCTCGCGCCGGATATCGTCTTCCTGGGCGACGGCGGCGGAGTCAAGCAGGCCGTCCTGCGGCCCATCGTGGGGGCCGACAAGGTGGCCCGCCTGCTGGCCACCGGCCTGGGCAGGATTACCGCCGCGGCGTCGCTGCAGCCGGCACAGGTCAACGGCTACCCGGCGCTGATCCTCCGGCTCAACGGACAGATCGACACCGTCATAGCGGTACGCATCGACGACGGCCTCATCACCGGGCTCTACGCCATGCGCAATCCCGAGAAGCTGTCGCACATGCAGCGCGAGACCGCGCTGCGCCGCTGAGCCCGGGGGCCCTCGGAAACGAACAACACGACCGGCATCTCCACCTGCACGTCGCTGCTGTCGACGGCGTAGCAAGGTTTGTCTCACTGTGCTGACTCGACTCAGTCAGACAGTCCGGAGTGGAGAGCCGTGTTCGGACATCTGAAAATGCCACTACTAGTGCGTCCGCCGACCAGTGCGGAGCTCGGAGCGAACGGCTTCGAGGCAGCGCATTCCCTGTCGGCCGACTCCACGGGTCCGATGCCCGTCGTCGCGGAATCCGCACGGCGGGCCAGTCCGGTCAGCACAGGTCGGCTCCGGAACGACTCCATCATCGCGCCGGTCGCGGGCGCGCACCGGGCACAGATGACCGGCTGGGGCAACGTCGTGAGAGCAGTCAGCTCCAAGGTCTTGCCAACATTCTGAAAGACACATAAATAAGTCCGCGCACCAGCCGCCCTCCCTCGCGCGCACTCTCACGGCCCCGGGGAGCGCGGCGGTCGGGCCAAGTCGCTACGCCGACCGGCTCCTCGCCGCTCCGATCCCCACGCTACGGGAGCCAACAAGAAGAGCACAAACCCTTCAAGAACGCGTTGCAGAACGCGCCATCGCGCACCAGATGGCTCGATATGCGCGCCGAGGGGCGAATGCTGAAAATGTTCAGTCCGGTGCCGAATGGATGTTCGGCACGCCAGGTCGGGGGACATGGGCGAATCACTGCGACCGACCTCATCTGTCTCATCAGACGGAGACGCTGCACCCGCAGATGTGCCCGCGAGACACTCGGCACCCTCCTAAGCCGGATCGACGGCTGCTGGTGTCTCAGGTCCGGGGCGATGCCCGATCAATGGGCCGGCGAGATCCGCTGGCCGGCAGGTAGCGGACGTCGGTCGCGGGTCAGGGCAACCCGGCGGCCGGCGAGGCCGGGACACGCGCGGGCCTGACGCACATCCGGTCCGGACGATCTCTACCCCAGGCCGCTGGCTAGGTTGGAACGGTGGATCTCGCAGCCGTGAAGGACGCGCCGGCGCTCGTGCTGGCCCGGGGTTCTGTCGCGGCGGCGAGGAATGCGCGCGGCCTCGTGCAGGACGCCGAGATACTGTCCGGAGCGGGCCGCCTGGCGCGCGCGTATTCGCTCGCCGGGCTCGCGGTCGAAGAAGTGGGCAAGTCCGGCAGCCTGGCCGCCCTGGCGGCGATGCCGGAGAACCTGAGAGAGCGGGCGCCGCTCGGGCGGATGCTCGAGTGGCACCAGTGGAAGCTGGTCACGGGCATGCTGATCGCCGCGGTGCCGGTCGGCGTGCCCGGCGTGGCGGCCAGGATTGTGACCATGCCCCTGAGCGAGGTCGCCGGCATACTGGACAACGCGCGGGCGTCCGCGCAAGACGCCGACCGGCTCAAGCAGCGCGGCCTGTACGTGGACGTGGACCGGAGCGGGCACGTCCGGGAACCGTCCGAGGTCACCGCGGCCGACGTCCGCGTCCAGCTCGACCGGGCGCGGCGCGCCGCCTCGGCGGCGAATGCGCTGCTCGACCCCGGCGCGCCACTCAGGCTCGCCAACCCCGGGGCCGCTTCGGTCGAGTTCTCCCGCGCGGCGGTCAGCGCGTTCGGCGCGACCGGACACGCCCGAAGCCCCGAGGCGGCCGCGGACGTGCTGGTGAACGCCGCCAGCAAGCTTCAAGGATAGAGGCCATCACCTGAACGTCCCACATTGAGACACCGCCGACGCGGATCTGGCGGCGAACATAGCCAGATGTACTGAGCGATGGACGGCGCCGACGAGCAGCACCGTACGCCCACCCGGAATCGGCAGCGGACTCAGGGCGGAGCGATCGGGAGGCGGCTCACTCCCTGTGATGGCTCTGAGGCCATGTCGTAACCTCAAGCGGGCAGGTCCGGCGCCGCCAGGTACGTGCCAGAGGCCAGGCACGAGCCATGTGGCGCGCAGCTCACCGATCCCAGGCCGGCGTCGTCGAGCACTCCGACGCCCGGTGCATCGGGGATGCTGGCTGTATCGGCGGGAGCCTGGATTCCCCTCGCGGGGAGCCAGCGCCCGTGAGCCTCGATCGCGACCATCGGCCTGCTAGTGAGCTGGGTGGGGTCGGCGGTCAGGTTGTAGTCGCCGACTGCCACGCAGTACCCGGTGCGCTGGCACGCCACTGACGACAATTGGTCGCCACCGTAGCCCGGAGTCGGCTTGGCGGGCGGGCTGATTTCCGATGGCTTCCGCCACCTTCCGCTCGCTTCCGTGACGATCATCGGCATTTCGCCGTGTCGCGGCGTGTCAATGCTGCCGACAGCGAGGCAATCCCCGGGCGCCGTGCAGGTAACCCCATTGAGGCTGGCACTTCTGTCGTTGCCCGGCAGCGGCAGGCGCGCCGCGGGCGCCCAGCGCCCACGGGACTGCTCGGCGACGAAGCCATCTGAGGGTCCCGCCGAGGTTGTGTAGGTTCCCACCGCCACGCACGGGCCGGACGCCACGCAGGCCAGGCCGTTGAGCTGCGATGACGTCGTATCTGCGGGCATGATCAGCGGCCTGGCAGGCGCCCACTTGCCGCTGGTGTAGCTGACGGAGAAGGCGTCCGGGCTGTCGGGCGTACTGGTAAAGAATGTTCCGCCCGCGACGCAGCGGGCGGCGGCGCGGCAGCTGATGGCGCCCAACGACGCGTCCGTCGTGGTTGCCGGAGCAGGGATTCGGAAGGTCCGCCAGTTCGTCGTCCGGGCGAACGAGATGCGCGGGGTGGCGCCTGCCGCGGTGCTGCCGGACGTCGCGGACGTCGCGCACCCGGCCGTGGACAGCGCCAGCCCGCAGGCGAGCGCGGCGGCCTACACAGCGCGTAGCTCCGCCCGGCCGAGGCGCGTACTGCGGCTGACCCGCATGTGAGTCCGTTCTCGAGATCCCCGCAAGCCCCCGCGGCGTTAGTGGCGTTCAGGCATATTCTGGACATCGCCGGTCGATCGTAGCCGGCCGGACGGCAGTCCGCCTGCGTGGAGCGCGACCCGCCCAGAGTCGGCGTGAACGACGGCCAATCACCCGGCCAGCCACCTGCGCTGTAACGTCCCGTGAGACGCTCACGATGCACATCAGGCTCGATATGCGTGGCCAGCGAGAGAACCAGCAAGATCCTCACGGAGGCTCAGAACCGGACATTCGGCATACCGGCCGCTGCAGTCTCAAGAGACGTCAGCAAACGCCAGCCGACGTTTGAGATGGGTCGATGGCGCGAGGCGGCAGCGACCACAGACGCGTGTGTCATGCATCGAGCGACGACCGTCAGACGAGACAACGATCGATCCGGGCACCAGGTACCTCCGGTGCGCCGGTCGGTTGGAACGTGGCCGGCCCTAGGCGTCCTTTATCGCAATTGTGGTCTGGAACTTTCGGACCGCGTCCAGCATGACCTCGGCGGCGGCCTCCGGAGTCCGGGTATATCCAGCCAGGGTCAGCGTGCTGGCCAGCGCCTCGCAGAGCTCGACCGCCTCTGCCGGCGGTCTCGCGATTCTGGCTTGCACCTCCGGGTCGAGCAGCATGCCGGCCGATGCGGTGGCCTGCCGCGCCCGGGCAAACTGGCTGGTGACCTCAGCTTCGGTGATCTCCGACGGCTGACGGATCCGGCCGCTTGGGCCCATATCCACATACAGGCCGCGCCGCTTGAGGCGGTCCGCCTCCTCCGCTGACAGGCTCAGGCTGCGTAGGATCTGCGTCACCTGCGTAGCGGGCATCGCTGCGAGCTTGGCCGCTACACCAGGCGCCTCGAACGTCACTGCGGCGATCAGCAGCCCTCCGACCTGCTTGAGCTGGTGCCATTGCAGCAACCGGCCCGCGGCCTCGTGCGTCCTCATCCCGTTGGACAGCCCGGCAAGGGCGATCAGCCCAGCGGCCTTGCCGCTCTCTTCGACCGCCAGCACCGCCAGGGAGTACGCCCGCGCCCTGGACCCGGAACCAGCCAGCGCCTCGGCGTCGTACAGCAGTTCTTGCGCGTTGCGCGCCGCCGCGACGGCGCATGCCGACAGTTCAGCTCGGCTCGCCGCCTTGACGGCTCGAAGATCCACAGCACCTCCCGCTGGACGTGGGCATCGGGACGCCGGGCGCACTGAAGCAGCCGGTCCACCTGATCACCGGTGCGCTCATGGTCATCACCCGCGCTCCAGGACGCCAAGTCGTGCGCCGGCAGCGGAACCGATAGGGATGATGTCCGGGCATGTCGGTATTATCCGCTCGACTAGCTCGTAGTGAAGCTCGTGATACGCCGACATCCCGGCGCTAACATCCCCGTGCAGCCTGTCAGTCTCCATGATCAGCCCTTCCTCGTTGGGGGATGACGGCCGCCGAGCGCGATGGTCGGCTGCGCGCCGGTTGCGGCCGGCATCCCCCGAATATGTCCGGCCGCAACCTCGCCGCCGCCGAAGGCCCCGAGCTCCTCGAACAGTCCCCACGTGCCCGCGGGCCCCGGTCGTGATTACGCTACGTTCGGATGCCGCGCGTCGAATCTAGGAAATGCCCAGTCCGCGCCCCAGCCGAGGGCCGCGGCGACCCGCGGCCCGTGGTCGTGTCGTTCCCGGCAAGGCTGTGCTCGGGTGAGGAACGCGTACCAGACACGTCAGGAAATAGCCTGATCGATACCGCCACCGGCCGAGGAACTACGGGTGCGCTCCCCGTTTTCTGCGTCGTACACCTGCCGAGCCGCGCAGTCGTGGCGACGGATGAGCGCCGAGCGCCCCTGCAGTGGGTTCCGGTCGAAACTAGGCAAATTGCCTGCGGAGCCGTTTTCAGGGGGTGGCGCCTGGCCGACGTCCGTAACACGCCTAGCATCGGGTTTTGGGGGGGTTGGTGGATGACCGTCATGCAAGGTAGATGGCGGCGTCCGGAACGCCCGCTGCTGGACCGGGGCGCGGAGCGGGCCGCCATTGATGAGCTGCATGGTGCCGTCCGGCGTGGGTTCAGCGGCGTGCTCGTGCTCCGCGGCGATTCCGGGGTCGGCAAGACTACTGTGGCCGCTGACGCGATCGATGCAGCGTCAGGGTTCCAGGTGTCTGCGATCACCGGGGTTGAGTCGGAGATCAACCTTGAGTACACCGCGGTGCATCAGCTGCTGGTTCCGTTCCTGCCGCTGATCGGTGACCTGCCGGGTCCGCAACGGCAGGCGATCGGAGTGGCTTTCGGCCTGGAGGCAGGGCCGTCGCCAGACAGCTTTCTTGTCGGGCTCGCCTGCCTCACCCTGCTCTCGCGCGCGGCTGCTGACCAGCCGGTGCTGTGCGTGGTCGGTGACGCGCACTGGATCGATGCGGAGTCGGCCCGGGTGCTCGGGTGCGTGGTGCGCCGTCTCTATGCTGATCGGGTCGGTGTGATCCTGACCGTCGACGGCAGCACCGGGTCGCCTGCCTTCGAGCAGCTTCCGGCGATTGAGATCGGCGGGCTGCCTGATGACGCGGCCGCGGAACTGCTGCGCTCGGTGGTGGGCGCGCCGCTGGACCCGCAGGCGGTGGACCGGGCGCTGGCCGATACCGAGCGCAACCCGCTGGCGCTGGTCGAGGTCGGCTCTCAGTTCACGGCCGAGGAGCTAGCCGAACGGGCGTATCAGCTCGAGCCGATCCCGGTCGGTCAGCGGCTAAAGGATCGCCACCTGCGCCGGGTGCCTAGCTTGCCGACGGATGCGCAGGAGTTCTTGCTGCTGGCCGCGGCTGAAGTGTCCGGTGATCTGGGTCTGGTGCGACGGGCGGCAGCCGAAGCGGGCATCGACGCTGATGCGGCGGAGAAGGCCGCGGAGTCGGCCGGGCTGATCGAGGTTTCCGGCGGCTTTGTGCGGTTCCGGCATCCGCTGAAGCGGGCGGCCGTCTACCACGGGGTCACCGACGCAGACCGGCGGCGGTCTCCGGGCGGCCGATCTCAGAGGGCCCGGCAACCCGGCTGCTCCGCCCCGTCGCGTAGACAATCGCTCCGGCCCGGGCGAGCTCGATCGCGATAGCCCGGCCCGCTCCCCGCGTAGCAACCAGCCACCAGAGCGACCTTGCCCCTGAGCGGCTTGCTATCCTCTGCCGTCCCCATGGCCAGAATCGCGTCAGCCAGCACCGGCAACGGGGTAGCCCCCACCGCCAGCTGGATCGGCGGTGAACGGCCCGTTACCCCAATCCGGGGCTGCCCGCGCCTCCATCAACGATCAGCTTATAGCGACTTCAGGAGGGTCACATCCGGGTCAGCCTCGATCCCCGCTGCGGCTCCCGGCACGACGGCCAGGGCCAGCGCACTCGCGGTTGGATGACATGCCCGCCCGCAGCGACTGGACCTGTCCGGTAACCGACCGCGCCTAGTGTGCAGGACGGTCGGCAAGCCGGCGACCCTCGTTCCGGTAGCTGAGGCCAATCACATCCTGCCGCTCGCATGCCAGTGCCCGCTCAGCAGCCACCTTGAGGGACATGCCTCGTATTGATATCAGCCATCAGGGGTCATAAAGCCGCGGATCTTGCGAACGCGCTTGCCTAACGTGTCCTCATCGCCATCCTCGAACGCCCCGGCGAACACGCCAGCGCGATCATCAGCTCGCTACCCGACATCCGCGAGATAACTACGGCGGTCATCGACGCTCTGCCCGGCGAGGAGGACACCTGACGCGAGCTACAGCCCGGCGCTCGGCCCGGCCGGACGAACCCCGGTCGTGAGCAGCTCCAAAGACCCGGCCATCGCTGCTAGTTTTTTACGCGGGCAGCAGTCTGCTGCAACAAACCAGCCCGCCGGAGAGTCTGGCTATATGGGAATCACCCCGCGTCGGCTGAACGGATAGGGCCAGCTGGCAGGGCCGGCAAGGGAGCAGGACATCATGAAACGTCCCCGGCGTTCCGTCATCCTGATCACGGCGGCGATAGCCGCTATCGGGCCCGCAGCCACCGCTGCTGCCGCGGTGGCGTCAGTCTCTCGCGGCAGGAGCGGGGCGCAGGTGGTGACTGCGCATGTCAGGGTGACGGCGACGATCCCGGTGGGCCGCTTCCCGGTCGGAGTCGCGGTGAACCCGCGGACCGACACCATTTACGTGGCTAACGCAAACAGCGGCACGGTGTCGGTGATCAGCGGGCGGACGAACGCGGTGGTGGGAACGATCCGGGTGGGCCGCGTCCCGGGCGGGGTCGCGGTGAACCCGCGGACTAACACCATCTACGTCACCAACGAAAGCCGCGCCGGCACGGTGCAGGTGATCAGCGGGCAGACCAACACGGTGGTGGCAACCATCCGCGTGGGCCGCGTCCCGGCCGGGGTCGCGGTGAACCCGCGGACCAACACCATTTACGTGGCCAACGCAAACAGCGGCACGGTGTCGGTGATCGGCGGGCGGACCAACACGGTGGTGGCAACGATCCACCTGGGCGGCCGGTTCCCGGTCGGGGTCGCGGCGAACCCGCGGACCAACACCATCTACGTGACCAGGGCCGGCAAGGTCGTCTCGCACGGCAGAGTGTCGGTGATCAGCGGGCGGACCAACGCGGTCACGGCCACGGTCCGGGTGGGTAGCGCCGCGAACGGCGTCGCGACGAACCCGACAACGAAAAGAATCTATGTCACCAACGCGGCCAGCAAGACGGTGTCGGTGATCAGCGGCCGGACGAACATGGTGGTGGCCACGGTCCGGGTGGGCTATCCGGCCGCGTTCGGGGTCGCGGCGAACCCGCGGACAAACACGATCTATGTCGCCAACGGGGATGACGAGACGGTGGTGATCAGCGGCCGGACGAACACGGTGGCGGCGAGGGTCCGCACGGGCGGCTGCTCGGTCGGGGTCGCGACGGACCCGCGGACCAATACCAGCTTCGTCACTAACGCCTGCAGCAATACCGTGTCGGTACTGGTCTCCTGCCGGGGACGAGCAGATTCCAGGTCAACGGCTCGCTGCCGCCGTGATGATCCGCAAGCTGGAGCAAGGCCTGCCTCGATCGCATGGCCGCACTCGTTATCGCAGGCCGGGCGGCGGTCAAAGGCCCGGTAAGCAGGGGCCGGGACCGGTCCACGTCGACTGTCGCCAATTATCTGGCGGAGTGGGCAAGGCTCACGCCTCGGCATTGGAGCCCAAGACGCTTGCCGGAGACCGCCATGAGATTGATCACTACTTTGTGCTCCGTATTGGTCACGTGCGGCTGCAAGCCGTCCGCCCGGCGGTGATCTCCAAGCTGTACCGCGACCTGACGGACCATGGAGGTCGCGAGAGAGGCCGTTGTCGGTGCCGCTCGCTCTCGGGGATCTGGCCGGAGAACTCGAACCGCTCGTCCAGCCCCGCCGGGATCCGCAGCTAGAGGATGATCAGCTTGGTCACCACCGCCGCCGTCGCCCCCGAGCCGCAGCGCGCAGCTGAGATATGCGGCGCCCAGGCCGGGCAGCTCGGTTGGGTCCTGGCGCGCGCTCGGCCCAAGCGTGACTATGGATAGGGCGGCGGTCACCGCTTAAGGTCA
>WNFC01013881.1_pt1 | contig 11846 bp, 13 predicted proteins | sample 5400541 | NCBI WGS metagenome assembly WNFC01 (sample SAMN13153342, study PRJNA577476) | soil metagenome | isolation source: 120 cm saprolite under Douglas fir tree site 2 hole 2 replicate 1 | place: USA:California | collected 2015-04-18 | reverse complement strand
GCGGCTGGCCGCGAGCTCCTCCATCTGCTCTGGCACGGCGATCGGATCGAAGAGCAGCAGACGCTCACCGTCGTCGATCGCGTAGGACGAGACCTCTTGGTGCCAGGGCTCGCTCGGCTGCCAGTCCGGGTGCGGTGCCACCCAGTGCCATAGGCCCGGTCGCAACTCGCGCACGGCGCGATGATACTGAAACGCTGCGCGCTGTCGATGCATGCGTCGGTCGACGCTTGCTTCGGATGGCGACGACGTGACGTTCGAGCGACGGAATAGCGATGTGCGCGAGTGTGCGGGAATGTCGCTTGAGCGGCGTGGGCGGGAACCTTCAGTCGTCCGATGCCAGCTCGAAGCGAGCGATAACTCCTTCGTCGCCGCCCTCGCGTACCGGGCGTTCAGGATGGCGTGTCGCCACCCAGGCAACTCCCCGCTCCGGGTAGGCGACGACATCTGGGAACCGCTTGGTCGAGATGCCAAGCATCCTCACAGGCTCATCCCTGGGGTTCGAGAAGGTGTGCAGGCCGTCCCGACCTTCCGGGAAGTAGACGACGTCGCCGGGTGACAACTCCTCCTCTCCCTCTGGCGTGCGGACGGTCAGCGTCCCACTGAGGACGAAGAACATCTCCTCGACGCCGTAGTGCATGTGCATCGGACCTCCTGGTGCCTGGGGCAGGTACTCGATCAGCGACGCTCCGAGGTGGTCGGTCCCGAACGGGTGCCCGAACCACCGGAAACGCTTGTCGTCCTCCACTTCATCCCAGGGTTCGTCTTCCAAGAAGTTCAGGCGGCGCATGCGCTCCTCCGTTTCCGTCGGGTCTCTGCGAGGAGATCATGCTCGCCTGGGCCAGGGTGCGTGAATGTCATCCGACGGCTTAGGTCGCAGCGGTCTCGTTCGCCGACCTCGGCGGGGAGAGCTGGCTGCTGGGAGACTTCGGAGCCGACAGCCCCAGCTTCCGGATGATCGACCGCCGCTGCCGCGACGCGGGCTTCAACCCGCACGTCGCCTATCGCATCAACGACTGCCAGATGGCGCAGGCGCTCGTCGCCGCCGGAGAAGGGATCGCACTCCTGCCACGGCTCAGGCTCCGCCCGGCACACCAAGGCGTCGCGATCAGACCACTCGCAAGCGACCCTCCCAGCCGGCGCGTGTCAGCGGTCCGCCTATCAACGAGATACCTCACTCCCGCAACCGAGCGCTTCGCCGCGCTGCTCGTCGCGGCCGGCGCAGATCACGCCGACACACACCTCGATTGCAGCCGTCAACCCGCCGACCGGACGTCCGTAGAGTTAGGGCGTGCTCGACGCGCGAACGGACGTCGTCGGCAGTCTTCTTCGCCCGCCCTACTTGCTCGCGGCGCAGGAGAAGTTCGCCAACGGCGAGTTGACGCCCTCCGCGTTCAAGCGGGTGGAGGACAGGGCGGTCGACGACGCCCTCGAGCTCCAGGAGGAGGCAGGCCTCGCGGTCGTCACCGACGGCGAGATGCGCCGACTCTCGTTTCAGAGCCAGCTCCCTGCTGCGGTCGAGGGCTTCGCCGAATGGGACCTCGACGCGTTCCTCTGGGGCGAGTGGCAAAGCGACGAGCTCGGCGAGCTTCGCGTCGAACGGCCGCAGCTCGCGGTCGAGCAGACGCTCCGGCGCAAGCGCTCGCTCGCGACTGAAGAGTTTGTGTACGCGCGCGGCCGCACCGACCGGGTCGTCAAGGTGACGCTGCCGAGCCCCAGTCTGTTCGCGAACTTCTGGGACCCGGAACGCTCCAAGGTCGCGTACCGGAACCTGGAGGACTACCTCGCCGACGTCGCTGAGCTGCTCCGTGAGGAGGTCGACGAGCTCGTGCGGCTCGGCGCGGTGTACATCCAGTTGGACGCACCGCACTACCCGCTGCTCGTCGATTCGACCTACCGCCGGTTCTACGAAAGCCGCGGCTGGCCGGCCGAGCGGTGGCTCGAGCTCGGCGTCGAGCTCGACAACCACGTGATCGGAGATCACCCGGGCGTCACCTTCGGCTTCCACCTCTGCCGCGGTAACCAGGCGAGCCGCTGGCTCGTCGAAGGGGGCTACGACTGGCTCGCGGAGCGGCTGTTTCCCCGCGTTCGCGCACAGCGTCTTCTGCTCGAGTACGACGACGCGAGGTCCGGGACGTTCGCTCCGCTTCGCGCGGTTCCCGACGACAAGATCGTCGTGCTCGGTCTGGTGACCACCAAGACGCCGCGCGTGGAGACGGTCGACGAGCTCGTCGTCCGAATTCGGGAGGCTGCGAAGATCGTCCCGCTGGATCGGCTGGCGCTCTCCCCGCAATGCGGCTTTGCCACGTCCGTCATCGGCAACGCCCTGAGCATCGACGACCAACGCGCGAAGCTGCGAACGATCGCCGACGCCGCTGCGGTCGTCTGGCCGTAAGGGTGCCGACCGTCCGGATCGAGGATAGGAGCAGCCGCCGTCGCGGGCAGCTGTTCGTCGTTCTCGCGGCGCTGGCGTGGTCGAGCGCCGGCGTGCTGCAGCGGGAGCTTTCGGTCGGCACGACGACACAGCTCGCCGGGCGCGCGTTGTTCGCCTTCGTCGCCCTTGCCGGCTTCGTCGCCGTTTCGAATCGGGGGCGCACGCTCGCCGCCTTCCGTTCGATGGGAATCGCGGGTTTCGCGGTGGCAATCTGTACGGCGATCGCGTCAGGTTCGTTCATCGTGGCGCTCAATCATGCGACCGTTGCGAACGTCCTTTTCCTGCAGGCTGCTGCTCCCATCGCTGCCGCCCTGCTCGCCTGGATCGCGCTGGGTGAGTCGATCACCGGCCGCGCGCTTCTTGCGATGGGCGTCGCGCTCCTCGGAGTCGCATTGATGATCGGTGGGCCCGGTCCCGTTCACGCATCCCAGCACCGTGACCGCGCACGACCTCACATTCCTCGTGCTGCTTGGCGTCGGGCAGGTGGGTCTTGGGCTCGCTTTCCTGACTGTCGGCGCCCGCTTGATCCCGGCTGCCGAAGTCGCACTGATTACGCTGCTGGAAATCGTCCTCGGGCCGCTGTGGGTATGGATCGTGCTCGGAGAACGGCCGGCGCTGATTGCCGTCATCGGCGGCGTCGTGGTCGTCCTCGCCGTGGTGCTCCAGATGACGGAGAGGGTGCAAACGCAGGCCGTCCACAGCCCGGCGACTGCGCCTAGAGTTTCCGCGTGACGGTCGTCCTCACCGGCAACGATCTCCGCTTGGACGAGGTCGTCGGGGTCGCGCGCGGCGGCGAGCCGGTCGAGCTCGCGCCGGAGGCGGTCGTGAGGATGCGCGAGTCACGTGCAATCGTCCAGCGCGCGCTTGACCGCGGTGATGTCGTGTACGGCTTCACGACCGGTGTCGCCTCGCGCAAGCGCGTACGGATCGAGCCGGCTGACGTCGAGGAGTTCAACCGCCGGCTGATCCAGAGCCACCGCGTCGGCCAGGGGGCAGAGGCGCCGGCAGACGTCGTCAGGGCGACGATGCTGCGGATGGCGAACGGATTCGCCACGGGAACTACCGGGAGCAGGCCCGATCTCGCCGAGCGCCTCGTCACGGCGCTGAACGGGAAGGAGACGCCGCAAGTTCACCTGCTTGGATCCGTGGGCCAGAGCGATCTCGCTCCGAATGCCGACATCGCACACGATCTTTTCCGCGACACCCCACTGGCGGCCGGCGAAGGACTCGCGCTCGTCAACAACAACGCCTTCTCGACCGGGTTCGCCGCGCTCGCAATCGCAGATGCCGGGCGCTTGCTCGATGCGTTGCACATTGCCGGTGCGCTCGACCTGGAAGCGTTTGGCGCCAACCTCACAATCATCCATCCGGTCGTCGCCGCCACTCGACCGTACCCGGGGCTGCGCGCTTCGCTCGAGCGGCTGACGCAACTTCTTGACGGGAGCGCCCTCTGGTCACCGGGCTCGGCGCGCAATCTCCAGGACCCGCTCACCTTCCGCGGTCTGCCGCAGGTCCTCGGAGCGTTTTGGGACGCGCTCGAATTCGTGCGCGGCCAGCTCGCAGTCGAGCTGAACGCGGCGAACGCGAACCCGCTCGTCATCCTCGAGGAGGAGCGAGTCGTCTCCGTCTCCAACGTCGACGTCCTCCCGCTCGCGGCTGCGCTCGACTTCCTGCGCATCGCGCTCGCTCCGGCGCTCACGTCCGCGAACGAGCGCCTGATGAAGCTCCTGCAGCAGCCTTTTTCCGGTCTGACCGACGGCCTCGCTGCCCGCTCCGGGCTCCACGAGGACGGACTCGCCGAGCTTGGCAATGCGGGCCATGCAATGACTGCGGAGGCACGTCTACTTGCGCAGCCGGTCTCGTTCGAGCTCGCCAGCACCACCCAGGCGGAGGGGATCGAAGATCGGATGACACTCGCCCCGCTCGCCGCCCGCCGGCTCGCCGGGATGGTGGAGCTCGGCGAGCGAATCGTCACGATCGAACTGATCGTCGCAGCCCAGGCAATTGAGCTTCGGGATCCCCCGGCCCTCGGCGTGGGTACCCGGCGCGCCTTCGAGCTCATTCGCGAGCGTGTTCCCTTCACGTCTGAGGGCGCTGCTCTTCCGCCGGACCTCGAACCGATCAGGGACCTTGTCCGATCCGCGTTGACCGCGGGATAATCTGGGCTCGCGATGACAGCGACTTCCCTCGACAACGGCCGTCTGCGCGCACGGCTCGAGGAAGGCCCGGTGATCTGCGCCGAGGGCTATCTCTTCGAGCTCGAGCGGCGCGGCTACGTACAAGCGGGCCCGTTCGTCCCCGAGGCCGTCCTCGACCATCCCGAGGTCGTGGCGCAGTTGCACCGAGATTTCGTCCACGCCGGTTCTGACGTCGTTCCGGCGTTCACGTATTACGCCCACCGCGAAAAGATGCGCCTGGTCGGCAAGGAGGATCTCCTCGAGGAGCTCAACCGGCAGGCCCTCGCAATCGCCAAGGAGGTTGCATCCGACAATGACGCGCTGGTTGCGGGAGACATCTGCAACACGAACGTCTTCGCGGAGGACGCCGCGTCGCAGGGCGCCGCGCGCGCGATGTTCGAGGAGCAGGTGGGCTGGGCGGTCGAGGCAGGAGTCGATTTCGTCATCGGGGAGACGTTCTCGCACGCCGAGGAAGCCCTCGCCGCGCTCCGGGCGATCAAGGACGCAGGTTTGCCCGCCGTCATCACGCTCGGGATACACCAGCATCCCGTCACGCGGGAAGGCTGGACGCTCGGCGATGCATTCCGGCGGCTGGAAGCCGCGGGTGCCGACGTCGTCGGCCTCAACTGCATGCGCGGCCCGGCCACGATGCTGCCGCTCCTCGAGGAGGTCAGGGACGCAGTCTCGTGTCACGTCGCAGCCCTGCCCGTCCCGTATCGCACACACGAGCATGAACCGACATTCCAGTCACTGCGGGATCCCGACGCCCTACCGGGCCAGATGCCGTTCCCGACGGCGCTCGATCCGTTCACCTGCAATCGCTACGAGATCGCGGACTTCGCCCGGGCCGCGCAGCAGGCGGGCGTCAGCTACCTGGGGCTCTGTTGCGGTGGCGCTCCGCACCTCGTCCGGAGCCTGGCCGAGGCGCTAGGGCGCACACCGCCAGCAAGCCGCTACTCAGCGGACATGTCCAAGCACGCCTTCTTCGGAAACGACGAGAGCCTCAAGAAGGAGAATCTGGCGTTCGCGGAAGAGCTCTGACGGCCGTTGGTCGCCCGGCGACGGGCCGTAGACTTGCTGGAAATGGGCTCAGAAGGGAAGCGAGCCGAGAGCTCAGCCGCGGAAATCGTCTTCCACGGCGTCACGAAGCGCTACCCCGGGCGGAGCGCTGCCGCCGTCGACAACCTCTCTTTGCGGATCCCGGCCGGAGAAATCTGCGTCCTCGTCGGTCCTTCGGGCGGCGGCAAGACGACGGCGATGAAGATGGTCAACCGTCTGATCGAAATCACCGAGGGCGACATTCTGATGGACGGCCAGAGCGTCCGCAGCCTGGAGGTGATCGAGCTCCGGCGCCGGATCGGCTACGTGATCCAGCACGTAGGACTGTTCCCGCACATGAGCGTTGCCGACAACATCGCGACGGTCCCGCGACTCCTGGGGTGGCCAAAGGCGAGGATCCACGCCAGGGTGCGCGAGTTGCTCGAGCTCGTCGGGCTGGACCCGGTTCATGATCCCGACCGGTATCCCAGACAGCTTTCGGGCGGCCAGCAGCAGCGTGTCGGGCTCGCCCGGGCGATGGCCGCGGATCCGGCGGTGATGCTGATGGACGAGCCCTTCGGAGCACTTGATCCGATCACCCGTGAACGGCTGCAGCAGGAGTTCCTTCGCCTGCACGCCGAGATCCGCAAAACCGTCATCTTCGTCACGCACGACATCGACGAGGCGATCAAGATGGGAGACCGGATCGCCATCCTGCGCGAAGGCGGCATCCTCGCGCAGTACGACACGCCGGACGCCATCCTCGCCAACCCCGCAGACGATTTCGTGGCCCGCTTCGTCGGTGCCGACCGAAGTCTCAAACGCCTCGCGCTGAGGCGACTCTCCGACATCGAGCTGCTCCCGGTGGCGAACGGCGACGGCTCCCTGTACCCGACCGTCGCCGCGTCGACGACGTTGCGCGATGCCCTCGCTTTGATGCTGGAGGAAGGCCGGCGCGAGCTCGCGGTCGTCGACGAGGGAGGGGGGGTGCGCGGGCTCTGCTCGGTTGAGCACGTGGCGGCGCTGCTCGCGCCGGAAGGGCAGCAGGAAGAATGATCATCTCGGCTGCCGCATCCGCCCCGCCGGTGATCCCCAACTACGGCGGGCCTCCGGGTGGCAAGCACGGCTGTATCGCCCAGAACGGAACCTTCTGCTGGGACTGGGTCAAAGGTCATTGGGGTGACATCCTCCAACCGCGCCTGCTCGAGCATCTCGAGATGACGGCGATCGCGGTGGGGATCGGGTTTGCGATCGCGTTCGCCGCGGCGTTGTTCGCGCATCGGAAGCGCTGGTTCGAGACACCGTTCGGTGTTTTCTCGGCGTTTCTGTACACGATTCCGAGCCTTGCGCTCTTCCAGCTACTTGTCCCGTTCACGGGGCTCACGATGCTGACGATCGAGATCGGGCTGGTGGGCTACACGCTATTGATCCTCTTTCGCAACATTCTGGCGGGCCTGCGCGGGGTACCCGAGGATGTGCTCGAGGCGGCGCGGGGGATGGGGCTGACACGGCGGCAGATGCTGTTCCGGGTCGAGCTCCCGCTCGCGCTTCCCGCGATCTCGGCTGGTGTCCGGATCGCGGTCGTCACCACCATCAGTCTCGCCACCGTTGCCGCCTACATCACGCCGCTCGGTTTGGGTCAGCCGATTTTCAACGGACTGCAAACTGACTTCACGACGGAGTTCGTTGCCACCGGTGCGCTCGCCGTTGCGCTTGCCGTCGGTGCTGACTCCGCGCTCGTCGCGGTGCAGTGGGCGTTGACACCGTGGGTGCGCGCGCGGAGGGCGACGTGATCCTCGGCTACGACGCCTTCCGCCCGAGCACGTTCATCGACGCGTTCCGATTCATGTACGACAACCAGGGCCTGATGTGGAACAAGACGGCCGAGCACCTCGTGATCAGCGGCGAGGCGATGGGGATCGCGCTCCTGATCGCGATCCCGCTCGGCGTTTGGCTCGGCCACCTGCACCGTGGGTCATTTCTCGCGATCAACCTCGCGAACGTCGGCCGAGCGCTGCCGAGCCTCGCCGTGATCGCGATCGGCCTCGGCGTCTTCGGTATCGGCACGACAAATGTCGCCTTCGCTCTCGTCATCCTTGCGTTTCCCCTCATGCTGACGAACGCGTACGTCGGTGTGGACGGCGTCGATTCCGATGTGATCGAGGCAGCCCGCGGGATGGGCATGCGGCCCCACCAAATCGTGTTCAAGGTGGAGTTGCCGCTCGCGCTGCCGCTGATCTTCGCCGGAATCAAGACGGCTGCCGTGTACGTGGTGGCGACCGCGACGCTCGGCGGAGTCGTCGGTGGCGGTGGTCTCGGCGACATCATCGTCAATCAGGCGAGCTATTTCCTGAAGGGAGTTATCGCCGCATCGATTGCCGTGGCGGTGCTTGCTTTCGCCGCCAGCTTCGCGTTCAGTCTGTTGCAGTGGGCAGTGACTCCGCGCGGGCTCCGGCGGCGGGGAATCGAGCTGATCGAGCTGGACGTCTCGCCGGGGGTAGCCGAGGCCGTCGCGACATGAGAGGGTTGGGGTCAGACCGGATCGAGAGGAGGAGGAGATGGCGAGAATGATCCGCCGGCGGATGCTGGTCGTGGCTGTCGTCGTGCTGTTCGTGGCGTCGCTCGGCTCTTCGGCGAACGCGCGCGTCTTGGCGCCAACGTCGACTGCTGCCACGACGATCAGCCTCGGCACAAAGGACTTCACGGAGGAGTTCGTGCTCGGCCAGCTCTACAAACAGGCCCTCGAGCACAAAGGGATCAAGGTGAACTATCACGAGAACATCGGTAGCACCGAGGTGATCCAGACCGCGCTGCGAAGCGGAAAGATCAACGCCTATCCGGAGTACGTCGGCGAGATCGTCCAGACGGCGTATCACCAAAAGACGCTGCCGAAGACTGCGAAGGCTTGGTGGCAGCTGGCCAAGAAGTTGCTGGCCGGTGACGGCTTTGCTCTTTCGAATCCAACGCCGTTCTACGACGTCGACGCGATCGCCGTCCGCAAGGCGGATGCGACGAAGTACCACCTGAAGACGCTCTTCGACCTCAAGCGGTTGCAGAACTCGCCGCAGCTACCGAAGAACTTCTCTGTCGGCGCTCGACCCGAGTTCAAGAACCGTGAAGAGGGCTTCCTTGGGATGCAACACGTGTACGGGCTGACGAAGCTCAAGTTCCTGAGCCTCGCCATCGGGCTCACCTATCGTGCGCTCGACCAGAAGAAGGTCTTCGCCATCAACGTCTTCTCGACCGACGCACAGCTTGCGAGCGGGAAGTACACGGTGCTTCAAGATCCGAAGTTGATCTTCGGCGTTCAGAACGTCGCCGTGATCGTCAAGAAGGCCGTCGCGACACCACAGGTGATGGGGATCCTGAACAAGGTCAGCGCAAAGCTGACGACGCCCGCGATCCTCGCAATGAACAAGGCTACGCAGATCAGCAAGCAGAACCCTGCTGACGTTGCGCGCGCGTTCCTGAAAGCGAACGGACTGTAAGAGAGTTGCAGCGGGAGCGGCCCTGCCTGGAGGCGGGGCCGCTCGTTTGTACACTAGGTTCAGATGTCGCAGAGCGATGCTGCAACCATTTCCGCCGCCGAGCTCCGAGAGCGACTCGACGACCCCGGCCTCACGATCGTCGACGTTCGGCCGCTGCCCGCCTACAACGGCTGGCGCCGGAGTGGAGAGGCTCGTGGAGGTCACATCCCGGGAGCCGTCGCGTTCCCAAGCGCCTGGCTGAGCAGCATCGACGACGTCGAGGTCGAACGGCTACTCCACTCGAAGGACATCGTTCCCAGCCGAAAGGTCGTCCTCTACGGTGATGACGCGGAGGACGTCTCGGCGGTGAGGACCAGACTGACCGAACTGGGGCATGCGGGTGTCCGAATCTATGAGGGCGGATGGGCGGAGTGGTCGGTCGACGACAAGCTGCCCGTCGAGTGTCTTCCCAACTACGACAAGCTCGTCCACACCGAATGGCTCCGACAGGTCCTCGAGGGCGAACGGCCGGAGGCCGCGCCGGCCGGCCCATTCCTGCTCTTCCACGTCAATTTCGGCGTCGCCGAGGAGTACGAGGAAGGTCACATCCCCGGAGCGCTGTATCTCGACACCAACCTGCTCGAGAGTCGGGACGACTGGAACCGCCGCTCACCGGAGGAGCTCGAGCAGGCCCTGTGCTCGCTCGGAGTCACCAGTGACACCACGGTCATCCTCTATGGCCGCGACAGCGAAGGCGAGGCCGACGAGAAGTGGCCGGGACGTCGGGCCGGCCAAATCGCAGCCAGCCGAGCGGCGATGATCTTGCACTACTCGGGCGTCGACGACGTCCGCCTGCTCGACGGCGGGTACGACTGGTGGGTTCGGGCGGGCTACCCACTCGAGACGGTCGTCCGCGAGCCAACGCCGGTTTCGTCGTTCGGTGTCCAAATTCCGTTGCGCCCGGAGATCATCGTGGATCTCGACGAGGCGAAGCAGATCCTTGCCGACCGGGAACATGCCGCCCTCGTCAGCGTCCGAAGCTGGAACGAGCACATCGGCAAGGTCAGCGGCTACAACTACATCGAACCGGCCGGCCGGATCGCCGGTGATATCTGGGGCAACTGCGGCTCGGACGCCTACGACATGCAGCACTACCGCAACGTGGACAACACGATGCGGGCATATCCGGAGATCGCGTCAATCTGGGAGGAGGTCGGCATCACAGCCGACAAGCGGGTCGCCTTCTACTGCGGTACCGGCTGGCGCGCAAGCGAGACCTGGTTCTATGCCTACCTGATGGGTTGGCAGCAGGCGGCCGTCTACGACGGCGGCTGGTTCGAGTGGAGCCAGGATCCGGTCAACAACCCGATCGAGACGGGGGCGTAGGCGAGCACGTCGGACACCTGTCTTCCGGCCGCCTACGCTGAAGAATCCGCAGATGATGGAGCGCGTCCTCGATCCGGAAGGCTCTCATCTCGCCGCGCTTCACCGCCTCACGGACTTTCGCGGACAGAACGTCCTCGAGCTGGGCTGCGGAGACGGCCGTCTCACGGTCGGGATCGCTGCCGACGCGGCGAGCGTGCTCGCGTTCGATCCCGATGCCGAGGCGGTTGACAAGGCGCGGCGGTCGCTTTCGCCGGAGCTCGACGAAAGCGTCGCCTATCGTGTCGCGGCCGGCGACGCGATCGAGGTCGAGCCGCACTCGTTCGACCTCGTGGTCTTCTCCTGGTCGTTGTGATGAGTAGAGCCGGAGGACGTCGTGAACGTCCTGCGCCATATGGTCGAGGCAGTGAAGACAGGCGGGCTCGTCCTCGACCTCCAGGTGATCAGACCGAACCCTCACGTCGAGGTCGGTGGGCGATTCATCTGCGAGCTTGACGGAGAGCCACTCTTCGCGAAGGCGGACGCGGCCGCGGCAGCCGTCGACGCCGCTGTAGCCGCCGGTCAGCTGGTCGAGGAGGCTGTCGACGACCATGACGTTCTCAAGCACTACGCAGACGGGGCGGACTTTGTCGACGACTGGAAACGCAGCCAACGAGAGCCGCTCGGAAAGACGACGACCGAACTGCGGGACATCGCGCGACCGTGTCAGACGCGCGAGCGCTGCCGTCTCCGGCGCCTACGAGTGACGCGATCCTGAGGGCTACTACCGCGCCGGGGTGGCGGAACCCTCCGGCGCCGGCCGCTGGTTCTACCAACAGGGGCAACCGCACACCGCGTACTTCGTGCCGGACGTCAACATGATCCGCTTCGTCGGCGACTCCGCATCCGCAACGGTCGATCCGCGGCTCCCATTCACTGGCTCCGGCTCGATGCGCAGGCGCGAGGGATACTCGATCGGATCGCGACGGCGCTCCAGCGGACACCGGCCCCATCACCCTCGACGGTGACGGTCGGCGGCAAAACCGTCCAGGATCCGGCGAGCTATCTCCGCCTCTGGTCGGTCGGCAAGCCAATCTACAACTGGCCTCTCGGGGGCTTCCTGAAGATCAAGGTCACCTGCGACGTCGCGAGCCCGTGGACCGACGAGTCCGCACATCTCAGCATCGCACGCCGCGGCGCCTTCCTGCTATGGGACTCGACGATCCTCCGGATCCCTGCGAAGCTCGCACGGCAAGTCCGCGCGCGCGTCTCGATCCGCTAGGCGTATACCCCGTGCCTTGCTCCCCCTGAGCAACCCGGCGGGCGCTATCCTTCACGTCGTCAGAGGTTTTTGACTGTGAGGCGATAACT
>WNFC01007700.1_pt1 | contig 11846 bp, 9 predicted proteins | sample 5400541 | NCBI WGS metagenome assembly WNFC01 (sample SAMN13153342, study PRJNA577476) | soil metagenome | isolation source: 120 cm saprolite under Douglas fir tree site 2 hole 2 replicate 1 | place: USA:California | collected 2015-04-18 | reverse complement strand
TTCGACCCGGCGAGCCATGACGGCAAGGCGCTCCTGCACATCCTCGACACCTACCCGCGCGACGAGCTGTTCCAGATCGGCGAGGACGAGCTGCTGGAGACGGCGATGGGCATCCTCCATCTCCAGGAGCGCCAGCGCATCGCCCTCTTCGTGCGCCGCGATCCGTTCGAGCGCTTCGTCTCCTGCCTCGTCTATGTGCCGCGCGAGCGCTACGACACGGCGCTGCGCCAGCGCTTCGCCGCCATCCTCGAGCGCGCCTTCTCCGGCACGATCGAGACCTTCAACGCGCAGCTCGACGAATCCGTGCTCGGCCGCGTGCATTTCATCGTCCGGACCACGCCGGGCCGCTTCGGCGCGATCGATGCCGCCGCCATCGAGCGCGACCTCGCCGAAGCCGGGCGAAGCTGGGCCGACCGCATCGGCGAGGCGCTCGGCCGGGCCAAGGGCGAGGCGGCCGGATCGGCGCTGTTGCGCCGCTATGCCGACGCCTTCCCCACCGCCTATCGCGAGCGTTTCGGCGGCGCCGCAGGGGTCGCCGACATCGAGCGGCTGGAGGAGCTGCAACACGGCGCGCCCATCGCCGTGACGCTCTACCGCGCGCCCGACGGCGATGACCGGGAGCTCGGTTTCAAGATCTATCGCCTCGCCACGCCGGTGCCGCTTTCCGAGGTGCTGCCGGTGCTCGAGCATCTCGGGCTCAAGGTCATCACCGAGACGCCCTATGCCATCGCGCCCGCCGGCAGCGCCGCGGCCTGGATGCAGGATTTCAGCCTGATCATGCCGTCGGGCGAGGTCGATGTCGCGCGCGACCGCGCCCGCTTCGAGGAGGCGTTCCTGCGCCTGTGGTCCGGCAGCATGGAAAGCGACGGCTTGAACCGTCTCGTGCTCATGGCCGGGCTCGACTGGCGCCAGGTCGTGGTGCTGCGCCTCTACGTCAAGGTCCTGCGCCAGGCCGGCAGCGCCTACAGCCAGGCCTATATGGAGGATGCGCTCTCCGCCTACCCGGCGATCGCGCGCAACCTCGTCGCGCTCTTCGAGCGCCGCTTCGATCCGAAGCGCGAGAAGGGCCGCGACGCCGACCAGGCGAAGGTGGTGGCGGCGATCGAGCGCGACCTCGACGCGGTGCAGAGCCTCGACGAGGACCGCATCCTCAGAAGCTTCCTTCTGCTGGTGCGCAAGTGCCTGCGCACCAATTACTTCCAGCGCGACGCCGCGGGCGAGCCCAAGCCTTATCTCTCGGTCAAGCTGCTGAGCCGCGAGATCGAGCTGCTGCCGCTGCCGCGCCCGCTCTACGAGATCTACGTGCTGAGTCCGCGCGTCGAGGGCGTGCATCTGCGCGGCAGCAAGGTGGCGCGCGGCGGCATCCGCTGGTCCGACCGCAAGGAGGATTTCCGCACCGAGATTTTGGGATTGATGAAGGCGCAGATGGTGAAGAACGCCGTCATCGTGCCGACGGGGTCGAAGGGCGGCTTCGTGGTGAAGCGGCCGCCCGCTTCGCGCGAGGCGTTCCAGGCGGAAGGCGTCGAATGCTACAAGACGCTGCTGCGCGGGCTCCTCGACGTCACCGACAACTTCCAGGGCGCGCGAATCGTGCCGCCGCGCGACGTGGTGCGCCACGATGCCGACGATCCCTATCTCGTCGTCGCCGCCGACAAGGGCACGGCGACCTTCTCCGACATCGCCAACGGCGTCTCCGCCGAATACGGTTTCTGGCTCGGCGACGCCTTCGCCTCGGGCGGCTCGGTGGGCTACGACCACAAGGTCATGGGCATCACCGCGCGCGGCGCCTGGGAAGCGGTGAAGCGGCATTTCCGCGAGGTCGGCAGCGACATCCAGACGAGCGACTTCACCGCGGTCGGTGTCGGCGACATGTCCGGCGACGTCTTCGGCAACGGCATGCTGCGCTCGGCCCACACCAAGCTCATCGCCGCCTTCGACCACCGCCACGTCTTCCTCGATCCCGATCCCGATCCGGCGACGAGCTTCGCCGAGCGCCGCCGTCTCTTCGCGCTGCCGCGCTCGAGCTGGGCCGATTACAACGCCAAGCTCATCTCCAAGGGCGGCGGCGTCTTCGAGCGCAGCCGCAAATCGATCGCGCTGTCGCCGGAGATCGCGGCGCGCCTCGGCCTCACCGCCGAGAAGCTGACGCCGGCCGAGCTGGTGCAGGCGATCCTCAAGGCGCCGGTGGATCTGCTGTGGTTCGGCGGCATCGGCACTTACCTGAAAGCAGCGGCCGAGCGCCATGCCGAGGTCGGCGACCGCGCCAATGACGCGCTGCGCATCGACGCCGAGGAGATCCGCGCCGCGGTCGTCGGCGAGGGCGCGAACCTCGCGGTGACGCAGCGCGGCCGCGTCGCCTACGCCTTGAAGGGCGGGCGCATCAACACCGACGCGATCGACAACTCCGCCGGCGTCGACACCTCGGATCACGAGGTCAACATCAAGATCCTGCTCGACGCGGTGGTCGACGCCGGCGAGCTCACGGTCGCGCAGCGCCACGCCCTGCTGCAGGAGATGACCGACGCCGTCGCCGAGCTGGTGCTCGCCGACAATTATCTGCAGACGCTGGCGCTGAGCCTGGCCGAGGCGCAAGGGACGGCGCGGCTCGACGAGCAGCTGCGCACGATACGCGCGCTCGAGCGCTCGGGCGAGCTGTCGCGCGCGGTCGAGTTCCTGCCCGACGACGACACGCTGGTCGCGCGCGCCGCGTCCGGCCGCGGCCTCACCCGGCCCGAGCTCGCCGTGCTGATGGCTTACGTCAAGAACACGCTGGTCGACGCGCTCGGCGACAGCGACCTGCCCGACGACCCGCAGCTCCTGCCTTGTCTCCTGGGCTATTTTCCGCCGCTGCTGGTCGAGCGCTTCCCGCGTGCCATCGCCGCGCACCGGCTGCGCCGCGAGATCGTCGCCACCGTGGTCGCCAACGATCTCGTCAACCGCGGCGGCATCACCTTCCTGCAGGAGATGCGCGAGCGCACCGGCCGCAGCGCGGGCGACGTGGCGCGCGCCTACGCCATCGTCAAGGAGATCTTCGCCTTCGGCCCGCTGTGGGCGGCCGTCGACGCGCTCGACAACAAGGTCGCGGCATCCGTCCAGGCGGAGATGCTGCTGACCGGCGGCCGGCTGATGGAGCGCGCGACCGCCTGGTTCCTGCGCGGCCGCTCGCTCGACATCCGCGCGCAAATCGACGCCTTCCGCCCGCGCATCGCCGAGCTCGCCGAGCACATCGTCGAGACCCTGCCCGATGCCGAGCGCAACGAGCTCACGCGCCGCGTCGACGCGCTGGTGGCGCGCGGCGTGCCGCGGGAGGTCGCGTTCGCGGCGGCGCGGCTCGATTTCCTCACCTCGTCGGTCGACGTGGTGCGCCTGGCGCAGGGCAGCAAGCTCGGCATCGTCGAGCTGGCGCGCCGCTTCTATGCCATCGGCCACCGCTTCCGCCTCGACACGCTGCGCCTCATCGCCCGCGGCCTCAAGGCGGAGACCTCGTGGCAGAAGCTTGCGGTCAGCGCCCTCATCGAGGATTTCTACGCGCAGCAGGCCGAGCTGACGCAGCAGTCGATCGCCGCGAGCGCCGAGCTCGACCGCTGGCTCGAGAGCCGCGCCGCGGCGCTGGCGCAGATCGACGCGCTGCTGCGTGACATCGAATCCTCGCCCGCCCCCGACCTCGCCATGCTCACCGTCGCCAGCCGCGCGCTGCGCAGCGCGATGGCCGGCTGACCGACGCTTTCCTATAAGAAAGGCTTTGCCGGTCGCCATCATCACCGCACCTCGGCGGTGACGTAATACAACCAATGCGCTAGTATGTGCGGCGGATGCACGCTGGAGAGACGGATACGACAGCGTCCGAGGGTCAGCCAACGCGGAGCATAACGCGGAGCATAGGGAGGTCACCCATGGTCATCAGCGTCATAGCTCACTCGGCCTCGATGACGATCACGCAGAAACCTCATGTCAATGCCCCGGCCGTCGTCGGATTATCGATGACGTTCACTAGCACGCAATTGCGGGCGGGCGGCAACTGCCAGATCACCGGCGCTGCCGGAGACAATCCCGCCGGCTGGACGCTCGGTCTCATCCAGCTGCAATGGATCGAGACCAATTGGGGCTACTACCGCGGTAGAGCCAATACTGACGGAAGTTGCATGCTGCAACGCGCCCGTCCACCCGCCCGACCGACGCAAGGGTGCCGGGACACCCTTGCCGTGGGAGCGATCTTCGTCGACAACAATCCCGGCCTGGATAGAACGACAGCCGCCGCTGGCGCGCGCTTTCCCATCGGGATGACGGCCAATTTTTTTGACGCTCCCAGCGACCAGTTCCCCCTCACTCGCGTCAATTCACTGACCCGCCAGACCAATTTCCTTCATGAGGCGCAGCTGGAATTTCACTTCTGCACGGTGCTCAGTCTGCGGAACCCTGCGGGTGTGTTTCAGCATCTGAAGCACTTTTATTGGAATGTACATTGGCAAGCCCGGTTCGAGCCCAGCAACTTCGGGAATCTTGCCGCGCCCTGGGTCATAACACGCGCCGCCGGCGCGCTGGGGAATAAAGCCAATGTGAGCCACCATGTTGCCGATGGCGCACCTAACGACCGACGGTTCACACCGATCATGACCGCTCCAGCCGCGCCCAATTGCAACGCGACGGCGACTCATGCCGCGACTGCGCCGAATTTCCGGGAGAGCAGGGTATGGGACAATTTCGACGTCAGGCGCTAGTCGCCGCCGCTTTTCTGGCAAGCGGCTTCGCAATTCTAGTCGCACGGGCTCAGCCTTCGTCTCCGGTCAGCGTAGAGCTTGGCGCGCGCTTCGGTGAATTCGTCGTCGTCAATCACGGCTCGGCGGTTTTGCTCAACAGCACCGTTCGTGTGGAACAGAAAGCCGGCGGCCGGTGGGAAAAGGCGCTCGTATCGAATCTTGCGCTCCGCGAGGCCTGTGCTCCTTCGCCGCCGCCCAAATGCACCAAGCTCGAGCGTACTGCATCGCTCCGCCCGGTGCCATGGACAGGGAGTTTCTGCTCGTCGCAGTGCCCCTCCACATGTCGCCTCGACGGTCCGGCGCCCGCCGGCACCTACCGCTTCGTCGTCACCACCTGCTCGGGCGAGCACAGCTACGCCTCACCGCCGTTTCAAAAGCCATAGAACGGCGACAATGGCTGGGCTAATCTGGCGGTGCCGAGATTCGGCTTCTGCCTCCGCTTCGGAGTCAGCGGGTGAGGTGAAGAGCCATGCCGAGAGACAATGCGGGCGGTGGCGGGCGCCGGCCGTCGCGCAACGTGCTGGGCGAGCGGCTGGAGAGCTGTTCATTCGAGCCCGCGACCGGGTTCTTCCGCAACGGCTGCTGCGACACCAGCGCCGAGGATGTCGGCAGCCACACGGTCTGCGTGGTGATGACGGCGGAGTTCCTCGCCTTCTCCAAGGCGGCCGGCAACGACCTCTCGACGCCGATGCCCGCGTTCGGCTTTCCCGGATTGAAGCCGGGCGACCGCTGGTGCCTGTGCGCGCCGCGCTGGCACGAGGCGCTGCAAGCGGGCAAGGCGCCGCGCGTCGCCTTGCGCGCGAGCCATGAAGGCGCGCTCGAATACTGCTCGCTCGACGATCTGAAGCGCCACGCCGTCGATCTCTCGTGAGGTAGGGCGGCTCACAGGCCGATGCCGCGCGCCATCAGCGTCGCCGCGAGCGGGATCAACGCGAACAGCGCGAGCTGGCCGATGAGGTGGAAGCGGATGTGGCGATAGGTGCGATCGGGTATCGCGATCTCGCCGCCGCGGCTCGCCTTGGCGGTCTTGATGTAGTGGATGGTCGGCGGCACCGACATGAGCCCGACCGCGAGGAACAGCGCCATCTTCACCCAGAAGATCGGGTTCGCCGCATAGAACGGCCAGCCCTTGGCGAAGAAGAAGACGCGCAGCAGCCCGGTGACGAGCACGGCGATGGCGGCCAGCATGTAGCCGAAATCGAGCCGGCGCAGCAGCGCCAGCGTCGCCGGCGCCATGCGCTGGCGGTAGAGCGCGGCCTCCGCCGCCAGCAGCGACAGCACGGCGAAGATGCCGAGGAAATGCGCGTAGGCGGCCAGTGCTTCGGCGGTCATGCGATGTTCTCCCGGTCACGACCGCCGGCAAGACTAACATAGCTGCGGGCGCTCCCGCCGCCTTGATCAAGCGGGCGGGTTCTTCTGCCAAGGTCGCGCGCATCTTGCTCAATTGCCGGGCGATTGGCCTTGCCGCTCGCGGCGGTTCCAAGCACGATCCGCCGCGTACCCGCTCCCGGCGAAAGAGGACACGGATGACCAAGCTGGCGTTCTGGCGCCTCCTCGGCGCCGCCTACCGCTTCACCCTGGCCGACCCGCGCCGGCTCGCCGCCGCCGCCGCGCCGTGGCTCGTCGCCGCGAGCGTGCCGGCGCTGCTGCTGCAGGCGCTGCCGTCGCGCTCGGGCCTCGCCGGCGCCGTGCTGGCGCTCGCGGCCGCGCTGTGCTCGCTCGCCGGGTTGCTCGGCTTCGCCTTCCGCTGGCAGCGCCAGATCCTCGCCGGCGAGACGGTCGGCGGGCTCGCGGCGCTGCGTGTGGGCCGGCGCGAGCGGCGCTTCATCGGCCACGCCCTGCTCGTCTTCGTCATCGTCGGCGCCGCGCTCCTGGGCGCGATCGTCCTCTTCTTCCTGCCTCTCACCCTGCTGCTCTCCGTTCTCCATGCGCGCTCGCTCAGCGGCATGAGCGGCTGGCTGTTCCAGGGCGTGGCGGCGATCGCCTGCGGCACGGTGTTCGCCCGGCTCGCCCTGGCGCTGCCCGCCGCCGCGCTCGACGAGAGCGGCGACATGCTGGAGATCGCCTGGCAGAGAAGCCGCGGCAACGCCCTCGGCCTGTTCCTCGGCACCGTCCTCAGCGTGCTGCCGTTCGCCCTGCTGCAGCAGCTGGTCGAGGCGCCGTTCGGCCGCGCGCTCGCCGGGCATCTGACGCTGCAGCTCGCGCTATCGGCGCTGGCGACGATCCTCGGCTACGTGGCGCTCGCCGTGCTGACGGCGTTTTTCTGCTATGCCCATCGCGCGCTCGCGCCCGGCGCGGCGCCGCGCGACGGCATCGCGCCGTCGAGAGCGCTGCCCGCGCGCTGATTTGCTAAGCTGCCCGCCCCAGCGACGGAGGCGGGTTCATGCGACTTCCCCTCACCGGCGGATGCCAATGCGGCGCGGTGCGCTACGCGATCGCCGCCGCGCCGTTGACGCTCTATGCCTGCCACTGCAGCGATTGCCAGCGTCAGACCGGCAGCGCCTTCGCGCTGTCGCTGATGGTGCCGCGCGCGGCGGTGCTGATAACCCAGGGCACGCCGGCGGCGTGGCAGCGGCCGGGCAGCCACACATCGAGCGGCACGCCGGCCGAGTGCCTGTTCTGCCCCGCCTGCGGCGCGCGGCTCTATCACCTGCCGTCGCGCAACCCGGCCATGGCCGTGGTCAAGCCGGGCACGCTCGACGACACGTCGTGGCTGGAGCCGGTCGGCCATATCTGGACCAGGAGCGCGCAGCCCTGGGTCAGCTTCGCCGCGGGCACGCTGCTCTATGAGGGGCAGCCGCCCGACCTCGCCGCGCTCGGCGAGGCGTGGCACGCGCGGCAACGGGGGTAGCGTCATTGCGAGGCGCCCGCAGGGCGCCGCGGCAATCTCCCGCCGGCATAGGCGCGATGCTTGAGGGAGATTGCTTCGCTATGCTCGCAATGACGCGAAGGCGCGTCAATGCCCGCCGTAGCCCTCGCCGGCCTGGGCCTTGCCGCGGAAGATCCAGTGGGCGTAGCCGAGATAGGCCAGGATGATCGGCATGATGATGAGCACGCCGACGCCGGTGAATTGGAGCGTGGGCGTCGAGGCCGCGGCCTGCCAGATGGTGATCGTCCACGGCACGGCGTAGGGGAAGACGCTGATTCCCAGCCCCGAGAGCGCCAGCAGGAACAGCAGGATCGAGAAGATGAAGGGCACCGCGTCATGCGTGCTTCGGACGCTGCGCCAGATCACCAGCGCCACGAGCGCGGTGACGAAGGGCACGGGCCAGAGGAAGAGGATGTTGGGGAGGCTGAACCAGCGCTCGGCGATCACCGCATGCGCGATCGGGGTCCACAGGCTCACCAGCGCGATGAAGGCGAGCGTGACGAGAAGCGCCGGCCGCGCGGCGCGGCGGCCGAATTCGCCCGTCGTCCCGGCCGTCTTCATGATGAGCCAGGTGGCGCCGAGGAGCGCATAGCCGGCGACGACGCCCAAGCCGCTCGCCACCGCGAAGCCGCTCAGGAAGCCCCAGGCGCTCCCGGCAAACGCGCCGCGCTCGACCGGCACGCCGTCGATGAAGGCGCCGAGCACCAAGCCCTGGCAGAACCCCGCAAGCGCCGAGCCGCCGGCGAAGGCCCAGTCCCAGAGGAAGCGGAAGGCTTGGGCGCGGAAGCGGAACTCGAAGGCGATGCCGCGGAAGATCAAGGCGAAGAGCATGACGATGAGCGGCACGTAGAAGGCCGGCAGCAGCGTCGCGTAGCTCACCGGGAAGACGGCGAGGAGCAGCGTGCCGCCGAGCACGAGCCAGGTCTCGTTGCCGTCCCAGATCGGCGCGATCGAGCTCATCATGGCGTCGCGGTCGGCGTCGTCTGGCGCGAAGGGGAAGAGGATGCCGAGGCCGAGATCGAAGCCGTCCATCACCACGTAGAGGGCGATCCCGAAAGCGAGCACGAGGGCGAAGAGCAGCGGCAGGTCGAGGCTCATCGCGCCAGCTCCCTCTCACCGAGTGGGGCAGCGCGCTCGATCCCCGTCCGCCCAAGGGGCAATCCCCGGTGCATCATGCGCATGCCCTATTCCTTTCCGCCGGGCGCGAGGGGACGAACCGGCCGGTGCGAGAGCAGGGAGTCGAAGCCGGGCCTGAGCTCCTCGGGGCGCTCGGGCTTCTCCGTCTCGACGGGCCCGCGGAACACCATGCGCGCGGCGTACCAGAAGAACGCGGCGAGCAGCACGAGATAGACGATGACGAAGAGCGCGAGCGAGCTCGAGACGGCCGAGGCGGCGATGGGCGCCACCGCGTCCGCGGTGCGCAGATGGCCGTAGACGACATAGGGCTGGCGTCCGGTCTCGGTCACGGTCCAGCCCGCGAGAATGGCGATGAAGGAGAGCGGGCTCGAGAACGCCGACACGACGGCGAACCAGCGCGTGTCGTAGAGCCGGCCGCGCCAGCGCAGGTAAAGCCCGATGACGGCGATCGCCAGCAGGACGAGGCCGATGCCGACCATGAGGCGGAAGGCGAAGAAGGGAAGCGGCACATAAGGCCGGTCGGCCGGCGGCACTTCCTTCAAGCCCTTGACCTCGCCGTCCCAGGAATGGGTGAGGATGAGGCTGCCGAGCGCCGGCACGTCGATGGCGTAGTCGTTGCGCGCATGCTCGACATCGGGCCAGGCGAAGAGCGTCAAGGGCACGTGCCGCGCCGTGTCCCAGCGCGCTTCGATGGCGGCGAGCTTCATCGGCTGGTGCTCGCGCGTGTTGAGCCCGTGCTGGTCGCCGAGGAAGATCTGCAGCGGCGTCAGCACGACCGCGAGCCACATGGCGATCGAGAAGCCGGCGCGGGCGAAGTGGAGATGGCGGCGCTGCCAGAGATAGAAGCCGGAGACGCCGATGACGACGAAGGTGCCGGTGATGTAGGCCGCCGTCACCATATGGGCGAAGCGGTAGGGGAGCGACGGCGTGAAGATCGCCTGCCACCAGTCCGTGACCTGGAATTTGCCGTCGGGTCCGATGGCGAAGCCCGCCGGCGTCTGCATCCAGCTGTTGGCGCAGAGGATCCAGAAGGCGCTGAAAGTCGCCCCCAGCGCGACCATGCAGCAGGCGAAGAGATGGAAGCCCGGTCCGACGCGGTTCATGCCGAACAGCATGACGCCGATGAAGCCCGCCTCGAGGAAGAACGCGGTCAGCACCTCGTAGGTGAAGAAGGGACCGATGACATTGGCGGTGGCGCCGGCAAACCCGCTCCAGTTGGTGCCGATCTCGTAGGAGAGCACGACGCCGGTGACGACGCCCATGGCGAAGCCCAGCGCGAAGAGATGGATCCAGAAGCGCAAGAGGTCGCGATAGACCGCGCGCTTGGTGATGAGCCACGCGGCGCTCAGGATGACGATGAATCCCGAGATGCCAATGGTGTAGGCCGGCCACAGGATGTGATAGCCGATGGTCCAGGCGAATTGCAGGCGCGACAGCAGCACCGTATCGCTGAGCATGTGCCCTCCGCCTTTCCCCTCCGGCGCGCTTCGCCAGCAAACGCCGCCCGGGCCGGTTTGTCGCGCCCGGCACGACGGTAGCGCGGAAGCGCCGCCAGCGAAATGGGGGTGAGGACCGCCGTGTCGCTGGCTCGGCGATGACGAGCGCGCCTTTCACCCTCCGTTAATGCGACCTGGCGTAAGACAGGGTTTTCGCCTCCGGTGTGGGTCCAAGGGGGTCCCGGCTGGCAGGACGATATCGATTGGGGGGTTCACATGCGTACGTTTCGCGGTGCGGCCGTGATGATCGCGGCCGCCATGGTGCTGGTGGGCTGCGCGTCGTCGCAGCCGGAAATACCCTATGACCGTACGGCCAAGGCGCAGATCAAGAAGATCGGCATCGTCACGCCGGCCTTCGCCGAGCCGTCGGTGATTCTCCTGAACAGCGTCGGCAGCAGCTTCGGCCTCATCGGCGCGCTCGCCGATGCCAGCATGCAGTCGAATCGCGATTCGACGTTCAAGACGCTGCTGCAGCAGCAGAAGTTCTCGCCGCAGGACCATTTCCTGGAGCGCGTGACTCAGGGCCTGCGCGCGGCCGGCTACACCGTCGCCATCGTGCCGATGAAGCGCGACGGCAGCAGCTTCGTCGACAAATATCCGACCGACGCGGCGGTCGACGCCTATCTCGATCTCGTCGCCCCGGTCTATGGCTACATCGCCAACGGCGTGGGCGACAGCGCGCCCTACCGGCCGCGCTTCGTCGTCAAGGCGCGGCTCGTCAGCGCCAAGGATTCCTCGGTGCTGATGCAGGACAGGGTGCTTTACAACCCGCTGGGACCGGACAACACCGCCGTCACCATACCGGCCGACCCGGCGCTGCAGTTCAAGGATTTCGACGCGCTCACCGCCAGCCCGCAGGTCGCGGTCAAGGGGCTGCGCGTCGCGACGGAGCAATCGGCGCAGACCATCGCCAAGCTGCTGCAATAGCGGCGGGCGACCATGCCAAACGTCATGCGAGGGCTGGCGGCGGTGCTGCCGGCCCTCCTGGCGGCCTGCGCCGGCTCGCCGGCGGTGCCGCCGATCCTCAGCCTCGACGGGCGCCCCTGCGTGGCGCGCCCGGATCTCGCCGGCGCGCAAGCCCTGGCGCTCGACGCCGGCAAGCCCATCAAGCTCGATCTCGATGCCGGCGCCGCCTGCCTCGAGCCCCGCGGCGGCGGCAGGAGCGCCTATGTCGCCTTCCGCCTGCCGCGATCCGAGCAGCCCTATCTCCTCACCGTGACCAGCGCGCCGCTCGGCGACACGCTGTTCTCGCCGCGCCTCATGCTGCTGGACGAGCGGGGCAAGGTGCTGCGCGAGGTGCCGCGCGACGACTTCATGTTCCACGGCGTGGCACTCTATGCCGGGCTGCGCGCCGCGCCGGCGGAGCGCTACCTGATCGTCGCCTCGGACGCGCCCACGGTGGGACAGCACGTGTCGCACATCGTCGGCGAGTCGCGGGCGTTCCCCGTGCCGGTCGGAATCGGCGCCGTCGCGATCATCAATAGCGGTTCGGAAAAGCAGCAGGTCATCACCTATGCGCATAACGGCCGGGTGACGGTCGCCGCCCAGCCGATACCCAAGGCCAACTAAACGTCACGATTTCTTCGC
>WNFC01008331.1_pt1 | contig 11848 bp, 16 predicted proteins | sample 5400541 | NCBI WGS metagenome assembly WNFC01 (sample SAMN13153342, study PRJNA577476) | soil metagenome | isolation source: 120 cm saprolite under Douglas fir tree site 2 hole 2 replicate 1 | place: USA:California | collected 2015-04-18 | reverse complement strand
AATACCTGGAAGAGCGATGTTAGCAACCAGTCCTTCCTCATGCGATCACCTACCACTATGATGCCACTGGCAATGAGACGAGCATGGTTGCTAACACCGGCTCGTCTAACGGTCCCTCCTTTACCTCCAATGACAAGAACCAGACGACAGCCATCAACAGCAACAGCTACACCTACAGCGGACCCAGCCAGACCGAGCGCGTGCAGCTCAACAGCACCACCGATGCCTATAGTGGGCTGGGCCTGAGCTATGAGACGACCTCCAGCGGGACGACCTACTACACCCGTTGTAGTTGTGGTATGCTTGTCAATGAGCGCCTCCCCAACGGGAGCAAGTACTACTACCTCTTCGATGGTCTGGGTTCCATCGTCGGGCTGACTAACAGCAGCAGCAGCGAGGTCAACGCCTACGACTACGACCCGTGGACGCAACAGGATCCGGTAGGTGGGAGCTTGGGGAGTCCTGACTCGCTCAATCGCTACCTGTATGTGGCAGATGATCCGGTCAATCTGGTGGATCCCAGTGGGGATCAGGTAAATGTATTCGGTATATTGGGCTGCATAGGGACGGTTTTACTTACTCTTATCGGGTTTTTCAGTGGGATCGCATTGACGTTAAGTATCGTCGCAGTGTTTGTTGGATTTCTCGGGGGTCTGAACCCGCTCGCAGCCTTACCCCTCTTTATCATTGGCGTGCTTGTGTTTGCGGTTGTAGTGGCTGCGCTTGGCGTTGCAAGTTATGACATCATCGCTAGTCAATGCGGCTTACCGGCACTGTGAGCTGAGCACTCCGAGGAGAGTGTGTTGTCAGAGGTAGGATGCCTCTCACCGCTTTCCTCTGATATGCACGGATCTGAAAGCAGTGAAGTGTTTAGACAATGTTAGACGGGTGCAGTGACCTTGGCGATTTCCTGGTAGCACCTTCTTCAAGGCCGGTGCTACCAGGAACCATATCATGTTGGTATGCGAGATCAAACAACATTCATTATTGGTACCCTACCAGCCTGCAATTTTTGGCGAGAGCATACCAGTGTCCATCGCTTGTAGTGTTCAATCTGCGGTGGGTGAGCTAGGTCTTACTCACAAGTCATTGTTGTGCACACTCGAGCTGGTTGGTCGTGGAGGATAGTTCGCTAGTAAGAAAAGAACGTCATGCCCGAAACGTTTCCTCACGGTGTTCTCGACACGAAAGGACACTGCCGCAGAAATGAATTGAGACGTTCATCATGAGAGAGAGGTAGACCCATGACGAGAGCAGAGCAAATAGTATTCCCCATTCTTTTTTTCATAGTGATATTTGTCCTTGCCGGACTGATATCACCGTTCTTGCTCAGGTTATTGCGTATCCCTGTTCCAGCAAAGTTCACGGGGCTCATATGGAGTATACTAGGAGATGCGCTAATTCTGCTCATTTCTTTATTAATTGTCAACACATATAATTTGGGGACTATGGGTTACATTATTGCGGCTATCATATTCATAATCATCAGTGTGTTTATTGCTTCGTTTTTCTACTACCTCCAAAGAAAGGGGTAACTGCCCAGGTCCGCTGGGGACTTGCCAAACGGTGTCAAACCCAGTAAAGTACGGGCATGACGATCGAAGAAGAACTGATCTCTCTGCGAGAAGAGAATAAGGGTCTGCGGGAACGACTGGCGCAGCGAGACGAACTCATCCGGCAGCAGCAAGAGTTACTCGCGGAGCAGAACGTCGTGATCCAGCACCACGGGGAGCAGATGAGCAGCTTGAGCGAGCAACTGAAAGCCTTGCGAGATCGGCTCGCGAAAGATGGCCACAATAGCCGCCTGCCCCCATCCTCGGATCGGTTTGTGCGCAAACCGAAAAGCTTGCGCACAAAGAGCGAGAAGCAATCCGGAGAGCAACCAGGACACCTGGGATCGAGCTTGCAGTTCTCTTCGACGCCAGATGAGATCATCGAGCAGCAAGTAGAACGGTGTGAAGTGTGCCAGCACGACCTGCACGCGGTGGCCGCGTGTGGAGCAGAGCGTCGACAGGTCGTGGATCTGCCGTTGCCTCGTCTGGTGGTGTAGGAGGTTGATTTCATGCCACTACTTTATGTTCTCATAGGAATTCTGCTTGGTGCAATCCTTGTTCCTCTCCTTTTCATTTTATGGACATTTGTCTATGCCTTTCTCAAATTCACCCTCTTACAGACAACAGGGACACGGATCGTAGCAACTGTTGTGCGCTTAGAACCGAACAAGTACGCCACAAGGTTCTATCGGGTGATCCTGCAATGGCAACAACCACACACAGGAAAAATCTTTACGTATCGAGGGATGACAAGCTCTCCAGAGCAGTTTCCTCTGGGAAATGCTATCCCCCTCTTCATAGTTCCCTTGCACCCTCAGTGGTATTTTCCGACAGATGAATATAAGAAGGTTCTCACCCCCTCTTAAATAATTCCCTATCGGCGACAGAAAGGAGTACACGAGGAAGAAGCGTTGAAAGCCCCACTCTAGCAACAAATCGGTCAGCTCAAAGAAGCAGGGGATACTTTAGAAGGAGGCGATTTCATGGTCATATTGTATCTTCTCGTCGGGATGCTTATTGGAGGCTTCCTGACTATTCTTCTTATTCGGCGATTTCTGACTCGGCGGGTTATTCCTCTTTTCGACAAAGCAGCTGAACTACGGAAAACGGGAACACGAATCGAGGCAACGGTCACGAGGATAGACCTCTATCCACACAGGACGGTCCCCAAGCAAGTATCTATTCTAGTTGCTCAGTGGCAGCAACCACAGACGGGGAAAGTGTTTACGTATCGGGGTCAGACGACAAATCCGGAAAAATTCCCCATCGGAAGTTCCGTACCAGTTTTGATCGATCCACATGATCCCGCTGGAGTGTATCTTATGGTAGGCTTGCAGGAGCAGAATGGTTAGGTATAGGAAGCCTGACGGACTTTCAAAGCCTAACATGCCTGAGTATGCCACCGTCCAGTCCCTTGGTTTGCTAGACACTAAAACAGGGACTGGACATACCTGCACAAACGTCTCGCCCAACAGGCGGAGCGAGGAGGTGGTGATAGTTACTAAACTGGGGCATCTCTTGTAGACCCATCCGGCGTAAAGCGATCGTCACAGTGCGAAGACCACGAGCAAGCAACGTCCCAACGAGCAGCCCAACCGCCTTCTGCCAAGTTGGGCTGGTAAACGCTGCTTGAAAATGGGCCAGCAATGTTATAATGGGCTCTGGTAGGGATATGACAGACCTCCTGGGTATCACACCTCAGACATTGATCTGTCCCTCATCTCAAAGCGTACAAAGTCCAGGAAACCTTCTACGCTGTCGCAAATATTTCTGTAACCGTACGCCCTCGTACCACCGTTGGGAATGAAAACCCCCTAAATTATGTTAAAATTGACAGGGAACATCGTATAACGACAAACTAGCACAGGCAACTGGTCCTGGGCTTTAAGGAAATCAACAAGCTATGGAAGAAGAATGTATGGATTGCATTGAAGCTGTTGCTCGTCTTCATCTGTATATTGATAGGGAACTCAGCGTTCAAGAAGTGACCGTTGTACGGCAACACCTCACCGCCTGTCCCGACTGCGGAGATCGCTTTCATTTCGATATGCAAATCAAGCGGCTGATTCATGAACGCTGTACAATCCAGCGCGCGCCCGCACACCTGCGCGAGGCTGTGATGCGCCTGGCTCACATACCCATTGGCGAGCCTGTCGATCTTGACCCAGAGTTGGAGATGGAGCTTCGAGCAGATGTTGAGGACTGCTATTAATTTTCGTAAATGCTGGGGTGTTTTGCTCCTTGCCGGTAAGACCGGCGGAATGGAACATCCCCCCTTTACATCGCGCTTGCTTAACCAACGACGATCTCGAACTTCCTTCCTTTCACCAACCTGACTGACGCTAGTCAGTAGCCGCGTAGCGGCGTTGGTTGGTGGCTTGCAATAGCTGATAGGTGCCTTTCGTTCTGCCTGACTGACGCAGTCAGTAGACGCGCCAGCGTCGTTGGCAGAACGGGCAAGAACCGACGCAGTCGTCCTATCACACCTTCCATGCTCGGGGCCTCGCTAGAGAGAAATGCCAAAGGTAAAATACCGGTTAAGGTAGATCAACCAGTTGAAATAGATCACTATACCCACCAGAATCATGATCACCCCTGTGACAATTTCAATCTTTCCTGTATGGGGTTTCAACCACTTCAATATCCTGCTAGAGCGATCGAGGCCGAGGCCTAACAGCAGGAATGGTACACCCAGGCCTAGTGAGTAAGCCAGCAGCATGAACACCCCCTGGCGCAGCGTTGCAGCGCTGGAAGCCAACACAAGTATTGGCCCCAGGATCAGCCCAATACAAGGAGTCCAGCCAATTGCAAAAATCAGCCCAATCACAAAGGATGCAGGATAACTTGGGCGACTCGGACGAAATTCAAAACGCTTTTGCCAGTACAGAAATGGCAACTTCAAGAGTCCTGTCAAATACAATCCAATCATGATCAGCAGAATACCACCAACCTGGCGCAGCAGAAACTGGTGAATGCGCAGAAATCCCCCCAGCGTACTGGCTGTGGCTCCCAGTGCGACGAAAGCCAGGGTGAAACCAGTCACAAATAGCAACGCGTGTAGGAATGTGTTCAGGCGTGCCAGGCGGCCCCCTGTTGATTGATACACTCCCTGGCCCACAAGCTGAGCCAGGTAGATAGGTACCAGTGGCAACACGCAGGGAGAGAGAAAAGAAGCCAGCCCTGCCAGAAAAACAACGCCAAATGTCAGTTGCGATGGATTCATGGTAGTAACGTCTCCATCTACTAAGCCTTCTCACTACTTCATGTAATATAGCGTGCTTGTGAGAACTCTGCAACATTGTATTGTAGGGGAGGAGGTTGACCTCGCCCTGGCCGCTACGAGCCGGGTCTGAATAGCCGCTGCACCTGTCGCCAGAAGGTGCGACGCGTATCTTGACTCGTTGTAGCCCGCTTACTTTGCCCTGAGTGTGTAGCTCCATTCGGAATAGGTCCGAGGGGCCTCGTGGGAACTTCATCCTGGTACCCAGCTACCCTGTTCAGCCTGGAGGGCTGCTCGTGTGCTGGCTCTGTTTGTGGCTGCCAGGGGGAATGTTCCCTGGATTCACCAGGTAGTGGTTGTGTCGCTTCTAGCTCGGGGTACCGTCTTCGCTTTACATTGGGACGTTTGGGAGGATGTATAACGCGCGGCCCCCTTGTAGGAGCAGGCGACCTGGAATCACGCACTACTGGAATAGCGGACGGTCTCAAACCAAGCTCTCGTAAAGCCTGTGCCATCAAGGTAGCATGTTCATAGCGTTCATCGCGGTTCCGGGCCATCGCCTTAAGTATAATCTTTTCAAACTCTGGAGCAAGCTCGGTATTGAATGTGCTGGGTGGGCGAAGGGGGACTCCAACGATGGCCTGGGTCAATTCTGGTAGGGTACGGCCAGTATAGGGACGGCGGCCGCTGACCATCTCGTAAAGGACAGCTCCCAGCGCGTAGATATCGCTCCGGTTATCCAGCTTCTGTCCCCAAACTTGCTCAGGTGAGGCATAGTAAATACTACCCACCAGTGTCTTCGCCATAGTAATTTGCTGGTGCCCTGGAGCGCGCGCCAGGCCAAAATCCATCACTTTGATCTTGCCCCAGCGATCAAGCATCAAGTTTTCCGGTTTGATATCGCGATGAATAACGTTGCGCTCTTTGTAAGCGGAATCGAGCGCATCAGCAATCTGTGCTCCGTACTCGGCAGCCAGGTATTGGGGCATCATCCCATCAATTTGGAGCAAACTTCCAATGGTTGGCCCTTGTACAAATTCCATGACAAAATAGAGTAAGCCACCCTGTTGCCCGGCGTCGTAGATTTGCACAATATTTGGATGATTCAATCCGGCGATGATTTGTGCTTCCCGAATAAAACGCGCAACATAGGAGGCATCTTTTGCCAGCGAGCGAGGTAATACTTTAATTGCTACCTCGCGCCCAAGCGCGATTTGCTTGCCGCGATACACTACCCCCATGGAGCCATGCCCCATCTCCTCTTCCAACTGATAGCCGCCCAGGCTCTGGCCTGCCAGTTCGTTCATTTGTCTGCAGCGCAGGAACCCCGGGCTAAACGGCACACCAGCCCTGGGCAGGGAGCGCTGACCTCCTTTCCCTACCTTCTTTCACCAACCTGACTGATAGGCGACGCAGTCGTCCTATCACACCTTTTCGATCTCAGTGGTGGGCGCTCGTCACAGTGGCACACTGATTGAATGCCCAATAACATCCCTCTGTAATAATTAAACGTATAGCTACTATGGATATAGTGTATCTGGCTAAAGGTACTTTTCCCAGGTATACAGCTATGGGGAGACCGCTCAATCAAGGTAGTCCTTGAGGATGCGGCTTGCCTGTGGATGGCGTAACTTACGAATGGCGCGTTCCTCGATCTGGCGTACTCGTTCGCGGGTGACCTTTAACTTCTTCCCGACTTCTTCGAGGGTATGATCGTGATCGTCTAACAAACCGAAGCGCAGTTCGATGACCTGGCGTTCGCGTACCGTAAGTTGGCCGAGCACTTTGCGTATTTCTTCACGGAGCAGGCGTTGATCTGTGACCTCTACAGGTCCGCGTTCACGCACATCTTCAATAATATCGCCCAGCGTGTTTTCCTCTTCCTCAGATAAAGGCGCATCTAAGGAGAAGACTTTTTCGGCCCAGATCAACAGTTCACTTACACGCTCCGCACTCATACCCAGGCGCTCACCGATGTTTTCGGGTGTCGGCTCGCGTCCGAGTTCTTGATAGAGTTGACGCGTCATGCGCTTCACACGCATGACCTCTTCCATAATGTACACCGGTAAGCGTACAACGCGCGTTCCCTCCAGGATCGCCCGCGTAATCGCCTGCTTAATCCACCAGGTAGCATAGGTAGAGAAGCGGAAGCCTTTCCGGTAGTCGAACTTGGTCACAGCTCGAATCAGCCCGATATTTCCCTCGCCAATTAAATCTTCGAGGGAAAGTCCCTGCCCAACATATTTTTTGGCGATGCTTACAACCAACCGTAAATTGGCTTCAATCAACTGGTTGCGGGCTTCTTTGTCCCCTTGCTCTGCGCGCTCAGCCAGCACTGCTTCTTTGGAGGCAGTGAGCAATGAGATACGTGAAATTTCGCGGAGGTAGAGACGCAAACTGTCGCTTTGCGCCAGACTATTCAAATCGGACTCCTGTACGGCTTCTCGTTCTGACTCAGCTGGTTTATCTGCTTCAAACATAACTTCCTGTTCCAAATGCTCGCTCTCTTCCTCGTTCGCTTCCCCGCAAGGTGGAACGAGGGTACATGCTATACCCTGTTGTCCCAAGCAGTGTATGAAAGATCAGCTACCTACGGTGTCATTTTATCACACCTCTGAGTTATTGCAAGCAGTAGTAGCCATCTGGTCAAGGCTTATCAGTTATCTTAACCCTCACCATGAAAATGCAGAAAACCATAGTGTAATAGTAGAACCCCAAAGATAGTATCCAGCCACTCGGGAGGAGCAACAAAAGCACTATATTTCTCGCGGTGATGTATCCTCTGAATTGGCCTGGTTTACGCTAGCTCGATCATCTAAGGCGGGGAAGCGCGAAGTGAGACGATCACCAATAAACCACCCAATGACACCGAGACTCAGGGTGAGAGCAAGCCAGATGAGCAGAACTGTATTCAAGGCAACATTTAGTTTAGCTAAAATGGCTGCAAGCACAATGCCCAGAGTCAGGCCAGCAGTTATACCAATGAGACAACCTGGATGGGCCAGATTTCGTCCCCGCAACTTTTTCATCATAATATGGTTCTACCTTTATCCTACTTTGTAGTAAGGATAATAGCGCGAGGTGAACGAGGCGTCAAGCAGACAAGCAATGCTTCTGGGTCATGATTTGACTCATAAAGAAGAACGGCGTGTACATCGCTCTCTCACATGAGCCTGGCTGTAACAGATCACGAGTTCCACCTGTTCTAGTAGATGAAGCTTGTTCGATTTCTTCAGTTATCCAGCATTTAAGGACGCCTACGTGACAACGAACGGCAATGCGCAGAAATATACGAAAGTCCTGCAAAGAACATTCTGGAGTTCTAGACAACGATCTGAAAAGTGGCTATACTGAAAGAGCATTAGACATGGAACTTCTCCGTTGTTGTAGAAGAGAGAATACGACTATGCACACTGGTAGTACGTTCATTGTAATGCGTGGATATCCGGGTACCGGTAAAAGCACCATTGCGCGACTTCTCGCCGCAGCATTGCATGCGCCACTTATCGATAGAGACATCATCCGCCAGACTGCGGTTGATTTATTGGGAGATGTACCCCAGGTGGGGCATCTTTCTTATGAGTTGATGTTCGCCCTGGTACGTGAGCAACTTCGACTCGGCCTGGGTGCTGTTGCTGACTCTCCTCTCACCTATCGCACAACCTACGAACAATGCAAAGCGTTGGCACAAGAATTCCATACTCCCATGCTGGTAGTGCATTGCCAATGTCCACCCGAGGTACAGAAACGCCGCCTGGAGGGTCGTAAAGGTAAAGTCTCTGAGTTCCAGATTACTTCGTGGGAGGAGTGGGAGCAATGGAAACCCCGTTTTGAGGAATACGAGGATGGAGGATGCGTCATTGACACATCCAACCCCATGGATGAATCACTCGCCAGGGTGATGCGCTCGATCCACGAACTACATAACCAGCATAAGCATCATGCCGAACAAGAAATTTCAGACCTGCCTCGTATCTAGTACAGAAATATCCAGCTAAACTAGCGATTACGCATTTTACCAGTAATTCAGTTTAGATTCAGGAAGATGTTAACCTCATTTCAGTTCACGGTAGTATAACATGCTCAGCGTAATAACATACCCGGAATATGGTATGATGAGTGCATGCATTTCGCGTGTACTTGTGAGTGCAAAGGAGGCTCTATGCCATGCCGAAGAAGACGACTTTTTGGCTCACAATGATGCTGAGTATGCTACTATCCCTGCTCGTAGCTTGCGGACCCGGTCCCTCGACAGGTACTGCTCCTTCGAGTCGCACGAGTGCCTCAAAGCTTCCTCCGGGGGAAAACCTGTATGTTCTCGACGGTTACACATCTCCAGGAACAACGAGCACGGCGCAGCAGATCATAGCATTTCACCCAGGAAGCCCCAGCCCGAACAAGCTTCTTACTCTGCCCGCAGGTTTGACTTCTATGGATCATCGCAGCCTCTACATAGCGGCCTCGCAGGGTGGTCAAACAACGATCTCCGTTATCAATACGCAAAGCGGGGCAACTATACGTTCACTGGCCATTCCTGGGAACTATTCGACCGCAGGACAAAGTTTTGCCAATGCAGTACTTTCTTTCGATGGTCAATGGTTGGCACTACGCGAACTGGGGCAGGCAGGAAACGTGACAACCATTGCGCTTGTCGACACGCAGGCTGGCAAGCTGGTCAAGACCATCCACCTGGACGGCAATTTTGATCTCGATGCGGTAAACCCTGATGGCGCTGCTCTCTACCTCCTGCAGCGGCTTAATGATGGATCGGGTCACTACTACGTGGAGCTCTACAATGTGAAGGAGAATGAGCTTTATCAGAACCCGATCGTTGATAAGACACAACTCGATGAAACCAGGATGACGGGTACGGCCCTGGCACGGCAGATGGCGAGCGACGGCACAATGGCTTACACGCTTTACATTGATACCTTCAATAACAAAGCCTTTGTGCATATCCTGCCACTAGACCCTGGTTTCCCGTTGGCTCGCTGTGTTGATCTACCCGTAGGAAAATCCGCCGATCTACTTCACTACTACACCCTGACGCTCTCCCCTGATGGGTCCACCTTGTACGCTGCTAATGGTGCGTTAGGAGTGGCCGGCGAAATCAATTTGCAAGCCGGGGGCACCAGCAACATTTATTCTGACAACCTTGTAGCCACAGCTCATTTTAATCCCGGCAATGCCAGCACAACCGGTGGTGAAAACATGCGTATGCTCTATAATGGCGCGGTGCTTTCGCCAGACCAGGGCACACTCTACTTTGTAGGGATGCAAGGAATATGGTCTGTGAATACGCTTGATCTGCACGCGAAGCGCAATATCTTTACGCACTACCTGACACAACAAACATTCACAGGCATCGCAATAAGCCAGGACGGACGAACGTTATACGCGGTTGACCCCAAACATGGTATTACCGTACTCGATGCCAGGACAGGCCAGGCACAAGGGGTAATTCAAGGCCCTGCGCACTCCCCCTGGGGCATAGCGTGGATCACCAATTGATGAAATAGTGGCAAGCAGAGAGGTGGCTTATCACCAAACAACCGCGTAGGGGCGGGGGAGGTGCGGACGGGTGGTGGGGATGCTTGCATCGCCCCTTGCCAGTAAAACGTTTTCGCTTTGATTGCACATTCGTATTACCAACGGCCTGCCGATCAGGAGGAACTTCTATAGCAACTACACAGGCACTATGAATACACACATTCTGATTGTTGATGACGATAGTCGCCTTACAAGCGCCTTACGCCGAACCCTTGCTTACGAAGGCTACCAGGTCTCCGTAGCAGCAAACGGCGAGGGTGCATTGTCTATGGTTCGCACCAGGCCGCCTGACCTGGTGATTCTCGACCTCATGCTCCCCGGCATTGACGGACTTGAGGTATGCCGCCGTTTACGCAGCGCTGGAGACGGAACAGCAGTACTCATGCTTACGGCACGCGATGCGGTGGTGGACCGCGTGACAGGGTTAGAAACCGGGGCCGACGACTACCTGGTGAAGCCGTTCGCCCTCGAGGAGTTGCTGGCTCGTGTCAAAGCTCTCCTAAGGAGACGCAACCCTCCTGATATTACGCGCGAGGTGCTGGTTTTCGAAGACCTTGAATTAGATACTGCAACACGCCAGGCTAAACGCGGCAATCGTTTAATCGAACTAAGCACGACCGAATACGAACTGCTGGCGATGTTTTTGCGCAACCCACGCATGGTCTTAACTCGTTCGGTGCTGATGGATCGCATCTGGGGCAACGATTTTGAGGGCGGTCCTAATGTCCTGGAGGTCTATATCGGCCACCTGCGCAATAAACTGGAGCAAGATAGTGAAAAACGGCTCATTCAGACGGTGCGCGGTGCTGGCTACGTCCTCCGTACTGCTGAATAGGGAGGAGATGCAGGGCTATGTATTTTCCGTTGCAGCTTCGTCTCACACTTTTCTACGCTGTCCTGCTGGGACTTGCGCTCTGGCTCTTTGGGAGTATCGTCTATACACAGGCGGAGCAGCGTGCCTACACAGACCTCGATACTACCCTCAGTAGTCGTGCGGCAAGCGTAAGTCTTGGCAAAAACCTTCTGAGCGGTCAAAACAATAGCAAACTGCCTGGCCTTTTGCAGAGTGTTGATGCGTTTGGAGGCGGCGGGGTTGCCATTGAAGTGATGGATAACCAACTGAATCTGCTCGCAACTACAACAGATAACTCAAACGATCCTTCTCAGCCAATCGTAGGAGGGCTGGGCAATAGCCCCATTCCCTGGGATAAGCACGCTGCTCAATGGGTATTACAGCATCCTCCTTCCGATTATGGAGAAAAAAGCAGTATATACAGCACTATTACATATCAGGGTCAAGATGTGCGCGTGTATACGCTGCTTAATATTGATGGGCATGTCATTCAGACAGCGCGTTCTGAGCAGGATATCGAGCAATCCCTGAGCGACCTGCGCGGCCTGCTCTGGCGTGGCGGCGCTCTTGTGATGGTACTTGCGCTGCTTGGTGGATGGTTCATTACATGGAGCGTATTGCGAGCGGTCAGGCGCATGACGAAAACCGCGCGGAGCATCAGCGCCTCCCGTG